>Ga0209626_1000133_pt1 | contig 15927 bp, 10 predicted proteins | sample JacPinW_OM1H0_M2_FD_187962 | JGI IMG/M metagenome (GOLD analysis project Ga0209626, IMG submission 187962) | Forest soil microbial communities from Algoma, Ontario, Canada - Jack Pine, Ontario site 1_JW_OM1H0_M2 (SPAdes) (version 2) | ecosystem: Environmental > Terrestrial > Soil > Boreal... | reverse complement strand
ATCCGACCAGCAACGACGGCGCCGAGGGGACGGCCAGCACCCGCCGCTTCCACGGCGGCCTGCGTTGGGTATCGGTCGGGCTGGCGGCGATCCTCGCCGGCATCGTCCTCAAGGTCGCCTACGTCCAGGTGCTGCGCGCCGACGACGTCCTCACCCGCGGCTGCATCGCTCTCCAGGCCGACGGCCTCCGGCGCTTCGAGTACAACCCGCGCCTGGCGGCCATCGCCGCCACCATCCCCCGCGGCTCGATCGTCGACCGCAACGGCATCCTGCTCGCCACCAGCGATCCGGCCGAGCTGGCGAAGGGCCGCGATGCCCTCTCCGTCCTCGGAGCGACGGTCCCGGCGTCGACGGCTCCCGGTGAACGCATCTATCCCTTCGGCGGGCGCACCTTCCACCTCCTGGGCGACCTGCGCAACCGGGTCAACTGGGCGGCCCGCAACACCTCGTTCATCGAGCGCGACTCGCGGGTCCGCCTGCAGGGCTACGACGACTACGCGGCGGTGGTCGAGGTGCGGCAGCCCGGCGGCCGGCCGCAGCAGCTCATCCAGCTCGACTACCACCAGCTCATCCCCCTCCTGCGCTACCGCTACCGCCCCGACAGCCCGGCGGTGCGCCGCATCCTCGAGAAGGACCGCACCGTCCGCCTCTCCATCGACGTCCGGTTGCAAATCAAGGCGGGCGACATCCTCGAGCGGGCGGTCCGCCAGGCACGGCAGGCCGGCCAGACTGGGCCGCCGGAGGTCACCGGCGGCGCCGCGGTGGTCCTCGACGCCGTCTCCGGTGAGCTCCTGGCGAGCGTCGGCTACCCCTGGCCGGCGCGCCTCCCCGTCGAGTCCTCCGCCGACGCTGCGAGCGGCGTCATCGACCGCGCCCGCTACGGCGTCTACCCTCCGGGCTCGACCTTCAAGCTGGTCACCGCCATGGCCGCCCTGCGCCGGAACCCGGAGTCGATGCGCCGCACCTTCGAGTGCGTGCGCCTCCCCGAGGGACGGGTGGGCAACACCGTCCGGGGCTGGAACCGGCCGGTGCGGGACGACCCCACGGACACCGTCCCGCACGGCACGGTCGACCTGGAGAAGGGCATCGTCGTCTCCTGCAACGCCTACTTCGCGCAGCTGGCAACCTACGAGGTGGAGGCGAAGCCGCTCCTCGAAACCGCCCGGCTGCTGGGGATCGCCGTCGCCAAGCCGAACACGCCGGAACAGCTCCTGAAGGCGTTGCCGCAGGCCGGCTACGGCCAGGGGCAGGTCACCGCCACCCCCTTCGAGATGGCGCGGGTGGCCGCCATCGTCGGCGGCGGCGGCGCCATGCCGGAGGGGCGCTGGGTGCTGGACGACAGCAACGGCAGGACGGCGCCGCCAGCGCCCATCGTCAGCGCCGAAGCGGCAGTCTTCCTGGCGCGGGCGATGCGCCGGGTGGTGATCGCTGGCACCGCCGCCCGCTTCCTCAAGGACGTCCAGCCCGCCGTTGCCGGCAAGACCGGCACCGCCGAGGTGCAGGGCAAGACCTCGCACTCATGGTTCGTCGGCTTCGCCCCCGCGGCCTCCGCCTCCGGGACTGGCGGCGGCCGGCGGATCGCCATCGCCGTCATCGTCGAGCACGGCGGCTACGGCGGGCGCCTGGCGGCGCCGGCCGCCGGCGAGATCGTGCGCCAGGCGGCGGCCCTCGGCCTCATCCGCTAGATCCGCTAGGATCTTCCAGTAGATCCGGTAGGATCGCGTCATGGCGAAACTCGCCGACCTCGTCGACAAAATCCGCCGCTACCTCGGCCGGCCCTGGGAGTACGGCACGGCGCCGATGGAGATCCGCCGCGCCGTCCTCGAGGAGGTGGAGGGCCGGGTAGTGGCCGCCGGCGGCGACCTCCGCATCTTCCCCTTCGACCGCGTCACCGTCCGCCTGCTGGCGGCGGATCCGGAAGAACGCGCCCTCCTGGAAGCGGTGGCGCGCGACGGCTGGCGGCTGGAGGAGGAGATCCCCGCCCGGCTGCGCGCCCTGGGCGCCCAGGTCCCGCCGGGCCTGACGGTCGAGGTCGAGGCGATCGAGCGCAGCCCGGGGCCGGGCGGCCGGCGCTTCGCCGTCTCCTACGGGCGCACGGAGGCCGCTTCTCCTCCGGCGCCCTCGGCAGCGCCAGCGCCGACCCCGCCGACCACCGGGGGTGATGAGCCGCGCCGGCCGGAGCTGACGCTGACGGTCCTCAAGGGCCGGGCGAGCCCGCAGGTGCTGACCGCCGGCGGCGATCGCGTCTACGTCGGCCGCCTGCGCGAGGTCATCGACGAGGACGGCAAGGTGAAGAGGCGTAACGATGTGGCCTTCCTGGAGGAAGGGGAGGAGAGCGCGACCGTCTCCCGCGAGCACGCCCGCATCGCCTGGGACGCGGCGAGCGGGGGTTACTGGCTGCGCGACGAGGGGAGCGCCTTCGGCACCCGCATCTTCCGCGACGGCCGGCCGATCGAGGTGGCGAGCAACGACCGCCGCGGGGTGCGCCTGCGCGGCGGCGACGAGGTTTACTTCGGCCGCACCGCCGTCAAGGTGGCGATCCGGCCCACCGGGGAGGCCGGGTGAGCGAGGAGCCGCGGCCCGACTCCGCGGCGGAGATCGCGGCGCTGCGCCGGCGCGTCGCCCTGCTGGAGGCCCGCCTCGATCGCGTGGAGATTGTGGGGACGGCGCCGGCGACGCGGCGCGGCTTCCTGCGGGCGCGCGGCGGCTTGCCGCCGCTGATTCCGTCCGCCGGCGCGGCAGGAGCGAGCACGGCGAGGGCGGTCCACGGACCCGGCGGGGAGACGGACGCCGGGCCGCGGTTCGAGCGCGGGCTCGACGTGCCGGCCGTCTCGAACTGGTCGCCGACCCTCTTCCTCCTGGCCGCCGGCCTGGTCCTCCTCCTCTTCCTCGTCCCCTGGGCCTTGGGCGGCTTCCGCCGCGCGGCTCCCCGGCACCCCGCGCCGGCGGCGCGGACCGCCGCGCCGACGGCCGCCGCCAGGCCCGCCCCGCCGGCGCCACCCGCCGCGGCCGAGGGTTCGGAGTCGACGATCTTCGTCGAGCTGCCCGGGCACACGCCGCAGCCGCCGCAGCCGGCGCAGCCCAAGAAATCACCCTGATCCCGATCTACGGCGGCAGCGTCCTTTTCGGGCGCGACGGCGGCGATCCAGACGAGCACGATCTCGCGCTTGCCGGCGACAGTCGCGAGCCCACTCAACCCACGGGGCGGCCACTCCGGTCCGCCGGAGCACCCTCGTGAGGTCAAGGCGGGAGCGGCAACTGTCGGCGCCGCGGCCAGCCCTTCGCGAAATCACCCACTTTATTGCATCTATCCGCGCGCACGAAGGCAATGGCGCTGTGAATCAACAAATCCAAGGCCCCGTCCAAATCCCAAACGCGTTCTCCGAGAAATCGTGGGTTGGACTCCGCCCCAGAAACGCGAATGATCCGCAGCTCGCCCTTCGCCAGATAATCCTTCACCTTCTGCTCGTTGGCATTCCCAAATGACTTCTGCTTCCGCTCTTTATAAATATTTCCAATGAAACCTTGAAAACACTTCTCAACGATCTCGCGGCTCTGTCCCTCTCCCGCGATCTCTCGCACGACTACAGCGGATAGTCCAATCCAGACGTCTGGGAGACAGTTCATGATCGGATACGGGTGCGGCGTCCGCGTATGTTTTCGCACCGCTTTCTCCAAGTCCATGCCTGCCTTGCCGGCCTTTGGCCCATGCTCCCCCATCTCAGGATCAAATCGCAATAGCGCTCCCGTCGCTTCCCAAGTCGCCAAAAACTCGCGCCAGATCTCCGCCAACCCTGAAGGCGTAGGAATCAGCCGTGAAGGCAGACCGCTCTTCGCCGAAAGAATCGCCGAAGGCCGGCAGAACCATTCATTCAAACGTCCCGGAATGACCAATGTCAAGTGCTCTCTGTGAGCGTACAATATCTTTCCGCGGCGCTGCAAACCCAGCCAATAATTCCGAATCAAAAAGTCCTCGTGGTGGGGAACTGTTCCCCTTCTGTAAAGCAGACGAGAGCCCATCAAGGCGGTGGGTACGCTATTGCGCAGCACAAAGAGAAATCCATTCTCTTTGGACACAAATTCCACAAGATCCATAATCTCATCTTGAAACCGCGCGCTGTCGAGCGCTTCCGGCTCGCGGCCAGGTTGTCGCTTCTGGGTATGAGAGCCGTCGAGTTCCTGCCACTCCTGACCGTGATAAGGGCCAGTTCTTTCTGCGTTCCAAATATTCATGAACATCGATCGTGCGAGAAGGATGGACGTTCGGTCGGCAAAAGACGAGAGGACCCTGGCTACCGCCGGCAGCCAGAAGTCGCGCCACTCGCCGCTCTCCGTCGCCACGAAATGAGAGAGATTGGCAATTTCGATCATATTGATCCCCTCGCGGGGACTCGCATCCAGAACTGATTTCATCGTAACGATCGGGTCGTTACCGCCTACCAAGAAGAGCAACCGCGGCGCGAACTCGGACACGCGAGATCGATAGGAACCGTGAGGATCCTGGAGAAAGACCTCGTTGAAAATCCTAAAATGTGAGCTGAATGCTGATGCGGGAATTCCACAGACTGATCCTGGGTCATCGGCCGCCTCCGCAGCCGTCTTGGGATCGATTGCGAGCCGCCCTTGGAGCATACCACTCTCTATCTCATACTTGAGACCATGGGTTACCGCTCGCCATTCCTCAGTATGAGCAAACTTGACCATCCCGAGATCGTGAAGAGCTCCGCCCGAGCAGAGAGTTGTGCAACTGCTCAGAGCGAACGGCCAAGTGAAAAACAAGGATTGGGCAAGATATCCTCCCAAGCTATAGCCGATCGCGTGGAGCGCCGGAGGCGGCAAATTCTCCTTGGACTTGTATTCGGCGATCGCAGGCTCCAGCGCCTTCCACCCGATCAGATCGCGCAAAGTGTCTACGCCTTGTTCTAAATCGACCTGAAGCACCGGCTTTCCACGCGACCCCCCTTTCGCTGAAATTCCGGTCAGCCGGGCCGAGCTTCTCCGAATCGCTTCCCATGCAGCATGGATTGCTCGACTGAGAATCAACTTGTCACAGCGTCCCCCAAGCGGATCGTCGCTCTCTTCGAGCAAAGCTATGCCAGGGATTACGGGGTAGCTGCTGCTAGGAACGAGGATGCTCAAGAGCCATTGCATCTCAATCATGAAGCGGATGTATTGGCGAAACAGATCGCTGGGGTCGCCTATGAATCGATCAAGTGGCTTTTCAGCGTATCTTCCCACCAACGGATATCTCATGAGGTGCCCTGGAAATGGATAGATGATGCAGGCGGTAGTCTCCTGACCATCAATCAATAGGCTTGAGAGGTCATAATAGAAACGTAGGTTGTCTGTCTCGTTGAGACCATTGAAGATCAGGAAGAGCCGTTGCACCGGTTTCTGCAAAGCAACCGGTCGAAGCAGGCGAAATGTATGATAGTTGATGGGCTGCAGCCGCAACTGATACTCGCGCTTTCGTTGCGGGCCGAACAGGGGCGCTGAAGGAAAACGAATGATCGACTCTTCGAAGGCCCTGGATGGCAAATCATCGATCTTCTTTTCTACGACGCGCGAGATATACCTTGCCGCGACACTCTCACACGTTTCGAGCCGCCAGTCTCCCGACTCCCACTCGCCCTCTCTTCGATCCGGAGCGGCCACCTTGAACAAGGGCAGATTGAACAAGGGCAGATCTTTCGACGGCCAGACCGCGGCGTGAAGCCTGAGATAATAGTCTCTTTCGAAAAGATCTATGGGTGCAGCACGTCGCTGCTTAGGCACAGCCTCTCTCCCCCGAGGATCTTTCATGCGCGCATCCCCCCATTGACCCTTCGCTTCGGGTATTAGGTCGATTGACCCGGGTCGCCGCAGCGGCAGATTATCCGGTTTCTAAGCAAAGAGTGTAATCGACGACAGGGTCTTCTTGTCAATACCGTCCGTCGAGAAGGTCCCTGCACGAGAGCGGCGTGGACCAGGCAGCTGTTGGTCTGAGGGGGCAACGCTGCCTCCTCGGTCGGGCAGGGACGGCGCAAAAGCACTTAGTGGAACCGCCGTCCGCTTCCGGCGGTCGTCCGGCCGCAACGCTCTGGTATCGTAGGGGCGCGACGCCTGCTGCGGCCGGCTGTGGGAAGGGAGGGACGTTCTTGAGCACCGTCGTCAAGTCCATCGAAGAGCTCGCGGTCGACACCATCCGCACGCTCGCCATCGATGCCGTCCAGAAGGCGGATTCGGGGCACCCCGGCCTGCCTCTCGGGGCGGCCCCCATGGCCTACGTCCTCTGGCAGCGCCACCTGAAGCACAACCCGCGCGACCCGCAGTGGCCCGACCGCGACCGCTTCGTGCTCTCCGCCGGCCACGGCTCGATGCTCCTCTACTGCCTGCTCCACCTCACCGGCTACGACCTGACCATGGACGACCTGAAGTCCTTCCGGCAGTGGGGCAGCCGGACCCCCGGACATCCTGAGTGGGGGATGACCCCGGGGGTCGAGGCCACCACCGGGCCGCTCGGGCAGGGGACGGCGAATGCCATTGGCATGGCGATCGCCGAGCGCCTCCTGGCCGCCCGCTTCAACCGCCCCGAGCACGAGATCGTCAACCACAAGACCTACGCGCTGGTCTCGGACGGCGACCTCATGGAAGGGTTGTCGTCGGAGGCTTCGTCGCTCGCCGGCCACCTGGGGCTCGGCAAGCTGACCTTCCTCTACGACTCGAACGAGGTGAGCCTGGACGGCCCCACCTCGGTGACCTTCACCGAGGACGTCGGCAAACGCTACGAGGCCTATGGCTGGCAGGTGCTGCGCGTCGAGGACGGCAACACCGATCTGGACGGGCTCGACCGGGCCCTGCGGCTCGCCGACGTCGAGCAGAACCGGCCGACCTTGATCGTCGTGCGCACCACCCTGGGCTACGGCTCGCCCAACAAGGGGGGAACCTCGGAGGCGCACGGCAGCCCGCTCGGCAAGGACGAGGTGCTGCGCACCAAAAAGGCCCTGGGCTGGGAGTGGGAGGAGCCCTTCCACGTGCCGCCGGAGGCCTTGGACCATCTCCGCACCGCGGTCGAGCGCGGAGCGACGGAGGAGGACGATTGGCAGCAGCGCTTCGCGGCCTACGAGGAGAAGTTCCCGGACCTGGCGGCGCAGTGGCGGCAGGCGATGAGCCTCGAGCTGCCGGCGGGTTGGGACCAGGGGCTCCCCTCCTACAAGGCGGGCGAGAAGGAGTCGACCCGCGTCGCCGGCGGCAAGGCGTTGAACGCCATCGCCGACCGCGTCGCCTGGCTGGCTGGCGGCGACGCCGACCTCTCGACGTCGACCAACACCTCCCTCAAGGCATTCCCCAGCTTCGACGCCGCCACCGGCCAGGGTCGCAACTTCCACTTCGGCGTCCGCGAGCACGCCATGGCGGGGATCGCCAACGGCATGGCCTACCACGGCGGGGTGCGCCCGTTCGTAGCCACCTTCTTCTGCTTCTCCGACTACATGCGCCCGTCGGTCCGCATCGCCGCGCTCTCCGAGGTGCCGACGATCTTCGTCTGGACCCACGACTCGATCGGCCTGGGCGAAGACGGCCCAACCCACCAGCCGGTCGAGCACCTGGCCTCGCTGCGGGCCATGCCGGGATTCACCGTCTTCCGGCCGGGCGACGCCAACGAGGCGGTCGAGGCCTGGAAGGCGGCGATGGCACACCGGGACGGGCCGGTCGGTCTGGTGATGAGCCGCCAGAAGCTGCCGGTCATCGACCGCGAGAAGTTCGCCGCCGCATCGGGCGTCGCCCAGGGGGCCTATGTCCTCGCCGACGCCTCGGGCGAGGCGCCGCAGCTGATCCTCCTCGCCACCGGCTCCGAGCTGTCGCTGGCGCTCGCCGCCCGCGAGAAGCTGGAGGCGGAAGGGATCGCCACGCGGGTCGTCTCCATGCCCTGCTGGGAGCTCTTCGAGAAGCAGCCGCAGGCGGTGCGCGACGGCGTGCTGCCGCCTGAGATCAAGGAGCGCCTGTCGATCGAGGCGGGAGTCTCCTTCGGCTGGAAGCGCTGGGTGGGCGACGCCGGCGACTCGATCGCCGTCGACCGCTTCGGCGCCTCCGCCCCCGGCGAGATCGTCTTGAAAGAGCTGGGCTTCAACGTCGACAACGTCGTCGCCAGGGCCAAGGCCCTGCTGAAGGAAGCGTAGTGGCTCCGTCCGTCCATCTGGGGGTCGAGCTGCGGGCGGTGCTCAAACTCGCCCTGCGGGCTCAGACAGTTGCGCTCCGTCCTCGCTCGACCCCCAGATGGGCGAACGAAGCAATCTCCCATAGGAGCCTGCCATGAGTCTCAATCGCACGCAGCAGCTGACCGCGCTGGGCCAGAGCCTCTGGTACGACTACATCCGCCGCGACCTCTACCGCGGCGGCGAGCTCAAGCGCCTGATCGTCGAGGACGGCCTGCGCGGCATGACCTCCAACCCCACCATCTTCGAGAAGGCGATCGCCGACACCGCGATCTACGACGACGACATCCGCCGCGAGGGCGCGATGGGAAAGAGCCCGAGCGCGGTCTTCGAGGCGCTGGCGGTGGCCGACGTCTGCGGCGCCGCCGACGTCTTCCGGCCGGTCTTCGACTCGACCGGCGGTAACGACGGCTTCGTCTCGATCGAGGTCGCCCCGCAGCTGGCGCTCGACACCGCGGGCTCGATCGCCGAGGCGCGGCGGCTGTGGCAGGCCTGCGGCCGGCCGAACGTCATGGTCAAGATCCCCGGCACCGAACCGGGGATCCCCGCCATCCGCCAGTGCCTGGCCGAGGGGATCAACATCAACATTACCCTCCTCTTCTCGGTCCAGCGCCACCGGGCGGTGATGGAGGCCTATCTAGAGGCCCTCGAAGAGCGGGTCGGGAAGGGCCTGCCGGTCGCGGGCATCCGCTCGGTGGCGAGCTTCTTCGTCAGCCGCGTCGACACCAACGTCGACAAGAAGCTCGACGCCATCGCCAAGGACCCGGCGCGCTCGGACGGCGACCGCGACCTCGCCCGCCGCACCCGCGGCAAGGTGGCGATCGGCAACGCGCGGATCGCCTACCAGGCCTTCGAAGAGGTCTTCGGCGGCGCTCGCTTCGCCAAGCTCAAGGAGAAGGGGGTCGCCGTGCAGCGGCCGCTGTGGGCCTCCACCTCGGCCAAGGACCCTGCCTATCCGGAGCTCTACTACGTCGAGGCGCTGATCGCCGCCGACAGCGTGGACACCGTGCCGCCCGAGACCTTCGCGGCCTACAAGGACCACGGCGATCCGCAGGTGCGGATCCACGACGACCTGGCGGGCGCGCGCGCCGCCTTCCAGGCCCTCGCCGACCTCGGCATCGACGAGCGGCGGGTCTCGCAGGAGCTCGAGGAGGAGGGGGTGCGGAAGTTCTCCGACTCCTTCGACAAGCTCTTGAAGGCGGTCGAGGAGAAGGAGGCGGCGGTGCGGGCCTCCTAGGCCGCGCCGCCTTCTTCGCGCATGCCCCCGTCCGCCATCACCCACATCTTCACCGACCTGGGCGGCGTCCTCCTGACCAACGGTTGGGACAAGAGCCTCCGCCAGGCGACCGCCGAGCACTTCCGCCTCGACCCGGTGGAGATGAACGAGCGCCATAACCTGACCTACGACACCTACGAGTCGGGCAAGATGGGCTTGGCGGCCTATCTCGACCGCGTCGTTTTCTACCAGCCGCGGGACTTCACTCAGGAGCAGGTGATCGACTTCATGCTCGGCCAGGCGCGCGCTTTCCCGGACATGATCGAGCTGGTCCGCCGGCTGAAGGAAAAGCATCGCCTGAAGGTGGCGGTGGTGAGCAACGAAGGGCGCGAGCTGACGGCCGACCGCATCCAGCGCTTCCGCCTGGCCGAGTTCGTGGATTTCTTCATCGTCTCCTGCTTCGTCCACTTCCGGAAGCCCGACGAGGACATCTTCCGCATCGCGCTCGACATCGCCCAGGCCTCGCCCGACCGGGTGGTCTACATCGAGGATCGCCGCATGTTCGTCGAGGTGGCGGCGAAGCTCGGCATCCGCTCGCTCTGGCACCGGGATACGGCCTCGACCGCGGCGGCGCTCGCCGACCTTGGCCTGAGCCTCTAGAGGGAGGGAGCAAGGCATGCCGGCAGCGAAGAAACCGACCGCCTTCGTCATCTTCGGCGGGGCCGGCGACCTCACCTGGAGGAAGCTCGTCCCCGCCCTCTACAACCTCTGGCTCGACCAGCGGATGCCGGAGCAGTTCCAGGTGCTGGCGGTGGACGGCCGGGAGATGGCCCCCGACGCCTTCGTGGCCCACCTGCGCGAGGGCGTCGACCGCTTCAGCCGCCAGGGCAAGACCGACGACGCGGCGTGGAAGACGTTCAGCTCTCACCTGGGCTACGAGCGGGCCGACTTCGCCGACGCCGCGGCCTTCACCGAGCTGGCAGGCAAGCTCGCCGAGCTGGACCGCGTCTGGGGCGCGCCGGCGAACCACGTCTTCTACCTCGCCACGCCGCCCGCCGTCGTGCGGACGATCGCCCAGAACCTCGCCCAGGCGGGGCTCGCCGCCGACCGCGAGCGCCAGCGCCTGGTCTGCGAGAAGCCGTTCGGCCGCGACTTCCAGAGCGCCCACGACCTCAACAGCTTCCTGACCGGCCTCTTCGACGAGACGCAGATCTACCGCATCGACCACTACCTGGGCAAGGAGCCGGTGCAGAACATCCTCGTCTTCCGCTTCGCCAACTCGATCCAGGAACCGCTGTGGAACCGGCGCTACATCGACCACGTGCAGATCACCGTCGCCGAGCAGGTGGGGGTCGAGCTCCGCGGCGGCTACTACGAGCAGGCGGGGGCGCTGCGCGACATGGTGCAGAACCACCTGCTGCAGGTGCTCTGCCTGGTGGCCATGGAGCCGCCCGTCTCCTTCACCCCCGACGAGCTGCGCAACAAGAAGAAGGACGTGCTCTGCGCCATCCGCCGCCTCGCTCCGGCCGACGTCCATCAGTTCGTCGACCGCGGGCAGTACGGGGCGGGGCAGATCGACGGCGAGAAAGTCCCCGCCTACCGCGCCGAGACCGGGGTCGCTCCCCAGTCCGCCACCGAGACCTTCGTGGCGCTCAAGCTCTTCGTCGACAACTGGCGCTGGCAGGACGTCCCCTTCTACCTGCGCACCGGCAAGCGCCTGCCGCGCCAGGTGTCGGAGGTCTGCATCCAGTACCGCCCCGTGCCGCACCAATCCTTCCCCCCTTCGGCGGTGGGAGGCCTCGAGCCCAACCGCCTGCTGCTGCGCATCCATCCGCAGGAAGGGATCGTCGTGCGCTTCCAGGCCAAGCGTCCGGGGGCGGAGATGCGCCTGGCGACCGTCGAGACGCGCTTCAGCTACGGCGAGGCCTTCCAGGCGCCGGAGCCCGAGGCCTACGAGACGCTGCTCCTCGACGTCCTGCGCGGCGACACCACGATGTTCATGCGCGGCGACCAGGTGGAGGAGGCCTGGAAAGTGGTGATGCCGATCCTCGACTACTGGGAGGAGCAGGGCGACAGCGATCTCGCGACCTACCCCGCCGGCGCCTGGGGCACCACCTCCTCCCACGTCCTCCTGGCCCGCGACGGCCGCGTCTGGGAGGAGCCGAACTGCCCGGAGGAGGCGCCCGCGGCGCCGCCGGCGACACCGGCGCCAGCGGGCTGAGGCGCCGGTGCGGCGCGCCCTCGTCCTCAACGCCGGCTCGAGCTCCTTCAAGTGGTCGCTCCTGGACGCCGCCACGGAGGCGGTCGAAGGGGAGGGCAACGACCGCTGGCGGGAGGGCGCCGAACCTGCGCAACAGGTCCTCGAGACGCTCCACCGGCTGCCCGGGAGCGAGGCGATCGACGCCGTCGGCCACCGGCTGGTCCACGGCGGCAGCCGCTTCCGCGCCACCGTGCGGATCGACGCCGAGGCGCGGCGCGACCTGGCAGCCTTGGCCGAGCTCGACCCCCTCCACACCGCCCGCGCCATCGCCGGCATCGACGCCGCCTTCGCGGCCTTCCCCGGCCTACCTCAGATCGCCGCCTTCGACACCGGCTTCCACGGCACCCTGCCGGACGAGTCGGCCTTCTACCCCGTGCCCTGGGAGTGGACGGAGAAGTACGGCCTGCGCCGCTACGGCTTCCACGGCCTCTCCGTGGCCTACGCGGCGCGGCGCGCTGGGGAGCTCCTGGGAGCGAGCCCCGAACGCCTCATCGTCTGCCACCTGGGGAGCGGCTGCTCGGTGTCGGCAGTCCGCGCCGGCCGCTCGCTCGACACCAGCATGGGCTTCACCCCGCTCGAAGGGGTGATGATGGCCACCCGCTCCGGCACCGTCGACCCCGGCCTCCTCCTCTATCTCTTGAAGGATCACGGCATCTCCGTCGCCGAGCTCGACGAAGCCCTGAACCGCCGCTCCGGGCTCCTGGGAGTCTCGGGGATCTCCGCCGACTTCCGCGAGGTCCTCGCTGCGACGGACGCGGCGGAAGCGGGCGAGGTTGGCGCGCGGCGCGCCCGCCTCGCCTACGCCATGTTCCTCCACCGCCTGAAGCGCATGGTGGGAGCCATGATGGGAGTGCTCTCCGGCCTCGACGCCCTCCTCTTCACCGGCGGCATCGGCGAGGGCTCGGCGAGGCTGCGCCGCGACGTCGCCGCCGCCTTCGCCTTCGCCGGCCTCGAGCTCGACCTCCGGAAGAACGAAGCCGCGCCCGGAGACGCCGACGTCGCGTCGGCGGGTTCCAAGGTCCGAGCCCTCGTGGTGACGGCGCGCGAGGATCTGACGATCCTGCGCGAGATGCGGCGTTTGTTGGGGTAACCTACCTCCACGAAACGAGCCTCAGAGTCCTTCCAGGGAGAACCGACGATGACGGAGAAGCTGAACCGCCGTGACTTCCTCCTCGCGGGGGCCGCCGCCGGCGTGGCCGCGGCGACGCCGCGGGCGCTGTTCGGGCAGGCCCCGGCGGTGATCGCGAAGGGCTTCCGTCCGGTCGTGATCTCCTCGGCCAACGGCAACGTCTTCAAGAACGGCGGCGACGTCACCTGCGTCCAGAAGGCTTTCACCCTCATGACCCAGGGCTCCGACGTCCTCGATGCCTTGATCGCCGGCGTCAACTTGGTCGAGCTCGATCCCGAGGACGACAGCGTCGGCTACGGCGGCCTGCCGAACGCCGACGGCGTCGTCCAGCTCGACTCCTCGTGCATGCACGGTCCGAAGAAGAGAGCAGGCGCGGTGGCGGCGATCGAGGGGGTGCGGACTCCCTCGCTCGTCGCCAAGGCCGTCATGGAGCAGACCGACCACCACCTGCTGGTCGGCAAGGGCGCGCAGGACTTCGCCCGCGGCATGGGCTTCAAGATCGAGGACGATCTCAACACCGAGAAGTCCCGCCGCCTCTGGCTGGAATGGAAGCGGCGGACCGATCCGGAGCACTACCTCGATCCCCGGAAGCGCGAGGCGGCCGGCCACCAGGCGCGGCTCGACATGGTGCGTGAGGGTCTCCTCGACCGCGAGAAGGTGTGGGGCACCATCAACTGCGACGGCGTCAACGCCAAGGGCGAGGTCTGCGGCGTGACGACGACGAGCGGCCTGGCGTGGAAGATCCCCGGCCGCGTGGGCGACTCGCCGATCCTCGGCGCCGGCCTCTACGTCGACGGCGAAGTCGGCGCCGCGGGCTCCACCGGCCGCGGCGAGGCGAACCTCTACAACCTGTCGTCGTTCGCCATCGTCGAGGCGATGCGCCGCGGCGCCCACCCCAAGGACGCCGGCATGGCGGCGCTCAAGCGCGTCGTCGCGCAGACCGTCGAGAAGCGGCTCCTGAACGATCGCGGGCAGCCGAACTTCACGCTCAACTTCTACGTCCTGAACCGCCAGGGCGAGCACGCCGGGCTGTCGATGTACCCCTACCGCTACGCCGTCTGCACGGAGAACGGCCCCCAGACCCTGCCGACCGAAGCGCTCTTCGGGGGACAGCCGTAAGGCCAGCAGCCGGCTCTTCTAGCTGAGCACCCGCTGCTCAAACTTGGCGAGGCCGATCCACAGCAGCACCGCGAGAGCGCTTCCCAGGAGGCCGTAGACGGCCCACAGCGGCATGTGCGGCAGCTGCGGCGAGAGGGCGGCGCGCAGGCCCTCGCTCATGTAGACGACGGGGTTGGCGAGAACCAGCGCCTGCAGCCAGGGGAGGGCGCCGAGCGCCGCCCAGGGATAGTAGACGCAACCGAGGAGCGTCAGCGGCACGAGGAGGAGCGCGAAGAGGTAGTTGATGCGCCGCGGCGAGATGACGGTGCCGAGCATCAGGCCGAGGGCGGAGCCGACGAGAGCGCCCAGGGGGAGGATGGTGATCAGCCGCAGCGGATGGCCCAAGCTCACCGGCGCCTGAAAGCCGGTGGCGATCCACACCGCCGGCACCACGACGAGGGCGGCGAAGAGGCCCTGGAGGGCGCCGGAGATCACCTTGGCGAGCGCCACCACCTTGACCGGCACGGGCGCCATCACGCGGTCCTCGATCTCCCGGCTGACCGAGAACTCCGACACCAGCGGCAGGGCCACCGCCGTCACCCCCTGGAACATCAGGGTGTTGGCCATCAGGCCGGGGAGGAGGACGCCGGCGAAGGCGGCGGCGTTGCGGCTGCCGCCGATCCCCTGGCCGATGCGCGGGAAGACGTAGGCGAAGACGAAGGCGAAGAGCGCCGGCTGCATCGCCGTGCGGAGCGCGTAGGCGAAGAGGTCGTGGAAGAGGACCGCGAGGTCGCGCTCGACGAGCGCGAGAGCGGTGGCGGCGCCCGCCGCCAGGGTGAGACGAGGGACCGGCGCCGGGGCCGTGCGCGTCGAAAGATCGGTTGCCGTCACTCGCGGTACTCCTTTCCCGTCAGCTTCAGGAACACGGCCTCGAGCGTCGGCTCGGAGACCGCCAGGTCGCGCAGCTCCGCCCCCGCCTGCGCCACCGCGTTCACCACTCCCACCACGAGACCAGGATGGGCCTGGCCCTGGACCCGCACCGTGCGGCCGTCGGTCTCGACGCCCACCACCCCCGGCACCGCGCGGAGCGCCGCCGCCAGCTTGCCGTCGGAATCGGCGGGAGTGGCCAGGGTCAGCTTGAGCAGGCGCTCGGCGTGCACCTCGTCCTTCAGGCCCTGCGGCGTGTTGAGGGCGAGGAGGCGGCCGTGGTCGACGATGGCGATCCGCTCGCAGAGCCGCTCCGCCTCCTCCATGTAGTGGGTGGTGAGGACGATCGTCTGCCCGCCGCGGTTCAAGGCGGCGAGCTCCTCCCACAGCCGGAGGCGCGACTGCGGGTCGAGCCCGGAGGTCGGCTCGTCCAGGAAGAGCACCTGCGGCCGGTGCAGGAGCGCGCGGGCGATGAGGACGCGCTGGGCGAGGCCGCCGCTCAGCTGGTCGACCCGCGACTCTGCCCGGCCCGCAAGGTCGAAGCGCGCCAGCAGCTCGCTCGCCCGCCGCCGGCACTCGGCGCGCGACAGGCGGAAGTAGCGGCCGTGGAAGTAGAGGTTGTCGAAGACCGAGAGGCCGCGGTCGAGGGTGTTGGTCTGGGTGACGGCGGCGAGGCGGGTGCGCGCCAGCGCCGGCTCCGCCACGACGTCGACGGCCGCCACCACCGCCCGCCCCGAGGTGGGGATCACCCGCGTCGTCAGCATACCGATGGTCGTCGTCTTACCCGCCCCATTGGGACCGAGCAGACCGAAGAACTCGCCGGCCGCGACCGTGAGGTTCAGCCGGTCGACGGCGAGCACGCCGCCGCCGTCGTCGCCGGCCAGGCCGTCCCCGCCGCCGCCGTTCGCCCCCGGCCCGCCGGCGCGCGGACCCCGGAGGCCCGGCGGCGGCCCGCTGTAGCGCTTGGTCAGGTCGCAGGTCCACACGCTGGCCGAGGCGCGGCCGACGCCGACCTCGACCGCAACCTCCAGCTCCGACCGCTTCATGTAGGCGCTCATCTTGGCCTCGTCGTAGGTGCGCGAGACGGCGCCGTCCTCAGCGGCGA
>Ga0209626_1000132_pt1 | contig 15950 bp, 8 predicted proteins | sample JacPinW_OM1H0_M2_FD_187962 | JGI IMG/M metagenome (GOLD analysis project Ga0209626, IMG submission 187962) | Forest soil microbial communities from Algoma, Ontario, Canada - Jack Pine, Ontario site 1_JW_OM1H0_M2 (SPAdes) (version 2) | ecosystem: Environmental > Terrestrial > Soil > Boreal... | reverse complement strand
GTTCTGTTCGGGGGAGTCGTAGAAGTACGCCGAGGCGCCGTCTGACACGAGGATCTGGGCGACGGCCGCGGCCGCGCCGTCGCCTGCGGCGATCTGGGCGTTCAGGTCTGCGTTGCCCACCACGATCGCCGGCTCGCCCTGCGCCTTCGCTTCGCTCAGCTGACCGGCGAGCCATTCCTGTTGCGTGGGTCCGACGTCGGCGGTGTTGTCGAGCACGATCACGCGCACCAGGCCGCCGGCTCCGGTCGAGTGCATCGCGTAGTAGCCCGACTGGCAGCCCGGCGAGGGGCCGCAGCGCGCCGTCTGCGGCCCGGCAGGATTCAGTTCCCCGGCTGGCACGGCGGTGCCCAAGGGGGAATGGAAGCCCGCGAACGCTTCCTCGAACGTCGCCTCGGTCTGCTGTCCGTCGAGTTCGGTCGGCGCCATGGCGGCGTAGGAGGGAAGGGGACCCGAACCCAGCACGCCGGCGTAGCGGGCCAGCTCATGCCCGTAGGGAATCGGGATTGTCCGCACCGACACTTCCCCTGCGGTCACCCCCGGGCCGGTGTACAGGAAGGCGCGCACGCCGGAGATCTGTCCGGCGTGGGCGAGCGCCGTCGACAGCCAAACCTGCGGCCCGACCCCCGCGTTGGAGCGATCCGCGCACGGCGCGGCGCACTGGGCCCCGCCGCCGATGGCGAAGGTCGCGTTGCCGGTTTCCCCGCTCACCGGCGCGGAGCCGAGGCCGGGAGGCGTCGATCCGTCCGCCGGGTAGCGCACGACGTCGGCGGTGTCTAGAAGCCCCCCCGAGTGTTCGTTGTCGACGAAGCCACCGACCGCCCACCCCTGGGACCCGGTCGTGTCGACCAGCACGGCGGAGATCGGGTCGGGTTGGTAGACGGTGTCGTAGAAGCGGTAGTGGCCGGGCGGTTCCCTGACGTTGTTCAGTTCGTGCCCCTCGTCGCTCCAGCCGTTCGCGGTCTGGCGCAGGAGCCCCCTTTCGGGATTCGCTCCCAGCCCGTACGGAGGAATCAGCGGCGGCGGAAAACCTGGCGGCGAGGGGGATTGGGTTTCGACGCCGCCGAGGCTGCCGGCGGCGATCGCGCGCAGCGCGCCGCCTTCGCGGAACAGCGCCAGCGACCCCGGCGAGCCCCCACCCGGGAAAGGCGTTGGCACCGGCTGCCAGGCGGCTCCCGCGTTGTCGCGCTCGAACACCTTGGTCGCTTCCGTGATCGATTCGCTCGTGAAGGCGGCCCCTCCGTCGGGCAAGCCGGCCACGACCCCGGGAGCGCCCCCGCCGATGGAGGCGGCGGCGGCTTCGTCGATGCGCCACCCCGAACCGTCGTTCAGCAGCAGCCCTCCGACGAAGACGCTCCCGTTCGGGTCCAGCCGTTTGCGATACGCGACGATCGCCTGCGAGCCGGCGAAGGCGATCGAGGTGAAGTCCGCGCCCGCCGCCGCCGGCGGGACCGCCTGCTGGCTCCAGGTCTTGCCGTAGCTCAGCAGCACACCGCTCTCCCCCACCGCGTATCCACGGGACGGGTTGGTGGGGTCGAAGGCGACGCCGAGCAGGTTGCCGCGGAAGTTGTACGGCGTTGCGGGATCGGGTTCCCAAAGGCCGGTCTCCCCGCGCCATATCCACATCTGGCCTTCGTCGCCGGCCGCGTAGGCGCGGGTGGGCGTCGGCCACGCGATCGCCCGCAGTCGCGGCCTTTCCAGGCGTCCGCCCGCTCCGAACAGGCTCTCAGGCATCCAGCCCTTGCCGGGCTCATAGCGCGCGACCTCGCCCTGGTCTCCAACCGCCAGCGCTTCGCTCGAGAGCGCGCCGATCGGCGCCCCGGGCTGCGGCGCGACCGCCACGAGGGCGTGGCGGAAGGACACGGGCCACGGCGCGAGGCGGCTCTGGGCGGGGTTGAGCGTCAGGTGAACCGGCAGCCGCTCCTGGCCCAGCCAACCCTCGCGCGGGTTGGAGAACGCCGCCCCGTAGGTCCCGCCGACGTCGTTTTCGCCGCCGCCGAGGGCGAGCACCCGGGTGAAGGTGCTGCCGTCCAGGCGCAGGCTCGCCCCGCCTGGCAGGCCCGTGATGACGCGTTCGCCGAGCCCTTTGGGAGTGGACCCGTTCGCCCAGGCGATGCTGCGGGATGGGCCGGTCGGGAGTGGTTCCGGCAATCCCTGTTCGCATTCCGGCGTGCCGGCCGGGGTCCCCGGGGGTAGCGTGCACCACGTCGAGACGACGTGGCCGCCGCCTTCACCTTCCGGCTTGAAGAACATCGTCGAGGAGGTGTGCACGTCCCGGCGCTGGCCGTCGATCCAGACGCCGTCGCCCGTCACGGTGAGCAGCTGGGCCTCGACGGTCGGCGCCTCGCCGGTGCCGGAGACTGTGAACGGCGTTTTTCCGTCGCCGACGAGCGGATGCGCTTCTTCGTCGCCTTTGCCTGCTTCGAGCGCGATGGGGCGCCAGCTCGCCCCGGCTCCGCCTCCCGTTTGCCGGCGGAACAAGGCCACGGCACCCACGGGGTAGCTGGATTCCGAGGACAGCTGTGCCAGCAACCACGCGTTCGAGGGCGAGCTCGCCCCGATCGCGAGGATGCGAAAGTCGGTGCTGCTCGCGCCGGGCACCGCGATCGGCTCACGCGTCCAGGTGCTCCCGTTCCAGTGCAGGACGGAGCTCTCCACCTTTCCGCTTTCCTTGACCGGGACGACGAGCGCCCCGGCGTGTCCGCCGCCTTCGTCCAGGGCCGCGAGCAGGGGCGCGCGTTTGGCGCAGAAGAGACGTTCACCCGGCGCAAGCGCGGCTTCGCCTTCTTTCGGCAGCGCGGCTTCCTTGAACGGACCTCCCGGATCGCGCACGAGCACGACCGGCTGTGCGTGCGGCGTGCACGGTTCGGGAGTGCTCGCTGCGGCCGGTACCGTCCCGACCAGCACGCCGCTTCCGGCCGCGGTCATCTGCCCTGCCAGCGGGCTCGGCTGAGAGTCTTCGGGCGCATCGAGCTTGAAGCCGGCCAGCGCTTTTCCGCTGCTGTCCAGGAGATCAGGGCCCATCGACCACCCGGTCTGGGTGGTGTAGCGGACAAGCGCCGACGGGAACGCGCCGCCGCTCTGGCTCACCTGGCCGACGCCCCACGTCTCGTTGCTCGCCTCCAGCGGCGAGGAGCCGATCAGCGTCACCCTGGGCAGCGGCACCGAGGCGTCCGTCTGTGGGGTGGGTTCTCCGGCGCCGGTCTGCGCGGCGGCGCGCGATGAGGCACCCTGTCCCGGGAGACGGCCGGCGAGGCCCAACGCCAGGGCAGCGGCCAGGACCATGCCAAGGCTGAGCGCCCACTGCCGGCGCCGGCCCGCCTTCCTGCACGGGTATCTCAAGGGAGCAGTCCCGATATGCGGGGGAGCACGACGAAGCTGGTGGCGACGGTTTCGCGGGCTCCCGTGGGCGGGGCGGAGACCGTCGGCAGTGGCGCCAGCGCCTGGGTCTTCAGTTCGAGCTTCGTCGGCCAGCGGTGGATGTCGAGGCGCAGCAGCAGCTTGCGGTTGCCGGCGGCCAGCGTTCGCAGCGGCGTGCTCGCGACGAGCACGCGCTTGCGCCGGGCGAGCAACCGCACGCGCGCCCTGACGGCGAGGTGAAAGCGCAGTTCGAGGGTGTTGCCGTGCACGATCCTGGTGCGGATGTTGCTCAGCAGCGGCAGCCTGATCCGTTCTTGTGGCGGGCTGACCGTCACTTCCGGGATGGGGCCCGAGGCGTGGGATTCGGTCGGGAGCCCGGAGATGTCGGGGGGCGGAGCATCGGGCGCCACCTGCGGCACGCTCGGGTCGCGCGGCCGTTCGGTGATCAGCCCGGCGAACGCGGGATCGCCGTCCTGTTCGAGTTCTTCTTTGCCGGTGGTGAGGTGGAAGAGCCAGCCCTGCGTCGTGGCCATCCAGCAGTCATGCGGCGCCGGACACACGGCCTTCGCCGCCGCGCCCTTCGGCCCGATGCCTTCACTCGCCGACGGCAGCGGCTGCTGGTCGGAGACGGTGCCTTCAGGGGACATGCGTGCGACGGTCGCCTGCGCGGTGGGGCTTGGCTGTGCGGCGTCTTCCTGGGTCTGCAGGGCCATCCAGGCGCCTTCGGTGCCGGGCTCGGCGGCGATCGAGCTGACGATGTCGCTGGGGAACAGGGTTTGGCCCGACGGCACGGTGTTGGGCCCGAGCAGCTGGCGCCAGGTGCCCCCCGTGTCGCGCACGACGGTCACCTGCGCGGGTTTCGAGCCGGCCGGGAGTTCCGCTTGCGGACCGGCCGCCCCCCACAGCGCGCCGTCGGCCGCCGAGACGTGAAGGAAGTCGAGCGCTTCGGCGAACTCTTCTGGTTCGTAGAGAGGCAGCCCCAGAAGCGCTTCGAACGTCGGCTGAACCCCGGCGCGGTTGATCGCGTGCAGGACCGGCGGTCCCGGCGAGGCTTCGCTGACGAGATCGCCTTTGGACACGCGCACGCTCTCGTAGAGCTGCCCTTCGAAGGGGGTCATCGCCTCGACCGCGTGGCCTTCCGGCGTGTACGGTTCCTCGGCCATGGAGGAGCCGTTCCAGTGCAGGTGGAAGGCGCCGACCTGACCGGGCGGCAATGGGTTCCCGGCGAACCAGCAGTCTGTCGGGCTGAGGCAGCCGGCGGCGTGCATCGCCTGGTAGGAGTTGGCATTGAATGCCAGCGAGGCGTAGGAGGCAACGATCTTCCCGCCGGCGAAGTGACAGAGCGTGTTGTCTTCCAGTGGCGGAGGGTTGCCCAGCGCGTCGGGGGCCTGTCCCGGGCGGCCGTCGGAGATCGTCCAGAATTCCTCCGGTCCGGCCCACGCGATGCGTCCGTCGGTGCCGCCGCACTGGTTGGACAGCTCGTGCCAGCTGCGGCCGTTGTAGGCCCACACGCCGGCGGGAATCGTGTTGCCGTTGCCGGCCGTGATCAGCACCCCCCGATTGGGCGCCCAGAACTGGATGTCGCCGATTTTTCCCAGGCCGATGGGCGTGAGTGTTTCTCCCGGCGTGAGCGTCGGCGGCGTCGGCTGCTCCAGGCGCCACGAGGCGCCCCCGTCGTCGGCCAGGCCTTCGGCTCCTGCCGGCGCCGCCGCGGGTCCGGCGGCGAGCGCGACGGCGAGCGCAACGGCGAGCAGATGCGGGGTCGCTCGCGTTCTCACCGTTTGCCCTTCCTGCGATGGGTGCGGCGTGAAGCGCGGATGGTGCGCACGAACGTCGCGGTGAGGCTTTCACGCAGCGTGGGCTGCCCCGACGCGGTGAAAATGAGCTTGACGGTCGCCGACAGCCCGCCGCGCTTGCTCGCGAGCACGGAGTAGCGGCTGGAGAGCTTGAGCGTCAGCACGACCAGCCCGCCGCCGTGCGCGTCCACGCCTCTGGAGGCGACGGTGCGGATGGCGATGGTCGCGCGCGTGTGCTTGCGCCGCGATTTTGAGCGCCGCGAGGTCCTGGCGGGGCGCGCGGCCTGCACCTGGACGACGGCGTCCGCGCCGGTGTGAAGGGTGCCCGCGCCGGGCACCTCGACCTCTACCAGGACCGTGCCGTCGGGACGCGAGAAGGCCGTCCCGTCCAGACGCCATGCCGGCACGAGCGGCGGGTTGGCCGGCGGGCTCGACACGTACCCTTCGGTGGCGCTCGCGGCGAAGTGTTCGCGGGACACGACGAAGGCGTCGCTGCCGTCGAAGACTTTGCTTTCGTGTTCCAGCGGCGGCGTGTTGCCGTCGCCGTAGACGAGGTTGGAGGCCGTCGAGGAGAAGGCGATTGTGTTCCCGTCGCCCGCGAAGGACGGGGACAGGGCACCGTCACTGGTTTGGTTGTAGGGATCTTCTCCCGCGGGCTTGGGCTTGTGCGGATGTTCGCTCGCCCCGCCTTCGAAGCCGCGGGTGACGCGCGTCAGCGTGTCGTTGGCGAGGTCGACCGCAAACAGTTCGACCATGCCGGGCGCGGCCGCCGGCGCGCTCACGTATGCCGGCGAACCGAGTGGGAAGACCGTGCGCTTGGTCGTGAACGCGACCTGGCTTCCGTCAGGGGAGATACCCAGGTCGATGATCGGCGCCGTCGTGGCGAGATCGCTTCCTTCGCCGCTGGCGAGCTCTGTGAGTGGACGCACCCCCCCTGCGTGCATGTCTACAAGGTAGAGGTCGCTTGCGTGTTCGGGATTGCCGAACCCCGATCCGAACGACACGAGGGCCGCGTTCGCCAGGAACGCGGCCGTGTAGCCGTCGGCGCTGAGGCGCGGGATCACGTCGCCGACGCCGCCGGTCCACGTACCGGGCGTGCTGGGTTCCTTGAAGGTCGCGAACGGACCCTGGGACCCGCTCGCCATCCGCCGGGTGGGTGCGAGCGGCCCGTCGGCTATGCGCCGCCAAAGGGGTTCGGCGTACCTCGGGGGAAGGGTTTGCTCTCCGGGGTATGCCGGCGCCTGCCCGCCAACGTTCTGACCCAGCCACGCGACCGTGGATCCATCGGCGCTGATCGACGCGCCGAAGGCGGCGCGGGCTGCGTAGGCTTCGATCGCCCTGAACGGCGGCGGAGCGCCCTGCCCGCCCGGGGCGTACACGGCTCCCAAGGTGCTCGCTCCTTCCTGGGCGGAGACGGGCTTGGGTTCTTCGCCTGCCGGATAGGCGACGCTGACGAGCTGGGTGCTGTTCGTATCCAGGTTTCGCACCGCCACCTGCAACGCCGGCGTTTCGGGTGCTTCCGGCGGGCGCTTGCCGATGAGATCGGAGCGGGTGGTCGTCACGAAGACGACCTTGCGCCCGTCGGCGCTCAGCGCCGAGCGCCCGGCGGCGAGCGAGCCATAGCTCGCCGGTTCGCTCGAGGCCTGGTAGCTCAAGCCTTCTTCGGATCCGTTGACAGCCGAGGCGAGCGTGACGGCGCCGGGCTGGCTCGCTTCCAGGCTCATGTCCCGTACGTACACGTCGGGACCCACGTTGTGGTCGTTGGTAGAAAGGGTCGCGGTAGTCGTGAAGCTGACGTAGCGCCCGCTTTCGCTGATCGAGGGGAGCTCGGCGTCGCCGCCCGCCACCTGTTCGACCGCCCTGCTCTGCTGGTCGCGCCGCCAGACGCCGGTGACGCCTCCGTAGGAGCCGTCGAAGACGACGTAGCGGCCGTTTGCCGACATGGCCGGATCGTGGGCGTACTCGGCCTGCTGCCCGGGGCTCTCGGACACCAGCGAGATCCCCCCGAAGATGTCCGCCTGGGCCGAGGCGCAGACGGACAGCAGCACGGCCAGCGCGCCCGGCAGGACTGTCAGGCGGCGCCTCATCGAACGCTCACCAACCGGCGCACGACACCCTGGTTGCCGAGCTTGTCCCGCACCCGCACGACCACCAGGTAGACCCCGGCATGGCCGTAGCGGTGCCGGAACTGCGTTCGCTTGGAGGCGCGGCTGCCGTCGCCGAAGTTGACGCTCACGGCGCGCGTGTCGACCCCGGGCCCGGCGGTGATCTTCACGACGACCGCGGTCCCGCCGCCCGTGCGCGTCAGCTTCACGCTCGGCGGCGAGCCCGCCACGCGCAGCGCGGCGGGCGGCGTGAGCGTCGCCTGGCCGTTCGCGTCCGTCGCGAGCACCTGAACCGTGTGCGTCCCGTTGCCGAGCCCCCGCGGACCGAGGCGCATCGCGAACGCACCGGCGGGCGTCGGCAGCGCGCGGCCGTCGAGCACGACCGTGTAGCGGAGTGGCGCCTCGGCGCTCTGGGCGGGAAGCCAGGAGACCGCGGCCTGCGTGGGCTTGATCCAGTTGTGCGGCACGTTGACGACGAACTGCTCAGGCGGAGCTGTGACCTGGGTCGCCACGATGGCGGCGTTGCCGAGCGCGCCCTGCAGGAAGCCGACGATGCCGTCGCCGAGGCCCGAGCGGCCGACCGCCAGTTCGCTGACCGGACCACCGGCACCGCCGCTGACGAGCGCGGTCTGCACCGCCCCGCCGGGAAAGTCCTCGCGCACCGCGACGGCGGCGTTCCCGTGCGCGTCCGCGCTCGGCCAGGCCGAGACGCCTCCCCCCACCGGGTTCATCACGCTCACCGCAAGGGGTTGTGGCCCGGCGAAGGCGGGCCCGAGCGAGAACGTCCCGGACAGGCCCAGGTCGTTGCCTTCGATCACCCTCGGCACGCCGTTGCTGTCGTAGAGGAGTCGCAGCTGCTGCTTTTCGCCGATGTCGATGCTCGGTGGGCCGATCGACGCCTGAGCGCCGCCCGCGACCGCCGTGTCGACGATGTTTGCGCCGCTGAACTGGGAGCCGTCGGCCGATTCGCCATCCGCGAGCGTGTTCAGGAAGATGCGCGGGCCCGGCAGCGGCGAGCCGGGCCCGACCGACTGGCGGTACGCCACCTCGGCCTGTCCGAGGCGCGAGAAGGCCACGCTCGGCGCGTCGGCGTCGTCGTTTATGGGCGCTCCGCCAAGGCTCGATGCGCTGACGGGGAGCACGTAGTCGAGACTGCGGCCGAACAGCCGCCTGGCCCAGATCCGCGCCACTCCGCTGATGTCAGGCTCCTGCCACACGACCACCCCGTTGCCGGTCGACGCGAGCGCGATGTGCGGCGCGTTCGACTGAGTCGGTGCGCGCATGGACACGCCCGCGTTGCGATTGACGGCTCCCAGCCGGGACCAGGTCAATCCGTTGAAGTGGGACACCCGCACCTCCTCGACCACGTCGCCGGGACGCAGCAGGGGGATGCTTTTGGAGCTTTCGTTGACGGCCCTGTAGACGACGTCCGCCTGACCGGTCGAGCTCATCTCCAGGTCGGGACTCGCGCCCGTGCCGTTGTGGATGTTGGGGTCGACGATCATCGCCGGACCGAACAGCGATGCGCCCGGGCCGAGGGCAGAGCCGAGCAGCTCGTCCACCGGCCGGCCGTTCTCGGTCGCCCACGGCGTCACCCAGACGACCACCAGCTCTCCCCCGTTCGCGGCCCCGATCCGCGGCCAGCTGGCGGCGAACTGCTCTTCGGTGTCGACGCGAATGGGTGCCAGCCAGTGCCCTTCCACATAACGGGAGACGAACACGTGGGCGACGCCTTCGACCCGCTTGAGGTACACCACCCCGCCGCTGCCGTCTTCGGCCATCGCCACGCCGCCGAAGCCGCCGATCTGCTCGCTTGGCCCGTCGAGCGTGACCGCCGGCAGGATCACCGCGCCGGCGCGGGGGACGCAGATGCACAGCCCGATCGCGGCGAGCGCGAGCACGAGTACTGCGTTAGAGGAGCGGCGTACCGGCATGCGGGTGATCGCCTCAAGCTTCGGGTTTGTTGAGCGCGCCGGGGGCCTTGTTGAAGGCGCAGCGGAAGTTCTCCGGGTTGCCAACCGGCGCCGAGCCGGCGAAGCCTCCCTTCTGGCCGTTGCTGTACACGGTCACGTACTGGAGCGATTCGGGAAGCGGGTTTGCGGGCAGCGGCGTCGGGTTGGCCTGACCCTGGCGCGGGTTGCCCGTGGCGCCGTCGCTCACGCCCTCGAAGCCGGCCGCCGCGGAGCCGGCCTCCGTGGTGACGAGCGTGGAGGTCATCTCCCGCTGGTCCTGCAGGCCCCGCGTCGGGTCAAGCTGGACGGTCGCCGTCAGGGGCGAGTCATGGATCGTCGACTCGAGCTTCACACGGTTGGCCGCCCCGATCAGCTGGGCGGCCGTCGGCAGCCAGCCGCCTTCCGCCTCGCAGGCCTTGCTGGCCCAGATGTAGTTGTTCTGCCCGACCTGCGCGTTGGTGAGCGGATACGGGGCCGTGTCCAGGCACCAGGTGCCGAGGTCGACCGTCTGCGGAGGGCACGTCCCGGCCAGTTCTTCGGCGGTTCTACCGCCGACCCGGGAGGCATTCTTCACCGTGGGGATGGCCGCGGCGGGGAATTTCCTGTTCTTACCAAGGAGCAGGATCCCCCCGGCGCGCGGTCTGGCGCTGATCGGATGCCCGCCGATCGTACTGAGGACGGCGTTGCGCGCGGCGTCGGCCAGCCCGGTGGTGGAGAGCACCAGCGCGATCAGCGCGATGGTCATCGCCGGCGAGGGCAGGCGGACCTGCCTCATCGGCTCTGCTTGGGGTCGCGCGTCGGCGCGGCGCGGCGCACGTCGCGTAACTCCTCGAGCGAGATCTCCTGAACCGTGGACAGGACGGCCTCGAGCGCCACGCCCGAGAGCGTCTCCTGCTCGAGCAGGGCGGCTGCCGTCTCCTCGACGGTGCTCCAGTTGCGGTCGAGGATCACGGCTGACCGCGCCTCGGCGTCACCCACCAGCCGCTCGACCTCGTTGTCAATCAGGTTGAGCGTCTCGGGTCCGACCGAGCCGAGGTCCTGGAGGGAGGCGCCGAGAAACACCTCGCCGCCCTTCTCGCCGATGGTCACGAGACCGAGCGCCTCCGACATGCCGAATGAGGTGACCATGCTCCGCGCCAGCGCCGTGGCGGCGTGCAGGTCGTCGTTCACGCTCGTCGAGACCTCGCCGAAGGCGATGCGCTCTCCCGCGAGGCCTGCGGTGATCACGATCAGCTGACGCTGCAGGTCGGCCTTGCTCATGATCACCTGGTCGCGGTCGGAGAGCATGTGCGCGGCGGTGCCGAGCTGGCGCCCGCGCGCGACGATCGAGAGCTTTCGCGTGGAGGCGGTGTGGCCGAGCGCGTCGGTCACGACCGCGTGAGCGGACTCGTGGATGGCGATCAGCCAGCGCTCCTCCTCGGTCAGGATGTGGCGTTTAGCCGGGCCCGCGACGACCCGGTCGATCGCCTCCTCGAGGGTCGCCTGATCGATCTGCCCGCGACCGTCGCGCACGCTCAGCAGGGCGGCCTCGTTGATCACGTTCGCCAGCTCCGCGCCGCTGAAGCCGGGGGTTTGGCGCGCGACCTCCTCGAGCGAAGCATCCGGCGCCAGGGGCCGCTTGCCGCCGTGGAGGCGCAGGATCTCCAGGCGTCCGTGCACGTCGGGATTGTCGATGACCACCTGGCGGTCGAAGCGCCCGGGCCGCAGCAGCGCGGGGTCGAGGATGTCTGGGCGGTTGGTCGCGCCCATCACGACGAGGCCGCCGTCGCCCGCGAAGCCGTCCATCTCGACGAGTATCTGGTTGAGCGTCTGCTCGCGCTCGTCGTTGCCCTGGCCGATGCCGGCGCCGCGCTTGCGCCCGGCGGCGTCGAGCTCGTCGATGAAGATGATCGCCGGCGCCGCTTTGCGCGCCTTGCGGAACAGGTCACGCACGCGCGCCGCCCCGACTCCGACGAGCGACTCGACGAAGTCAGAGCCCGACAGCGAGAAGAAGGACGCGTCGGCCTCTCCCGCGACTGCCTTGGCCAGCAGCGTCTTGCCGGTCCCGGGCGGGCCGACGAGCAGGACTCCCTTGGGGGCCGCCGCTCCCACGACCAGATACTTGCTGGGGTCCGCCAGATAGTCCCGTATCTCCCTCAGCTCGGCCACCGCCTCGCCGGCGCCGGCGACGTCGGCGAAGGTGATCGTGTCCGCGGTCCCCTTGCCCTTCTTGCGTCCCTTGCCGGTGAACTGCGAGAAGGCCGCGATGCCTCCGGCGGCTCCGTCAGCCCCCATCCGCGTGAACAGGGAGAACAGGCAGACCAGCAGGAGGATCGGGATCAGGAACTGGACGACGATCGCCTTCGTCGGCTTGCCCGACTGCTGGTCGATCGACACAGTCGCTCCGCTGTCGGACAGTTCGCGCGCGAGCTCCTGCGTCTGCGCGCCCGAGGACGGGTAGGCCGCCCACAGTTTCTGGGAGACGCCGGGCGTCGCGGTCACCACCCCCGTCGTCGCGGCCGGCAGTTCGGTGATCGTGCCGGCGGGGGATACGGGGGGCGTGGCGGCGGTGGTCGTAAGCTCGACGCGGCTGTCGTGATCGAGCAGCACCGCGCTCGTGAGCATGTGACGCTTGGCCAGCTTCTGAACCGTGCTGATCGGCACCTGCGTGCCCGAACTGCTCGGTTTGATGTCGCCCAACAGGACGGCGAAGGTGATCGCCAGGCCGATCGAGGCCAGCGCCAGGAACAGCGTCAGGAGATCGCGAAAGATCGCGCGCCGCACTCCGCTCGCGAACTCCCCCACCGCGACCAGCGCCGGGTTGCGGCGGTGGGCCAGCGCAGAGCGCACACCGGGCGCTCCGTCATGGGAGAAGCCGTTGCTTGAGGGGATCGCGGGTGGGTTGTCGGTCTCGTCTGTCATCTCGAGAGCTCCTTGACGGCGAGCGCGGCAGCGTCGGACGCCGCCGTCGAACCAGCGCCGATCGAGCGGAGGCCAGCGTCACATGTGAGGAGCCGAAAAGCAATGGCGTTCACAAAAACGCCACATCAAACCGGCGCACGTTCACAACTTGGAAACAACCCGTTAACACCGAACGTTCACAAAAACAAAACACCAGACGAAGTCCGGACCGACACTGTTGCGCGGAGGTGACGTTCATTGCGCAAGCCGCATCGATCCTTGCCTCGAGTTGTTGCCGCCGGCAGCGTTTCCCAACGCTGAAGTACCACTCAACCGCCCGAATGCAAAGGAGCAACCACGTGCGTGCGCACCGTACCCTCGTCGTTTCACTGATCCTCGTCGCGGTGCTGGCCGTGCCGGCGAGCGCAGGCGCCCGGCGCCTGATCATCGGCGGATCGACCTCCGTCCTTCCGCTTGCCCAGAAACTGGCCACCGCCTACCACCAGGCGTTCCCCAAAATCGCTGCGCCCAAGGTCGGAGGCGGCCAGTCGGACATCGGGATCAGCGGCGCCGCGACCGGTCGCCTGGACATCGGTGACTCCTCCCGCGACCCGATCAGGGGCGTGGACCCCAAAGGCCTCATCTTCACGAGGATCGCCCGAGACGGCGTGTGCGTGATCACCAACCCGCAGAACCCGATCTCGAACCTCTCTTCGGAAACGGTCGAAGGCATCTTCACCGGTCGAATCCGCGATTGGAGCCAGGTTCCGAACCACATGATCACCGGCCCGATCGACCTGTTCGACCGCGACGGGGCATCCGGTACACAGGACGCCTTCCAGCACATCTTCCTGGGCGAAGCCCTGAAGATCTCCTCGAGCGCGACGGCCGAGACCTCCAACGGACTCGAGCAGAACGCCGTCGCGAGCGACAAACAGGCGATCGGCTTTGTGTCGTTCGCGTACACGGCGGGCGTGAATGCGGCGGGCTACCGGGGCATCGCCTGCAGCCTCCGCAACGCCAAGTCCGAACAGTACCTCGGCGTGCGTAACTTCTGGATGGTCACCAAAGGGCTGCCGAAAGGCGAAGCGCTGAAGTTCATCAAGTGGGTCACCAGCGGGAACGCCGCGACCAAACGGATCATCAACTCCAGCTGGATCGCCGTCCACTAGGCGGTGTACACGGGCGCCCGAAAACAGGACCACGGTCGGTCGGGCGCCAGAGCCGACAGGCGCGCCGAGCGGACGCTCGGCGCGCTCGCGGCAGCCGTGCTCGTCCTGATCGGGGCGATGGTCGTCACCGTGCTGATCAAGGCGTGGCCGTCCTTCTCCCACAACGGCCTCGGCTGGTTCGGCGCGGGCGGCGAAGTCGACACGGAGCTGCGCGCCATGCGCGAAGGCACGCCGCTCGCCGGCCACTCGATCTATTACTTCCGTGCCTGGCCCCTGTTGTGGGGAACGCTCGTCACAACCCTTGCCGCGGTCGTGCTCGCCCTGATCGTCTCCACGTTCGCGGCCGTGTTCGTCACCGAGTTCGCGCCGGCTCCGGTCAGGCGGGCGCTCGAGCCGGTGATCAGGCTGCTGGCCGGCGTCCCGTCGGTGGTCTACGGGCTGATCGGGATCCTCGCGCTGGCGCCGTGGATCAACGAACACCTGATCTCCAACGGCCGCAAGCAGTCGGTCATCTACGTGGTGCAGCTGAACGGCGCGAACCTGACGACCGGGACGATCATCCTGATGGTCATGATCACGCCGATCATGGTGGCGATCAGCACCAACGCGCTCGCCTCCGTGCCGATCGCCTGGCGGGAGGGGTCGGCTGCCCTCGGGGTGAATCGCTGGCGCACCATCTGGCGCGTCTCGCTGCGGACCGCCCGTCCGGCGATCGCCGCCGCGACGGTGCTCGCGACCGCCCGAGCGCTCGGCGAGGCCGTGATGCTGGCGATGGTCTCCGGAAGCCGCGCATTCTCCGCCAACCCGCTCGACGGGGTCACGTTCCTGTTCGAGCCGGTCCGCCCCCTGGCAGCCGAGATCCTGCAGGAATCGGAGGGCCTCACGATCGGCCCGCTGGGTCACACGCTGTACGCCATCGGCGCCGTGCTGCTCGTCTCGGCGGGGTTGCTCTCGCTCGCCGGATGGGCCGCCAAGCAGCCGCTCAAGCGCTACGGGATCCGCGCGTGATGGCGGGCGCCGAGGCCGCGTCGCCGCGCCCGCCCGTTGCAGTCCGCCCGGCTCGGCGCGCCTCGACCTCCTCCTGGCCACCGCTCGACCGCGTTGCCTACTGGCTGTGCTGGGCGACCGGCATCGGCCTGTGCCTGATCGCGGCGGCGATCGTCCTCTACATGCTCGTCAAGGGCATCTCCTACGTGCGCCTGAGCATGTTCGTCGATTCTCCGGCGCCCTCGCTTCACCAGACCCAAAGCGGCGGCTTCAGCGACCCCATCATCGGAACGTTGCTCGTCACCGCGATCGGGACGGTGATCGCCGCGCCGTTGGGGGTCGCGCTCGCAGCGTGGGTGTCCGAGTACGCTCGGCCGGCTTGGCTCTCCCGGGCGGTCGAGTCGGCGCTCGAGATGGTGGCCGGCGCGCCGAGCGTCGTGCTCGCCATCTTCGGGCTGCTGATCTTCTCCCAGGGCTTCCTCGGCTCCCTGTCCCAGCACTCGGCGACCGGGGGCGTGCTCGGGCAATCGTTCCTCAACGCCGGGATCGTGATGTCGGCGCTCGCCCTGCCGCTCGTCTTCGCCTCCACGCGGGAGTCCCTGGCGCAGCTTCCCGACCGCCTTCGCGAGGCCTCCTACGCGCTGGGCAAGACCCGCGCGACCACGATCCGCCGCGTGCTGCTGCCCTCGGTGCGGCCCGGCATCGCAAGCGGGATCGTGCTCGGAATGGGCAGGATCATCGGCGACACGGCGATCATCACGATCCTGCTCGGGGCGACGCTCCGCAACGAACCCGTCGGAGGCACGCCGCTCCTCGGCACGCTGCGGGGGACCGGCTCGACGCTCACGAGCTACGTCTTCAACAACTCGCCGGCCGGCGAGGGCAACTCGCACGAGAAGGCCTATGCGGCGGCCTTCGTGCTGCTGATGATCGTGCTCGCGCTCAACGCGCTCGTGACCCGCCTTACGGGAGAGCGTGAGCCGCGGATCTGGGGCGGGCGCACGTGGCGCGTGCTTCGGCGCGGTGCAGGGAGGCTGCGATGGACCCGCTGATGCCCCCACCCGTGCGGCGGATCGCGATCGACTGCGAGCCCCACGTCGCGCCTCCCGGCAACGCCAACGGGGGCAGCGCCGGCCCGGCGGCGGCGGCCGCCGCCCACCTGCGCCCGCCGCGCCCGGCGCTCACCGCCGCCAGGCAGCGGATGAGCCTCGAGTCGGTGTGGCTCGCCTACGGCGAGAACTGGGTGGTGCGCGACGTGAGCCTGCCGGTCCGCCAGGGCGAGGTGCTGGCGATGATCGGGGCGTCGGGCTCGGGGAAGACGACGCTCCTGCGCTCGCTCAACCGCCTCACGGAGATCACCGCAGGCGCCGCCCGGGCGGGTCGCATCTCCCTCGACGGCGAGGACATCCATTCGCTCGAGGTCAACGACCTCAGGCGGCGCGTCTCGATGGTCTTCCAGCAGCCGAACCCGTTTCCCATGAGCATCTTCGACAACGTCGCCTACGCCCTCGCCGAGAGGCCCGAGCGGGGGCGCCGGCGCAGGCGCACGCCGGAGCTCGAGCGCGCCGTCGCCGACGCCCTGCGCCGGGCCGGGCTCTACGAGGAGGTCGCCGAGGACCTCGAGCGCTCCGCGCTGAAGCTCTCCGGCGGCCAGCAGCAGCGTCTGTGCATAGCGCGCGCCCTGGCCGCCAGTCCCGAGGT
>Ga0209626_1000131_pt1 | contig 16225 bp, 15 predicted proteins | sample JacPinW_OM1H0_M2_FD_187962 | JGI IMG/M metagenome (GOLD analysis project Ga0209626, IMG submission 187962) | Forest soil microbial communities from Algoma, Ontario, Canada - Jack Pine, Ontario site 1_JW_OM1H0_M2 (SPAdes) (version 2) | ecosystem: Environmental > Terrestrial > Soil > Boreal... | reverse complement strand
CGGGAGGGGTCAAGCCCCTCCCCTACACAAAGGCAACAGCCCTACAGTTCCTCGAGCTCTTCGAGGGTCGCCGTCAGCTTCTCGACCCGGCGGCGGATCTCCTCGCGCTCCTGCGCCCAGCCGGCGCCCTCTTCGAAGCCTTCCCCGGATTCCTGAGCGGCGAGGCGTCCCTCCAGCTCCTCCACCCGCCGGGCCAGCTCCCGGTTCTCCTCCCGGAGCTCGCCCAGGCGCCGCGTCGCCTCGCGGACCTTGCCCTCCAGCTCCTCCAGCCAATCGATCGCCATTGCCTACTCCTTCCAGCCGAAGCGGCGCTGGAGCTCGGCCGCGAGGGCGAGGTGGCGCCCGTTGACCTCCTCCTGGGTGAGCGACCGCTGGCGCGAGTTGTAGAGGAAGTACAGGGTGGTGTTGACCGCCCCCGCCGGCACGCCGGGGCCGCGGTAGCGGTCCTTGAGGCCGAAGTCGACGAGGTCGCGCGCCGCTTCGTCCTCCATGGCTCCAGTCGCCGCGAGGGCCACGATCGCCGCGCGGATGTCGGCCCAGGGCACGGAGAGGGCGTGGGTGAGGGTCAAGTCGACGCCGATGCCGGGGAAGCGCGAGGGGAGCTGGACCCGGAGATCTACGCCACAGTCCGGCGGAGCCAGGGCCGCGGCCGCCAGCTCGGCGGAGAACAGCGGGTAGCCCTCCTCCGCCTCGACCTGCCCGAAGAAACCGACGACCTGCCCGTCCGCCGCCACCAGCTCGGCCGCGCTGCCGTCGAGGAAGCCGTCGAGTGCCGCCGGACGAGCTTCCAAGCGGACGCCGAAGGCCTCGCCCAGGCTCTCCAGCGTCCCCTTGAGGTCGAAGAGGTCAAGCTCCGCGCGCTCCCCGCGGCGCTCCCAGGGCGTCCCCACGGTGCCGCCGGCGACCAGGGCGATCGTCTCCGGCTGCTCCGGGAGATCTGCCAGCTCGCCCTCGCCCCGCCCGGCGCGCTCGAAGAAGACGCTCCCGACCTCGAACAGGCGCACCGCCGCCGCGCCGCGCCGCTGGTTGAAGCGGGCGCTGTCGATGAGGCCCGGCACCAGCGAGCGGCGGAGGACCGAGTAGCGCTCGGAGAGCGGGTTTTCGAGCGCCAGCGGCCGGCTGCCCGGCCGCAGGCTGGGATAGGCGGCGTCGTCCTGGGGATCGATGAAAGCGAAGTTGATCGCCTCCGCGTAGCCGCAGGCGGCGAGGCGCTGGCGGGCCTTCTCGCGCGCCGTCGCGGCGGCGTTGGGGTGCCCGTCGGAGCCGGCGAGGGCCGGCAGCGCCGCCGGAATGCGGTCGAAGCCGAAGAGCCGCATCACCTCCTCGTAGAGGTCCTGCGGATAGACCTCCGCGACGTGCGAGGTGGCGCGGGCGCTGCCGGGAATCCAAGGGCGGGCCTCGATGTCGTAGGCGCGCCAGGAGGGGACGGTCACCTCCCACTCCCCCACGCCGGTCAGCCGCGGCGCGAAGCCCAGGCCGGCGAGCCAGCGCTCCACGTCCACCGGCGGGATCGCGGCGCCGGCGAAGGCTTCGAGACGCGCCAGCTCCAGCCGGCCGCGGGCCGGCGGGCGGACGGCGCCCCGCTCGTCGACGGCGCCGGCGAGGACGGTGCCGCCCGCCAGCTCGGCGATGAGCGCCGCCGCGCGCTCGGCCGCGAAGGCGCAGGCTTCGATGTCGGCGCCGCGCTCGAAGCGATGGCTGGCGTCGGTGTGGATGCCGAGGCGGCGAGCGGTCAACCGCACCGCCTGGCGGTCGAAGTGCGCGCTCTCCAGGAGGATGTCCGTCGTGCTTTCGGTGACCTCGCTGTCGAGGCCGCCCAAGACGCCGGCCAGGGCGACCGGCCGTTCGGCGTCGGCGATCACCAGCATCTCCGGCGACAGCTCGCGGGCCTGGCCGTCCAGGGTGACCAGGCTCTCCCCCACCCGCGCCCGGCGCACGACGACGGTCGCGCCGGCGAGCTTCGCCAGGTCGAAGGCGTGCATCGGCTGGCCCAGCTCCCAGAGGCAGAAGTTGGCGACGTCGACGACGTTGTTGATCGCCCGCTGGCCGATCGACTCCAGGCGCGCCTGGAGCCAGGCGGGGCTCTCGCCCACCCGCACCCCGCGGATCACCCGCGCCAGGTAGCGCGGGCAGCCGGCGAAGTCCTGAAGGACGACCTTGGCGGCGTCCGCGGTCCGCTCCGCCGCCTCCCGGAGCGCCACCGCCGGCGGCTTGAGAGGGCGGTCGAGGAGCACCGCGAGCTCCCGCGCCAGGCCGAAGTGGTTCATGCAGTCCGGGCGGTTGGTGGTGACGTCGACGTCCAGCAGGAAGTCGTCGTCCACGGCCTTCACCTGCTCGACGGCGAAGCCGGCGAAGGTCAGCCGCCGCGCCAGCTCGTCGGCGTCCGCCGGGAGCTCAACGTACTCCGCCAGCCACCGGCGCGAGAAGAGCATCAGCCGCGCACCTGGCGCAGCAGGCGCTCGTCGTTGTCGAAGAAGAGGCGGATGTTGGGCACGCCGTAGCGGATCATCGCCACCCGGTCGACCCCCAGGCCGAAGGCGAAGCCGCTGTAGCGGTCGGGGTCGATGCCGCAGCCGGCGAGCACCCGCGGATCGACCATGCCGCAGCCCATGATCTCCATCCAGCCGGTGTGCGAGCAGACCTCGCAGCCGCCGCCGCGGCAGGAGGTGCAGGTCGCGTCGACCTCCGCCGAGGGCTCGGTGAAGGGGAAGAAGCTCGGCCGCAGGCGCACCTCGGTCTCCGGCGTAAAGAGCCGTTTCAGGAAGGCTTCGAGCGTCCCCTTCAGGTGGCCGAAGGTGATCCCCTCCGCCACCGCCAGGCCCTCGACCTGGTGGAACATGGGCGAGTGCCGCAGGTCGTTGTCGTGGCGGTAGACGCGCCCCGGGCAGAGGACGCGGATGGGCGGCCGGCGGGCCAGCATGGTGCGGATCTGCACCGGCGAGGTGTGGGTGCGCAGCAGCAGGCCGCCGGGCAGGAAGAAGGTGTCCTGGGCGTCGCGCGCCGGATGGTCGCGGGGGAAGTTGAGCGCCTCGAAGTTGTGGTAGTCGTCCTCGACCTCGGGCCCCTCGGCGATGCTGTAGCCGAGCTCGGCGAAGATCTCGCAGAGCTCGCGGTTGACGAGAGTGATGGGATGGAGGCTGCCGAGGTGCGGGCGCCGGCCGGGCAGGGTGACGTCGACGGCCGAGGAGCCGAGCGCCGCCTCCCGCTCGCGGGCGGCGACGGCCAGCTCGAGCTCGGCGAGCCGCTCCTCGACGCGGTCCTTGAGGGCGTTCACCGCCGCGCCGTAGGCGCGGCGCTCGGCGGCCGGGACCTCGCCGGTACGGGCGAGGAGCGCGCGCAGGAGGCCCTGCTTCCGCCCCGTCCAGCGCAGGCGGAGATCCTCCCAGGCCGGGCGGTCGAGGACCGCCGCCACCGCCGCCGCCTCGCCTTCGAAGCGGCGGGAGAGCTCGTCCGCGCCCGCGACGCCCGCCTCGGGGGCGAGGGGTCCGCCCTCCTCCCCGACCCCGGGCATGGCTCAGGCCTCCGCGGACGCCGGCGGATGACTCTCGGTGGGGACCGGGGGCGGAGCCGCGTTGCCGAGCGCCTGCTTGGCGGCCTCGGCGATACCGGCGAACCCCTGGGGATCGCGGACGGCGATGTCCGCCAGGACCTTGCGGTCGAGGCTCGACCCGGCGGCCTTGAGTCCGGCGATGAGTCGGCTGTAGGAGAGGCCGTGCAGCCGCGCCGCGGCGTTGATGCGGACGATCCACAGGGCGCGGAGCTGGCGCTTCTTTTGCCGGCGGTCGCGGTAGGCGTAGCCGAGCGACTTGTCGACCGCCAGCTTGGCGATGCGGTGGGCCTTGGACTTCATGCCGTAGAAGCCCTTGGCCAGGCCTAGGATCTTCTTCCGGCGCTCTTTTCTCTTGTTGCCCCGCTTGACACGTGACATCTTCGGAACCTCGTTTCCGCTCCGCGGCGGGCCGTGCCCGGGGAGCCGTCAAGGCCCGCTCGCCGGCCCTCTCCCGGGTATCGGGTGGAGAGCCGCGGGGGCCGCGGCCGCGGTGGACAGGTCCTTTCCCACCGGCGGCCGATCTCGGTTTGTAGGGGGGAGACTAGTGGGGCAGCATCCCCTTGAGAGTGTTGGCCATCGCGGGCGAGGCCACGACCGCCTGGCGCAGGTGGCGCTTGCGCTTGGTGGTCTTGCTGGTGAGGATGTGGCTGTGCATCGACTGGTGGCGCATCACCTTGCCTCCGGCCGTCACCTTGAACCGCTTCGCCGCACCCTTGTGCGTCTTCTGTTTGGGCAAGGGTTGCTCCTTTCTGCTCCGTGCGCGACTGCTAACCCGACTATTAAACTGCTAACCCGACTATTAAGGGGACTCTTTCTTCGCCCGCTGGCGGGGCGGCCCCAGGATGACGTGCATCCGGTTGCCCGCCATTTCGGGCGACGATTCTAGCACCCCTTGGTCGCCGATGTCCGTCGCCACCCGCTGGAGGAGCTTGCGGCCGAGGTCCGTGCGCGCCATCTCGCGGCCGCGGAACTGCACGGTGGCCTTGACCTTGTCCCCTTCGCCCAGGAAGCGGATGGCGTTCTTCAGCTTGAAGTCGTAGTCGTGCTCGTCGATGTTGGGCCGGAACTTGACCTCTTTGACGTGCACGATCTTCTGCTTGCGCTTCGACTCGTGCAGCTTCTTCTTCTGCTGGTAGAGGAACTTGCCGAAGTCCATGATGCGGCAGACCGGCGGCGCGGCGCCCGGCGCCACCTCCACCAGGTCGAGCCCCTGCTCGACGGACCGCCGCAGGGCGTCCTCGATGGTCACGATCCCGGCCTGAGAGCCGTCGGATTCGATGAGGCGCACCTCGCGAACCCGGATTCGTGCGTTGACCCGTGTCGCCTTGTCGATGCTCAGCTTGAGCTCACCCCCCTGGAGCGTTCCTCGTCCACAAGAGCCATCAGAGCTGGTTGCTCCTGGCCTGGACGAGGTCTCGAACCCGTGCCACGAAGGCCTTAACCGGCATGCCGCCCAGGTCGTCTCCCGAGCGCCGCCGTACGGCCACCGTCCGTTCCTCCTCTTCCCGCGCACCCACCACCAGCATGTACGGGACCTTCTGCACCTGCGCCTGGCGGATCTTGAAGCCCAGCTTCTCGTTCGAGGAGTCGAGCTCGACCCGCAGGCCTGCCGCCGCCACCGCGGCGCGGACCTCCTCGCCGTAGGCCAGGAACTTCTCGGAGACCGGCAGCACGATCGCCTGCGCCGGCGCCAGCCAGACGGGGAAGGCGCCTGCCGTGTTCTCGATCAAGATGGCGATGAAGCGCTCGAGCGAGCCCAGCATGGCGCGGTGGATCATCACCGGCCGATGCTCGCCGCCGTCGGCCCCCACGTAGGTGAGGCCGAAGCGCTCCGGCAGCTGATAGTCGAGCTGCACGGTGCCGAGCTGCCAGCTCCGCCCGAGCGCGTCGCCGACGTGGAAGTCGATCTTCGGTCCATAGAAGGCGCCGTCCCCGGGGTTCACCCGGTAGGCGATCCCCTGGCTCTCGAGCGCCGCCTTGAGGGCGCCCTCCGCCCGCTCCCACATCTCGGCCGTGCCGATCGACTTCTCGGGGCGGGTCGAAAGCTCAATGGCGACGCTCTCGAAAGCGAAGGTGTCGTAGATCTCGCGGATCATGCCGACGGCGGCCAGCACCTCGGCCTCCACCTGCGTTTCGGCGCAGAAGATGTGGGCGTCGTCCTGGGCGAAGGAGCGCACGCGGAAGAGGCCCGAGGTGACGCCGCTGCGCTCGTAGCGGTGGAGGCGCCCGAAGTCGGCCAGCCGCATCGGCAGCTCGCGGTAGGAGCGCAGGCGGGTGCCGAAGATGAGGCAGGCGGCCGGGCAGTTCATCGGCTTGACCGCGAACTCCTTCTCGTCCACCTCGGTGAAGAACATGGCGTCCTTGTAGTTGGCGTAGTGGCCCGAGGTCTTCCACAGCTCGACGTCGAGGATCTGCGGCGTCAGCACCTCGCCGTAGCCGTAGCGGTGATGGAGGTCGCGCACGTAGTCGACGAGGGCGTTGTAGATGACCGCGCCCTTGGGGTGGAAGAACGGCGTCGCCGGCGCCAGCGGGTTGAAGCTGAAGAGGTCGAGCTCCTGGCCCAGACGGCGGTGGTCGCGCGCCCGCGCCTGCTCGATCTGCTGCAGGTAGCGGTCGAGCTCTTCCGGGGTGGCGAAGGCGGTGCCGTAGATCCGCTGCAGCCGCTCCCCGGACTCGTCGCCCTTGAAAAAGACCCCCGAGGAGTCCAGCAGCTTGACGGCGCCGATCTGCGACACCCGCTGCGCGTGCGGGCCGCGGCAGAGGTCGGTGAAGCGGCCGTGCCGGTAGAGGGTGATCGTCTCGCCGGGCGGGATGTCCTTCAGGCGCTCGAGCTTCAGGTGCTCGCCCATCTCGGCGAAGATCCGCTCGGCCTCCGGACGCGAAACCTCGACGCGCTCGAAGGCGCTCCCTTCGGCCACGATCTCCCGCATCTTGGCCTCGATGCGCTCGAGGTCGTCGGGGGTGAAGGCGCGCGAGAAGCGGAAGTCGTACTGGTACTTCTCGCTGTGGTCCTTCCTGCCGGCGTCGATCTCGACCTCCGGCCAGAGGCGCTTCACGGCGTCGGCCAGGACGTGCTCGGCGCTGTGGCGGATGAACTCCCCGGCCTCCGGGCTCTTGGCGGTGAAGATGCGGAACGCCCCGCCGCGCGCGAGCGGCTGGCGCAGGTCGACTTTGGCGCCGTCGACCTCCGCCCCCACGGCGTCCTTGGCCAGGCGCGGGCCGATCGTCGCCGCCACCTCGAGCGCGGTGGTCCCCGGCGCGACGTCGCGCACCGAGCCGTCGGGCAGAGTCAGGCGGATCGCCTCGGTCATCGTGCTCATGACGGGAGTGGGAACAGCAGGATTCGGGCCCCCGCGCCCGCGGCGGCGCCGGTCACGAGCAGGGGACTTGGTAGGCGCTAGCGGACTCGAACCGCTGACCTCTACCGTGTGAAGGTAGCGCTCTAACCAGCTGAGCTAAGCGCCTGGGCTGCCGGCGGAACGTCATTCTGCGGAGTCTTTGGGGCGGGGTGAAGGCACCCGTTGGGGCGCGTTCTGTCGTCGTCTGGCTTCTTGCAACGATGGGCTCGTTTCCCCGACCTCTTGGATAGCGGCGGCTTGGTAGGCCCGAGCGGACTTGAACCGCTGACCTCTACGATGTCAACGTAGCGCTCTAACCAGCTGAGCTACGGGCCTGTGACTCCCGACACCGCATGTCCGGCCGCCGAGGACCCCAGAGGCTAGCAAAGGCTCAAGCTCGGTGTCAACGTGGCGGGAGGAGCCGCTCCGTCGCTCGCCGCCGCTCGCCGTCAGGACTTGCCGGACCCTTTTCCCGCCGGACCCTCCGGATTCGCGAGAGACGACAGCCCGGCCAGGAGGTGCGACAGCGCCTCCGCCATGCCGCTCGCGGCCGGGTAGCCGTCGGCGTGGAGGTCGCGGGCGGCCGGCAGCACCCCCTGCCGCGAGAGGGCCGCGACCAGGTCTTCGATCTGCACCGGCTTGACGAGGACCGCGTCGACGTGGAAAGCGAGGCCCACGTCCCGCTGCTCGCCGGCGCTCACCACGATCTGGGGCGTGCCACGGTTCGGGCCCTCGGCGCGGAGGGCCGCGAGCACGTCCCAGCCGCTGGCCTCCTCGGCGAGCAGGACGTCGAGCGTGATGGCGTCGAAGCGGCGCTGCCTTCCCTTGGCGATGGCCTCGGCGGCGCTGGCGGCGCACTCCACCCGGTAGCCCGCGCCGCGCAGGCTCTGGTCGAGCCAGGCGCGCTCCACGGGGTCGTCCTCCACCACCAGGACGACCGGCGCCGCGGGGATCTCCACGGCCGGCGCTGCCGTCTCCTCGGCCGCCGTCGCCAGCGCTTCCACGGCGACGGAGCGGATCGGCAGCACGGCGAAGAAGACGGCGCCCGTCCCCGCGGCCTGGCGCATGCCGACCCTGCCGCCCTGCGCCTCGACGATGCGCCGGGTGAGAGCGAGCCCCAGGCCCGTTCCCGGCTCCTTCCTGCCGCGGCTGGCGCCCAGCTGCTGGAAGGGGACGAAGAGGCGGTTCCTCTCCTCGGCGGGCACGCCGGGGCCGCTGTCCTCGACCTCGATGCCGAAGCGGCCGTCGCCCAGCGAGAGGACCGCCAGCGACACGCGCCCCGCCTCCGGCGTGAACTTGAGGGCGTTCGAGAGGAAGTTGTAGAGGACCTGCTTGAGCTTGCCGGGGTCGGTGAAGACCGTGCCGACGGCGGGATCGACCTCCGTCACGACCTCGATGCGCTTGCGGACGGCCGCCGCGCGCAGGATGCCCGTCACCTCCGCCACCGTCTGCCCGAGATCGACCGCGGAGGGGAAGAACTCCATCTTCCCCGCCTCCACCTTCGCCAGGTCGAGGACGCTGTTGATGAGCTCCACGAGATGGCGGCCGCTGGTCAGGACGTAGCCCAGGTAGCTGGCCTGCTTCGCCGAGACGGGTCCCGCCTTGCCGTCCTGCAGGAGCTCGGCGAAGCCGATGATTCCGTTCAGCGGCGTCCGCAGCTCGTGCGACATGTTGGAGAGGAACTCGCTCTTCATCCTGCTGGCGCGCTCGGCCTCCTCGCTCTGCAGGAGCAGTTGCCGGTTGTCGGCCGCGAGCGCCGCGCGGGAGCGCTCCAGGGCCTCCTCCCGCTCGGCCAGGGAGCGGGCTGCCTCGCGGAGGAGACGGTCCAGCTGCCCCACCTCGTCCGCGCCGCCGTCGCCGCCAGGGACGGCTTCCCGCCGGGCGATGCGGCGGGCATCCCCCTTCATCTTCTCCATCCTACGCACGAGGCCGGAAGCGACGAACCCGTTCGCCAGGATGCCGCCGGCAAACCCGAGAGCCACGGCCGCCAGCCCCAGCCACGAGAGCTCGCGCCCTTGCCGTTGCGGCCAAGAGAGGATGCCGCCGGCGACGAAGAGCGCCAGCAGCGGAACCGCCAGCACCAGCAGGCCCTTGAGGAAGAGCGGGAGGTCCCGGAAACGACGCGTACTGGTCATCATGACGGCTTCCCTTCTCGGGAGTCAGGAGGACATCTCTCAGCTGGCCCGAGCAGGCCATGTATACCATGATTAGCATAATTTTGAACAACATTATCGAAAAAACTTCAATTTGCAAGAAAGGCGGCGGCACCGCGGTCGCCCGGAACCGTTTCAGGAGACGGATGCCGGCGGCTCGAATGGCAGGCTGGGGTTGTGGCGCGCCAGCTTCAGATGGTTGAGGACGGCGCCGGCGAGCCGGACCGTGGCGGTGCCGGCGAGGGCCGCGGGACGGAAGAGCCCGAGGGCCGCGGCGAGGGCCGGCTGCAGGTCCGGAGAGGGGAGTGCCTCGGTCATCTCGAAGGGAGCCTGGGCGTCCTCCCGCGCCGCCGCGCGAACCCGTTCGACCCGCCGCTCCGGGGGTGCCGCCAGGGAGCGTCCGAGCCTCCCGAGACTTGGTTTTCTCGCCTGATTCGTGTACCCTAGTCAACGGGTTCAGTCCCGGGAGGACCAGATGAAATCTCAACGAAACACAGTAACCAAGTCCAAGGTCGTCATCACCATCGACGCCGACAGCATCATCAAAGGGCCATAACGCCTCTGTCATGAAGGGGTGCCTTGCGCCTCGGTGGGTATGCGGGCAAGGGTTCGGCGTATCAGGTACCTCATCTTCCGCTGCCAATGGGCCTCTTTGACTGCTGCTCGTAGTTCCACATCCTTGAGGGCCGCTTCCAATACATTTCGGGCAAAATCATCCGCTGGCTCGATATGTTCCAACATGTCATAGGCTTGGCTGTATTCGCCAAGCTTGGCGAGTGAGACGACGGCGTTGTACTTCGCCGGTGCGTAGCGAGGCCGGCGTTTGAGGGCCGCCTCATTGCTTTGCACGGCTTCAAACCAGCGGCCAACTTCGTCCTGCACGTAGGCCAGCCAGAAGTAGCCTTGAAAATCCAGCTCGTTCTCACGGGCCAAGCTGCTTAGCCGTTTCTCGGCATTTACCAACAGGTCCCTTCGTTCCTTCCTGGGCACGGAGCGCTCCTCGTCCATCCCCTGCTGCTGCGCCAAGACGGAAGAGACACACGAGGTGGCGATATAGTTGTCGATCTTCTCGGGAAAGAAGCTGCGATGAGACAGCTTTTCCAGATGCTCGCACCAGTAGATCGCCTTTTTCCATTCTCGTTTGGCAATCGCACCGCGAGCGACTTTCAAGAGGAGCTCGAAGTGCTCTTCCTGGAGGCGCCCTGACGCAGGCTCGGAGCCCGAATACTCGAGGAAATTGAGGTATCGATCGGCTCGCTCGAAGAAGAATTGCAGCCTTTCTGGGAACGCCTTTGACCCGCTTGCAACAATCGGAGGTTCGTCCGTGTCGACCACGTCCTGCCCGAATTCCCAGTACTTCAGGCTGACGTCTCTGAGGTAGGTCGCTCCCTCCCGCACCTCGAAAAGCTCGACCGGGCCGAACTTCTTGATTCGGTTCGCGACATCCTTCCCATAGGCGCCAAGAAACGCCGCGGGCAGCAAGCCGGCCAGGAGTGCACCAAGGACCTTGGCGTCGGTCGGCCCCCCGACATGCAGGACTTGGAGGGCAATCCCAGACAAGAGCACCAGCACGATCAGCCAGCACACCAGCGAGAAGGTCATCTTCGCGGCCCAACCTGGCAGGAGGACGAGCCGGTACCAGACTCTTAGCCATCCCCGGTAGGCCCTGCCGCGCCACCTTCGCAACCAGGACATCAGCACAAGCTCTGCGCCTCCTCGGCCGATCCATCATGGCCGCTCCTCAAGACTAGACTTTGCTCGAAGCTGCTTAAGTATAGCGTCAGCGCTCGGTCAGCCGCTGGACTCAGCCGAAAAATTCGCTTGCAGCCAGAAAGAGGAGGGGGCCATTTCGCCTGAGTCTTGAACTTGCGACGATCGAGCAGCCCGCACTCGAGCGTGGCGAAGAAGCTCTCGCACATCCGCCCTTTTGGCATGTTCAGGGAAGCGCTCGACGGTGGACTCCCCTAGTTGCAAGTTGCCTCACCCACATGGTAGGTTCTTATCGCTCCTTTCAGACAACGCTGCAGAAAGTGGGCGCGCCGGCCGGACCGCACGGGTGGGGGATCCGACATACTGGGACCCATGGAGATGACAGCTCCGTCGCCACAAGTTGGACCTACCGGCACGTCGCTCAATAGCTGTGCGCGCTGCGGCGATCTTCCGGCCGCAAGGGCGGAGGCTGGGGATGGGATGCTCCTGGCCTGGTTCTTCTGCGCGACCTGCGGGCACTCCACCCGCGACGGTCTCACCCGCGCCGAGGCCCTGCGGGAGTGGAATGCGCTGTACGGCAAGCCGAACGGCGACGGAGCTCCTCGACCTGGTGGCTCGCCGGCCCGTCCCCTGAGCTGACAGCGCCTTCCTCTTCGCCTCGGCCGGCTCGCCGGGCTCCAAGAGCCGCTGGACATATCCCCGACGTTAACTTTCCTCTACAATTAGCAGGTCCGGTAGATCATCGAGCAGGCGATGCCGCCTCTTCACACTCTGCAGTGTAGCCACGGGCTGCCGCTCGTGCTGCTCTCCTATCTCATCTCCGTCGCCGGCGCCTACTGCTTCCTCCGCTGCGCGGTCCAGATCTCTCGCCTGCCGGGCAGGCTCAGGATCCGCGAGGTGGTGCCCGCCGCGGTGGCCATGGGCACCGGCGGCATCTGGGCCATGCACTTCATCGCCATGACGGCCTGCCGGCTCCCGGTGGCGGTGACCTACGACCCGGCTCTCATCCTGGCCTCGCTCCTCGTCGCCATCGTGATGACCGGGGTGGGCTTGAGCGCCGTCCGACGCGCCGGGGGGACCCGGCTGGCGCTCCTCGCCGGCGGCATCCTCACGGGCGTCGGCATCGCGGCCATGCACTACACGGGCATCGCGGCCATGCGGCTGCCCGCCCACGTCGTCTATCGCCCGGCGTTCGTCCTCGCTTCTGTCCTCATCGCTATCGCGGCCGCCATCCTGGCGCTCTGGCTGGCCTTCAACCTGCGGTCCGGGTGGGAGCGGCTGGGCAGCGCGTTCGTCATGGCGGGCGCCGTCTGCGGGATGCACTACTCGGGGATGGCGGCCACCGTCTTCGTCCCCGACCGCGCGCTCGTCACCCCGCAGCCGGTGCACGGAGCGGGCGAGCTCGGATTCTTCACCTTCGGGGTCACCCTCTCGGTGCTCGCCCTGCTGCTGATGGAGAGCCGCCTGACCGACGCCCGGCGGGCGCAGGAGCGGCTGCGGCGCTCCAACGAAGAGCTGCAGGCGCTCGCGCGGCGGCTCACCGCCGTGCGGGAGGAAGAGGGCGCGCGCATCGCGCGCGAGGTGCACGACGAGGTGGGACAGCTGCTCACCGCGCTGCGCCTGGACGTCGGCTGGCTGGAGCGCAAGGTTGGAGGGATGGGCGAGATCGCGGACAAGCTGGCGTCGATGAGCGCGATGCTCGACACCTCGATCGACGTGGTGAACCGCGTCATGACCGAGCTGCGGCCCGCCATCCTGGACGGCCTGGGCCTCGAGGCGGCGGTCGAATGGTACGTGCAGGAGTTCGCGAAGCGGACGGGGATCGCCTGCCGGCTCCGAGCGAGCCTGGGCGGCGCGGCGATCGACCGCGAGCGCGCGACGGCCCTCTTTCGCATCCTCCAGGAGGCGCTCACCAACGTGGCGCGCCACGCCGGCGCCACAGCGGTCGAGGTCAGCCTCGCCGCCGAAGGGGGCCGCATCGTCCTCCAGGTGATCGACGACGGACAGGGGATGCCGCCCGAGAAGGCGGCGGACTCGCGGTCGCTGGGCCTGCTCGGCATGCGGGAGCGGGCCCGCGCGCTTGGCGGAGACGTCGTGTTTCGGCGGAATGCCGCGGCCGGAGCCAGCGGGACGACCGTCGAGGTGACGATCCCGCCATGACCCGCATCCTCCTGGCCGACGATCATGCCGTCGTGCGCCTGGGCTTGAAGCAGATCCTCGAGGCCGCCATCCCCGGCGCGGTCTTCGGGGAGGCGGCGGACGGCGAGGAGGTCCTCGCCACGGCGCGGGCGGGAGGTTGGGACGTCCTCATCCTGGACATCTCGCTGCCGGGCAGGAGCGGGCTCGACGTGCTCAAGGAGCTGCGCGAGACGCGTCCGGCGCTGCCGGTCCTCGTGCTCAGCATGTATCCAGAGGAGCAGTTCGCGGTGCGGGTCCTGCGCGCCGGGGCGGCAGGGTACCTGGCCAAGAGGACCGCCGCCGCGGACCTCGTGACGGCGGTGAAACGGGTGCTGGCGGGCCGCAAGTACGTGAGCCCGTCCTTAGCCGAAAGGCTGGCCGGCGAGATCGGCCTCGCCTCCGGACGGGCGCCGCACGAGCTCCTCTCCGACCGCGAGTTCCAGGTCTTCCGGCTCCTCGCGGCGGGGGCGACGGTGACGGCCATCGCGCGGGAGCTGGGGCTCTCCGTCACCACCATCAGCACCTACCGCACCCGCATCCTCGAGAAGATGGGGATGACGACCAACGCCGATCTCGTCCAGTACGCGATCGTCAACCGGATCTTCGACTAGGCCTCTCGAACCCAACTCCCTCGTTGTCGTTCTCCCGACGATACATACCCCTTACCGGCCTTCGACACGACCGTAACAGCTTTGACGATAGTCCTATCTCATTCTCGCCAGTAGAGTCAGGCGGGGGTGACCCGTTGACCTCGCCAGGTCGCGGCGCCGTCGACATGACCGTTCCTCGGTATGACTCGAATCCTGATCGCGGACGACTTCGCCGTCGTACGCCATGGCCTGCGGCAGATCCTCGCGGAGGCGATCGAGGGCGCCGTCTTCGGGGAGGCGGCGGACGGCGCGGAGGCGCTCCGGAAGGCGCTGGCGGAAGACTGGGACCTCCTCGTCCTCGACATCGCTCTGCCCGTCATGACCGGGCTCGACGTGCTGAAGGAGCTGCGCCGGAAGCGGACGGCGCTGCCGATCCTCGTGCTCAGCATGTATCCGGAGGAGCAGTTCGCGGTGCGGGCGCTGCGCGCCGGAGCGGACGGCTACGTGACCAAGAAGGTGGCCGCCGCGGACCTGGTGACGGCGGTGAAGAGGGTGCTGGCGGGCGGCAAGCACGTGAGCCCGGCGCTCGCCGAGCGGCTGGTCGGCGAGCTAGGCCTGGGCGCCGGACGGGCGCCGCACGAGCTCCTCTCCGACCGCGAGTTCCAGGTCTTCCGGCTCCTCGCGGCGGGGAACACGGTGACCGCGGCGGCGGTGACGCTCGGGCTCTCCGTCACCACCGTCAGCACCTACCGCACCCGCATCCTCGAGAAGATGGGGATGGCGGAGAACTCCGACCTCGTCCAGTACGCGATCGTCAACCGGATCTTCGAGTAGCGGCCGGCGCCGTGCGTGTCGTCCGCGCTGCGACAGGCGCCCCTCGACAGCCTTCGACAACCTCTTCGCCCCGGCGACGATAGCCCGGGGACCGGCTCGCGCCTTAGGTTGTTGGCCAGGCGGCCCGACCTACCGGTCCTCCCATCCTCCGAGAGGAGATGAGCACTTGTCCGACGATCCCACGACCCGCCCTCCCCCAGAGCCCCATGCCGGCGCTCCCGCGGAAGGCGTGGTCCGGCCTTTCCCGCCGGCGCCCCGGCACGTGCAGGAGGCCCAGGCGCTGGAACAGAAGTTCCAGGAGCTCCGTGACGCCGACTCCGGCGCCGTCGTCCATCTCGACGGGCGAATCGACGCCGGCCAGCGGTTCGCGGAGCTGCGGCGGCAGGCCGACGAGCGGGCGGCCCGCCAGGCGCAGGAGGCGAGCCGGCTGAAGAGCGACTTCCTGGCCACTCTTTCGCACGAGCTATTGGCGCCGCTCAATGCCGTCATCGGCTTCGCCGAGCTGATGCAGGGCGGCAAGGCCGGCCCGCTCTCCGGCGACCAGCGCGAGTACCTGGGCAGCATCCTCGACGGCTCGCGGCACGTCGTGCGGCTCCTCCACGACGTCGTCGACCTGGCCAAGATCGAGGCCGGCCTGATGGAGATCCGCCCCGAGCGGGTGAGGCTCGCGGAGCTGGCCGCCGAGGTCAGGGACGGCCTGGCCGGCATGGCCGCCCGGCGGCGCATCTTCGTCGCCCTCGACGTCCGGCCCGGCATCGAGGAGGCGGTGATCGACCCCGAGAAGCTCAAACAGGTGCTCCACAGCTTCCTCTCGAACGCCCTCCGCTTCTCGCTCGAGGGGAGCCGCGTCTTCGTGCGCCTCGCCCCCGAAGGCGCCGACGAGTTCCGGCTGGAGGTCGAGGACCGGGGGCCGGGCATCCGGCCCGAGGACACGGCCCGCCTGTTCGTGGAGTTCCAGCGTCCCGCCACGGCCGCCGGCGGCCGGCGCCGCGGCCTCGGCCTCGCCCTCACGCGGCGCATCGTCGAGGCCCAGGGCGGCCGCGTGGGAGTGAAGAGCCAGTGGGGTCAGGGCAGCCTCTTCTTCGCCGTCCTCCCCCGCCATGCCGGCGCCCCGCCCGTGGACTCTGGCACTGCCTGAGCAGCGTCAGCTCATCGGCCCCGTCACCATGGCCAGCCAGCCGTGCAGGTACTCTCCCTGCGGGTGGTAGACGGAGACGGGGTGGTCGGGGGCGGCGCCGAGCTGGGTGAGGAGGGCGAGGCGGACGTTCGCTTCCAGGGCGGCGGCGAAGAGGATCTGGCGGAAGAGCTTGGCGTCGACGGCGCCGCTGCAGGTGAAGGTGAGGAGGAGGCCTCCGGGCTCGAGGCGGCCGAGCGCCAGGCGGTTCAGGTCCTTGTAGGCGCGGGCGGCGGAATCCAGGTCGGCGCGCTTCTTGACCAGGGGCGGCGGATCGCAGACGACCATGCCGTAGGTTTCGGCGCGCTCCCGCAGATCGGCGAAGACGTTGCCGCGGACCCACTCCACGCGGTCGCCGGGGAGACCGTTCTCCTCGTACGCCTGCCGGCCGCGATCGATGAGGCGCGGAGAGCTCTCGACGTGGACGATGCGGCTGGCTCCGCCCGCCAGCGCGTGGACGCCGAAGGCGCCGGCGTGGGCGAAGAGGTCGAGGACGGCGCGGCCGCCGGCCAGCCGCCCGGCGAGGCGCCGGTTGTCGCGCTGGTCGCAGTAGAAGCCGGTCTTCTGGCCGGCGCTCAGGTCGGCGGTGAAGCGGAGCCCGGACTCGGTGAAGGCGGCTTCCGCGGGAGGCTCGCCCGCCACCACCTCGTCGCCGGCGGCCAGGCCCTCGGCCCGCCGCGCCGGCAGCCCGTTCGCCT
>Ga0209626_1000130_pt1 | contig 16303 bp, 14 predicted proteins | sample JacPinW_OM1H0_M2_FD_187962 | JGI IMG/M metagenome (GOLD analysis project Ga0209626, IMG submission 187962) | Forest soil microbial communities from Algoma, Ontario, Canada - Jack Pine, Ontario site 1_JW_OM1H0_M2 (SPAdes) (version 2) | ecosystem: Environmental > Terrestrial > Soil > Boreal... | reverse complement strand
ACCCTGGAGCTGTACGCCCAGATGCTGCAGCCCTGGATCCCCGGGCGAGAGATCACCGTGCATCCCGTGTTCTCGACGGTCGGCGAGCCCGCGAACCTCTCCCCTCTGCGGGAGCGAGTGCCGAGGCTGGTCGTTTTCGGCAGCTCCGGTGTACGCGGTCGAGCCTACACGGGATTCCGGCAGGCCCTTGCTGCTACTTGCCGCGAGCTCGGGATCGAGGAAATCGCCGACATCGGCCCTCCCACCAGCGCAGCCTCTTCGCCCGTCGAAGGCGTACCCCTCCGCAGGCTCGGAATGCTGTCCGCGGTGGAGGTGAGCCATCTACTGCGCAACTCGCTGGCCGGATTCCTTGCCTATCCGCAGCCGTTCCTGCCCAAATCGACAATCTTCGCGGCCTACTGCGCCCACGGCGTGCTGCCGATCTGCTCCTGGATTCCGAGGCGTGGGACCGGGACCCTGGGAAAGGAGCTCACCTACTGGGCGCCGGGGGGTCTGCCCATGAGGAGCGCCGACCTCCAGGCAGTCGCTTCGAGAGCCCATACCTGGTACTCGGGCCACACCCTCGCGCGTCAGGCAGCTCTCTTCCACGACCTCCTCGTCGCCGCGAACAGCCGGTGAAGCTCCTCGTCTATTCGCCGGCGTTCCATCCGCGGATCGGCGGCCTGGAGATCAACATCGCTCATTTCGCCACCGAGGCTCACCGCCTGGGCTGCGAGGTCGCCGTCGTGACGACGACCGAGAACAGCGGCTCCGAACCCTTCGACTTTCCGGTGATCCGCCGTCCCTCGCCTGGCGAGCTGTTGCACTGGGCGCGCTGGTGCGACATCTTCTACCAGGCCAACGTCAGCCTGCGCGGCCTCTGGCCGCTGCTCTTCGTGCGCCGGCCGTGGGCGGTGTCCCACCATAGCTGGTACCGTCATGAAGGCGGACGCCTCGCCTGGCAGGACCGCCTCAAGCGCTTCCTGCTGCGCTATGCCGCAGCCTCGATCGCGGTGAGCGAGGCCCTCGCCGCCGACCTGAAGACCCCCACGACCGTGATTCCCAACCCGTACCGCGACAATCTCTTCCGGATGCTTCCCAACATCGATCGCGCGCGCGATCTCGTCTTCCTCGGCCGGCTTGTCTCGGACAAGGGGGTCGACGTCCTGGTCGAGGCCCTCGGGCACCTCGCCGATCGCGGCCTGCGGCCGGGCCTCACCATCGTCGGCGACGGCCCCGAGGCGCCGCGGATCCGCGATCAGGCCGAGCGGCTGGGGGTCTTCGGCCAGATCGACATGCTCGGCATCCGCACCGACGAGGAGCTGGTGCGGATCCTCAACCAGCACCGGATCCTCGTCGTCCCGTCGCGTTACAACGAGCCGTTCGGCATCGTCGCCCTGGAGGGGATTGCCTGCGGTTGCGTCGTCGTCGGCTCGCGGGGCGGCGGGCTCCGGGAGGCGATCGGTCCCTGCGGCAGAACCTTCCCGAATGGCGACTCCGCCCAGCTGGCCGCAATCCTCGCCGACCTTCTCGGCCATCCGGAGCGCTACCGCGCCTACCGGCACCTGGCTCGGCTCCACCTGGCCGAGCACGCCGGCGAGCGGGTCACTCGGCGCTACCTGCAGACGCTCCAGGCAACGCTCGACGAGAGAGCCGCCTGAGCCATGAGCATCCGGCTCATCGTCCTCGTCGTCGGCGCCGCGGCGGTGCTGTGGTCGATGGTCCGCTGGCGGCAGGCGGTACAGATCGGCATGGTCCTCGTCGTCCTCGAAGGAGCGATCCGCAAGTGGTTGGTCCCCGGCGCCCAGGACCTGGCCTACTTCGCCAAGGACGTCTTCTTCCTCGGAGCCTACCTCGGCTACCTCCGCAGCCCGGCACGGCTCCGTTTTCCTCCGGCGCGGCTGCCGGCTCTTTACGTCACCCTCGGAGCCAGCGCCATCTTGGGCCTGCTCGAGATCTTCAATCCCGAGTTGCCCAACGTCCTGGTGGGCATCCTGGGGGTCAAGTCCTACTTCTTCTACGTGCCGTTGCTCTTCGTCCTGCCGGCGACCTTCCGATCGGACGTCGAGCTGGGCCGCTTCCTGCGCCGCTATGCCCTGCTCTCGATCCCTGTGGGGCTCCTCGCCCTGGCGCAGTTCTTCAGCCCTTCCTCGAGCGCCCTGAACACCTATGCACGAGCCAGCGACGAAGGGTACGTGACCACCTTCGGAAGCTCTAACTTCGTCCGCGTCACCGGCACCTTCTCCTATATCTCCGGCTATGCCTCGTATCTCTTCGCGACCGCCATCCTCATCCTGGCGATCCTGGGGACGATCGGCTGGCGCTTCAAGAGGAATCTCTGGATCTACCTCGCTCTCGGCATGACCCTCCTGGGCATGCTGATGACGGGGTCTCGGGGTCCCGTTTTCACCCTGATCCTGCTCTTTCCCCTCTACTGGTGGCTAACAGTCGTTCGCGAGCGTCAGGGCGGTGCGACCCTCCCGCGCCTGGTCCTGGCCCTCGGCTTGCTCGCCGTCTTCCTTTCATATGCGGGGCCGCAGGCGATCGGGGCTTTCGAGGGTCGGGCGATGGGAGGGGAGGACACGCTATCCCGGTTCACCGCCCCTTTCACCTCTCCCTATGAAGTCCTCCCGGACGTCGGCCTCTTCGGCTACGGCATCGGCTCGACCCACCAGACCGCCACCGCCGTCACCAAGGGTATCGTGCCCTATAGCTGGCTCCGCGGCCTGGAGGTCGAGGTCGAGTCCGGCCGCGTCATGATCGAGTTGGGGCCGGTGGGCTTCGTCCTCGTCTATTTCGCACGCATCTACCTCATCTTCTTCGCCTTCCGCCAAGTCCTCGCGCTCTCCACCACGTTCCATCGTGCGGTCGCGACCGCCGCCTTCCTGTTCGTCCTCGCCGAGCTCCCCGGCGGCGTGGTCTTCGACCTCACCACCGACGTCTACTACTGGTTCTTCACCGCCCTGCTGCTGACGGTGATGCGGCTCGATCGGCAATTCCAGCCGCCCGCGAAGGGCGTTCCCGCGGCGATCCGACCCGTCCCCCTGGCACTGGCAACCAACCGCACGCTGCCGCCCGTCCCTTCGCCCGCGCGATGAAAGCTCTCGTGACCCACCCCGGCCGGCAGCATTCGCACCAAGCCGCCCTCGGTCTCCAGGCGGCCGGGATGCTCGCCGGCTACTGGTCCGGCGTCCCAGCACGGGCGGAGCAGGCGGGCCGTTTCCCGGCGCTCCTGCGGCGCCGCCTTGCACGCTACGCTGCGGTTCCACTCAAACCCGGCCGGGTCCGCTGGTTCCCGTGGACGCCGGCCCTGCGCCGCCTCGGCGACGCCTTGCTCCCCGCCGCCGGAGCCGCCTGGGTCGATCTCTTCGCCTGCCGGCTCTTCGATCGCTGGGCGGCGGGGCGCCTGCGGCGGACGCCCCGGCCCCCGGACGCCGTCATCGCCTGCGAGATCTCGGCCCTGGCGACCTTCCGCATCGCCCGGCGGCAGGGCATCACCACGATCCTCGACGCCCCCTCGCTCCATCACCAGGCGCAGGACCGCCTCCACGGCACGACCGATCCGCCAGCTCTCCATCGCCGGGTCACCCGCATCAAGGATCAGGAGATCGCGCTCGCCGACCACGTCCTGACCGTCTCCGCGCTGGCGCGCGACACCTACGTCGAGGCGGGCGTCCCGGCCGGAAAGGTCCACGCCGTCGCGCTTGGCGCCGACACCGAGCTCTTCGCTCCCGCCGGCGAGCCGCAGCCGGCTGAGGAGGGCTTCGTCTTCCTCTTCTCCGGCGCCACGATCCGCCGCAAGGGCTTCGACATCCTCTTGGACGCCTTCGCGCGGGTGCAGACGGCCGAGCCCAGCGCGCGTCTGCGGATCGTCGGTCCACGGGGAGACTTCGCGGGCCTCCTCGCCGGGCGCTCGTCCGCGGCGATCTCGGTCTCGGGGCCGGTCGGCCAGACCGAGCTGGCCGCGGAGCTACGCCGCGCCGACTGTCTGGTGCTGCCGTCCCGCAACGACTCCTACGGCATGGTGGTGCCCGAGGCCCTGGCCTCGGGCCTGCCCGTCCTCGTCTCGGAGATGGTGGGCGCCAAGGAGCTGGTCCTGCCGGGGAGGAACGGCTGGATCGTCCCGGCCGGCGACGTCGGCGCCCTCGCCGAGCGGATGGTCTGGTGCGCCCGCCATCGCGAGGCCGTGCGCGGGATGCGGGAGGAGTGCCGGCTCTCGGCGGCAGACGCCACCTGGCCGGCCTACCATCGGCGGTTGATCGCGCTGCTCTCCGCCCTCGTGCCGCCGAGGCGGGCGTGAGGATCCTCCACGTCGTCCCCACCTATGTCCCCGCCTGGCGCCACGGCGGAACAATCAAGGCCGTCCACGGCCTGACGAAGGCTCTCGCGGCGCGCGGGCACGAGGTCTCCGTCTTCACAACCGACGTCCACGCCGACGGCACTCTCGGCGTGCCGCTCGGCGAACCGGTGAACCGGGACAGCGTCGAGGTGCTCTATTTCCCCGTGCGGCCGCCGCGCCGACTCTACCGTTCGCCCGCCATGGCGGAGGCCCTCGCCCGGGCGGTGCCGGCCTGCGACCTCGTGCACCTGCACTCGGTCTTCCTCTGGCCCACCTATGCCGCCGCCCGCGCCGCCGAGCGCGCCGGGGTGCCCTTCCTCCTCTCCCCGCGCGGCATGCTGGTGCCGGACCTGCTGCGCCGGCGGGGGCGGCTGCGCAAGCACCTCTGGCTGCGCCTCGTCGAGCGGAGGACTCTCCTCGCCGCGGCCGGGCTCCACGCGACGAGCGACCTCGAGGCCGCACAGGCGGCGCTCCTCGGCCTCTACCTGCCGCCCGTCCACGTGGTGCCGAACGGGGTCGAGGCGGAGCCGCTCGCGGAAGGCGCCCAGCTCTCTCCGGGCGTCCGCTCCGCCCTCGCCCGCCCACCCCTCCTCCTATTCCTCGGGCGGGTGAGCTGGAAGAAGGGGCTCGACCGACTGATCCCTGCCCTCACCTACGTCCGGGAAGCGACGCTCGCCATCGCCGGCAACGACGAGGAGGGGTATCGGCCGGCGCTCGAGAGGCTCGCCCGCCTGGCGGGAGTGGCCGACCGCGTCCTCCACCTCGGGCCGGTCCACGGCGCCGACAAGGCCGCCCTCCTCCACGGCGCCACCGCCCTCGTCCTCCCCTCCTACTCCGAGAACTTCGGCAACGTCGTCCTGGAGGCGATGGCGGCGGGCTGCCCGACCGTCGTCACCCCGGAGGTGGGTCTCGCGGAAACCGTCCGCGAGACCGGCGCCGGCCTCGTCTGCGACGGCGACCCGCTGCGGCTGGGAACCGCCCTCCGCGATCTCGTGGCGGACCCGGAAGGCCGGCGGGAGATGGGCCGGCGAGGTGTCGAGGCCGCCGAGCGGCGCTTCGGCTGGCCGGCGGTCGCCGAGCGCATGGAGGAGGTCTACGCGGGCGTCTTGCACGCTCGCCGGCACGGCCGCGCCGAAACCCGGGCAGCCTCCGCGGGGGTCGCGACGCCGTGAGGATCTCCTTCCTGGTCGAGCGCCCCACCCAGTTCGAAGCGCCCTTTTTTCGCTACGCGGCGGGCGATCCCGGGCACGAGCTGCGCGCCCTCTTCACTGCCGCCGACGTCGCGGAGCCGATCTTCGATCCCGAGCTGGGTCATACCGTGTCGTGGGGAATCGACCTCCTCGGCGGCTACCCGTATGCCGTCTGCCCCGCCCGCGGCCGGGGGCGATTCCTGGCGCGGGAGATCCGGCGCAATCGGTGCGACCTGCTGATCGCCAATGGCTACACTCGGAAGGACTACCTCGTCGCCGTCGGCCTCGCGCGGCGGGCGGGGGTTCCCACGGCCCTGCGCCTCGACTCCGTCCCCGAGCCCGAGGCCGCGCGCCGCCCCGCCCGGCGCCTCCTCTTCTCCGCCCTGCTGCGCCCGGCCTTCGACCTCTTCCTGGGCGTCGGCACCCTGACGCTCGACTATCTGGAGGCCTGCGGCGTTCCTCCCGAGCGCCGCGGGCTCTTCCCCTACGCCGTCGACGTCGAACACTTCCGCGAGCGCTCGGGCCTATCCCCGGAAGAGCGGGAGGCGGCGCGGGCGCGGCTGGGCCTGACAGCGGGGGAGAAAGCCGTGCTCTCGGTGGCCAAGCTGAACCCGCGCGAAGGGCCCTGGGACCTGCTGCGGGCCCTGCCGCATCTCCCGGCGGGCGTCCGGCTGCTCCTCGCCGGCGACGGCCCGCAGCGGGCGGAGCTCGAACAGCTGGCGGCGGAGCTTGGGCCCGGCAGGGCGCGCTTCCTCAGCTACGTCCCCTACCTCGAGCTGCCGGCCCTATACGGGGCGGTTGACCTTTTCGTCCACACGGCCCGGGAGGAGCGTTGGGGGGTGTCGGTCGCCGAGGCGCTCGCCTGCGGCCTGCCCGTCGTCGCCTCGTCGCGGGTGGGGGCGGCCTACGACCTGGTAGCCCCGGGGCGGAACGGCGGGATCTACCCGTCCGGCGACGCACCGCTCCTGGCGCGCCGGGTCGAGGAGGCGCTCGCCCTGCCGCTCGCGGAGGTGCGGGCGGCCAGCGAGGAGATCCTCGCCCGCTGGGATTACCCCGCGAGCTGGCGGAGCCTGCTGGAGGCCGCTTCCCGCGTCTCCCGAGACCCCGCGTCATGAGCTCCGGGACCCCCCTGACCGTTCTCGTCGTCACCCGCGACGAGGAGCTCAACATCGAGCGCTCGCTCCAGAGCGTCCACGGCTTCGCCGACCAGATCCTCGTCATCGACTCGGAGAGCACGGACTGCACGGTCGAGATCGCCAGCCATTTCGCCGACGGCGTCCACAAGCTCCCCTACGAGCACGGGCGCATCATTCCCTGGATCTTCCAGTGGGGCCTCGACAACCTGCCGATCCGCAACGACTGGGTGCTTATCCTGGAGGCCGATCAGGCGATCCCGGAGCCGTTGCGTCGGGAGATCGCGGAGCTCCTCGCCCGGCCCGCCGTCGACGAGGACGGCTTCTACATCCGCCGCCGCCAGATCTTCCGCGGCCGTCCCATCCGCTTCGGCGGCTACGGCGGCAAGCACCTCCTGAAGCTCTTCCGGCGCAGCCGCGCCGAGCTCGATCCCCTGGAGCAGGACACCCGGGTCTACGTCCGCGGCGCGGTCGGCCGGCTGCGCTCGCCGCTCGAGGAGTGGAACCTCAAGGAGGACGCCATCCTCTTCTACCTCCAGAAGCACCTGCGCTACGCGGAGGCCTTCGCCCGGGAGGAGCTGGAGCGGCGGCGGCGCGACATCCCCTGGAAGCTCACGCCCAGGTTCTTCGGCAGCTCCGACGAGCGGACTCTCTGGTTCAAGACGCGGTACTATCGGCTGCCCTTGTACCTGCGCCCTTTCCTCTACTTCGTCTACCGCTACTTCTTCCTCTTCGGCATCCTCGACGGGGCGAACGGGTTCGTCTTCCACTTCCTGCAAGCCTTCTGGTTCCGCCTGGTGGTGGACATCCGCCTTGCCGAGCTGCTGCGGGCCGAGCCGGAGAAACGATGACGAGGCTCCCATAAGCCGGATCCTCGGCATCTCCGCTTTCCACGCCGACGCTTCGGCGGCAGCGGTCGAGGACGGCCGCTTCGTCGCCGGCGTCGAGGAGGAGCGCTTCCGGCGGGTCAAGCACTGGGCGGGCTTCCCGGCGCAGTCCTTCGCCTTCTGCCTCGACGAGCTGGGCGGCGACTTCGGCGCGGTGACCGACCTCGCGGTCTCACGGCAGCCGCGCGCCTACCTCTGGCGCAAGGCCGCCCTCGCCCTCGCCCACCCGCGGAGCCTCGGACGGGCGGCGTCGCGGGTCCGCAACCTGGCGCAGATCGGCACCCTCGAAGGACGCATCGCCGAGGTCCTCGGCAATCGTGACGGCGGCGCAGCGGCGGGACCGCCGCGCCAAACGCCGCGCCTCCACACCGTGGAGCACCACCTCGCCCACCTCGCCTCCGCCTTCTTCTGCTCGCCTTTCGAGGAGGCCATCTGTCTCTCCGTCGACGGATTCGGCGACTTCGTCTCGACCATGCTGGCGGTCGGCCGGGGGAGCTCGCTCGAAGTGCTCCAGCGCGTTCATTTTCCGCACTCGCTGGGGCTCTTCTACACGGCCGTGACCCAGTTCCTCGGCTTCCTCGGCTTCGGCGACGAGTACAAGGTGATGGGCCTCACGGCCTACGGCGAGCCCTCGTTCGCCGCGGCCCTCCGGCAGGTCGTGCCGGCGAAGGACGACGGCACCTTCCGCCTCGACCTGCGCTTCTTCAGGCACCTCTCGGAAGGGGTCGACATGAGCTGGGAGGACGGCGCGCCAACCCTGGGGCAGGTCTACACGCCTGCTCTCCAAGAGCTCCTCGGCCCGGCGCGCCGCCCCGGCGAAGAGCTGACCCAGCGCCACAAGGACCTCGCCGCCTCGCTGCAGCAGGTCTACGAGGAGCGCTTCTTCGCGCTCGTGCGGTCGCTACAGAAGCGTGCCGGCCTGAAGCGCCTGGCCCTCGCCGGCGGCTGCGCCATGAACTCGCTCGCCAACGGCAAACTGTTCGCCGAGACCGGCGTCGAGGAGGTCTACATCCAGGCCGCCGCCGGCGACGCCGGAACTGCCCTCGGGGCCGCCCTTTACGTGCAGCACGCCGTCCGCGGCGCCCAGCGCGACTTCGTGATGGAGCACTGCTACTGGGGGCCGGCCTATGACGCCGGGGCGATCTGCCAGGCCGTCGCCGAGCGCATTCCGGGCTCGGAGGGCAAGGACGGCCTCTACGGCGATGTCCGCATCGAGACGGTCGTTGACGAGGACAGGCTCGCCGACGTCACGGCCGAGGCGATCGCCGCTAGCGCCGTCGTCGGCTGGTACCAGGGACGCTCGGAGTGGGGACCGCGCGCTCTCGGCAACCGCTCGATCGTCGCCGATCCCCGCCGCGCCGACATGAAGGAACTCCTCAACTCGAAGATCAAACGCCGGGAGTCCTTTCGTCCCTTCGCCCCCTCGATCCTCGAAGAGCGGACGGGAGAATGGTTCACCGTCGACTACCCCGATCCGTTCATGATCAAGGTCTATCCCATCCGTCCCGAAAAGCGGCAGCTCATCCCGGCGGTGACCCACGTCGACGGCACCGGAAGGCTGCAGACAGTCTCCCGCGACGCCAATCCGCGCTACTGGAAGCTCATCCGCGCCTTCGAGGAGCGGACGGGAGTGCCGATGGTGCTCAACACCTCGTTCAACGAGAACGAGCCGATTGTCAACACGCCGGGAGAAGCGCTCGACTGCTTCCTGCGCACGCGAATGGATCGTCTCGTGCTGGGGACGAAGGTCATCAGCCGGAGCTGAGGATGGAATGTTGAGGCTCCTGCTGGAGAGGCTCAGCCGCAACCGGGTGCTTCGCCGGCGTCTGCCCGCGGACCTTGGAGGGCATACCCTTTTCGTCTCCCCCGACTCCGCGATGAGCTTCTGGCGCCGAGACCTAGGGCGCGTCGATCCCCTGCTCTTCCGCCTCGCCCGCGAGCTGGTGCGGCCGGGAGCAACCGTCTGGGATATCGGCGCCAACGTCGGGCTCTTCGCCGCCGCCGCGGCGTTTCTCGCCGGACCGTCGGGGGCCATCCTGGCCGTCGAGGCCGACGACTGGCTGGCCGGCCTGCTGCGGCGATCGTTCAGCACGCCGCCCGCCGATCACGCGCGGATCGAAGTGCTGAGCGCTGCCGTCGCCGGCCGCGCCGGCTTCGCCGACTTCTCGCTCGCGAGCCGCGGCCGCGCGGCCAGCCATCTCGCGCGTACGGCCGGATCCACCCAGGCGGGAGGCGTCCGCGCCGTGCACAAGGTCGTCACCGTGACGCTCGACGGGCTGCTCAAGGGGTTCTCCGCCCCGGACCTGGTCAAGATCGACGTGGAAGGAGCGGAGCTCGAATGCCTGATGGGCGCTAGCCAACTCCTCGGCCGCCGGCGCCCGACGCTCCTCTGCGAGGTCACCGAGAGGAACGCGCCGGAAGTCGGCCGGCTCCTCTCCGGTCATGGTTACCGCCTCTACGACGGCGAAGCGGCGCCCGATCGCCGGCAGCCGCTCGCCGTTCCGGCGTGGAACACGATCGCCGTCCCGTGAAGCTCGCGGAGACGCTCGACCGCGAAGGGTTCCTACAGGACTGATGCTGAAGCGCCGGATTCGCCGGGTCCTGACCGCACTGCGCCTCGAATCCCTCTACACAGTCTGGCACTGGTTGGCGGCCTGGGACCCACGGCGATTGCGGCGCAGGGCCCTCTTCGACGAGTGGAACCGCGGCGCGGGCACCGACGCGATCGTCGTCCGCCCTGGGCTCCGCCTGGCCATCGATCCACGGTCGCGCGAGCCGTTCGAGTGGTTCTGCTTCCGTTCGCTGGAGATGTGCCGGGAGTTCGATGCCTTCTGCCGCGAAATGGCCGCCAGCCGCTGTTTCCTCGACGCCGGCGCCTGCCACGGCATCTTCTCCCTCGCCTTCGCGCATGGGCGGCCGGACGTGCTGGCGCTCGCCATCGAGCCCTCCCCCATCGCCCATGAGATCCTCATCGGCAACGTCGGGCGCAATGGGCTTGCGAACGTGATCCCCCGACAGATCGCGGCCGGTTCCGCCGCGGGCCGCCTGCGGATGCGCCAGGTCTGGCATCACCTCGAAGCCATGGCCGAGGGCGAGGTCGGCGAGGGCACGGTCGAGGTTCCCGTGCGGACCCTGGACGATCTCTGCGAGGAGCTCGCGTTCGAGCCCGACCTGATGAAAATCGACGTCGAGGGTTATGAGCTGGCAGCCCTCCAGGGAGCTCGCGGCATCCTCACTCAATACCGCCCCCGCCTCCTCCTGGAGCTCCATCCCACGCGTCTCCGTGAGCTGGGCGGGTCGCTGGGAGAGGTCGTCGACCTGCTGGAAGGGCTTGGCTATCGCTTCTTCGACTTGGGAGGAGCGCCTCTGAGCGGCGGTGAGGTCGCCCATAAGGAGTCGAATTGCCGGCTGTTGGCAGCTCCCGCCATCGGAACCGACCCTACGGCAGCCGCCGGCGGCGCAGCCGGCGCCAGCGCCTCCTGATCTCCGTCGCGGCCAGGTTGGCGGGGCCGCAGATGGGCGCTTCGATGCTCCCGATCTCGACCGGCTCCGCGGGTAGCTCCTCCTTACTTTGCGACGCCTGGAGAAACCCGTCCAGGAGCCCACGCACGGGGCTTACGAAGTGAAGCGCGACCTGCTCCGGATCTCGCGCCTGGCCGGACAGGGGAATCGAAATGCGGCGGGGATCGAGCAGCCGGCAGCCGGCGGCGGCGCCGAGGAGTGCCCAGGCCGTCTGCTCCGCCCAGACGGGCGCGAAACGAAACGACGGCCGCGACAGGTACCACTCGACGAGATTGGGATCGAAGAAACGCTTCCGGAAAGCGAGGATGCCGGTGTTCACCCGGCCGGGCAGACGCAGCCGCCGCAGACGGGGTTCGAGCAGCAGGTGCCAAGAGCGCAGCGAGTAGGCATTCTGGGGATCGCACATGAAGAGGGCGCCCGCTTCGGGCCGCAGGCGGAAGAGATGCGAGAAGGGCCGCAGGAAGAGGACGTCCGAGTCGCAGTAGGCGATCTCCTCCTCCTCGGCGAGGAGGGCGACATCCAAAAGCTTCAGCCCCAGGGGGTTTTCGGCTCGAAAGGCTCGGGTGGCGGGCCGGCCGGCGAGGAATCCCGCCATCCGTTCGTCGGCGTCGGCGCGGGAGACGATCCGCGGCTGCCCCAGCTCCGCCGTCAGCCGCTCCAGGTCGTTCGCCGTCAACGAGCCGTCGTCATGGACCCGCAGGCGAAGCGGCTGGGCCGAGTAGCGCAGCAGGCTCCCCAGGCAGGCGAGCCCCATCTCCACGTGAGCGTGGCCCAGCAGAGTGCTGACGATCCGAGGCTCGGGTCTCGACGCCGTGCTCCCCGCCCCGGTGGCTTCCATGGCGGCGGATTGTAGCCCCCGAACGGCCGGGGACGCCGTGCTAGACTTCGAATCACTGATTCCAAGGGTTATCTGTGAAGGCCCAGGAGACGCCGCCCATGAATTGGCAGGATAAGTTGGTTCTCGTCACCGGCGGGGCCTCGTTCATCAGCTCGCATCTGATCGACCGGCTCGTCGACCGGGGGGCGCGGCGAATCCGGGTGGTCGACGACCTTTCGAGCGGCCGCCTGGCCAACATCCAGGGACACATCGACTCCGGTGTCGTCGAGTTTCATCAAGCCGACCTCCTCACTCCGGGCGTGCCCCAGCGTATGGTCAACGGCGCCGATGTCGTCTTTCACCTGGCAGCGATCCACGGCGGCCGCGGCTTCGTCGACCTCCACCAGGCGGCCTGCTCGCAGAACCTGGCCATGGACGGAACGCTGATCAAGGCGGCTCACGAGGCCGGCGTCGAGAAATTCGTCTTCGCCTCGTCGGGCTGCGTCTATCCCAACTACCTGCAGCAGGACGTCTCCCAGGAGCTCTACCTCACCGAGGAGATGGTGGGGCCGCCCTACGAGGCCGACAACCTGTACGGCTGGGCGAAGCTGATGACCGAGATGACGCTCGCCGCCTACTATCGGGACCTGGGGTTCAAGTCGGCCTCCTGCCGCTTCTTCACCGTCTACGGCGAGCGCGGGATCGAGAACCACGCGGTGATCGCCATGATCGCCCGCGCCTTCGTCCGCCAGGATCCCTTCGAGGTCTGGGGGGACGGCACCCAGATCCGCAACTGGACCTACGTCGGCGACATCGTGCAGGGCATGGTCCTGGCCGCCGAGAAGATCGACGACGCGACCGCCGTCAACTTGGGCACGGAAGAGCGCACCCGGGTGATCGACGCCGTCCGCGAGGTGCTGCGCTATACCGGCCACCAGGCGAAGATCGAGTTCCTGCCCCACATGCCGACCGGCCCGCTGAACCGGGTGGCGAGCAACCGCCTGGCCAAGGACCTCCTGGGCTGGGAGCCGCAGATGAAGTTCATGAACGGCCTCCACCGGACCATCGATTGGTATTTCGGCGCCCGCTCGCCGGAGAAGGTGAGCGGCTACCTGGCGGAGATGCTCACCGAGCGGTAAGGCGCCTCGCGCGCATGTCCTTGCGGTCATAGCTTCTTGCACAGGCTGGTCTACCTCTGCGACTGGCTGCCGCCCGACTTCGGCGCGGTGGGACAGTACAGCCTGCGGTTCGCCCGCGAGCGGGCCGCCGGCGGCGAGGACGTGGTCCTCGCCGGGCTCTCCTCGACCGCCGCTTCGGAAACGGAAGAGCCGGTCGGAGGAGGGCGCCTGCGCATCGTCCGCCTGCGCGCTCCCGCCTACGACCGCGCGAACTTCCGCCGGCGGGCGGGGTGGACGGTCCGCACCGACCTCCGTCTGGTAGCGCGGGTCCGGCGGCACCTCCGGGCCGCCGACGAGATCCTCTTCACCGGCAGCCCACCCTTCCTCCTCCACGTCGTGGCGCCGCTCAACCTCCTCCTGCGGAAGCGGCTCACCTACCGCATCACCGACTTCCATCCCGAGTGCCTGATGGCCGAGCTGGGCCGGGTACCCGCACTTCTGCGCGCCTTCCACCGGCTGACGCTCGCCCTCCGCCGACGGGTCGACCGCTTCGAGGTGCTCGGCGAGGACCAGCGGGAGCGGCTGCTGGCGATGGGCATCCCGGGCGAGCGGATCGTCCTCAAGCGCGACCCCTCGCCGGTCGAGATGCCGCCCTCTACGGCGCCTCTCGACCGCCCAGCCGAGCTCGCGGGCCTGGCCATCCTCCTCTACTCCGGCAACTTCGGGGTCGCCCACGACCACGAGACGTTTGTCGCCGGCTATCGTCTCCATCACCAGCAGGGCTCGGGGAAGGTCGGCTTGTGGCTGAACGCCGCCGGCGCCCGCGCGGACCTGGTGGAAGGCCTCCTTCGCGCCGAGGGGCTTCCCGTCCACCGCAGCCGTCCGCTGCCCCTCGATCTCCTGCCGCGGCTGCTGGTAACGCCGGATGCCCACCTGATCACCCTGCGCGACGAGTTCGTCGGCTACGTCCTCCCCTCGAAGGTCTACGGCTGCATCCAATCCGGCCGGCCGGTCCTCTACGTCGGCAGCGCCCGCTCGGACATCCATCTGCTCTGTTCACAAGATTTGCCGCCGGAACGTTACCGTCGAGTAGAGGTGGGCGACTCGGCGGGGGTGGCTCGCGCCCTCGAGGGGATCGCCGACCGGCGGGCGTGATGCTTTTCCGTCGCGCGTGACGCATTTCCACCGCGCGCCACGCATTTCGGCTGCGCGTGAGGCTTTTCGGTCGCGCGCGACGCTCGCGCCTCCGGCTGGGCGAGCACGGGGGCCCGCCCCTACAAATGGCGCCCTGATATGCAGGCCGCGCCAAAGTTGCAATCTTTCATGGATCTCAAGCCAGAACGGAAGATTCAGAAGGATTACCGCTCACATATTCGTGCTGAATTTGCACGAACCTGTTGACACCGCGCCGAGCTCGGGTTACCCTAAAGCCATCCATAACTCACGGAGGCCCCCCGGCGATGCCCACTCCGAGTCCACTCCCGGCGATCAACGGCGCGGATACCGCCTGGATGATGGTGGCCTGCGCCCTCGTCCTGCTGATGACCCCGGCTCTGGGGTTCTTCTACGGCGGCTTGGTGCGCTCGAAGAACGCGCTCAACACGATGATGATGAGCTTCGCGGCGCTGGGGGCGGTGGGCCTCGCCTGGGCGCTCTTCGGCTACAGCCTGGCCTTCGGCGAGGGGAGCCCGCTCCTGGGCGGCGGCGGCCACTTCTTCCTCCGCGGGGTGGGCCTCGAGGCCCACGGCAGCATCCCCCACCTGCTGTTCATGGCCTACCAGGGGACTTTCGCCGTCATCACCGCGGCGCTCATCTCCGGCGCCGTCGTCGAGCGCATGCGCTTCGGCCCCTATCTCGCCTTCATCACCCTCTGGTCGCTCGTCGTCTACGCCCCGGTCTGCCACTGGGTGTGGGGCGGCGGCTGGCTGGGGAGCCTCGGCGCCCTCGACTTCGCCGGCGGCACGGTGGTCCACGTCAACGCCGGCGCCGCCGCCCTCGTCGCCGCGGCGGTCCTCGGGCCGCGCCGGGACTACGGCCGCCAGGCGCTCCTCCCCCACAACGTGCCGTTCGTCCTCCTGGGCGCCGCCCTCCTCTGGTTCGGCTGGTTCGGCTTCAACGCCGGGAGCGCGCTCGCCGCCAACGCCACCGCCGCCCTCGCCTTCACCAACACCATGCTGGCGCCGGTCGCCACCCTCTCCGTCTGGATGGCGCTCGACCGTCTCCGGACGCGCAAGACCACGGCGGTAGGGGCGGCGACCGGGATCGTCGTCGGCTTGGTGGCGGTGACGCCGGCTGCCGGCTACATCGGCCCGATGAGCGCCATCCTCCTGGGCGCCGTCGCCGCCTTCCCCAGCTACTACGCCATCCTCCACCGCTCGCGCACCCGGCTCGACGACTCGCTCGACGTGACGGCGGCGCACGGAGTGGGCGGCCTCGTGGGGGCGCTGCTGACCGGAGTCCTGGCGAGCGCCGTCTGGGGCGGCAAGGACGGGCTCCTGGCCGGCGACCCGGCGCAGCTCGGCCGCCAGGCGGCGGCCGTCGGCGCCGTTCTCCTCTACAGCGGCGGAGCCTCGTTCGCGCTCCTGAAGCTGGTCGGCGCCTACGCGCCGCTCCGCGCCGACCGCCGTCACGAGGGGCTGGGGCTCGACGTGCCGCAGCACGGCGAGGAGGCCTACACCAGCGGCGAGGGCGCCATCCTCGTGCTCCCGGAGGTGGCGACGCCGCTCGACTCCCCAGCCGTGTCCGGGCTGGCCGCCGAGGCGCCGCTCGGGAGCGGCGCGTGAAGCTGATCACCGCCGTCGTGCGGCCGGAGAAGCTCCCCGAGGTGCTGGAGGCGCTGTTCAAGGCCGAGGTCCACGGCCTGACCATCTCCCGCGCTCAGGGGCACGGCGGCGAGACCGAGCAGGTGGAGACCTACCGTGGATCGACGGTCAAGATGGAGCTGGTGGACAAGGTACGCCTGGACATCGGCGTCTCCGACCCATTCGTCGAGGTGACCGTCGACGCCATCCTCCACTCCGCCCGCACCGGCGAGGTCGGCGACGGCAAGATCTTCGTGCTGCCGGTCGAGAAGGTAATCCGCATCCGCACCGGCGAGGAGGATCTGGCGGCGGTGACGCCGGCGCTGTAGGTCGAAGAGCTCTCCGGCCGGCCCTACCACCGCACCTGGTAGAGCATCCAGTACACCACGACCCCGGTGACCGAGACGTAGAGCCAGACGGGGAGGGCCCAGCGGGCGACCCGCTTGTGGGTGCCGAAGCGGCGGCGGGCGGCCAGGTAGACGGTCACCCCGGCGAAGAAGGGGACGGTCGCCGCCAG
>Ga0209626_1000129_pt1 | contig 16357 bp, 14 predicted proteins | sample JacPinW_OM1H0_M2_FD_187962 | JGI IMG/M metagenome (GOLD analysis project Ga0209626, IMG submission 187962) | Forest soil microbial communities from Algoma, Ontario, Canada - Jack Pine, Ontario site 1_JW_OM1H0_M2 (SPAdes) (version 2) | ecosystem: Environmental > Terrestrial > Soil > Boreal... | reverse complement strand
AACGGCGGTCGGCCGCCGATCGCCGCCACCCAGAAGCCGGCGGTGTTTTCCGGACACGGCGTGGTCGCCGCGCGCGGCGCGAGCGCCGCGGGGCGCGAGCCACATGCCCCGGCGCAGGCGACGAGCCGCAGCGATCGGCCGGCACAGGCGCAGCGCCCGGCGGTGGCTAACCGTGCCGCGGGTGCGCAAGCGGACCGGCCGGCACAGGCGCAGCGCCCGGCGATGGCTAACCGTGCCACGGGTGCGCAGGCGGACCGGCCGCCGCAGGCACAGCGCGCGCCGGACCGACCGACGACGAATCAACAGTCCCGCGAGCGTGGCAACCCTGCCGCCCAGCCCCCGCGCGCTCCGAATCCGGGTGCCGGACGCGCTGGACCCGAGGGTGGCCCGCGTGCAGCGCCCGGCTATCCGCAGGCGCACGCGCCCGCGCCCGCGCAGTCCCCGCGCAGCCCGCCGCCTGGCCCACAGGCACGCGGGCAGCCCGGCGGCGCGCCCGCGCCTCAGCCCGCAGGCCCGCCGCGCCAGGGAGGTCAGCAGCGCCCGGGAAATGAACATCCGGAGGAGCGCGGCCGCGGCCAGTAGCCCGCACAGCGCATCCCCAGCCCAAGACGGAGGTATCGAGGCCGCCTGCACAGGCGGCCTCGCCGTATCCGGCGCCCGCAGGTGCGGATTTTCCGGAATCAGTCGACGGAATTCATCAGCCGATCCTGCAAGGATATGGAAGCTTCGATCAGTGTGTGGGGGGTTGGTCTATGCGTATCGTCCTGTTTTCCCTGGTACTGCTGGCTGGCGGGTGCGTGATCCAGGCGCCGCCGCGTGAAGTGGTCGAGCCGGCCCCGGTGGCTGAGGAAGCCGCGCCGCCCCCTCCCGTCAGCGTGTACGAGGAGCCCCCGTTGTCGGAGCCCGCGCCGATTGCCGTGGGCTGGGCGCCGCCCCCGATGCTGGTGGAAGTCCCGCCCCCGCCGCCGTTCCCCTACGCGGTCTGGGTGGGCGGCTATTGGGTATGGCAGGGCAACTGGGTGTGGGCGCACGGGCATTGGATGGCGCCACCGCGCGCGCAGTATGTCTGGGTGCATCCGTACTACGAACACCGCGGCGATGCCGTGATCTTCATCAACGGGCACTGGTCCGCACCCGACGTCGCCTTCGTGCCGCCCGCGCCCGGACTGGTCCTGGTGGTCGAGCCTGCCGCGGCCGGGGTGATGCCCGGCCCGCGCGCGATGGGTCCGGAGGGCTGCTTCGTGCCGGCTCCGCCCGGGTCGCGTCGCGGCATCATCGTTCCCGCCCCCGTGGGCACCGCTCCCGCGGTCGTGACCAGTGCGCCGCCGGTGGTCGCCGTGGGTATGCGCGTGACCAACAACACCACCAACATCCGCAATACCAACATCACCAACGTCACCCACGTCACGAATGTGACGAACGTGACGAACGTAACCATCGTGGCGCCGCCCGCCGCCACGGCGAACGGCCGGGGCTTCAGTTCCTCGGTTCCCGCCGCGCCGCATCTGGCTGCGGCGCGTCCGGCCCTGGTACAGGCACGGGCGCCGGAGCCGGTGTCCAGGCGACCCGTAGCGCCATACGTGTCCGCGCATGCGGCGCCTGCGCCCCCGCCCAAGCCCCACGGGCCCGTGGCCGACGCGCACCTGCAGCCGGTGGTTGTGCGCGAGCCGCAGCCGCTGCACGCCGGTTCCGCCGGCAGCGCCCAGCCGCAGCACCCGGCACAACACGAAGAGCGCGCGCCCCCGGCGCGGTCGGTGCAGACCCCGGCCGCGAAGGCCGCGGCCGCCGGGACACCGGTGGCCAGTAAACCGGCAGCCAGTAAACCGGCAGCCAGTAAACCGGCGGCCAGTAAACCGGCGGCCACGACAGCTGCCGTGAAGACCGCGCCGGCCAAGACAGCGCCTGCGCGCCCCGACGACGGCAAAGCCCACAAGCCGGACGCCAGGAAGGATTCCCAGGCGGAAGCGCGCCCTTGAGGTGAGCGTCTCAGGATGAGCGGGCTGCGCGCTCAGAGCACGCGACGCAGCCACGCGGCGATATCGGCGACCTCCTCGGGGCAGACGGAGTGGGGCATGCTGTACGCATGCCATTCCACCGCATAACCGGCCTCTTCCAGCTGGCGGCGTGCCGCTTCCCCGAGAGCCGGGGCAACCACCGGATCCTGCGTGCCGTGTGCGAGGAACACCGGCGTGGCCTGATTGGCCGCCCCGCGCTCGGCCGCCAGGCGCGCGGCGCGCAGCAGGTAGCACGACAGTCCCATGATGCCGGCGAGCTTGTCCGGGTAGCGCACTCCCGCGAACAGCGCCATGGCGCCGCCCTGGGAGAATCCCGCCAGTACGATCCGCTCGCTCTGGATGCCGCGCGCGTTCTCACGGCGGATCAGCGCTTCCACCGTTGCCTGTGAGCTGTGAATCCCCGTTTCGTCCTCGGGTCCGTCGCGATCGAGCGCGACGATGTCATACCAGGCGCGCATGGCAAATCCGCCGTTGAGCGTCACCGGCCGGATCGGCGCGTGCGGAAACACGAAGCGCAGCGCCCGCTCTCCCGGGCGCACCAGCTCGGGCACGAGGGGCTCAAAATCATGGCCGTCCGCCCCCAGGCCATGGAGCCAGATCACGGCGCCCGCCGGATCAGGGCCGGTTGCGACTTCCACTGCATCACGCGACACCTGCGACCCCCGCTCTTTTTCAACCCCGTGCGGCGCATGTTAGTGCACGGCGGCCCGCTCGTGCACCGAGGGCCTGGGTGAGGGTGCGGCGGTGGCGCCTGTCGCTCTGGCCGGCGCCGGCGGTGCGGCGGCGCTGGCTGCGGCGCCTGCGGCGGGCGCCGCCGGCCGTGCGCGTCTCGATCGGCGTGCTGCTGGTTGCCATCCTGGCGCTCGGGGTGAACGGCCTCTACCAGGTTGTCCGCAAGCCCACGGAGTTGTTCTTTCCGGTGAGCGGCACGCTGTACAAGACCCCGCCGGAAACCTGGCGTGAGTACGCACCGCTGTTCCGCCGCTACGCAACCCGCACCGTCACGCCGGAGCTGCTGGCCGCGCTCGCGCAGGTGGAGGGGTCGGGCAATCCGCTGGTGCGCACCTACTGGCGCTGGTCATGGGCTTCGAAGCCGTTCGAGCTGTACCGGCCGGCCTCCAGCGCCGTGGGGATGTACCAGATCACCGACGGCACGTTTGCCGAGGCGCGCCATTACTGCATCCACGGTCACGTGCTGGTGCGCGAGGGTGCCTGGAACGACTGGCGCGCGTGCTGGTTCAACGCTCTGTACTGGCGTGTGGTGCCGAGTGATGCGGTGGAGCTCACCTCCGCCTACCTCGATCTGAAGGTCACCGCGCTCCTCGGGCGCTTCGGGGTCACCCGCGCCACGTCCGCGCAGCAGCACCAGCTGGCTGCGGCCGTGCACCTGTGCGGCGCGGGTGGCGGCGCGACGTACGTGCGCCAGGGTTTTCGCTTCACCGAGACTCAGCGCTGCGGGGATCAGGATCCGCGCGCGTACCTCAGGCGAGTCGAGGCCATGCAGGCCGTGTTCGCGCGCCTGGCAGCCGATTACTGATGGTGGCCACCGGGGCCGTGCACATGCCCGTGCGAGAGCTCGGCCTCGCTGGCGGCGCGCACCCCGGCAACCTCGACCTGGAAATGGAGGTTCTTGCCGGCGAGCGGATGATTGCCATCGAGGGTCACCAGGTCGCCGGCGATCTGGGTGATGGTCAGCGCACGCGTGCCTTGCCCGGTTTGCGCCTGCAGCCGCAGGCCCACCCTGGGGTTCGCGAGGCCCTTGAGGGTGCGGCGCGGCACGCGCTGCACGAGAGCCTGGTCATACTCGCCGTAGCCATCGGCCGCTGAGACCGTCACCTGCAGCTTGTCCCCGACGCGCTTGCCCGCCAGCTCACGCTCGAGACCGGGTACGAGAGCGCCATGGCCGTGCAGGTAGACGAGCGGCTCGCCCTCAGGGGAGCTGTCGATGATCTCGCCCGCGTCATCCTTCAGGGTGTAGTGGATGCTGACGACCTGGTCCTGCGTGATGCTCATGTAGGGTCCTGTGTGAAACGGGAACGCGCGCGCCGCCCGCCGCGCCAGGAAAAGCGCGCGGCCAGACGGGCGCGCAGCGAAGGGGCGCGAAGGATACCATTGCGCCCAGCCCGCGGCCTAACCGTGGAAGGCATCACCATGAGGCTCGTGTACCTGGGCGTCTTCGCCGCCACGTTCTCAGCCGCCGCCCTCGCCGCCGGCGCCGGGCCCGGACAAAAGACTGCAAGGACTTCCGCAATGGCCGACAACCCGTTCGTGCAGCCGAGCACGCTGCCCTTCGAGCTGCCACCCTTTGACCGCATCCGCGACAGCGATTACCTGCCCGCCTTCCAGGCCGGCATGCGCGAGCAGCTCAGCGAGGTGGCCCGCATCGCTCACAATCCGCAGCCCGCCACGTTCGACAACACCATCGTCGCTCTCGAGCGCGCCGGGCAGCTCCTGAACCGCGTCGACACGGCCTTCGGGCGGCTCAATGCGTCCAACACCAACCCGCGGATGCAGGAGATCGACACCGAGATGGCCCCCAGGCTCACCGCGCAGCATGACGCGATTCATCTCGATCCGGCGTTGTGGGCGCGGGTCGATGCGCTGTACGAGAAGCGCGCGAGCCTGCACCTTGATCCGGAGTCGCTGCAGCTGCTGACGCGCTACCACACCGAGTTCGTGCGCGCCGGTGCCCGCCTGACGGCGGCCGAGCAGACGCGCCTGCGCGCGCTCAACACCGAGATCTCCTCGCTCACGACGCGCTTCAAGCACAACGTGCTCAAGGCCACCGCCGAGGGCGCGGTGGCGGTCGAGGACCTCAAGGACCTAGATGGCCTGTCGGAGGGGCAGAGGGGCGCGGCGGCGCAGGCCGCGGCGGCGCGCGGTCTCACCGGCAAGTGGCTCATCACGCTGCAGAACACCACCAACCAGCCGCTGCTGGCGGAGCTCACGAACCGCGCGCTGCGCGAACGCATTTACCAGGCCTCGATCGGCAGGGCCCAGGGTGGGGCGACGGACAACACCGCGGTGATCGCGCAGTTGGTGAAGCTGCGCGCCGAGCGTGCGGCGTTGCTGGGCTATGCGAACCACGCCGCTTATCAGCTCGAGGACGAGTCGGCCGGCACGCCCGCCGCGGTGCGCGACATGATCGGCCAGGTGGCCCCGGCGGCGCTCGCGCGCGCGCGCGCGGAAGCCGCCGACATCCAGAAGCTGATCGACGCGCAGGCGCGGGCGAGCGGCGCGCCGTCTTTCACCCTGCAGCCCTGGGACTGGTCGTTCTATGCGCAGCAGGTGCGCAAGGCCCGCTACGATTTCGACCAGGCGCGCGTCGCGCCGTACTTCGAGCTCGATCACGTGCTGCTGGACGGTGTGTTCTACGCCGCGCACGAGCTCTATGGCCTGAGTTTCAAGGAGCGCCGCGACCTGCCCGTCTACCACAGCGATGTGCGGGTGTTCGAGGTATTCGACGCCGACGGCCAGCCGCTCGCGCTGTTCCTGGCCGACTACTTCGCACGCGACAACAAACAGGGCGGGGCGTGGATGGCCGCCTACGTGACACAGTCGAAGCTGCTGCATCACAAGCCGGTGGTGGCCAATCACCTGAACATCCCCAAGCCGCAGGCGGGTCAGCCGGTGCTGCTCACCTTCGAAGAAGTCACGACGATGTTCCACGAGTTCGGTCACGCGCTGCACGGCATGCTGTCGAGCGTGCGTTACCCGACGCTGTCCGGCACGGCGGTGCCGCGCGACTTCGTCGAGTACCCTTCGCAGTACAACGAGATGTGGGCGCGCGAGCCGAGCGTGGTCGCGCATTACGCCCGCCACTACCAGAGCGGCGAGCCGATGCCGCCCGAGCTGCTCGACAAGGTGCTGGCGGCGCAGAAGTTCAACCAGGGCTATGCCACCACCGAATACCTGGCCGCGGCACTGCTCGATCAGGCCTGGCACCAGATCAGCGCCGCCCAGGCGCCCAGCGCCGCCGCGGTGCCCGCGTTCGAGCGGGCCGCGCTCAAGGACAGCGGCCTCGACTACGCCCCGGTGCCGCCGCGCTATCACTCGACGTACTTCTCGCACATTTTCGAGAGCGGTTATTCGGCCGGCTACTACGCCTACCTGTGGAGCGAGGTGTTGGCGCGTGACACCGGGCAGTGGTTTCACAGCCACGGGGGACTGACGCGCGCCAACGGGGACTACCTGCGCACGCAGGTGCTGTCGCGCGGCCGCAGCGAGGACCCGCAGGTGCTGTTTCACAACTTCTACGGGCGTGCGCCCGAGATCGCCCCGTTGCTCGAGTATCGGGGGCTGGCGGGCGGATCCGCGGGCGGACCCTAGACCGCTGCCGCGGGCAGCGCGTCGCGCCGCACGCGGTCAAGGCCGGCGATGAGCCGCGCAAAGTCCTCGATCAGGGGCAGGGTGAGTCCGAGCTCGCGGGCCTTGGCGCTGGCGTAGCCGAGGGTTTCGTTCACCTCCAGCGGCCGGCCCGCCTCCAGGTCCTGGAGCGAGGACAGGCGGTGGCCCGGCGCAGTCGCCCGATATTCGCGCCCGGCCTTCATGACGGCCGCCAGCGCCTGCGCCTCGGGGCCGGCGCACATGCTGGCAACCGGCAGGATCGAGCGGTCACTCAGGCCGATGCCGAGTGCGCGCGCCAGCACGCCCATCTCGCGCACCAGGCGCGCCAGCACCAGGGCGCAGTCCGGGTCGAGCAGATACTTCCAGGTGACCGCACGCGTGGTCACCGACAGCACCATCAGTCCCGCCCAGGCGCAGAATTTCGACCACTCGAGTGTCAGGATCTCGGGGGAGGCGGCGGCGCGCACGCCTGAAGTATCGAGCGTGTGTGCCAGGCGTTGCGCGCGCGGACTGTCGCCGCCGCCGAGCTCGCCCACCAGTATGTTCACGTTGCGCGTGAACAGCACGGCTCCATCGGGCAGCAGCTCGCCGCTGGTGTCGGCGAGCGCGCCCAGCACCCGCTCCTTGCCGAACGCCTGCGCGAGCAGCTCGTTCTTCAGCGGGCCGTTCTGGATCGACAGCGTGACCCCGAAGTCCGCATGCCGCAGCGCCGCGAGCGCCGCGGCGGTACCGGGCGTTTTCATGGCGACGATCAGCGCGCCGGCACTCTCGAGGGCCGCGGGCTCGCGCAGGGCCACCGGCGTGGTAAAGGCCACCAGCCCCCTGATCGTGATCCCCTGGCGCTCGAGCTGCTGCGCGCGCTCACCGCGCGCCAGCATCGCGACCGAGTGCCCGGCGCGCGCCAGGTGGCCGCCGACGATCGAGCCCATGGCACCGGCGCCGAGAATGGCGAAGTCGAAGTCGGGCATGGGGGACCGCTACAGCGCCTCGGCGATGTCCTGCATGAGACCGCTGTCCTGGGGTTGGGTCTGCGGCGGGTAGCGCTTCAGAACCCGGCCATCGCGGCCGATGAGGAACTTCTCGAAGTTCCAGCTGATGTCGCCGGCGCTGCCGGGGTCCGCGGAGATGAGGAAGCGGTAGAGCGGATGGCGGTGGGCGCCGTTCACCTCGAGCTTCGCGCTCAGCGGGAAGCTGACATCGTAGTGGCTGCGGCAGAAGGCCGCGATTTCCGCTTCGCTCCCGGGTTCCTGCGCCGCGAACTGGTTGCAGGGGAAACCCACCACGGTGAAGTTCTCTTCCCGCAGCTCGCGCTGCAGCTGCTCGAGCCCGGCATACTGCGGCGTCAGGCCGCAGCGGCTGGCGACATTCACCGCGAGCGTGACCTTGCCGCGCAGCGTTCCCAACAGGTCCTCGGTGCCGTCGATCTTAACCACCGCAATATCGTAAAAGCCGCTCATGCTGTGCGCTCCCGACGGATCCGCCTCAGGACATGTACGATACACCAGCGCATGGCTTAACATCGGCGCGCACGCCTGCTGCGGAGATCCCCATGGCCTCTGAACTCAGCACCGCTGAAACCACCAAGGTGGTCGCAACCCTCAACCGCATTCTCGAGCTCGAGCTCGCCGGGCTGGTGCGCTATCTGCACTACAGTTTCATGATCTTCGGCCACAACCGCATCCCGATCGTCGCGTGGCTGCGCGCTCAGGCCGATGAGGCGCAGGCGCACGCCATTGCGGCCGGCGAACACATCACCAATCTCGCGGGTCACCCGTCGCTCAAGATCGGCCCGCTGCTGGAAACGCACAAGCACAACGTCGATGAGATTCTGCGCGAGGCGCTCACGCACGAGCAGGAAGGACTCGCCGAGTACCGGGCGCTGCTCGCGGCGGTGGCCGACCGCAACGTCATGCTGGAAGAATACGCGCGCGCGCAGATTGCCGCCGAGGAGGCGCACGTCGCCGACATCGGCAAGATGCTGCGCAAGCCCGGATCCATCAGCTGACCGAAAGCCACCGGCCTCTCCCGAAGGGGTGAGGCGCGAGTCCCCACAAGGAGCCGGAGTCTGTTGAAAAGTGAGAGGCGCATCACCATTGAGTGCGCTCGTTCACTTATGCGCAACAACGGCTGCGCAGAGGTGCGTAGACTGCGCACCCCGACAGACTCGAAAGGCCTTGCATTCATGGAATTGATCGTGTCATCGATGCTCGCCGCAGCCCTGCTGCTGGTGGGCCACCTCGGCGTACTCGTGCACAAACGGCTGGTGGGAGAGCGCTAATCCCGCGCCCGCGTGCGCACCACGCCGCGGGCTGTCTGATGCTTTGTATCCCCGCGGGCGTATGCTCGTACCGTGAAGATCATCGCGGTCACCAATATCAAGGGCGGCGTCGGCAAGACCACCACGGCGGTCAATCTCGCCTACCTGTGCGCGGCCGGCGGATGGACCACGCTGTTGTGGGACCTCGACTCGCAGGGAGGCGCGACCTACGCGCTGCGCGGCGAGCGCCAGGACCACGCTTCGGCGAAGAAGCTGCTGGCGGGCAAACGCGAGTTGCCGGAGTTGATTCTCGCGACCGGTTATGCGGGACTGGATCTGCTGCCGGCGGACTTCTCCTACCGTAACTTCGCGGTGCACCTCGCCGCGCGCCGGCATCCGACCGGGCGGCTGCTGAAGATGAGCCGGCCGCTGCGTGAGCTCTATGCCGCCCTGTTCCTCGATTGTCCGTCGGGCATATCGCTGCTGTCGGAGAATGTGCTGCGCGCCGCGGACGTCGCGATCGTGCCGCTGGTGCCGTCGCCCCTGTCGGTCCGCATGCTGGTCCAGCTGCGGGACTTCCTCGTGAGTGAGGGGTGGAGCGATCTCACGCTGCTGCCTTTCTTCTCCATGGTCGACCGGCGCAGAGCGCTGCACCGCGAGCTGATCGCGAGTGCGCGCGAGCAGTTCCCGACGATGCTCGCCACCGAGGTGCCGTACTCGAGCGAGATCGAGCGCATGAGCGTGCGCCGCGCCCCCCTGCCCGCATACGCTCCCGGGAGCGACCCGGCACGCATCTATCGCGCGCTGTGGGCTGAGATTCGCGCGCGCCTGGAGGCGGCGCCGCGGCCCGCGGCGGTCGCCGCGAACATCCGCCACCCCGGGACTGCGGACGCGCTGCAGCACGCCGTTTGACCGGTGGCCGCCACGGTCAAGTAGGTGATCCCCGTACGAGCGCGGCGTCGTTGAGTGGCGACGCCTTGCAGGCATGCGGGCAGTTGAGCTATCGGTACGGTAGGCTGCACTCGAGTCCCGGGCGGCTTCAGGGAGAATTGCGCCGTAATGCTGGTTACCACACCGCGCCGTCAAGCCGCGGCGCTTGTCCTGATGGTGATGGGCGGTGCCGCTGCGCTCCTGTGGGGCTGCGGCGGCGGCGGCAACTCCCCGAGCACCGGCCCGCTACCGCTGTCGATCACGACCACCTCCCTGTCCGCGGGCCAGATCAACAAGGCCTACAGCAGCACACTCGCCGCCACCGGCGGCACGCCGCCCCACTCGTGGACGCTCACCGCGGGAACCCTGCCGGCGGGGCTCGCGCTGGCATCGACGGGCGTGATCTCCGGCACCCCGACCGCCACGGCGACGCGCACGCCGTTGACGTTCAAGGTGACTGACTCCGGCACCACCGTGCAGACGCAGAGTGCCGCGCTCACGATGACCATCAGCCCGGCCGCCATCACGGTCGCCGTCTCCCCCGGGCGCGCCGGCCTCGCGGTCGGCCAGGCGCTCCCGCTCAGTGCGACGACCAACGACAACGCGGGGGTCACCTGGAGCGTCAGTCCCGCCGGCGGCGCCTTCAATCCCGGCACCAGCCTGAATGGCGCGCCGGTCACCTTCACCGCCGCCTCCGCCGCGGGTGTCTACACGCTCACGGCCACGAGTGTCACCGACTCCACCCAGAGCGCCTCCCTCACCGTCGGAGTCACCGACCTGCCGGGTGTGTACACGTACCACAACGACCTGGAACGCGACGGAGCCAACACGCACGAATACGCGCTCACCCCGGCGAACGTGAACACCGGCAGCTTCGGCAAGCTCTTTTCCTGTACCGTCGATGGCGCGGTGTACGCGCAGCCGCTGTGGGTCGCCAACCTGAGCGTGGGGGGTGCCGTTCACAATGTCGTTTTCGTCGCCACGCAACACGACAGCCTGTACGCCTTCGACGCCGATGCCAGCCCGTGCACGCAGCTGTGGAAGGTGAGTCTCATCGACACCGGACACGGAGCCGCGGCGGCCGGCGAGACCACGGTGCCGAGCGGAACCAGCGACTTTCTCGTCGGCTTCGGTCCGGGTTCGGGGGGCGATATCACAGCCGAAGTGGGTGTGACCGGCACCCCGGTGATCGACCCCGCCGGCGCCATCCTGTACGTGGTCTCGAAATCGGTGGACTCGGGACGCACGAACTTCTACCAGCGTCTGCACGCCATCGATCTCACGACCGGCAACGAGAAATCCGGATCGCCGGTGGCCATCGCGGCGAGCTATCCGGGCACCGGCGATGGGGGCACGAGTGTCGCGTTCAGTCCACGCTATCAGAACCAACGCGCCGGCCTCGCGCTGGTCAACGGCACGGTGTACGTCGCCTGGGGCTCGCACGATGACGCGCCGCCCTGGTATGGGTGGATCGCGGGCTACGTTTACAACGGCGCGACTTTCACGCAGTCCGCGGCACTCAATGTGACGCCCAATACCCAGGAGGGCGGCATCTGGATGAGTGGCGGTGCGCCCTCGGCCGACTCCAACGGCCATCTGTACGTCCTCACCGGCAACGGCACCTTCGACGTCACCAATACGACCGGCCCCACCAATGACTACGGCGACTGTTTCCTGCAGCTGACCGGCGCACTGACGGTCTCGTCGTGGTTCACCCCGTCGGATCAGGCGACCGACAATACCAACGACTTTGATTTCGGCTCCGGGGGCTCGGCCCTGGTGCTCAATCTGAGCACCGGTCCCCAGCACCTGGTCGTCGGCGGTGGCAAGGACGGGATGCTGTATCTCCTTAACGGCGACAGCATGGGCGGGTCGGGCGATCCGGCTGCGTACCAGCACTTCAGCCTGCTCGGCGTCAACGAAATTTACGAGACCGCCGCCTTCTGGAATAACACGCTGTACATCGCGCCGGTCGCCACCTCGATGCTCGCCTATGCGTTCAATACCTCCACCAACCTGTTCAATACCACGCCGACCTCGCAATCGGCCGCGACTTTCGGCTTTCCGGGCTCGACGCCGTCCGTTTCGGCCAGCGGGACTGGCAGCAACGGCATCGTCTGGGGTATCGACAGCTCGAGGTACTGCACCGCGATGTCCACGGCCTGCGCTGCCACAGTCCTGCACGCGTACGACGCGACGAACCTCGCGACCGAGTTGTGGAACAGCTCGATGGTCGGCGCGGACGCCGCGGGGAACGCGGTGAAGTTCGCGGTGCCCACGGTGGCCAATGGCAAGGTGTACGTCGGTACGCGCGGCACCGACATCGGCGGGGCGGTTGGATCGACCCCCATCTCGGGCGAACTGGATGTCTACGGCCTGAAGCCGAACTGAAGGCGGATCAAGGCCCGGCACGCTTCAGGATGTCGGCGACGGTGAGTTCAGGCGGCGCCGCGCTCGCGACCGGGATGTCCTCGACCGCGTACCCGGCGGCAATCCACGCCGCCAGTCCGCCATACAGCGGCCGCACGCGGCTGAAGCCGTTGTTCATGAGCAGCCGCGCCGCCTGCGCCGCGGAGGCTTCGTTCGGGCAGGCGCAGTAGAGGATGATCTCGCGGTCGCGCGTGAACCCGCCCATATGGCTCTCGACCTCCAGCACCGGCACGTGCAGGGCACCGGGGATGCGGTGCAACTCGAGTGCCTGGGCCGTCGGCGAGCGCACGTCCACGACCAGGGGCGCAGGGTCGCGGCTCATCTGCTCATGCAGTTCCTCCACGCTGATGCGTGCCATGCGCAGCGCGCGGTAGAAGCGGCGGCGCTCCCACCACTTGAAGAGGATGTAGGCACTCAGCAGTACCAGAATGATGACGATCGCCGCGCCGCCTGCGCCGGCTGCCTGAGGGAGCAAGCGCTCGATCTGCACCCTGAGCATCACGCCCACGAGCAGCGCCGTGCCCACCCACAACGCCCCACTCAGGATGCTGAAGCCCACGAATCGAGGGAAGCGCATGCCGACGGCGCCGGCGAGCGGTGGCGCCATGATCGACAGGCCGGGGACGAACTTGGCGAAGATCAGGGCCTTCGCGCCCCAGCGCTCGAAGCTCGACTGGGTCTGACTGACGCACCAGTCCGGTGTCAGGGAAATGCGGCACAACAGATTCATGACGCGGCCGCCGTAGATCCGGCCCGCGAGGTACCAGGCGCTGTCGCCGATCACGCAGGCGGTCACCGCGAGCGCGTACAGGGGAGCCGCGGGCAGTTTGTGATCGGCGGCCAGGGCACCGGCGATCACCAGGGTCGGGATGGCGGGCACGGGCAGCCCGAGCTGGTCGAGCAGCACGTTGAGGAACACCACGCCCAGGGTGAAGGGACTCGAGGGACTCGCCACCGGCGGATCTTGCCCCGCGCACGCTCGCGGGACAAGAAACGCCGGCTCAGCCGGGGTACTTGGCGAAGATCGCGGCCACCGCCGCGTCGATCTTTTTCTCGGCTTCCGGGCCGCTCACGCCGTAGAGACTCTGCTCGACGGACGCATGCCACAGAGGCTGACGGCTCTTGGCATCGTACAGATCCACCGCAATGATGCCTTCGCGGTAGAGGTAGGGATCCCAGCCCCAGCCCCAACCGTAGGGATAGGCGTCTTCCACGACGGTGTTCGAGCCGATCCCGTAGCCCACCAGGCAGTCGGCGTTGGTGGCCGCCGGCTGAATTCCGCCCGACCCCAGATGGGCGGCAATGGCCGTGCGCAGGCGGTTCTCGTTCAATGGATTCGCGATGGTGTTGCGCAGCGGACTGTCGCCGTGGAACGCACCCGCCCAGGCAAAGGTGTGGCAGTGCACGCTCGCGATCAGGGCGTGGTTGACGTCGGATCGCACGTACAGCGACGTGCATGCCAGCAGGCCGGCGACGCCGGGAACGGCGATACAGGCGCGGATCAGGTGCTTGATCATGAGTGTGACCTCAGGCGAGCGCATGTTGAGCCTAACGGATTGGCGGGCGCGCGGTTGACTAGAACGGGTCGCCGATGACCAGGCGCCAGCCCGAGAGCACGCCCGCAACGCGGTAGCCGATGCCGAGGCGCGGAACGGGGATGCCGTGAATCTGCCACATGGGATTGGCGCCGAACATGAGGCCCGTCTCGAATTGCACGGTGCGGGCGCTGATGCCGGAGGCCGGGCCGGAAGGCGCATCCAGATAAATGTCGGTCACCCCGTAGAGCCCCAGCTGCGCCTGGCGAGTGCGCAACGGCCACCCGAAGTTGCGGCGCAGCTCGAGCCCGTCGCGCAGCCTCGTGAACGAGTCATTCGGCAGAGCACTGTGGTAGTGCACGCCGGCGTGGGCGAGTTCGGCCCGCCACAGCCCGGTGCTGCCGAAGGCGTCGAAGCGGTAGTCGCTGCGAATGCCGGCGCCATAGATCACGGCGTTGATCTGCTTCGAGGATGCGAACGTCTCGCCCGCCTTGAGATAGGGATACACGTGCCACGCATCGTTCAGCCAATAGTCCAGCTCCGCGCCGGGCTCGAAGCTCAGGGCGCCGATCTGCGTCGGAATATGCAGATGTATCAGGTCGGTCGGCTGAAAATTGAAGAAGCCGACGGTGACGGGGAGGATGAGAGTGATCCCCGGCGGGGAGGCACGGGGCGCGGCGGGGCGCAGGTTGTAGCTCGGCCGCAGCTGATAGACCTGGATGGTGCGGCCGGCGATCTGGTAAATGCCTGAGCCCAGCTCGCTCGCAAACTCGTAGTTGGTCAGGCGCGTGTCAGTGGTGCCGGCTGCGCAGGTTGGGCCGGCACGCAGCACCGCCAGAGCGCACAACCATGTGGCCGTCAATGCTCGCACGGGGTCTTCCGTGTGCGGCAGTCTAACAGGTGCCCTGCACGGGCTTTCCGCTTGCGGCGCTCGCCGCGCTGCATGCCTGACGTTTTGCCGCGCGCGGTTCTAGCCCGGCGTTGACCGGCGGCTGCGCAGCAGCCGTGCGCCGGCGAGTCCTGCCAGGGCCAGGAGCGCCGCCGCATCCAGGCCACCGCCTCCGCCTCCGGACGGTGCGGGCTGCACCGAGAGGACCGCGGACTTGTTCGCTGAGCCAACCGCGTTGCTGCAGGTGAGCGTGTAGGTGAGGCTTCCGGATGCCATGGGCGTGACCGTCTGAGTGCTGCTGGCAACCTGTGCGCCGCTCCAGCTTCCGGAGGCCGTGCAACCGGTGACGTTGGCGGCGGACCACGTCAGCGTGCTCGACATCCCCACGGTGATCGATGTCGGGGAGAAACTGATCGTGGGCGCCGCGGGAGGCAGTTTGGCCAGCGCGGCGTCGACCTGGATGAAACCGTAACCCGACAGGAAATCGGGCACGGCGCCCATCGGGGACGCGCTCATCCGCAGCGCGTCCAGCACCTGTGCCGCAGTGACGGCGGAGTTGGACTGCAGCATCAGCGCCGCGGCGGCGGCGGCGTGGGGTGTTGCGGCGGAAGTCCCGGCAAACAGCGGGAATTTCGGATTGTTGCGGCACTGGACGATTCCATTGCCGGCGGCGGTCACGACGAAACCGAGGAAGGTGTTGTTCACAGCGTCCGGAGCGACGAAATCGGGCTTCTGGCGCACCACCGGTGTTGCCAGGCGCGTGCCGGTGGTGTCGAAGAGGATCGGATCGCCGCCCGCGGAGGAAAAGGGCTCCAGCAGCGCAGGCGTGGTCCCGCACTGCGGCGTCTGCAGGAAAAACGCCGCGCCGACCGCGGCCGAGCCTGCGGCACCCGCATGCCCCTGCAGCGTCGGGCTCGGAGTGAAGAAGGAATTGATGGTGCTGCCCGCACCGTTGTCTTCGATTGCAATCTTGATTCGTCCGGGCATCGGCGTGCCGTTCAGCAGGCCCACTGAAATATTCACCGTTTCCGGCGTGGTGCTGCCACCGGAGTTGGCGGGATTGCCGATGATGACGATCTGCAGCGCATCGGCACCGAGCTGATTCGGTCCCGTGCAGGTGATGGCGGTGCCGTCGAGGCCGGTGATGGTGTCGGTGCCGCCGGACACACGGGTCACGCACACGTCGATCCGGCTGCTCGCCCCCGGACTACCGGGTGCGCCGGTCAGGTACGGCTGGTCCCACTCCACGACCACCGCGACAAATTCCCCGGGAGCGAGACCGCCGGCGAAGCCGGTGCTGGCATCCGCCGGGACGATGGTGACCGGCAGCGTGGTGGCAGTCGTGCTGGTGGGATTGGCGAGGTCGAAGTTCAGCAGCATTTCGCCGGCGGGACTGGTGGAAGCCGTGTTGAAGTGCGGCGCGAGATTGTCGTATGCGAGCTGGCCGTTGTTGCCGGCGGCCGAGAAGTACGCCACGCCGCGGGACGACGCCGCCGTGTCGACCGCCTGGCCGACCAGGCTGTCCTGGAAGAAGGGCTCACTGAAGTAGCCGACATCGTCGGTGATAACCCTGGCGCCCGCCGCCGCGAGTGAGGTGATGCCGTTGGCAAAGTCGGCTTCGCCTTCGACCGCCGTGTGGAAGGCGAGACTCGCCCCAGGGGCGACGTCGTGCACGATCTGCAACATCGCCCGGCCCTCGTCCCCGTAGGGCAGGAGGAGCGGCTTGCCGAAATCCATGCACGTTCCGGCCAACGACCCCGTGCCCGCCTCTTCGAGCACTCTGACGCTCGCCGGCAGATCGCCGGTGGAAGTATCCTTGGCGGCATCTGCGGTGAAGCCGTTCGAGGCGTAGCCGGTTGCGCCGGAAGCCGGGACGCCGCTCCCGGGTTGCGCGTACACGGCGTGACAGTTGAAGCTGTCGGACAGCACTCCGACCGTAATGCCGGTGCCATCG
>Ga0209626_1000128_pt1 | contig 16527 bp, 29 predicted proteins | sample JacPinW_OM1H0_M2_FD_187962 | JGI IMG/M metagenome (GOLD analysis project Ga0209626, IMG submission 187962) | Forest soil microbial communities from Algoma, Ontario, Canada - Jack Pine, Ontario site 1_JW_OM1H0_M2 (SPAdes) (version 2) | ecosystem: Environmental > Terrestrial > Soil > Boreal... | reverse complement strand
GCGGACCTGCTCACAGTCCTTCGAGCTCATAAGCTGCGCCAAGCGCCGCTACGGCTGGCGCTGGGGCCCGCCTGGCCCGATCTGGTCTGTACGGATGCGTACGGGCTGGCCGTGCGCTACCGGCTGCTGTGGAAGATCTATCAGCATCTGATGGAAAAGGCAGGCGTCCCGCACATCCGGCTGTACGACCTTCGCCATACCGCGATCTCGATCATGGCTGAATCCGGGGCAGACATGAAAGCGATCAGCGAAGTGGCAGGCCATGCCACTGTACGCATTACCCGGCAAGTCTATCAGCATATCAACCGCGAGCAGCGGCGCGTCGCGCTGCAGGCGCTCGGCGATGCGCTGGAAGAGTCGAAGGAGCAGCAGATTGATGCTACGGACGCGGGCGCCGTTTAGTAGATATGGCGGAAAGTACTTCCTGCTCAATACCATTTTGCCGCTCTTGCCGCCGCATTGAGTCGCTTTGGCTGAATTATGATCCGTCCGCCACCCACGGCCAGCAGCGCCTGTTTTGAGGCCCTCATAGTAACTATCTAGTAAAATGCGCAATATACAGCCGACTAGAATGAGGAGTTTACTCTTGAAATTGGCGCGAGAAGGGAACGGGTGTGTAGGCCGTTGCAGGCCCGCGTTCGGCTGCATTACGGTCTGTCGCACCGTGCCATATTATGACGCATTGTGCGCGTGTGCAAGAGGCGCAGCGCAGCGATCGTCGTGCACTGCTGTCATTGTGTGTCATAGGGTGTCATGTCGTGTTGCAGCATGCGTAGTAGTTTTCTAGGAGAGAGGGTATGTCGCACTTCAGAGGCAAGCGCAAGCAGAGCGGGAAGCGGAAGAAGCGCAATAGCAAGGCCAAGCTGTATTCGATCAAGCGCTACAGCGCGAGGCGATGATGCGTGGTTTGCAGCAGTGCGTACTAATTTTCTAGGAGGCGTAATGTTCGCCTATCTGATCGCGGAATGGCAGTACGTTTTCACCATCATGTACATCGGTTGCGAGCTGGCCTGGCGGCTTGGCTGGCGTCATGCTGGTCGACGAGCGCTGCCATGGCTATAGCGCGGTATAAGCCGTGCCTGTACAAGCCATCCGGATTCGCTGATCCGGATGGCTTTCTTTTGCTCTTATTTTGCCTTGCTTAATCAATTGACAGCACTATGATTGTGTGTTACAGTATCAATGTGAGGAGCGAGCGACGCTCCGGAAGGCGAAGGAGACAGGACAGATGAGCAGCTACTACGTTATCCGAGCATTGCAAGCGACGCCTGACGGCCGCATTGATTTTGGCAGTGGCGGACAATTGAGCGTATCCACGAATCATGCCGATGCCACGCGCGTGGCAAGGGAGATCTACGGACGAAGCCGCACGGCCTGCGCGGTAATCGAGTGCGTCAGGAACGGCGCCGATGAGTGTGTACTGGAGTCATTCGGCATCGAGGGTCCAGATGGTGACAACCGCTATCGGTTAGCGTAACCAACCAGAGCAGCCCGAGCGGGCAGGGGAGAGGACGATGGCCATCGCGGGGGAGTTGGGAACTGATCGAGTGACCTGCGCCGGCCGTGGTGGCCGCCGTGCCGGCAGCGGTCGCAAGCCGGCCAGCCCGCTTGGTCCGCGCATCGTCCGTAACCTCCGCCTGTCCCCCGAGGCCGATGCCGCCGTGCTGGCCGATCAGGAGCAGCATGGCGGCACCTACACGGATGCGCTGGAGCGGCTAGTCATGCCGGGCATCCGGTATGTTGATACGGATGGCGTGCCGCCGGAGGAATAGCGCAGTCTGGTGGCGTAAGAGGGAATCGCGATCTATGACAACTTTATCCCCCGATTCGGGATTTACTGAGCAGTTGCAACTACGGCTCAGTGATAGCGTCACGGCCTTTGTAGCGTTCCGGGGCGACGCCACAAGGGAAGCTGTTAGCAAACTTATCCGACTACTGGCCGTGCAATTTGATCTAGATGCGCCGAAGACTGATGCCACACCAACTCATGAAACGACCCCCCTGCCACTATGTACCGTGCCCGCAGACGGTCAAGATGCCCAAAGATGACCGATGCCGTTCAACGCGTAAGGCCCCCAGCACAACAGGTGATGGGGGCTTTCGACTTTTGTGGCAGACCCCCGACTTTTAGGGCAGATTGGGGTTTAGGGGCAAAGTCCGATGGAGCGATTGAAACCAGCCTGCTAGCGCGGTGCTACTGGCTCTGGCGGCGGCGTGCCAGCGTTTGGCGTCGGCTGTGCCGTGCTCGTGAGCAAATCGTCGACGCGCTGCTGGAGCGCGTCAATCTTCTTCTGCTGCGCCAGCGCCGTGCTATTCGTGAGCGTGTGCACGTCCTCGACACGCGCTTTGGTGTCTACCCCTACGGCCGCAACGGCGGTCACTTTGCTATCGATAAGAAACAGCTTCACCAGTGCGGTGATGACGCTTATCAGCGTGGCCAGCGCGGCAATGTCCTGTGCGAGCATCGTCCCTCCTACCCGTAGTATCCTCGATTATGACAAGAGGACGATCATGCCGCACGAACATCTCCCGAAAGCCGATCCCGACGCGTATGATCCCGGCGCCGAACGGTGCGCTGGCTGTGGTCGCGTGGGGGTCGCGGTGCAGATCGCGATAACGCATCTCTTGGAGCCGCAGCACACCCAGCAGCGCAGCTATTGTCCGCGCTGCTGGGTATATGTCAAGTCGCGGTTTGATGCGTTGCCTGCTAACTCAGCTTGAGCAGGGAAACGGATGTGGCGCCGGCACTCACGCCAATAGCGGTACTGGCGAGCGCGCTTGCTCCGGACGTGGTGCAGAATGCCTGGAGGAAGTACTCCGTTGAGCCGTCGCCGGAAAAATACGCCACGGGGACCGTAATCGAGACCGCCGCGCTATCGGGAACATACGCTTCCGCCGATTTGAGGATCGTGCTACTTCCCTGAATCAGCCGCGCGCCAATCTGTTGAGCGAGCCCCGTCTGGTTCTCCACGTCCATGGTAGCAAAGGCAACGTAGTCCCCTGTCGGCGGAACGAATGAAAGGATGGCGGACCAGGCCGCGGCGGGGATCGCGGTGTTCACCAGCAGCGGTATTTCTGACCTGTCCACCACGCCGGACGGTCCGGCGGGGCCAACCGCACCGGTTGCTCCAGTCATGCCCGTGCCACCAGTCGCACCAGTGGCATCCACCGTGACCGATTGGCCGCCGTGCGGACCGAGGCCAGTAACCGACGTGGAGCCAGGCGGGAATATGAGTTCCGTTACCGTGCCCTGCGTTCCGTTCGTGGGATCGGCGACGTTGATGCCTGGGACGATCTGTGTGGTACCGGCGGGATAGCCTCCGGCCACCGTCACCGGCGAGTTTACGAATATCAGCTCGCTCGTAGGATTTGCAACCCCACCAAACAGCGGGACATTCAGTAAGGTGTCAGGAGCGGTGTTGATGATTGTGCTACTATGTGGCCCCGGCGTGATCGCAATACCCGTGCCGGCGGTAAGTCCGGCCAGCGCAAAATCATGCCCGGCCGTACCACCGATGAGCAATTGACCGTCGTCCACTCCTGATGTGTCGAGGCCGGTACCGCCATACTGCTCGGCAAGCGGCGTGGTGAGCGCAACATCGAAGCTCAGACCGGTTGGCGTGACGGTAATTGGCGCTGTGCCCGTGACGGACACCACGGGCGGCGATCCGATGCTCCGCCACTGCGGGGTGCCTATACCGGCGCCTTCCGGCGCCGTACTGACGATCAAGAGCCAATCGCCGCTCGCCGGCAGGATCGTCTGCGGGAGCGCTGCGCCGTCGAGCGTATTGGCTGCATCGCTCGCGAGCGTCACGATATGCGCCGTGCTATCAATGCGGAGCAGCAGCGTCGTCTTAAACGCGATGGACGGATCGAGCAACGTGAGCGTGAGGTCCCCCGACGTCGCGTCCACATACTGGACATCGGTAGTAACATCTATGTTCTGCGAGGCCGTTGCGGTGTTCGTGGTCAGCGCACCGTACTGGAGCGCGCTGATTGCGTTGTAGACCTCCTGGCCGAGATCGAGCGGATTGGCAAAGGCAAAAAACGGCTGGAGGCCGCCACCGACCAGACTGTTTGGCGCGATAGCGAATTGACTACCGAACAGGACGCGCCAGCTAGTCGCGCCATCGTTGATCAGCAGCATCCCTTCATCCACGTCACTCAGGAAGGGTGGTGCATTGGAGGTCGCAGCCGCGTTGGTGATGGTATCCGCGCCATGTGGTGGGATGTTCACCCCGTTTGTGCCACCCTTGACGGTCATCGCGACGCGCCGCAGCTTGACCACCGAGTTTGCCGGAGGCAGGGTGACGTTCACGGTGCCTGCCGTGGTATCGACCTCCACCAGATCGTCGCAGGGGGTCATCTGATAGTCCGCGGTGGGGCGAGCAATCAGATAGCCGGCCGTACAGCCGAGCGGATCGGCTGGTCCAGTCGCACCAGCGCCACCGCAACCGGTACAGTTGTAGTCGATGAGGGCGCCGATTTGCGAGAGAGTGGCCAGCCCACCCGCGCCTAAATGTGCAATGAAGGCGCCGATAGTCACAATTACTTCGGTATGCGTATACGGCACGGCCAGTACTGCGGCGAGCAGCGCGGAAAAGTTAGCTTCGGTTACTCCGCCATCTGCAACGATGGCACCGTAGATGGCACATGTCAGATTACTGGCCAGTGTCGCGTCAACCGCAGCAGCGGCGTAGTCACCCAGATCCGGGCCATTGATGGCGGTATACAGGCCCTGCAAGACGCTATCTGCAATGTTAAGGATCTCACCCCAACCCGGTAACAATATGAGGCCCCGCGCAAAGCTAAACAGCGTGCCGCCACTGTTAATCGCTGTTACCGCCTGCTGAATGCTCTCTCCGATGATCGCATGCGCCAGGTAGCCGGCGATGTTACAGGCATTCTGTGCTGTGGTGCCACCCGTGGGGACCGGCGGTACGGGATCAACGCACGGCATGGCCGTTCCGATCACACCAATCAAATCCTGCACATTGCCGAGGATCTCCTGCAGCGCGGTTTCGTCCGCCGCAATCCAGCTCGACGGCTGCGCAAGCTGCATCAGGCCGCCGAGCATCACGCCCAGCCATTCCTTGTTCACCTGGATGCAGATACGCGGCAGATCGCACGGAGCAGCGGTTGGTGCAGTGACCGGCTGGACAAAGGAGCCGCGCTGGCGCCAACGGGCGGATTCTTTCCACATTACTGGCCCGCCGGAGCGGTGTTCCCAAGCGCGAGGAAATCCAGCTCAAAATATTCTTCAGCCGTATCCGATTCCACCGCGCCAGTAATCGCCAGTACTAGTTTCGTCGGAATGAGCGCGCTAGCGGCCGCGTAGCAGATGCCCCACGACACGCCATCGGTGGAGCAATGCACGGTCAGCGTGCCGGCGGCCAGCGTGATCCAGAACCATTGCCAATCCTGAAAGATGTTGTACGAGATGAGACTGTTTGGCATCGCCGCGAGCACGCCGGCAAGTGATGATTGAAAGGCGGAAGCTGCACCAAACTGGATGCCGTCCAGATCGCTCAGATCGCCTGCCGCGGAGAATCCGATGTTACAAAATGGTCCCGCCCCGGCAAAAAACCGCGCGCGTAGCATACTATCGAATCGTGTCCCGCCGGTAACGGGCGCTACCATTTTCCGCACTGCGGTATCGTTCGGCCAGGTGATCCTAGCCCGGCCATTGGGCGGATAGGCAACCGCGAGGCCAGAATCCAGCGTCCAGGCGGACGGTGTGACGCCATCGCCGGCGTACCAGTCGGAGGAGCTGCCAGCCGGCCAGGGCACGCGCGGATTGAACGCCAGGGCGGCCATACCAACACCATAGCCGCGCCAGAGGCCCGGCGAACCACCCTGCACACAACGCCACCAGCCTCCATCGCGGTCAAACATGATGTCATTCAGGAGGAAGTTGCCAATGCTAGGCGGCCCACCGCGAACAGTGCCAACCAGCCGAGTAGATTCATCCGTTCCAGGCAGTCCCACTACCGGCACATAGTCCACTGATTCTACCTCCTCAACAAAGCAAATCGGCATGTAGGGCAGCGCCAAACCAACTTGCGCAATAAGATCCGTGGCGCGCGCGAGCACCAATGCGCGCGCGCTGGGCGACACCGTATCCCAGATCGACGGCTGTACGAGCTGCATGAGCGCGCCTGCAACGTAGGGAAGCCAGAGCTCGTTGACCAGGATCGCGTACAGCGTTGCGGCAGTGGGATCGACGCTCGGCAGCGGGAGTGGCGTGACCGTGGATGGCCGGGGCTGCCAGTTGGTCATGGCCGGCCACATCGTCAGGCTGCCGGCGTGAGATCAACGTAGAATTGCTGATTCTCCGTGAAACTCTTTTGCACATCCGGCGCGGTAATCTCAAACGAGAGTGCGCCGTTGGTCGTGTCCTTCGCATAGAGCGCATTTTCCGGCGTGTCGCCGGTCACTGCTTCCAGCGTCACAAGGGTAGATGTGGGACTTTGCAGGATAGTGCGAACCTTAAATTTCATCCGCATGATTCAACCATTATCTTTCATATGTGCGCCTGGCCAGTTGGTCAGCACGTTGCCGAAACGATATCAGCGCATCCAGAAGCGTTACCAACGGCTGTTGATTGCTGTTGGTCCATTCAAGACTTGCTGTACCTCCTCCCGCTAAGAGGGCACGCAGTACGTCCAGCGGTGCGCCGGCGGTAAGCACGGGCTTACCGCCGGCGATCACGGTTGCACCGTTCGACAGCGCTGGTACAGCGAAGCCCCATCGGTGCGTCGTGCCTGTAGCAGAAAAGTTCAGAATACCGGTCTGCTCAGCGCGCGAGGCCGCAAAAGCCGTCGGATTGGTCGCCTGCGTCTTGAGACCGCCTGGGAGCGCGGGATAGGCGTGCATAGCTGCCGCGATGATCACGCCGTCGGTACAGGCGTCCAGGTACGCAAGCCAGGTCTCGAATGTTGTCAGCACAGCCGTAAACGTCTGCGTGGGGTCGACCAACACATACGCCTGGCTGAGCGCCTCGACATTCAGGCCATCAAATAGCGTGGCGGAGAAGCGCACCGCGAGTGTGAAGGCCATAAGTTACCGCACACGACTTGAGCGCTGCAACTGTTTACGCAGCTTGTGAAACGCTATTGACGCTTCCAGAAAGCCGTTAATCGCCTGGAAGTTTTCATTACTGAAGATATAGACAGCTTCATCATTTTCCCACAGCGTGGTGAAACTGATGATCGAACTGTCGCCGAGATCTATCCGATCGCCGATCAGTGCGCCATTACCGATAGCCGGCACACTCGTGGTGTAGTGCTTGTTGGTGCCGACTACCGAATACGTAAACAGGCCGACCTGCTCGACTCGTCCGCCTGCTAACGGATCGCCTTTTCCGTCGAATATCGTCCACGGTTCTGGTATGGACACTTTACCAGAGATGATTTTCGCATCACTGATAAGATCAAGAAGTACACACCAGTTATGCCACATGTCATAGAGCTGCAGCACCGTCGCGGCCGGGTTCACCGACGCGTAAGCGCGCACAGACGTTTCGGTGCCCAGCGCATCGCGCATCGTTGCAGACAGTTGTACAGGTGTCGTATCGGCCATAGCACCCAATCTTTCAGGAGGAGCACACGCGCGATGCGCCGCACAACGCGCGTGTGCAGGTTCAGATCAGCTGCTAGACGACTCTTGAGGCGCGCTGCAAGCTCTTCCGCTTCTTGTGGAAGCCAATCAAGGCGTCAATGAACGCCTGAATATCCTGGCTGTGCGCATTGGCCCACTTGAGTAGCGTGACGCCGGTCGTGAGCAACGCGATCAGGATGCCAAGCGGATCGGTGGTCACATTGACGACCATGCTATCGCCAGAAAGCACCGTTGTCGCGTTGCTCAAAGCCGGGATGTTCAGCGACCACTTCTTGTTCGTGCCAGCGCTGGAAAAGCCGAGCAAGCCGGTCTGCTCCACTCTGGAGCCGGCGACCGGTACCGTCTTGACGCCACCCGGCAATGCTGGAAGAATCGTGACCCGCGACGCGGTGATCTGGCCAGATGTAGCCGCGTCCAGCGCAGAGATGAACGCATTGACGGACGTGACCAAGACGGCCACGGTCTGGGAGTCGTCGGCCTGAGCATAGGCGTCAGTGGAGGCAGTGATCCCCCATTCATCAGAGATCGTCGCGGAAACCCGGACAGGGATAATGGCCATTGGTCGATCCTTTCGCTTGCGCCGGCTGAGGCGCCGGATCGCGTATGGCCTGAACGTACTCTATCTATAGTCGTTTGTCTATAGCTACCATTGGCTTTATTGACTGAAGGTACTATGAGCGTTACGATCGCGCTATAGCGCGCTTAACCAGGTGCTACCACAATCTCAGCCGGTAGCCGCTTTTCCTCGACCAGTTCTGTGATGATCGCGTTCGATTCATCCTGCCGGCCGAGCTTTGCCAGGCAAATCGCGTGATACAGCGCTGCCTGATAGTCGTAGATTGCATCCTCTAGCAGCATCGTGCCGCTGAATTTCTTTATGGATGAGGCATGAGCAAAGAATTGACAGGCCGTTGCCGTCTGTCCTTTGGCCAGATAGCCGCAGGCGAGCCAGAACCATGGTTCCGCGCGCCAGGGCGCCTCGGCCGCGCACAGCGTGAAGAACTGCACTGCGTCTTTCCACCGATCCGTGAGCATCGACATGATTGCGATCTGATAGCGGCTATACCATACTTCTTCTTTGTAGCCACCCATGCCGGCGCGTTTTCGGTACGCGGCTATTGAGTCCTCGATCCGACCGGCAATGCGCAGCGTCTGTGCATAGAAGAACAAATACCGCCTGTTCTCCGGCTCGTCTTGCACGGCCTGCTCAAGTATCACCAGATCGCGCCGTGCTTTCGCCGCGTAGCCGGTCTGCGAGCGCCTGCCATCCTCCGGCGTGGCCAGCTCCACGCCCGTGAGCAACGGGTGATCGTGATCACCCGTACACTCTGCAACCTCATGGATCACGCCAACGTAGTGCCAGTCAAGATCCATCCTGAGAACGCGAAGCGTTGGATGCGAGACGGCCGTATAGGAGAGCATTAGCAGGTACGCCGCTTCACGCAAGTCGATAAGCGCAGACGGATCGTGGACTTGTAGCACCTCGTCCGCGTCGATCACCAGCGCGTATGCACAGCCTAACGTGCGCGCGCCGTCCAGTGCACGGGAGCGATTCCAGGCAAAGTCACGCCACGGATGCTCATACAGCATCCCCTCCTTGCCGCGTAGCACATCCCTGATGATCACCTGCGTGCCATCGTTACTGCCTGTGTCACAGATGCACCACTTGGTGATGTACGGCTTGACGCTCTCCAGACAGCGCCGGATCACATGTGCCTCATTGCGGACGATCATACAAAGACAGATCGTGGTCATGACGTGGCCACCTCGGACGGCTGTTCAGCAGCCGGCGCCTCGACGAACTCTACCTGACTCTGCCATACGGATGCCACAAAGATAGCCACGGCGGCCGGATAGTCGATCGTGCCGTTCGCATCACGCGGTAACTCGTCGCGCGTCTCCTCATACCATTCGGCGAAGATTGCCAATGCCTGGATCAAGATCGGATTAATTTCTTCCATTGGACCGTTCCCTTCTCGGCCTGACGCTTCCGCCAGACATCCTCATGTGGACAGCGCGCCCACCGTTCTCGCCAATAGCGCCTACTCCTGCTCAGCCTATACACTCGGATAGTAAGCGCCTCATGGCGGACATAGAGCGCCAGGCACCGTTCGTCGAGCAATTGATAGGTGAGCACCAGCGCCTTCAGTTCTTGATCACGTCGGACCAAGAGCGCGAGCGATTCGTCACGCTCAGACGTGAGCTGCCGCACCAAACCAGCGCTAAGCGCTTGCTGCGCTCTGCTCTCCTCTACGTCCCGCTCAAGCGCCGTACACCGACGCTGGAGGCGAGCCAGGAATTGACCCTTTGCATTCATCGAGCGCTGTCGCCTACTTCCCTCACATCTGGCTCTGCGCGCCCTGGCGCCCAGCGATGTATCTGCTTGCGAGCGCAAGGCGGGCAGGGGAAGGCGCGCAGCCTCGCCATCTCCAGCGCGGATGGCCAGTCGCGCGTCTTCACCTGCACCAGCAGCATTTCATCTGCACGCAGAGCAAGCACGTCCCACGGACTTCGACTATTGCTGCTCCGGATGCACAGATAACCTGATTCTTCAAGGAATCGCATGCTCCGATGTTCGGCGCGGGCGCCCTTCCGCGCGGTGTTCATGGGTGAAGCCGTTCGCCGTGATAGCGCCTGGGCGGCGGGTCCGGCATGCGGGGCGTGTAGTTTCCTCCCGGAATCCACTTGCCGGAATCCGGCAAGTAAGGATCTATAGTATTACTTGCCGGATTCCGGCAAGTGAGTGGGCTGTCCCACTTGCCGGAATCCGGCAAGTGAGTGGGCTGCCCCACTTGCCGGATTCCGGCAAGTGACTGCACGCTGTGTTCCTCGCCGCAGGCCGGGCAGAAATAGCCCGTGGGTAGTAACGGACCCGCGCAAATCGGGCAGCCGGCCTGCGCCTGCGCCTGCGCCTGCGCCTGCTCAAGCTCGACGAGCTTCGCCGCCAGAGCGGCCTCGCGCGCATTCCGCGAGGCCCGTTCTACCGCCTTCCGTTCGGTGTCCCGGTCCCTGGCCGGATCGACGCGGCGCCTGGTGGCCATGCCGCTACCCGGCCCGATGAGCACGGTGGTACGAAAGCCAATGGACCCATCTGCCGCCTCCACGCTGCCTTTGCGCTGCTCGCGGCTGAGATAGCCCGCCGCGGCCACGGGCGCCAGATACACGGACGCCTTGCCGGCAGCGATACCCGCCCGCCGCTCAATCCTCTTGACGTTCACCGGCTGGGGCGCCGATAGCTCTTGATCCTCACCCAGAACCGGGCGAAGGCGATGCGCGCCCACCTCGTCCGCGGTAATGATCCCGGTCACACGCGCCGTCGGCGTTAACTCCGTGGCCTCGGCGATCGCTATCACCTGCTTGTAGCGCGCATCCTTCACCGCGAGCTCATGTTGCATATGCGCCAGTGCCGCGTCTGCTCCCTGGTCGACGAGGCGTGCCAGTCGATCCTGCAACCGCACGATCGTTGCATCCTTATAGGCGATCTCCGCCCTGGCTGCGGCAAGCTCGCGTTCCTGCGATGGCCGTGCCATTGCCGGATTCGGCGTAACATAGAGCGGCCGGCCATCCGGCGCGTTGAACGCTGCACGCACTGGCGTTGTGCTCAGGACGTATAGGCCATCGCTGGTATACCAGGCATCGCCGCCATTCTCCTGCGCGAATTGCTCGCCCAGTACAGGGTTTACGGGCGCCTGCTCAGCCGGCCACGGGCAGGTACAGGGATAATCGTACGGATCGGCGGCCAGATCCGGAGCGCCATAGACGCCGCCGCACGTCTCGCAGCGCTCAAGCGGCTGTGCTGTGATGCTCATGAGCCCGCCTCAAAATGCAGCTCCGCCTGGCCGCGCTTGACGCGCTTTCGCCGGTGGCCCTTTGCCTCCTCGGTCTGCAACAACACCAGCCATTCGGATGCGCGCAGGGGGGTAGAGCCGGGCGCGCGCTGCTCCTCCAGGAGCCGTGCCTCCAGATCGCGCATGCGCCGCGTGGCGATGATGCCGCCAAATTTCACGTCGCTCATGATCGCGCCCCCTTGTAGCGATAGCGCTGCGCGGCCCCCTGCGCCGCCGGCGTGCGCCGCACATCTGGCTCCCCGGCATACGGCGAATCGACGAATTGCAAGATCCCAGCGTCCACGAGCTGATCGAGCAGCCGCCGGAGATGGCCTCCGTCGAGCGCGAGCGTTCGCTTCAGATGCGATTGCGGGCAGGGCGAGCCGATCAGATTGCGGTACCACCAATCCACCTGAGCGAGAATGTTCTCGCCGTGCAGGCCCTCCCGGAGCGGCTTGGCGCGCGGGCGCGGCTGGCCCTTCTGGCGGTCGCTGTGCCGTCGCTTGGCGGCAATGTGCTCACACGAAATGATGACGCCCCAGGGATCGCGGCTGAGCGCTCCGCATTTGGTGCAGCGCCAGAGATCCGCGTCGCCGACCCGCTGCCAGTCGTGGCCGCTCATGACCGCACCGCGTACAGGACCAGCACCCCGCAGAAGAGCACGAACAGCAGCACCAGCGTCCAGTCAATGCGCGCGATCATGGCTTTGCCTCCATACCAGATCTTGATCGGTGCCTGGCATAATGGCCCCGATCGCCCTGGCGGTTTATCTGGTGTTTAATCATAGAACATCCGTTCCTTTACTTGGCCGCCGCGTCCGTATAGGCCCCCCTTTCCACGATTTTCGCGCGCTCGTCTTCGCCAATGGAGCGAAGATAGCGGATGAATTCATCCCGCTCGATGATGTAGCCAAGTTTGGCGCTGCCGCGATCATAGCGCGCTTGGATCTTCTTATTGATGATGCGCTGCCGAATCGCTTCAGGCGTCAATTCCAGCACTGCGGCAGCCTCGCGCAATCGAAACATGTCTCGCTTTACCTCCGTACCCATTTCCACATTCCGTGGGCGTCCGTACGATGGAAGGATAACACCACGGCTTTGAGATGTAAAGCGCCGTGCGGTATTCTATGAGATGATTGACATGCTTGAGATGGCCGCGTATACTCATTTTAACGGGACCGGACGCCAATCCACAGCAGTCCCGTTGAAAGGTCTAGAGACCGATGTCCACCAATACCCCTGCGTCCATCCGTACCAGTATTCCCAAGAACTTCTCTACCGTCGAAGAACGCGTGGAAGCGCGCGCGCACACAAGCGCGCACGGCCATTTGATGGATGAATGGCTCTTTGATGAATGCAATTGTGTGCATTGTGGCATGAATCTGCAGCTTATTCCCGGTTCTCGTATGCGCGGCCAGGCGTTAGTAGACCCTTGTCCAGGCCCGAAGAAAAATCAGCCAGAGAAAGAGCCAGTTTCGACTGATTTACCCTTGAAATTGGCTGGACAAAACATCCCTTCACAGCCTATGCCGGCGGCGCACTGCATCCGCTGTGGAGCGCCGTACCCGTTCTCCGACGCCTCCGCGACGACGCGCCTGTATTGCCCGGCCTGCCGGCGTGGCCGGCTTGGCGCACTGGCCGGCGCCCTGGCCGTACTCCTGCTCTGCGGTGCGCTGCTCTGGCTGGCGCGTGGCGTATCGCTCGACGCCGGGCACGGCTGGAATCAGATCGCGCCCAGCAGCATGTGGGTACGGTGATGGCAGCACCGAAGGTCTGCGTTACAAGCGTTACGGTTCGCCGCCTCTGGAATCTCGACAACTACGAGAACGTTGTGGTCGAGGCTACCGCGACGGTCAACCCCGGTGAAGACGCCGCGGCGGTTTGTATAGAGCTGCGCGCGTGGGTTGAGGCGCAGGGCACGCAGAAGAAACGGTTCGGGTATTGGACCTACGACCCCGTGACGGCTGCAGCGGAATCGCTTGAGCGGGAAATGGAATCGCTTGAGCGGGAAACGGACGAGCAGCAATGAATAGTCAACGGCAGATGCTCGCAGCAGTGAACCGCCTGGCAAGATGGCGGGCCGTCTTTGCCAATTGGCAGCTCGGCACGCGGGCAATAGGAGACCCCGAGAGTGATGCCGTGCGCGACCACCGCGAGTTGAGCATCCTATTGCGGGCCGAACTTACCGCGCTTACCGGCCTGCTCATTGAGAAGGGCATATGCACTGCGGAAGATTTCCAGAACGCGCTGACAAAGGAAGCGGAAGAACTTAATAGAGATTATGAGCTGCGATTCCCCGGATTCACGGCTCTGGATAGCGGTATGCAGTTGGATGAACGGGCGGCCAAAACGACGGCAGGATGGAAGCCATGACCCAACCTCAGAGCTTTGCCTACAATGGCCATTGCCATCGCCTCAAGGATCACGACTTCGGACTGCCGGAGTTGCAGCCAGATGGGCGCTTCCGGTGGACCTGCAGATGGTGCGGGGAGATGATCGAGTTGTCTGCGGAGGCGAGAGAGCGGGTGATCGCGGATGCTACCGGCCCGCTGCGCGACAAGCTGGTGCAGCCATGACGCAAGCAGAAGAAGCTATGGAACCCATGAGCTGCGAGCGCTGCGGCCAATTCGCAGGGGCAGAGCGGCTATGCGCGGCGTGTGATGATGCGGAGTCGCTTGAGCGTGCTGTGGATATGATGCTCCATGAGGACATGAACGTGCCGATTGAGGCTGTACTCGCAGAGTTACTGCATGAGCGGCTGTTCGTGCGCTGGCTTGAGCGCCAGCCGGGTCGCATTTTTTACTATGCCGAGGGGGCACTGACGCCGCTGGGGCAGTATTTGGCGGAAGAAGGGAACCGACCGGTAACGGAGCTGCATGGCCTGGTTAAGCCGGCCGATGCACCATGGATCCGTATCTTGGAAGGCGTGGTTGCGACCCATGACGTGTACACTGCACAGGAGTTGATTGCTATTCTCCGGGCAGGCCAGCCATGAGCGAGCAACAGCAGCTCTTGGCGGCGCGTGACCGCCTACAGGCCGCAGTAGCGCTGCTCAATCAAGCAATGGAGATCCTCGTGCTCGCCGCACTTTGCGAGGAGCCACGGTCGCCGACGCCGATACGGACGCCGGTCGAGGATGACCGCGCCGCGGCCCGAGCAGCCTACGATCGGTACGTCGCGCTCTACGACCAGGTTGCGGCGGAAACTGGCATCAGAGCCGAGATGGCGGAACCGCAGACCTTGGATGCTGTGGAGACGGCGATCGAGCGGTTGCATGCGCGGCGAAAGGAATGGACGGGCGATCCACCGCGAACTGATAGTCAGGCCAGGCGGATCATGGCGCTCCTCCAGCAGCTTGGCCGCGATATGCCCCGCGTCCGTCTCTCGGCCTCGGGCGCTGCGTATCTGACGGCGCAGTTAGTGCATGAATCGGAGCAACGAAAGCGGCTAGCACCATGAGTACGGGTGTGCTGCCGGGGCTGCGACTTTCATGGAAGCCGAACAAGAGCGGTGGTTGGAAATGTGCCTGGCGGAACTTCAGAGCGAACGTCTCTTTGATGAACCAGGGCAGCTATGTATGGTCAATCCAGATCCAACCGCTCGATGGGCAAATTAGGCGCGTCGCAGCTGGCTGGGATGTTGTCGACTCGATGATCGCACAGCATTGCGCGGAATATGTGATCAGTCTACTAGCGCGGGATAGTGCGCCATGACCACGCACAATGAGGAGGCGTTGTTCCCAGGTGTTTTTTGGGATGAGGAAGGTTTAGGTTGGATTCGCCCATCAGTGCTTGCGGAAATGCAGGGCGGCTCCATTCGGCGTGCCAGTCGGGCACTCCATTTTTCGGTGTCTGAGGGATGGATGCTCCGCCAACAGCGAGCGCATCCCGTTCATGGAAAGATAGTTGCCTACTTCAGGCCTAAGGGGAACACGATTCCACATGATCTAGGATGGGCGGTTACGCTGGCAAAGCGATCTGGCTGGCATGAGGATGAATCATGAGGCGGAGCAACGAAAGCGGCTATCGCCATGAAGAGGAGGCCATGAAAGCAAATGCGAGACAGGCGCCAGAGAGCGTCTTGTTAACGGTGATGGAGGCGGCAGCGCTGCTGCGCATCGGACGGACCAAAGCATATACGATGGCGCGTACCGGCAAGCTGCCGGTGGTCAATGTGGATGGCAGCGTACGGGTGCGCAAGGCGGAGCTGCTGCGGATGCTGGCGCAGCATGCGGAGGGCAGGTGACGATCTGCCGAGCAACCACCAGCAAGGGCGAGCCACGCTATCGCGTCCGGGTGGTCGTCGGCCACCGACCCGATGGCGCGCCTATCCAGAAGATGCGTACCTTCCGCAAGCGGGCAGATGGCGAAAAATGGGGGAGGGAGATGGAATCGAATCGCGATCATGGGATTGTAGTGCAGCCTGCCAAGCTGCGGCTGTCTGAGTACCTCCAGCAATGGCTTGAGCGGGCGTCGAAGCGCGTACGACCGTCGACGCTCTATGGCTATCAATACATCGTCGCCACGCATATTCCGCCAGAACTGGCGGGCCAACGCATGGCGGATCTGAGTCGCGCGACGCTGCAGGCATGGATTGATTGCCTGCCAACGGCTGATACGGCGCGCAGGGCGCACAACGTCCTCCACAACGCTCTGGCGGAAGCGGCGGATCTCGAGCTGCTCCACGCCAACCCCGCGCACGGCCTGAAGCTCCCGCGCGCCCCGGCAAGCAAAGCTGCGGCCTGGAGCCGTGCGGAAGCCAGGCGCTTCCTCGCCGCCGCGGCGGATGCCCCATACTGGCCCTATTGGCCGCTTGCCGTGCGCCTCGGCCTGCGCCCCTCTGAGTTGTTAGCGCTGCGCTGGTCGTCGGTAGATCTCGAGGCCGGGACGATACTCATCCGGGAGGCCACCCCGATTGTGGCGGCGAAGCGCTTCGAGGGCGATCCGAAATCGCTCTCAGGCGTCAGGACGCTCGATTTGCCGGCGGACCTGCTCACAGTCCTTCGAGCTCATAAGCTGCGCCAAGCGCCGCTACGGCTGGCGCTGGGGCCCGCCTGGCCCGATCTGGTCTGTACGGATGCG
>Ga0209626_1000127_pt1 | contig 16552 bp, 16 predicted proteins | sample JacPinW_OM1H0_M2_FD_187962 | JGI IMG/M metagenome (GOLD analysis project Ga0209626, IMG submission 187962) | Forest soil microbial communities from Algoma, Ontario, Canada - Jack Pine, Ontario site 1_JW_OM1H0_M2 (SPAdes) (version 2) | ecosystem: Environmental > Terrestrial > Soil > Boreal... | reverse complement strand
GCGAGCCCCGCCCCTACATTAAAAGCAACGCATCCGCCCTACGGTACGATGAAGCCGATGACCGAGCGCTTCCCCTTCCGTCCCTGGGTGCGCGGCACCAGCCGGCGGGCCATGATCTGGGGCGTCGGGGCGGTGATGGCCCTGGGCGCCGTCGTCTGGCTGGCGCAGGAGGACGAGCGCGGGGCGTGGGGGCGGGCCTTCGGAGTGCTGCTCGTCTACGGCGTCCTCTTCTGGGGGAGCCTGTTCAAGATCTGGTGGACTGCCGGCAGGCCGGCCGTCGAGCTCGACGACGCCGGCTTCGCCTACCAGCCGCTCCACACCTTCCGTCCCCGCCGCATCCCGTTCGCCCGGGTGCTCTCCTGCGGCCCGCGCGCGGGGACCGAGGCGCTCCGGCTGGTGGTCGACAAGGGAGGCGTGAGACGGGAGTTCTTCCTCAACCTGGCCGTCGTCAAGGGCCAGCACCGCTTCGTCGAGCTGCTGGGGAAGGGGCTGGAACGGGCCGGCCTGGCGCCCGTGGCCGGGAAAGAGAAGACCTGGCGCCGGCCCGGGTGGACCGGCGACCAGGTGGTCGGAGTGGGCGGGTAAGGCCCTAGCGCTTGGCGAAGCCGGTGACGATGTAGGTGCCGGAGCGCTGGTCCTTCTTCAGCTTGATGATGTTCTTGCGCTCGGCATCCTCGAGCAGCTCCGAGAAGGTGCTGTAGCCGTAGTAGCCCTCGTTGAACGACGGCTTCTTGCGCTGCATGGTCTGCTTGATCATGGAGCCCCAGAGCACGTCCTTGTTCTCGCGGCTCAGCGCCTGGATCGACTCGACCATGAGGCTGAAGGCCTCGGCTGCCTTCTTGGTCAGGCCGGCGAGCTGCGGCGCCTTGGCGGAGTCGCGCCAGACGTCCTCGTAGTAGATGAACTCGTCGCAGTTGTCGACCAGGAGGTTCGACGACGAGTTCTTGACCCCGATGCCGATGACGTACTTGTTGTTCTCCTTGAGCTTGGAGACGAGCGGCGAGAAGTCGCTGTCTCCCGACAGGAGCACGAAGGTGTCCAGGTGCTCCTTCGAGTAGGAGAGGTCCATGGCGTCGACCACCATCTTGATGTCGGCGCTGTTCTTGCCCGAGTAGTACTTCTGCGGAATGTCGATGAGCTCGATGGCGGCCTCGTGGAAGGGGCGCTTGTAGTCGCTGTAGCGCTCCCAGTCGGCGTAGGCCTTCTTGACGATGATCTTGCCCTTCTCGAGCAGGCGCTCCAGCACCCGGTTGATGTCGAACTTGGCGATCTCCGAGTCGCGGACTCCCAGCGCGATGTTCTCGAGGTCGCAGAAGAGGGCGATCTTCCGCTCGTCGCTGTGCGACCGCGGCCGCTCCGGGACGGAGACGATGATCTCCCGGCTCATGGCTTCGAGGTCGGCCGGCGAGAAGAAGTTCTCGGACTGGCGCGAGTCGCGCTCGCGCCTATGGGAGGGACGCGCGGAGCTCGACGCCGCGGCGATGGGGACGATCTGCGGCGGCTCGTCGAACCCGGTCTCCTCGCTCTCGTCGTCGTCCTCGTCGGTGGTCTCAGGGGTCTCGGCGGCGGTGCGGCCGGACTTGCGGCGCCCGCCGCGGCCGCGGCGCGAGCGCGAGCGGCCGGACTTCTTCTCGGTCGAGGCCTCGCCGCGCTCGCCCTCGGGGCCGGCGCCCGGCTGCGGCTCGTCGTCGGCGTCGTCCGTTGCGGGCATGGGACTCATTGCAGTCATCGAGACCGCCTCCGCGGGCTCGGCGCGGCCAGCCTCGCGGGCATAGGCCGGGGCCTCCAGCGAGTCGTCCTCGCGGAACTCGTCGCGGTCGAAGCGGGAGGGTCGGGGAGAGGGCTCGTAGGGCTCGGCGCGATGGACGTGCTCGGCGCGGTCGAAGGCCGCGGGCTCGGCCGGCGCCGGCGGAGGGGGCTCGGGAGCCCGCTCGGCGGCGGCCGGGAGCGCCGACTGCGCGTCGTCGCGCGGGGCCTCGTCCGTACGCTGTTTGTCGTCGGCTTCGTTCGCAGCGCCATCAGCCGTGGGGCGCAACCACCATGGAGTCAAATTGTTTTCCTTTCGTGAGCCCGTCGGGCTCGTATACGTAGTCGTTCCTCGGCACACCTGCGGTCAAGAGAATCTCGGACTGACTTGAGCTCGGGCCACGGGGCGGCGGGGAAGGCGGCTACAAAACCGATGAACAGTATACCCCATCCGGATCGGAAGTGCCAGAACGGCGCGGCCCTTCAGTCGAGGTCGAAGGGGCGGTGAGGGCGGCCCTCGTCGGGCTCTTCCTCCGCCCGCTTGAGGGCCTCGCGGAACTTCTCCTCGAGCAGCCGGTCGCGGTCCTTCATCGCCGCCACCTCGCGCTGGAAGACGTCCTCGGCCCTGTCGCGGTCCTTGTCGAGGTCCTGGAGGAGGCTTTCCAGGTCCTTGCCGCCGGCGAGCGGCTGCTTGGCCCGGCGGTGCGAGAGCACCTCCCCGGTGGCGGCGTCGATCACCAGGTCGGAGCCGCAGTCGGGACAGCGGACGGTGAGCTTCCGGGTCTCGGCCATCACGGTCATTCTAGACCCTTCCGCGGCGGCGGGCACCCGCGGGCGAGCCCCAGCGCGAGGCCGAGCGCGGCGAGGAGACCGCCGGCGAGGAGCCCGGCCGGCCGGTAGAGGAGATCGATGCGCCCGCCGCCGTCCGGCAGGGCAGCAGCGAGGAACGGCCCGAAGGCGCGGTGGCTGGGCGCCGGGCGGCGGTCGAGGAGGAGGCGCCAGCCGCCGTCCTGGTAGAGGCTGGAGGCAAGGAGCGCGGTACGGGAGGTCGGCAGCCGAGCGGCGATCCAGCCTCCCTCCGAAGAATCAACTTCGACCCCTTTCCCGGACGATGTGAAAGGGAGGAAGAACAGCCGCGGCAGCGGGTCGTGCCGCTCGCAGATCGCGGCGGTCGAGTCGTGGAAGGCGAGGGTCAGAGGCGGCGGGCAGCTCTCGCCCGGAGCGGCCATCAGGTAGCGCACTCCCAGGAAGCGGTAGAGCGGATGGGCGGGGCTCCCCAGCTCGGGAACCTCGCCTCCCCAGGCGGAAGTGATCGGCGCCAGCGCCGCGGCGTAGGCGGCCGGCGCCATCGGGTTGTAGACCCGGGCGTCGGCGAGGCCGTAGAGCGACGGCAGGTTGGGCGGAAAGGCGCGGCCGAGGGCGGCCATGCGATCGTCGCCGATATTGTCCTGCAGGAACCGGATCGCCGGGTTGACGGGGAAGGCCAGCCGCCTCGGGCTCGGCGGGTTGGCCGGCAGGTGGGCGAGGAGGAGCTCGACGGCGACCAGGGCGGGCATCGCGGCGAGGGCGGCCTTCGCCGCCGGCGGCCAGAGCCGTTTCCAGGGGACGATGAGGAGGAGAGCCGTGGCGGCGAGGAAGCGGAGCTGCCAGCGGAGCCAGCCGAAGCGCAGGACGGCCAGCCGCGTTGGATCGCCGGGGCTCGGGTGCGAGAGGTATCCCCAGACGAGGAGGGCGGCGAGCAGGACCGCGGCGGCGGCGACCGCCGGCCGCCGTCCCTCCCCGAGGCGGAAGCGCTCCAGGGTGCAGGCGGCGAGGTAGGCCAGGGAGAAGCCGAGCAGGAGATGGAGCCGCGGGGTGGCGAGCGCTCGGCCAAGGGGCAGCGCCGCCAGCAGGCCGTCGAGGCCCGCGGGGCGCGCCAGGAGCACCAGGGTCCCGCCGGCGACGAGGAGCATCAGGCGCTCCTGCGGGAAGCGGCGGCGGGCGCCGAGCGCGAGGAGCGCCAGGAGGAGGGTCGCGGTGCCGGCGAAGGCGCTGGCGTCCTCGTTGGTGTTGGCGAGCCCCCAGTAGTGGAGGAAACGGCTGTTGCCATAGGCGTTGGGGGCGGCGATGGGGAGGAGGCGCAGGGCCAGGAGGTCACCGGTGGAGACGCCGGCGGGCGGCGAGGGCACGGCGACCGGATCGGCGAGCCGGACTGCGCGCAGGCTCTGCGGCAGGTAGGCGGCGGCGGGCAGGAGGGCCGGCGCGGCGGCGAGGAGCCCGATGGCCATCGCGAAGCCCGCTCCCGAGAGGAGACCGAGGCGCCGACCCGCGGGCCGGCGGCGCGCGCGGTCGAGGAGGAAGGCGAGGCCCAGGGCCAGGGCGTATACGAAGGTCTCCGGATGGCCGCCGGTGGCGAGCGCGAACGTGGCGATGGCGAGGAGCAGGGCGCCGCGCCGGCCGGCGCCGTCGGCGCAGCGGATGTCGCAACGAACGAGGGCGTAGAGGAGGAGCGGCAGGAGCGCCGCCGAGTTGGCGAGCGGCCAGCCCGCCCAGAGCAGGAGGAAGCCGCCGAGGCCGAAGGCGAGGGCGCCCGTCAGCGACGGCCCGGCGCTCAAGCCCTGACTCCGCAGGAGGAGGTAGCCGAAGACCAGCGCCAGCAGCACGCGGAGGGCGGCCGTGACGCCGGCGGCGCGCGCGTAGGGAAGAGGATAGGCGAGGAGGACCAGGGGCTGGAGCGCCTGTGCCTGCGGGTCGGCGAGGAGCGGCATCCCGGCGCCCACCCGCGCGTTCCACAGCGGCCAGCGGCCGGCGGCGAAGTCGGAGCGCACGGCGGCGAGCGAAGGGGCGACGAGCTCGAGGAGGTCGCCCTGCAGCGGGTTGCCGTGCGGCACCGTGGGGGCGAGCTCGCGGAAGGGCACCTGGCCGCGGAGGTCGTCGAGCGGCAGGAGCACCTTGCCGCCGAAGAGGACGGTGCCGAAGAGCGGCGAAAGGACGGCGAAAAAAACGACGGCGACGGGCAGCGGCACGGGGTCGTACCAGCGCCGCAGCGCCCACAGGAGGAGGATCGCCAGCAGCCCGAACCAGAGGCCGGGCAGCAGATCGGCCGGGCTCCAATCGGGCATCGCGCGGCAGTCTACAGCAGCGTGGAAGCGGCTCCATTTGGCCTCGCTCCGCTCCTTCGGGGGCGCGCCCCGGATCGCCCCGCGCCTGCGGAAGCAGAAGGTGGGGCGCTGCCAGTCGCTCAAGCGATGCCAGATGGAGCCGCATTCACGCTTCGCTTGACACCCAGGGGGGGGTGTTAGAGAGTCCCACCCGCTCTCCATGTTCCGGGTCGCGCGACAGATCTTCCACTTCATCAGCCTCCTGGGGACGCTCACCGGCCGGGAGCTCAAGGCGCGGTACCGGGGCTCGGCGCTGGGCTTCCTCTGGTCGCTCGCCAACCCCCTGCTGCTCCTCGCCGTCTACACCTTCGTCTTCAGCGTCATCTTCAAGCCGCGGGTGGCGGGCGCCGATCCCTACGCCCTCTTCGTCGTCAGCGGCCTCTTCCCCTGGATCTGGCTCTCCACCTCGCTCCTCGAAGGGGCGATGTCGCTCATCGCCAACGCCGGCCTCATCCGCAAGGCGGTCTTCCCGGCCGAGCTCCTGCCCATGGTCTCGGTGCTCTCGAACCTCGTCCACCTGCTGCTGGCGCTGCCCATCGTGGCGGCGGCGCTCGTCACCGGCTGGCTCCTCGGCTACCACGTCGGCGGCGCGTCGGTCCTCCTGTTGCCGGCGGTGATCCTCCTCGAGCTGCCGATGGTGGCGGGGCTGGCGCTGGGGATCGCCGCCCTCAACGTCCACTTCAAAGACGTCCGCGACCTGGTCGCCAACCTCCTCACCTTTCTCTTCTTCCTCACCCCCATCCTCTACCCCATCGACTCGCTGCGCGGCCTGCCGGTCATCCGCTGGGTGGTGCGCCTGAACCCCTTCACCCCCTTCACCCTGGCCTACCAGGAAACCCTCTTCCGCGGGCAGTACCCGACCCCCGCCCTGTGGGTGCAGATGGCGGCGGCGAGCCTTGTCGCCTGGGTCGTCGGGGCCTCGCTCTTCGACCGGCTGCGCGAGACGCTCGTGGAGGCGGCGTGACCGATCCACAAACCGCTTCGCCCGAGGCCGCGCCTGCCGCCCCTGCAGATCGCCCGGAGGCCATCCGGGTCGAGGGGCTGGTCAAGCTCTACCGCCGGACGACGCCGGGCGACCAACTCCGCACGCTCAAGAGCGCGCTCGTCGAGGGGAGCCTGACCCGCCACCTGAAGCGCGAGGAGGCGATCGTGGCGCTCGAGGGGATCGACTTCTCCGTCTCTCGGGGCGAGGCCTTCGGCGTCATCGGGGGCAACGGCTCCGGCAAGTCGACGCTCCTCAAGCTGGTGGCGGGGATGCTCAAGCCCTCGGCGGGGAAGATCGCCGTCGCCGGCCGGGTGGCGGCGATGATCGAGCTGGGGGCGGGCTTCCATCCCGAGATCTCGGGGCGGGAGAACGTCTTCATCAACGGCGCCGTGCTCGGCCTCGCGCGCCGCGAGATCACCCGCCGCTACCCCGAGATCGTCGAGTTCTCGGGCCTCGGCGACTTCATGGAGGAGCCGGTCAAGAACTACTCCTCCGGCATGTACGTGCGCCTGGGTTTCGCGGTCGCCATCCACACCGACCCCGACGTCCTCCTGGTCGACGAGGTGCTGGCGGTGGGGGACGAGGCGTTCGCCCACCGCTGCCTGCGCCGCATCGAGGAGTTCCTGGCGGCGGGGAAGACGCTCCTCCTCGTCAGCCACTCGCTCGACATGGTGGCCGGCATCTGCGACCGCGTGCTCTGGCTCGAAGGGGGACGGCAGCGGCTGGTCGGCGAGCCGCGGCGGGTGATCGACGCCTACCGGCAGGAGGTCGCCGAGCAGGAGGGAGAGGAGCACAAAACGGCCAAGGAGCGCCGCGCGGCGAGCAACGAGGAGACCGCGCGCCGTTGGGGGTCGGGCGAGGCGGAGATCGTCGCCGTGCGCCTGCTCGCCGGGGAAGGCGAAGAGCGCTACCACCTGGAGTCGGGGGAGGCGGCCGTCTTCGAGATCGCCGTCCGGACGGCGCGGCCGCTCACCGATTTCGTCTTCGGCATCGGCGTCGCCACCCCCCGCGGCTTCGACTGCTGGGGCACCAACACCGACCTCGAGGGCTTCGTCCCCGCCCGCCTCGACGGCGAGACGACGGTGCGGGTCGTTTGCCCGGCGCTCCGCCTCGCCCCCGGCGAGTATCGGGTCGACGTCGCCGTCCACGCCCGCGACGGCGCCCCCTACGACTACCGGCAGGGGGCTCTCAGCCTCACGGTCACCGCGCGCACCGGCGGCGTCGGCGTCTACTTCCCCGAGCACCGCTGGGAGTTCGGGAGCGGCGTCGAGTGGCAGGGCAAGGCGCCGGATCGTTCGCGCGTTGAATGAGATAGCATGCGGGGCGATCCCGGCAAGGAGGTTCACCGATGGCGGAGATGGCGGACGCCGCTCAGGGTCTCAACGTCAAGATCAGCGACGAGGAGCTCAAGGGCAGGTACTCGAACCTGCTGCGCATCACCCATACGCGAGAAGAGTTCATCCTCGACTTCATCAACCTGGTGCCCCCCCAGGGCATCGTTACCGCCCGCATCGTCACCAGCCCCGGCCACTTGAAGCGCATCATCCGCGCCTTGAGCGCCAACCTCGAACGCTACGAGCAGACCTTCGGAGAGATCCACGAGGCGCCGGAGCCCGTCGGAGACGATTCGGTGCACTGAGGCTTGGTGTCCTGCCGGCATCCGGCTCGGCGAGCGATCGCGGCCCCCGTCCTCCTCTTTGCGACCTGGCTCTGGCTGGGGTGCGGCTCCGCGCCTCCACCGTCGGACCCCGGCGGGGTGCAGGGCTGGATCGACGGTCCCACCCGCTGGCTGATGCTCCCCGAGGAGGAGCGCCAGGCCCGCCGCCTGCACAGCAACAAGGAGGCGGTCGCCTTCATCGAGGCCTTCTGGCGGCGGCGCGACAGCGACCCCGCCAAGCACGGCAGCCGCTTCGCGCAGATCTTCTACCAGCGGGTCGACGCCGCCGACCGCCTCTACGGCGAGGAAGGGATGCGGGGCAGCATGACCGACCGCGGGCGGGCGTTGATCCTCTTGGGGCCGCCGCCCATGCTCTCCTACAGCCAGCGGGCGGTGCCCGAGCGGGAGCCCGGCCGCCTGGGCTCGCGGCCGCCGGTGAAGACCCGCCGGCTGGTGCTCGAGACCTGGACCTTTGAGGAAGCCGACCTGTCGCCGCAGATGGTGGTGCTCCTCGCCGCCGAAGGCCGGCCGCCGGCGGTCGTCCTCGTCTTCGCCGTCGAGCCCAGGCACACCGTCCTGGTCGACGGCGGCAAGCTCCTCGACCTCGCCGTCCGCGCCGCGGTGTACGACGAGGGGAAGCGCTAGCGCGCTACGATAGCCCCATGAACGCGGTTGCACCCGAAAGGAGCCCCGATGCGCTTCACCCCGATCTTTCTTCTCCTGCTGGCGGGCGTCGCTGGAGCCGCCTCCGGGCCGGCGACGGAGCTGCGCGTGCTGCCTGACGTCGAGCGGCGGCTGGCCCAGTACTCTCCCACCCCGCTCCAGGCCGACCTCTCGGTGCTCTCCGCCGCCGACCGCAAGGTGCTGGACCTCCTGATCCAGGCCTCCCGCCGGCTCGACGAGGTCTACCTGCGGCAGTATTGGACCGGCAACCCGGACATGAGCCGCGAGGTCGCCGGCCTCCAGGGCCCGCAGGCCGCGGCCGTCCGCGCGTACTACCAGATCAACTATGGGCCCTGGGATCGCCTGGACGCTTTCAAGCCGTTCGTCGGCAACCACACGTATCCGCCGGGAGAGGGCTACTACCCCGAGGACCTGACGAAGGCTGAGTTCGAGGCCTGGATCGCCGCCCATCCCGGCGACCGCGAGCGCTTCCTGGCGACGACGACCGTCATCCGCCGGCACGGCAAGGAGCTGGTCGCCGTCCCCTACTCGCAGGAGTACAAGACCTGGCTGGAACCGGCAGCCCAGCTCCTGCGGCAGGCGGGGGAGACGACCGGCAACGCGTCGCTCAAACGCTTCCTCAACCTGCGGGCGGACGCCTTCCTCAGCGACGACTACTACGCGAGCGATGTCGCCTGGATGGACTTGGACGCCCCGGTCGAGGTGACCATCGGCCCCTACGAGACCTACGGCGACGGCCTCTTCGGCTACAAGGCCGCCTTCGAGTCGTTCGTCACCGTGGCGCTGCCCAAGGAGTCGGCGGCGCTCGCCCGCTACAAGGAACGGCTCCCCTGGCTGGAGCGCAACCTGCCGATCCCCGACAAGGACAAGAACCTGAGCCGCGGCACCGAGAGCCCCATCCGCGTCGTCGACCAGGCCTACGCGGCGGGGGAGGCCGGCGCCGCCGTGCAGACTGCGGCCTTCAACCTGCCCAACGACGAGAAGGTGCGGGAGCAGAAGGGCTCGAAGAAGGTGCTGCTCCGCAACGTCATCCGCGCCAAGTACGACAAGGTCCTGGTGCCCATCGCCCAGCGCGTCCTCGATCCCGGCCAGGTGGGCGACCTCTCCTTCGACGCCTACTTCAACGAGGTGCTCCACCACGAGCTGTCGCACGGCCTGGGACCGGGGACGATCACCGTCAATGGCCGCAAGACCGAGGTACGCCTGGAGCTGAAGGAGCTCTTCTCGACGATCGAGGAAGCCAAGGCCGACGTCATGGGGGTCTACAACATCCTCGCCCTCATCGACCACGGCGACATGCCGGCCGCGCTCCGCCGCTCGCTCGAGCCGACCTACGTCGCCGGGCTCTTCCGCGCCGCGCGCTTCGGCGCCGAGGAGGCCCACGGCCAGGGGGTGATGGCGCAGTTCAACTACCTGCTCGCCAAGGGCGCCCTCACGGTCGACGCCGCCGCCCGCTTCAAGGCGGTCTCGGAGAAGTTCCCGGGCGGCATCCGAGATCTCCTGCACGACATGCTGACGCTGCAGGCGGCCGGCGACTACGAGGGGACGCGGCGCTTCCTCGAGACCTACGGCAAGCCGAGCCCCGCCCTGCGCACGGCCCTCGGCCGCCTGGGCGACGTGCCGGTCGACATCAAGCCGATCTACGCGGCGAACGGAGAGGTACCGAAAAAGTAGACCCTACTTGGGGCGCACCTTTAGCAGCTCGACCTCGATGACGAGGGTGGCGTTGGGCGGGATGACGCTGCCGGCGCCCTGCGGTCCGTAGCCCAGGCCGGGCGGGATGGTCAGCTTGCGCTTGCCGCCCACCTTCATGCCCGCCACTCCCTGGTCCCAGCCCTCGATCACCTGGCCGGCGCCCAAGACGAACTTGAGGGGCTCCTTGTGGTCCAGGCTGGAGTCGAACTTGGTGCCGTCGGTCAGCCAGCCGGTGTAGTGCACCTCGACGATCTGGCCCGCCTTGGCCTCGTCGCCCTCCCCCACTTTGAGGTCGACGTACCTGAGACCGGATCTGGTAACGACCTCCTTGGGTTCCGCCTTGGCGTCCGCCATCGGTTTCTCCTTCTGCTCGGCGAAGACCGGCCCGGCGAGCGCACTCGCGGCCAACAGGGTCAGCAACAGCATGGGCAGTCTTCTCGGGGACATGGGTTCTCCTCTCGGTGAACGACGACGTGGTGCGGGGTGAAAGGGGGATTCTACGTCAAAGCGCGGGTCAAGCCGCCCGGCGGGCCACCCGGCCGTCCTTGACCACCGCCGCCACCGGATTCACCCCGTAGTGGTATACGAGATGAAGGAGGTTGGGCGCCGAGAGGAGCACGAGATCGGCGCGCTTGCCCACCTCGATCGAGCCCAGCTCGTCCCCGAGCCCCAGGCAGCAGGCGGCGTTCAAGGTCGCCGCCGTCAGGCTCTCCGCGATCGTCAATCCGAGCAGGAGGACCGCCAGCGTGATCACCATCGGCATCGACTCGGTGTTCGAGGAGCCGGGGTTGCAGTCGGTGGCGAGGGCGACCGGGACCCCCGCCTCGATGAGCCGCCGGGCCGGCGCGTAGCGCTGCTTCATGAGGAAGAAGCTGGTGCCCGGGAGAAGCACTGCCGTGACCCCGGAACCGGCCAGCGCCTCGACGCCCGCCGGGGAGACGGCCATCAGGTGATCGGCCGAGAGCGCGTGCAGCTCGGCCGCCAGCTCGGCCCCGCCCGAGTCGGCGAACTCGTCGGCATGGAGCCGCGGGGCGAGGCCGTGGCAGGCGCCCGCCAGGAGCACCCGCCGCGACTCGGCGGCGCTGAACACGCCCTCCTCGCAGAAGACGTCGCAGAAGCGGGCGAGGCCCTCCGCCGCCGCCGCGGGGATGATCTCCTCGCAGACGAGGTCGAGGTAGCGCTCGCGGTCGCGGCGGTGCTCGGCGGGCACCTCGTGGGCGGCCAGGAGGGTGGGGACGAGGTCGACGGGATGCTCCGCCGAGGCGCGGCGGATCGCCCGCAGCTGCTTGAGCTCGTCCGCCCGGCTCAATCCGTAGCCGCTCTTCGCCTCCGCCGTCGTCGTCCCCCAGGCGAGCATCTGGTCCATGCGGCGCCGGACGTTCGCCACCAGCGCGTCCTCGCTCGCCCGGCGGGTGGCGTCGACGGTCGACAGGATGCCGCCGCCCGCGGCGGCGATCTCCTGATAGGTCTTGCCGGCGAGGCGGGCCGCGAACTCCTCCTCGCGCGTGCCGGCCCACGGCAAGTGGGTGTGGGGATCGACGAACCCGGGCACCAGCGTGCCGCCGCCGCCGTCCAGGCGCTCGACGCCGGGGAGCTCGCCGTAGGTCCGCAACCGCTCATCCGGCGGACCCACGAAGGCGATCCGTCCGTCGCGGCAGAGCACCTCCTCGCCGGCCCGGCGCTCGACGCTCCCCTGCTCGCCGCCGCGGCGCGGCGCCACCCCGCGCGGCGTGGCGATCTCGGCCAGGTTGACGACGAGGAGGTCGGTCATCGGCAGGCGCCTCTAGATCGCGGGGGCGAGACCCACATGCTCGCGGCCCAGCCGGCGCACCTCGCCGCGCGCCCATGCCTCGACCTCGCTCCAGGCGAGCGGGGCCGAGAGGCGCGGCATCGGCTCCCCGGCCGCGGCGGAGAAATCGGCCAGCCCCTTGAGCGCCTGGAGGGGGAAGTCGCGCACGTGCCCGAACTTGTCCCCGGAGCGTTCGAGGAGGGTGTCGAGCGGGAGCTTCCGGCACAGCCGGTAGAGATCGGCGAAGTCGCGGCGGGTGCCGCGGCTGATGATGGCGGCGATCTTCATCAGACCGAGGTCGGCGAGCGAGGCGACGGCGAGTCCGGAGAGCTCCTCCCAGGGGTCGATCAGGGGATAGGGGTAATAGAAGAGCCGCAGGCCGATCCCCGACAGGCGCGCGAAGAGATAGCCGTCGCGGGCGGTCTCGACTTCCGTCCCGGGGTCGAGCGCCAGGAGCTCCGCCAGGAGGTCGCGCCGCTCGGGTCCGGTCAAGCGGTTGGTCCCGGTCATGAGGTCGAGATCCGCGACCTGCCGGTGGCCGAGATGGAGCGCCAGCGCCGCCGAGCCGGCGAGGTAGACCTCCTCGGCCCAGGGGCGGCCGCCGAGCCGGGCGGCGAGCTCGCGGCTCCCGGCCGCCAGCGCTTCCGGGTGCTCGAGGCTCACAGCGGCCAAAGGGCTGCCGCTCCCGCGGCCGTCGGCCCGGCCGGCCGGCCGAGGATCACCTCCCAGAAGGCGCGGCTGCGGGCGGAGAGCTGGCGGCCGCCGAGCCGCTCGAACCAGGCGGTGACGGCGTCCGCCGGCAGGGTCCGGAAGAGCCAGCGGAGATCCGCGCCGTCGCCGTCCTCGAGCAGGCGGCCGATGAGGAAGGGGGCGGCCGGGAGCGGATGGAGGTCTTTCTCGTCGTAGCCAGGAAAGAGCCGCGACCTCCCCTCCCGCTCCACCGGTCTCAGTCCTCGGTCTTCCGCCGCTTGCGCGGCAGGGTGTGGACGGTGGCGGTGACGCGCTCCTCCTCCATCTCGGCCTCGAGGATGTGCTGGAAGAGGTCGATCGTGTTCTTGAACTTCATCTGCAGCTCGCGGCGCATGGTGCGTAGCTCGGCCATCTTGCCCTCAATGCGGGTCGACTGGTCGATCGCCTGCTGCACCATCTTGTCGGCCGCCATCTCGGCCTCCTGCACCATCAGCTCGGCCTCGCGGCGGGCGTTGGCGGTGATCTCGTCGGAGACCTTCTGCGCCCGCAGGAGGGTCTGCTGGAGCTGATGCTCGCGCTGCTCGGTCTCCTCCAGGCGCTGGCGGTAGTAGCGGTTCTCGCGCTCGGCCTTGTCGAGCTGGGAGATGCGGGTGGAGAGCTCCTCGGCGACGAGCGAGAGGAAGTTCTCCACCTCGGTCGGATCGTACCCCCTCATCTTCTGGGGAAAACGCATCTTCTGGATGTCGAGCGGCGTGAGGGCCATGGGTTCGATCTCCGCAATCAACGGATGCCAACGGGGACGCCAACGCTGACCAACGATACTGGGATGCGCATTTTAACATGCCGGCGCGGATCAGGCGGGAGGGCGAGGGCCGAAGAGGGCGGTGCCCACCCGCACGTGGGAGGCGCCCTCCTCGATCGCCACCTCGAAATCGTCGCTCATGCCCATCGAGAGCCAACCGGGGAACTGCCGCCATCCGGGGCTCCCGGCGAGCTCGTCGCGCAGCTCGCGGAGGCGGCGAAACCAGGGCCGCGAACCCTCCGCCCCGGGCGCCGGCGGCGGGATCGCCATCAGACCGACGATCCGCAGATGGGCGCGGCCGGCGAGCGGGCGCACCGTTTCCACAAGACCCTCGGGAAGAAAGCCGTGCTTGGTCGTCTCGCCGCCTAGATTGATCTCGAGGAAACCTAAGACCTCCTGGTCCCGCTCGGCCGCTTCGTGCTCCAACGCATGGGCGATCTTCAGGCGGTCGACCGCATGGACGGCCGAGAAGAGGTCGAGGGCGGGCTTGACCTTGTTCGACTGCAGGGGGCCGATCAGGTGCCACTCGGCTGCGGGAGGAAGCTCGGGCTTCTTGGCCGCCGCCTCCTGCACGCGGTTCTCGCCGAAGACCTTGAGCCCGGCCTCCCAAGCGCTCTGGAGGAGGGCGGCCGGCTGCCGCTTGCTGGCGCCGATCAGGACCACCTCTTCCGGCCGGCGGCCGCTGCGGCGGCAGGCGGCGGCGATGCGCTCGCGGATGGCGTCGAGGCGCGCCGCCAGGGCAGGGTCGCCGCTCATCTAGGCGCGGAACGGAGCCTTCAGACCTGCGCCTCGGGCAGGAACAGGATGCGCTTGCAGCTGTCGCACTGCACCAGGCTGCCGTTGTTGCGGATCTCGACCACCACCTGCGGCCGCACCCGGTAGTTGCAGGCACCGCAGTGCCACTCGCGCGGCCCGCGGCCGGGGCGCTCGAGAAGTCGGATGGGGGCCAGGGCGCTGTTCGGCGGGTTCGGATAGCGGTCGCGGATGCGCTCGTATTGCGAGACCAGACCTCGCGGCAGGCGCTCCTTGAGGACGGCGATGCGGCCCTGCAGCTCCTCGACCTGGCGGGCCACCGCGGGCTTCTCCCCCTCCCAGCGGGCCTGCTCCTCGGCATAGCGGGCGGCGAGCTCGCGGAAGCTCTCGCGAAGAGCGGCCAGCTCGCCCTGCGTCTCGTCGTGCCGCTCGAGAGCGAAGAGCGCCTGCTCCTCGGCGGCGGCGATCTGCCCCTTGACGGTGTCGATCTCCTGCAGCAGCGCGCCGTACTCGCGCTGGGTGCTGACCTTGTTGATCTGCTGCTGGTATTTCTTGAGCTTCTCCTGGGCGTCGGCGGCCGCTCCCTCGGCGATCCGGCGCTCGTGGGTCAGCGCCTCGGCGACCGCCTCGTGGGCGTCGATCTCGGCCTTCCGCGTGGAATGCTCGTCGTGCAGCTCGCGCATCCAATCGGGGATGCCGTGCAGGCGCCGCTCGGCCTCCTGCAAACGGTCGAGGGCTCCCTGGAGCTCCACGATCGTTTCCAGGTGTTGGGTCATCGTGAGCGTTCCGCTCCGGTCTTCGGACAAAGTTGTGCCTCCAGATGTGAGCAAATTTGAGCCTCCAGATGAAAAGAGGGCGCCTCGGTAAGGCACCCTCGGGATAGGCGACCGCCGGATGCCGCGTCGCCTTCGACCTGTTCGCGCTTGTTTTTCTCGACCACCAACCCGAAACCTCTACGGCGTCGTGGGTCCACCTGGATTCGAACCAGGGACCTGCCGGTTATGAGCCGGATGCTCTAACCGCTGAGCTATGGACCCGAGGGAGCCCCTGGTAGAGCGGTTCTCACTATACAGCACTCCGGCCGCCGCCGCGCCGGCGAGCCTCCTCGGCGGGGCTCCGCTCGGCGGGCACGAAGCGGTTCCAGTCCGCGGCGAGGAGGCGGGCCATCGCCGCCGCCCGGGGGGGGTCGGAGACCGGCCGGCTCCCGGTGCTCTCCCAGCGTTCGAGTGCGATCCGCGGCCGGCCGTCGCCGGACAACGGCAGCGCGGCGTCGAAAGCGCTCGCCGAGCGGCGGAGCACCGCGGCGACCGCGGCCTCGGGATCCCGCGCGAGATCCAGGGGGCCGCACAGGCTGCGGAAGCGGGCGCCGAAGTAGCTCGGCGGCGGCGGGGCGAAGCGGGATTCCCAGAGGAGCTGGAAGTCGCCCTGGACGAGCGAGAACTGGTTGGCCCCTCCAATGTCGTAGAGCTCGGAGAGGACGGGCTCTTGTGGAAGGCGGCGGAAGAGGCTGGGGGCGGCCACCGGCGGCGGGGTCCCGCCCACCGCCTCGACGAGGGTCGACCACAGCCTTTGGGTCCCGGCGCGCTCCCCGCGGGCGACCCCCAGGGGACGTTTCCAGCCCGCCGGGAGCTTCACCACCAGCGGCACCTCCAGGAGCTGGCGGCCGAGGTTGCCGCCGGCGAAGACCTGTCCGGGAGCGCCGAAATCCTCGCCGTGGTCGGCGGCGACGACGATCAGGGTGCGGTCCCACCGGCCGCTCTTCCGCAGCGCCTGCAGGAGGAGACCCAGCCGCTGGTCGGCCCAAGCGGCGTTCAGACGGTACATCGCCCAGAAGAGCTCCCGCTTGGCCTCCGGCAGCTTCACCGCAGGGTCGAAGTACGGCTCGAGGTCGTCGGTCTCGATGCTGTGCGGCAGGAGCTCCGGGATGTCGCTCGACTTCGGGGCGAGCCAGACGCGCCGGACGTAGGGCACTCCCGGCTGCGGGAGGTGGATCCAGACGAACTCGCGGCCGTCGGGCAGCTGCTCCAGCCGGTCCAGCGCCTCGTCGCCGTCGCCCAGATCGGCGAAGTCGTCGAACCCCCGGCCGTAGCCGAAGCGCCCGCTGAGCCAGTCGCCGGAATGAAAGCCGTGGGTGCGGTAGCCGGCGGCCCGGAGCGCCTCTGGCAGGGTCAGGAGATCCGCCCCGAGCGTGGCCCGCGAGTCGTCGCCGGCGGCGCCCAGGGTCTGGTGCTGCCAGGGGCGGAGGCCGGTCCAGATGGACGCCATCGCCGGCACCGTCCAGCTCGACGGCGCCACCGCCCGGCCCGCCCAGTCGGCGCCGCGGATCAGCTCGTCGAGGAACGGCGTCAGCCCCGGCTCGCCGCCCAGGCCGCCGACGACGTCGGCGCGCAGCGAGGAGAGGGTGATGAGGACGATGGGACCGGCGTGCGGGGGCGGCCGGCGCGGCGGGTCTTGAGATGGCCCTCTGGACCAACGCCTTGTATTTGCCGGCACGCCAGAACGCTAAACGCATCGCACACTCCCGCGGACGCTACGACTCTACCTGAACTTGCCCGATTACACTCCATTAAGGTTGCTGCTCGGTTAATTCTGACGTTTTGCTCCAGGGATG
>Ga0209626_1000125_pt1 | contig 16639 bp, 15 predicted proteins | sample JacPinW_OM1H0_M2_FD_187962 | JGI IMG/M metagenome (GOLD analysis project Ga0209626, IMG submission 187962) | Forest soil microbial communities from Algoma, Ontario, Canada - Jack Pine, Ontario site 1_JW_OM1H0_M2 (SPAdes) (version 2) | ecosystem: Environmental > Terrestrial > Soil > Boreal... | reverse complement strand
AAGCCCCGGCGGCTCAAAGGGCGCGCCCCAGGGCCTCGAGGTCGAGAACGCGCACGATCTCGCCGCCCACGCTCGCTTCGCCCAAGACGAAGGCGCCGTCGCCGCCGACGACCGAGCTCAGGGGGACGTCGACCACCTCCAGGGCGGCGTCCGCCGAGAGGCCCACCATCTCGCGGGCTTCGGCAGGTCCCGCCCAGGCGACGATGGTGACCGGGAAAGCGGGGTTGGCGCCGGGGGGAGCCGCGATGAGGCGCGCCAGATCGAGGACCGGCAGCGGCTCGCCGCCGAACTCCGAAAGGCCCTTCAACTCCGCCGTCGAGCCCGGCAGCGGGTGGATGGGGAGGGCCCGCACCACCCGCCGCACCGAGGTCAGCGGCAGGGCGCAGACGTAATCGCCCGCCCGCACCAGGAGGTGGCTGCCGGCCGCCCGGGGAGCGGCGCCGGAGGAGGGATCCTTCTGGGGAGCGTCGGGCGACATCCTGCTCCTAGATCCGCATCCAGCCGTTGATGTTGACGTCGATCCCCAGGACGCCGGCGAACTCGCGCTGGCTGCCGCGGCGCACCGGCGCCGCCACCGTGAAGCAGGGCTCGCCGCTCTGGATCGACTGGTAGGGCGAGGTCAGCGTCGTGCGCCGCTCGCGGGCCACCGCGCGGTACCAGGGGCGGCGCGTCATGTCGATCTCCCGCGCCCCCTCGGCGCCCAGGAGCTTGCGGCCGGCGCTCTCCTCCTGATGGAAGGAGAGCGCCACCGTGTAGCCGCTGGTGTCGACGAAGTAGGCCATCTCGATGAACGGGGTCTTGTCGATCAAGCCGTCCAGCACCCGCTGCATGTCGCCCGAGCTCTTGGTCTGCTCGAGCTGGGAGGCCCAATCCTCGACCAGGTGCTTGAGCGACCGCGGCGAGCCCAAGTGGAACGACTGGGCGAGGAGCTGGATGGTCAAGCCGAGACGGTTCAGGCGGTCGGCGGTGCCGGAGAGCTGCTTCAAGCCGCCGGTCATCCGCTGCACCACCTGGCTCACCTCGCGGAGCGTCATCACCACCTCGTCCGAGGCGGCGTTCTGCTGCTGGGTGGCGAGCGAGATCTGGCGCGCCACCCGGGCGGTGTCGCCGGCGGCGGCGCGCAGGGCGCCGATGGCGGTGGCTGCCGAGCGCGAGCGCTCCAGCACGCGGCTCGCCTCCTTGCTCCCCTCCTCGGTCGCCACGATGGTGGCGCGGATCGAGCTCGCGAACTCGTCCAGGAGGTTGCGCACCGAGTCGACCGACTCCTGCGAGCGGTGGGCCAGGCGCCTCACCTCCTCGGCGACGACGGCGAAGCGCCGGCCGTCGGCGCCCGCCGCCGCCCCCTCGATGGCGGCGTTCAGCGACAGGATGTGGGTCTCGTCGGCGATCTCGGTGATGAGGTCGAGGACGCGGTAGATCTCCTTCGAGCGCGTCCCCAGGTTGTCGGCGCGAGAGGCGATGCCGCTGATCCGCTTCTGCACCTCCTCGACTCCGGTCACCGCCTCGTCGACCGCCGCCGAGCCGGCGTCGCCGGAGGCTTCGGCGCGCTCGGCGAGCGCCGCCTGGCGGGTGGCGTTGGCGGCGATCTGCGAGGCGGTGCGGGCCAGCTCCTCCATGGCGGCGGTGATCTCGACCACCGACGCCGCCTGCTCCGAAGAGCCGGAGGCGAGGTCGGAGGCGATCTGGTTCACCTCGTCGGCCGAGGAGGCGACCTCGATCGAGCTGTCCTGGATCTGCTCGGCGAGCGAGGCCAGGGCGCGGCCGGCGGCGGTGAAGATGGCGGCCACCCGCTCGGGCAGCGCGCGGGTGTTCTCGACCGCCCGCACCAGGTCGCCGGCCCCCAGGTGCTCGAAGGCGGCCTGCAGGCTCGAGAGGTCGCCGGCGAGCGCCGGCAGCCGGCGCTCCCCGGGATCGCGGGTCTCCAAACGCCGGTAGAAGCGGTAGACCTCGGTGCCGTAGGCGGCGGCGCCCACCCCGGCGCCGAGCAGGAAGACGACGGCGATCCACAGCGGCGCGCCGCGGTAGACGGCGATCCCTAAGAGGGCGCCGCCGGCCAGACCCAGGCCGATGACGATGAGCCAGCCGGCGAGGGCGCTGCCGGGGCGGATCTCCACCTGCTGCTGCTCCGGCCACCGCTCGCGGTCAGACCGGGTGGACCACGCGTCGGCACGGGCGCCGGCACCCAGCATCTTGCCGATCAAGGCTCTCTCCTTTCACCGCCGGCGGCACCTCGAACGGGGGCGAAGCGCGAGGGCGCGACCTCCAGCCCTCGACCATCCCCGGCGCTTTCGGGCTTCAATGTGCGCCGTAGGATACGGAACTTACCGCCCCCGAGCAAGGCCGGAGGGACTCTCCGGGCCGCCGGATTGACGTCCTCCGAGCTCTAGATATAGTTTCTCCATCACTTGAGGATATGCAAGAGGCTTGATCGCCGGACCTTGCACGGCCGGCGCCGCGGGGGCGGTTCGCCCTGTCCCCCTTTGGGCCGCTTCACGGCACACCAGTAACAAATGAGATGCCTGCCGACGCCGGCGTTCCGGAGATGGGGACCATGCACAAGATCGAGGAGACGAAGTTCGGATACCGCCTGACCTTCGAGGGCTTCCTGCGGCGCGACGACGGCGCCGCCATGCTCGAGGAGATGAAGACCGTGGTCAAGCCGAGGAGCGGCGGCTTCGCCCTGCTGATCGACATGCGCAACTCGCGGGCCTTCCCCACCGAGGCGCAGGAGATGCTCCGGCAGGCCCTCCTCGTCTGCAAGGAGAACGGCCTGGCGAGGAGCGGCATCGTCCTCAACAGCGCCATCGCCACCCTGCAGGCCAAGCGCCTCGCCAAGGAGACGGGGATCGAGGCCTCGATCCGCTACATCGACGCCTCCACCCATCCGGAGTGGGAGAAGGTGGCCGGCGACTGGCTCATCCGGGCGGTCGAGCCCGAGCTCGGGTAAGGAAGCTACGCTTTGGCGAGAGAGGACGTGGTCTACCGGGGCGCCGGCGACCACTACCCCCCGGCTGTCGTAAACCAAGGCCCGGTGCCGCGCGAGAACTTAGGGCATGTCATCCCGAGCGGGAGCGAGGGACCTGGGCGGGGGGAGGCCTTCCAAACCTCTGGTTTCAAAGGCCTTCGCGCCGCCCCTCCCCCAGGTCCCTCGCTCTCGCTCGGGATGACAACCGGAAGGACGTGCCTTTCGGTTCTGGAGGAATGCCCGTCCGCTTCGCTGCCACCGGCTTTTGTCCGCGCGGCGGGTAGACCAGCATTCCGCTCACGCCTCCCTGACCATCCTCCTGAAAGGTGACCCGGAGAGGGAGCTCGGCGGCGAAGAAGTCTCGCCGGCTTTCCGGATGGAGGCGCATTTTCGGCAGCCCCCAGCTACCCGGCAGCTGGAGGGTCAGGAAGTCGCCCTCGCGAGCGACGACGAACAGGCCCTCCCCCGGCGCTTCGTACCGGCCCGCGTAGGCGTCCAGCACCGCCGAATCCAAGGTGATCTCGGTGTGCTTCGCGGCGGGTTTCGCCAGCGGGACGTCCGGCCGCAGCAGGTGGCGCGCCAGGTCGCCGACGCCCGCCACCTGGTTCGCGAGCACGACGACCCCCACCCGCTGCCGGGGATCCCAGGCCACCGAGCTGGCATAGCCCAACGTGCCGCCGTCGTGCACGATCAAGGCGGCGTCTCCCTCCCCTTCCAGCACCCAGCCCAGCGCCTGCCTGAAATCGGGCCGTGACATCGGACGGCGGGTGCCGAGCAGGTTGGCCATCGCCGGCGCCAGCGGCGAGCGCTCGTAGCCCATGGTCACGGCGAGGAAGGCCAGCAGGTCGTCGGCCGTCGAGACGAGGCCGCCGGCCGCCGGCATGATCGCGATGGCCGGAATGCTGGCCATCGACGGCGACACCCGCAGGCTGGCATCGTGGCCGGGCGCGAGCTTCGCTTGCTGCCGCGGCGACAGCGTGATGGCGGTGTCCTGCAAATGGAGGGGAGCCAGGATGCGCGCCCGCAGCAGGCTCTCGTAGTCCTTACCGCCCCGGGATGCGAGGGCCTCTCCCAGGAGCCAGTAGCCGACGTTCGAGTACTCCCACTCCGCGCCGACGTCGCGCGGCAGCTGGTAGCGGGCGAGGAACTGGTACAGCCTCGCGGAGGTGTATCTCGTCGCCTTCGGGGAATCATCGAAAGCGTCGTCCGGCATGAACGGCAGACCCGAGGTATGCGTCGCCAGGTCGGCGAGCGTGATCGCCCGGCCGTTCCGTTCCGGGACCTTGACGCCGGCGGGGAGATGCTCCGCGACCGGGTCGGCGAGCGCGACCTCTCCCCGTCCCACCATGTCGGCGAGCAGGAGCGCGGTGAACACCTTGCCCACCGACCCGATCTCGAACCCGGTGTCGCCCGCCAGCGGCCGGGGGTCTCCCTGGCTGGGATGGCCGTACGAGACGACCCTCCGGCCCTGCGGTCCGATGACGCCGACGACGATGCCGAAGCCGCCTCCCTGGGCGTCGACGCGCTCGGCGAGCAGCTTGCGGATCTCGGCGTCCGAAGGCAGAGCGATCGCACCCGAGCCCGGCGCCGCCTGACCTCCGGCAGCAGACATCAGCAAGACCGCCAGAACCGCGGCGGCAACCAAAGTCCGTAGAGTCCTCCGTCGCATTCCGTTGGCCTCCGACTTATGGCAGGTCCTACGAGATCGGGGCGGAGTAGTTTCGGGTCGCCTACGAGGTGCCGCGGGCCGAAGGGCCGCACACCGCCGGGCGCGCGCAAATTCCTAAGGTGGCTCTCGTGCACTAGGTGAGTGCGAGAGGAGTCGGCGACCAGCCGCCTCGAGGGCTGGAGACCCGGCGACAAAGCGCTGTCCCGAGGGCGAGGACGAGCGCGCTATGCACCAGGGCCGCCTACCAGTGCGCTAACCCTGCTTCGTCTTCAGAGTCCCCAGCCATTGGATCAGGTTGGCGAGATCCTGATCGCTGCCCTTCCAGACCTTTTCGTGCTTCTTGCCGTCAATGGCCTCTTCGTGCTTGAGCCACTTCTCGATCCAGGCGGCTTCCCGCTCCACGCCCACGTTCGAGAGGTCCTTGGCTTTCGAGGTCTTCAAGGTGCGCTCGAGGCCCTGCGACTTGACCGCATGGCACAAGCCGCACTTCTCCTTCAGGAACACCGCTTTGCCCGCGTCGGTAGGCTCGCCGGCCGCCAGGGCCGTGACTACGACCGCCGCGAGCCCGATCGGGACGAAAATGAAGGCGAGCCTTCTCACGCTCACGTTGCTACCCATAGGCACTCTCCTTTTCATGGCTGGGAACCTGACCCAACGAACGAATGCTAGACTGCAACGCACGAGCCGTGCCACCTCCAGCGGAGCGGGTAGAACCCATCCTTCGGGCCACCCCAACGGATGGGCGGGTAGCCATCCGTCGGCGGCCGTGGAGACTACCCCCGGAGCCGTTCTTGCCGGCGTGCCCGGCCGCATTTAATGTGGCGCGGAAGGAGAACTGAAATGCAAGAATTGCATGTAAACGCTCGCGCGGTTCGTCTCACTGCGGCGCTTCTGCTCACCACGGGAATCCTGCTGGCATGGGCGTCGCCGGCCGGCGCCATGCCGCTGTGGGCGCGGCGCTACGGGATAACCTGTTCGACCTGCCACGCCTTTCCGAGTCTGCAGCTCACGGCCACCGGCCTGGACTTCCTGCGCCGGGGCCATCGCTTCACCGGTGACACCTTCGACAAGGACATCACCCACCTCCTCTCGGGGCACGGGGAGTGGAGTTACGATCACCGCCAGGGAGTGCCAACGCCGTTCGAGAACCCCGAGTTTCACCTGCATGCGGGTGGCGCGCTGTCGCCGCTCTTCTCGGCTTACGTCGACGCCAACGTGAACAACGATTTCGAGTCCGCCTACCTCCAATATACGAAGGCCCACGACGACTCGTCGTACTTCACCGCGCGCCTCGGCAAGCTCAGCCCGACCATCGTCCGCAACTACGGCAATGGCCTCCTAGCCTCTTCTTCGACGCCACTGATCGTCACCGATGCCGTGCTCGGCAACAACCCCTTCACGCCGGCGCGCGGCAGCGCCGGGGTGGACGTCGGAGGCCGCTGGCACTCGTTTTTCCTGCAGGGCGGAGTGGTCAACGGCGAGAGCCAGGCGGGCGTCGCGGAAGTCAACAATCACAAGGATGTCTATGCCACGGCGGAGTATGCCCTGCCGGACGGAGTGAGCGGCCTAGGGCTCTACTACCACCGCGGCACTTACGACCTGCTCGTCGAGGACGGCGAACCCTTGCGGCCCGACACCTACGATCGCTCTGGGCTGTTCGCCAACTTCACGCGGGACAAGGTCCGAGTCGCGGGCGCCTACCTGACCGGGACGGACCGGATTGCAGGCCTCGAAGACGCCAAGCTCAGGGGCTTCTTCGTCGAGGCGGATCTCCACGCGGCGGAGGACTGGGTGCCGTTCGCGCGCTACGACGAAACCCGACTCGCCAACGAGGCGCGGACGCGCAAGGCCACGGTGGGCTGCGCGGTGCGCATTTTCGAGACGGAGGCCACCGCCGGCCGACTGGTGCTCGAGCTGTCGCGGCAAGAGCAGGCGGCGGACAAGACGAACGGAGCTTTGCTGAATGTCATCTGGGCCTTCTGAGCCAGTGAATCGCGAACCAGGGCTCGGCGGTCAGGGCGCCACTCGCCGCTCCTTCTTCGGCGTCCTGATGGCAGCGGTCTCGGCCGCGGTGGGGCTGGTGATGAGCGTCCCGGTGGCGCGCTTCCTGGTCTTCCCGCTCTTCGGCTCGCGTAGGGCGAGCGACTGGATCGAAGTCGGCGACGCCAGCGGCTTCGTCTCCCCTGGTCCCATGCGTGCCGAGATTTTGGTGCGGCGGGTGGACGGCTGGGTCGCCTCGACGGCGAAACGAGCGGTGTGGGTCGTGCGCCGCGAGGGCGGACAACTCGGTGTCCTCAGCGACGTCTGCCCTCACCTGGGCTGCGGAGTGCCGTGGCGCGACGACGAGAAGATCTTTCACTGCCCCTGCCATCACGCCAAGTTCGACCCCTCGGGCCGGTTGCTCGGCGGCCCCTCGCCGCGGAGTCTGGACCCGCTGCCGATCAAGGTCGAGAATGGCAAGCTGATGGTTCAGTACCAGATCTTCCGCAACCTCGTGAAGACGCGGGAAGTGATCGGATGAGCGCCCCGGCTCCTGGGCGGGGCTCGCGCCTCCTCCGTTGGCTCGATCAGCGGGCGGGCTGGCGGGGGTTGATGCACGAGGCTCTGGACGAGCCGGTGCCCGGCGGCTCGCGCTGGGCCTATGTCTTTGGCAGCGGCTTGCTCTTCATCCTCGTGAACCAGATCGTGACCGGTATCTGCCTGGCCTTCTACTACGTGCCCTCCGCCGACCACGCGCATGCGACGGTGGGCTACATGCAGAAGGTCGTGTGGGGGGGGCGGTTCATCCGCGGCCTCCACGCTTACGGCTCGAGCCTGATGATCGTTCTGCTCCTCCTGCACCTGGCTCAAACCTTTCTCTACGGCGCTTACAAGAACCGGCGCGAGCTGCTGTGGATGGCGGGGTGCGTGCTATTTCTCCTCGTCCTCGGGATGGGCTTCACGGGCTACCTCCTGCCGTGGGATCGCCGCGCCTATTTCGCCACCGCCGTGGGCACGAACATCCTTGCCGAGGTCCCGTTCGTCGGCGGGTTCTTGAAGGCCTTCCTGCGCGCCGGTCCGGACATGGGGACTCTCACGCTCAGCCGTTTCTACGTGCTGCACGTCTTCGTGATCCCGGCGCTCATCTTCGTGCTCATCGCAGCACATGTCTTTTTCTTCCGCCAGGCGGGTGCCGCCGGCCCGCCCCTGCGCCCCGAGGAGCGGGAGAAGCTGCCCACCGAACCGTTCTTCCCTATGCAGGTGCTGAAGGATTTCCTCTGCGGGATGCTGCTGATCCTCGGCCTCTTCCTGCTCAGCGCGCTGCGGCCGGTGACGTTGGGGCCGATCGCGAGCCCCGCCGACTCGACTTACGTGCCGCGCCCGGAGTGGTACTACCTTCCGGCCTTCCAGTGGCTCAAGTACTGGTCGGGGAGCGGTATCCTCGTGGGGATCGTCGTCATCCCGCTCCTGCTGTTCGCCCTGCTGTTGGGGATTCCCTTCCTGGATCGCTCGCCGGAGCGCCGCCCCCGACGCCGGCTGCTGCCGGTTCTCGGGCTCGCGCTCGTCGGCGTGGGCGTCGTGAGCCTGGGATTCCAGTCGGCGTGGGAAGACCGGCGGGACCCGGCGGTACACGCGAAGCTGGCAGCGCAGGAGGCCGCCGAGGAGGAATACAACCGCGCCCCCTTCGAGCCCCGGGAGCTCGCGCCCGCCGGTGCTGCCGCGGTGGCGGCAAAGCTTTCGCCCGCTGCCGCGAAAGGCGCCCTGCTCTTCGAGAACGAGGGCTGCTCCGGCTGTCACGGCGCCAGCGGCCACGGCGCCGGCGGGCTCATTCCTCTGGACGGCATCGGGTCTCAGCCAGCCGCCGCCCTCCAGGCGCTGCTGCGGAAACCTCAGGGCAAGATGGTCGAGGGCGGAATGGAACCCAGCCGGCTTTCCGATGCAGAGCTCGCGCAGCTCGTGGCGTTCCTGCGCGAGGCGCTTAAGGACAAGAAGTAGGCAATACAGTCTCTCCCGTGGGTGTCACCCTCCCACGCTCCCAGATGGGACGGCCGTACCCCAGGTACCGGTGGTCCGCTCTGCCGCCTGCTTTACCTGCCAGCCTGCTGATCGAGGTCCACCCTTCGACTTCTTCACCTTCGCCTCGTTCCGCCGCGGCGGCGGCGGTGTTGCCAGCCGGCACCTCCTAGGCACGATTCATAGCCTGAAATGGCTAGAAGATCTCTTTTCCCGCCTTTCCCCCTCGAATCCATGTCGCTCTGCTTTACGATAGAAATCGTCTATACAAGAGAATTTTAGGTGTCGCAATCGACATTTTTTAGTGCTATCGCTCACTTCAGCATCTTGAAAGTTACAATTTGCGAATCTTTTCTTGACTCGCTCTTGCCCGATGTCTACAAATGTATCCGCTTTAGGGTGAGTTCAGCGGCTCATGCGGGCGTCAGGGAGGGGAGCGTGCGATGCCGGGACGACGGCACGAGGGTCGAAAGTTCGGTAGGGATCTCGGGCGCCGCATCCAGGGGCTGCGGGAGTCGCGGGGCTGGACCCAAGAGCGGCTGGCCGAGGCTCTCGGCATTACCAAGTCGATCGTCAGCCGCTATGAGGGCGGCGCAATCAGCCCGGGCGCCAAGACCCTGACCCTCCTGGGGTCCGTCCTCGGCGTCTCCGTCGACTATCTCCTCGGCGCGGCCCTACCGGAACGCCCCATCCGCCTCGACGACGACCTCTCGGCGGTCCTCAAGGAGGTCCCCGGCGTGCCCCGTCTCCATCGCAACAGCCTCGCGCGCCTCATCCGCTCCTTCCTCGACCACCTCCAGCGGTCGGGGAAACCGGAGCCGGCAGCCCCAGCAGCCCGCCCGGGGGCATGAAGCCCCTGGCTTTTCGAAAGGAGACGTAGCATGAAGACCGAGTCCACGGCCGCGCCCAAGCCCCAGATCGGCTTCCCTCCCCCGCCGCCGGGCCAACCGGCGGCCGACCTCAAGGCCGAGCGCGTCCAGCTCCAGCTCGAGGACCTCCCGGGCTGGAGCCTCCGCCGCGGAGGCCGCGCCATCGTCCGCAGCTTCGACCTCCCCGAGATGGAGTCCGCGCTGGCCTTCCTGGACTACCTCTCCGACCTCGGCGCCGTCCGCGAGCGCCTGCCGGAGATCGACCTCCGCCCCGGCAAGGCGACCGTCTCGATCAAGACTCCGAGCGCCGGCTGGCTCGAGCGTCCGGACTTCGAGCTCGCGCTGGCCATGAAATTCCGGGGTTAGGGGGAGGATGACGATGATCGGACCGCGGGGACCTCCCGAACGGCGAAACGGCGACCGACAGGCCCCAAAAACAACTGTCTCGGAGACGATGGGATCGTCGCCGAGACAGGATCACCGGAGCGGTTCGCGCCGCTCCCTAACGCAGTAGACGACAAGGAGACTACCATGGCACAGCCACAGACTCCCCGGCCGCCGAAGCAGACCGGGATCAAGACGTTGAACAACCAGGTCAACACCTGGGTGAAGCTGGCGACCCACGTCCGCGCCAACCTCACCGACATGCCCCAGGCGGGGGATGACCTCGCCGCCTTCGAGCAGGCCGTCGCCCACGTGCAGGACATGGGCAACCAGGAACAGGCCTTCACCGCGCAGCTCCGCGCCGCCAAAGGCTCCCGCATCCAGGGCGTCCTGGACGGCATCAAGCTGCGCAACCGCCTGGCCGCCCACGTGGCGGCCAAGTACGGGCCCGAGAACGAGAAGCTCCTCGAGTTCGGCCTCCGCCCCCGCAACCGCCGGTTCCGGCGTAAGCCGCCGGCGGCGGCCCAGCCACCGGCCGTCCAGCCGGCCTCTCCCACCACCCCCGTGGCGCCCGCGGGCGCCGCGGCGAACAGCCAGCAGTAACCCGCAGTAACCGAGGGGGGCCGCAAGGCCCCCCTTTCCCTGCCGTTCCGACCTCGCAACGGATCCGCGGCCGCCATCACGCCTTCAGGAGCCCCATCTCCGTTTCACGACGCTTTTTACCGTTTAAAACCTCCCGTCTCCGATACGGCGGGCTTTAAACGGAGATGGGAAACTTTAAACGGAGACGGGAGGCTTTAAACGGAGATGGCGAGCTTTAAACGGAGACGGCGGGTTTTAAATGGAGACGGCGGGTCTTAAATGGAGACGGCGGGTTTTAAATGGAGACGGCGGGTTTTAAATAGAGACGGGAGCTTTTAAACCGAGACGGCGAGCTTTAAACGGAGACGGGAGGTTTTAAACGGAGATGGCGGCTATTTTCGAGTCCTGAAAACCCGCACCGCGAGACGGAGCGGCCGCCGCTGTCCTCTTCGGCCCAACGCCGTTTGACCGCAACGGCGAGCAATTCATGCGCGCCTGCTCAAGAACGGGGTGAGAGTCGGAACTACCCGACGATGCGCAGCTCGAAATCGCCGAGCGTAGCCGCCGCCCTTCGCGCTCAGGCGCGTTTGTCGTGCGCTGTACTACATCCTGGTCATGAGATATGGAACGTCGTCTACCTGTCGGCCGGCAGGCTCTTCTTCAGGCTGCGCAGCTCTTCGAGCGCCTCCTGAAGCTTTCCTTCGAGCTCCTCGGCCTCCTCGCGTGTCCTCGGGCGCGACTCCGCTTCGACGGCCCGTTCGCGCTCCTCGACTTCGGCCAGAGCCGCGCGGAGCTGCGCCTTGAGCGCGCCGAGATCCCGCGGGCCAGGGTCCGTCAGCGGCGCGGAGAAGTCACAGAGCGCGAAATAGGGCGCCGAGTGCAACCCGCAGCCGTTGCTCTGGGTGCAGGCGACCCTGGTCGTAAAATTGATGCAGGCGAGGTTGGGGACGGATGGCAACGGGCAGTAGCGCGCCTCGCCGGCTCCGGGGCTTTCGGAAACGAGGTCGATCATCAGGTCCTTGATCTTGAAAGGCATGGTGTCCTCCCCCGGCGTCGCCGGGAAGTCGGCGCGTCCGATCCGGCGGCCGGTCGTGGTGATTCTGGCGACCGCAGGGGAGTTTCGTTACGACGGCCGGCTGGCACCGGGCTTGCTCCTGCGATCGATGGGCGATTTCGCTCAACTCACCTTGGAGGAAGACTGACATGCAGATCGACTCGCTCCGCAAGCTGTACGAAGAAGAGCTCAAGGACCTGCACAGCATGGAACGCCAGATCATCCAGGCGCTGCCGAAAATGATCAAGGCGGCCTCGAACGACGAGCTGAAGAGCAGCCTCGAAGAGCACTTGCAGGTGACCAAGGAGCAGCTCGAGCGCCTCGATTCGATCTTCGCCCAGCTCGGCAAGCGGGGTCAGGGCAAGAAGTGCAAGGGCATGGAAGGGGTGCTGGAGGAGGGCAAGGAGCTGCTGGAGGAGGACATCGCCCCCGAGGTGCTGGACGCCGGCATCATCGCCGCCGCTCAGCACGTCGAGCACTACGAGATCGCCGGCTATGGGACGGTGGTCGCCTACGCCCGGCTCCTCGGCGAGCGCGCGGCGGAGAAGCTCCTGGCGCAAAGCCTCGTGGAGGAGAAAGAGGCCGACCGGAAGCTCACCGAGCTGGCGGAGGCGACCGTCAACGCCGAGGCGGAGGCCGTGGCCGTCGGGTAGATGGAAGCCCTGCGGGCGGCGCCGGCAGCCCCCGGCGCCGTCCGACTTCGGCTGGATCTTCCTTCAACCTGACGAACCGGCGGAGCCCGGCCAGCCCTCGGCTGGTTTCCCAGGCGACGACGGCACTCGGTCTTTCAGCACGGGCAGCCTGACGGTGAAGGTGCTGCCCTTCCCCTCGCCGGGGCTCGCCGCCTCGACCGTCCCGCCGTGCTTCTCGACGAGGCCCTTGACCAGGGCCAGCCCGATGCCCAGCCCGCCGGTGCTGCGCTCGACCGACCGGTCGACCTGGTTGAAGATGTCGAAGACGTTCGCCAGGGCCGCAGCGGGGATGCCGATCCCGTCGTCCCGGACCGTTACCAGGACCTGGTCCCCCTCCGGGGTCGCGGTGAGCCAGATGTGCCCGCCCCGTTCGGTGTACTTGGCGCTGTTGTTGAGGAGGTTGCCGAACACCTGAGCCAACCGGGTCAAGTCGGCGTCGAGAAGGATCGGCTCCGGCGACAGGAAGACCGTCAGCTCGCGCCCGCCCGCCACGAGCGCCGGACGGACGGTCTCCACCGCGCTGCTGATCACGTCCGCGAGCAGCACGCGGGAGCGGCGCAGCTCCAGCTTGTTGCGGCTGATGCGGGAGACGTCGAGCAGGTCGTCCACCAGCCGCACCAGGTGGGAGAGCTGCCGGTCCATCATGTCCCGCGACTTGGCGACGGCGTCCGCGTCGCCGGGCGCCAGACGCATCAGCTGGAGGCCGTACCGCAGCGGGGCCAGCGGATTTCTCAGCTCATGAGCCAGCACCGCCAAGAACTCGTCCTTGCGACGGTCGGCCTCCTTGAGCGCTTCCACGGCCTCCCGGACGCGTTGCTCGCTCGCCCGCAGGGCCTCCTCCGCCCGCTTCCGTTCGGTCACGTCACGGGCGACTTTGGACGCCCCGATGATACGGCCCTCGGCGTCCCGGATCGGAGAGACGGTCAGCGAGATGTCGAGCCGGCGGCCATCCTTGGCCACCCGGACGGTCTCGTAGTGCTCGATCCGCTCCCCGCCGGCAAGCCTGGACAGGATCTGCCGCTCTTCCTCCAGCCGGTCGGTCGGGATGATCAGGGTGATCGGCCGGCCTATGGCCTCTTCGGCCGTGAACCCGAAGAGCCGCTCGGCCCCGGCGTTCCAGGTCCTGACGACGCCGTCAAGATTCTTGCTGACGATCGCGTCCTGGGAAGACTCGACGATGGCGGCGAGCCGCGCCTGGGCCTCCTCCGCCCGCCGGCGCGCGGTGACGTCGCGGAAGACCAGCACCACTCCCACCGGAGCGCCGGACTCGTCCAGCATGGGGGCGGCGCTGTCGTCGATCGGCCACTCGGCGCCGTCCCGGGCGATGAGGACCGTGTGATTCGCCAGCCCGACCACCATCCCTTCCCGCAGGGCGTGGAGGGCGGGGTTCTCAGCCGGTTCGCGGCTGTATTCGTTGATGATGTGGAAGACCTCCGGCAGAGGCTTCCCCGCGGCCTCGGCCTGGGTCCACCCGGTCAAGGCTTCGGCCACCCCGTTCAAGTAGGTCACCCGGCCTAAGGCGTCGGTGCTGATCACCGCGTCACCGATGCTGGCGAGGGTGATCCGCAGCCGTTCCCGCTCGGCGGCGAGCTCCCGCTCGGCCCGCTGGCGGGCGACGAGGATGGCCTGGGCGTTCTGGAGGGCTACTGAACGGAGCTGCCGCTCCTCGTTGTCCTTCTTGGACGCCATCAGCCAAACCCGAGCGTTGCGGACGCGAGCCCGGTGCCGAGCACCCGCGCACGGATCTTCGCAAAGGCCGTGTCGCGGGTGGTGGAGGTATCGTCGCAGAAGGGGGAGAAGCCGCAGTCGTCCGTCGTCCCGAGCTGCTCCAAGGGGATGTATTCCGCAGCTTCGAAAATCCGGTCCCGGACCTCCTCCGGCGTCTCGACGCGGGGGTCGATCGGGGCGACGACGCCGACGAAGACCCGCTGCTCGGCCTGCAGGTGATCCCGGATGATCTTGAGCACGCGGACGCGGTCCCGTTCGCCTGCCAACGCGACGTAGAAGCTCCCGGCCTGGAGCTCGAACAAGCTGGGCAACAGCTCCGCGTAGTCGACGTCCCCGCTGTGGGTCGAGTCGAGATCGCTGCCCGGGCAGGTGTGCACGCCGATGCGCTGGCGATCCTCGGCGGAGAACCGCGACAGCGCCAGGTTGTTCAGATCGATGAAGGTGTGAAGGAGATGTCCGGAGGGGTCGATCTTGACCGCCAGCCGCCCTTCCGTGAAGTCGATCTGAACTTTATGCGCGCCTTTCTGCAAGCACCTGCGGACCTCGGTCTCGTGCTCGTGTAACAGGTCCTCGATGAACTGTTCGCGGGAGTACCCGGGAATCGCCTCGGCCGGGTACATGAGACTCAGGGCCGAGGGTGAGATGACGGCCTGCTTGACCGGCTTGTGGGCGTACCGCAGGGCCACCTCCAGATAGCTGTCCGCGTACCGCTTGTAGCGGAAAGGGCCGCCCGTGAGCCGCAGCATCCGGCGGGTGTGGCCCGCCGAGAACGGAATCTTGAAGCCATCCGAGTCCGTGTTCGGCAGCCCGTGCACGCAATAGGTCCAGAAGTTGTGGTACTTCCTCTGCTCGCCGTCGGTGATCACCGGGGAGCCGGTGGCCTCGAAGCGCTCGACGGTGTCCCGAATCGCCTCTTCGTAGAGGGAGTCCAGCCGAGGGTCCGTGCCGTCGGTCGCCGCCACCGCCGCCATCAACCGCAGCGGTCGCGGGATGCTGCCGATCGGCTCCGTGGGAATTGTCACCGGCGTCCCTCGTTTGCAGTTCCGGATGTGGTTTAGGGTGCCACAAATGACGATAACACAGCCGGCGGAGACGCCCGCGAGGTGGACGAAGGGCTTCTAGTCTGTGAGGAGGATTGGTCGGGGCGAGAGGATTTGAACCTCCGACCTCACGGTCCCGAACCGTGCGCTCTACCAAGCTGAGCTACGCCCCGACGATGGCGATGCACGGACGGTGGCACCGCGGACAGGGGCGGAAGGATACCGCCCGCCGCCGGGGCCGTCAAGGCGAGGCCGTGGGATAGAATCGTCGCCTTATGACATTCCGGGCATGAATGTCGGGAGGGGCGATGGCGATCCGAACTCTGGCGGAGCTTTTTCTCAACCTCGCTGAGCACAGCAAGCCGGACTGCCTGCTCCACAAGGTGGGCGGCAGCTACCAGCCGGTCTCGACCGCCGAGCTGAGCGACCGCGTCCGCCGCCTGGCGGCGGGGCTCCTGGCGCTGGGAGTGAAGCCCGGCGACCGCGTGGCCCTGATGTCCGAGAGCGGCCCGCACTGGCCCACCGTCGACTTCGCCACTCTCTGCGTTGGCGCCGTCCTGGTGCCCATCTATCCCACCCTCCTGCCCGACCAGGCCGCCTACATCGCCAACGACTGCGGCGCCCGGCTGGTCTTCGCCGAGACCCCGGCGCACCTGGCGGGGCTCTTGTCGCAGAGCGAGCAGATGCCGCAGGTCGAGAAGCTGATCCTCCTCCGCGGCGACGCCCCGGCGGGCGACCCGCGGGTCCTCCCGTTCTCTCAGCTCACCGCCCAGGCGGGAGACGCCGCGGACTTCGAGCGCCGGGCGCGGGCCGTGAAGCCCGACGACCTCGCCACCTTCGTCTACACGAGCGGCACCACCGGCAAGCCCAAGGGGGTGATGCTCACCCACGACAACATCGTCTCGAACCTCCTCTCGGCGCTCTCGGTGCTCGACATCGACTCCAAGTTCACCGCCCTCTCGTTCCTCCCCCTCTCGCATTCCTTCGAGCGCACGGTCGACTATTGCTACTTCTACAAGGGATGCACGATCGCCTACGCCGAGTCGGTCGCGGCCGTCGCCCAGAACATGCAGGAGGTCAAGCCGAACGTCTTCGTCTCGGTGCCGCGCGTCTACGAGAAGGTGCTGGCGCGGGTGCAGGAGAACGTGGCGGCGAGCTCGCCCATCAAGCAGAAGATCTTCGCCTGGGCCGCCGGGGTGGCGAAGGAGGCCCTCCCCTGGCGCCTGCGGCAGCAGCCGCCGCCGGGCCTGCTCAACTGGAAGCTCGGCCTGGCCGACAAGCTCGTCTTCGGCAAGATCAGGGAGCGGCTGGGCGGGCGTTTCCAGTACGCCCTCTCGGGCGGCGCGCCGCTCTCCCGCGACGTCGCCGAGTTCTTCTGGGGGATCGGAGTCCCCATCTACGAGGGCTACGGCTTGTCGGAGACCTCGCCGGTCATCTCCTGCAACACGCCGAAGGACGTCAAGCTGGGGACGGTGGGGCGGCCCATCCCCGGCGTCGAGGTGAAGATCGCCGGCGACGGCGAGATCCTCTCCCGCGGGCACAACACCATGAAGGGCTACTGGAACATGGCCGAGGCGACCGCCGAGGTGATCGACACGGAGGGCTGGTTCCACACCGGCGACATCGGCGAGCTGGACGGCGAGGGCTTCCTCCGCATCACCGA
>Ga0209626_1000124_pt1 | contig 16644 bp, 15 predicted proteins | sample JacPinW_OM1H0_M2_FD_187962 | JGI IMG/M metagenome (GOLD analysis project Ga0209626, IMG submission 187962) | Forest soil microbial communities from Algoma, Ontario, Canada - Jack Pine, Ontario site 1_JW_OM1H0_M2 (SPAdes) (version 2) | ecosystem: Environmental > Terrestrial > Soil > Boreal... | reverse complement strand
ATGTTAGAGCCTTCCGCTGCGACTGTCGCGCGACGGCTAGAATGGAACCGATGATCAGGTTCCTTCTCAAGTGGGGTGGCATCGTGTTTGGGTGCCTCGTCCTGGTCGCGCTGCTGCTGTTCGCCGCCGCGTGGACCATAAACCTGCGTGACGAGCCGCTGACGCCAGAGGCACAGACACTTCTCGTGCCGGCGCCCAACCCTTACCGGCCGGAGGACAACATATACCTGGCGCTGGCTGGTTTCGACGCACCGCCGGGCGAGTCGGTTACCGTAGCGGGGTTGGCGAGGATCGAGCGCTTCAACCGGCAAGTCGATCTCGCCGCCCTCGGTGGACCTGCCACGCAGGATCCGGGCCCGCGCCTCGAGTTCAGGGGGGACGTCAGCTTCTGCGAGCCACTCAACCGACCGCTGTGGCGCGATGCTCCGGCACACCAAACGGACATCGCGAAGCTGCTGGCCGACAATGCGCAGCTGTATCAGCGCTATGTCGGCCTGCATCGCCGGCCAGGCTTCTACGAAACCGCGTATCCGGGCATCACTGCGCCGCCGGTGTACCTCTCGACGGTGTCGATTCGCAAACTGTTCCTGGCGGATGCGGCGCTGAGACTGCGGACCGGCGAGCCGCGCGTGCAGCGCGCGGCGCTCGCCGACCTCACGGATGACGTGCGCCTGTGGCGCGCAGTGCTCACGGGCCGGGGCGCGCTCATCTCGAAGATGATTGCCATCGCTTATCTCGAGGGCGACTACCTGGTGCTCGCCGACATGATTGCCGATCCGCAGGCAGTCGTGCCGCTGGGCGCAGCCGACGCGGACGGGGTGGTGCCGCTGTTCGCTCCCGGCGACTGGAACATCGGCAGCGTGTTCGCAGAAGAGTTCCGTTTCGAGGTGGCCACGCTGGAACAGCTGCAGCGGGCATCGACGACAGGTCTCCCGGTACCGGAACGATACACCGGTGACATTCTGCTGCAGTCGTGGAACCGGGCTGAGAACATCGCAGGCGCTCATTTCTTCAAGCTCCATGCGACCGAGAATCAGTTCGCCAGACAGGCGGCCCGGCTGATCGCTTCCGCCGCCGCAGATCCCGCGGCCTTCACAGCGAAGAGCCGGCAGCCCCTGGTGTCGCCGCCGGTGAGCGAGCACCCCTGGGCGGTGTGGCTGAGTTACAACCCGATCGGCAAGATCCTCGCCGCCATTCCAGCGTCGGCTCTCACGGGCTACGCGCCGCGCGCCTGGGATGGCGCCGCCCTGCAGCGTCTGGTCCGGCTGAGCTACGAGATACGCCGGCAGCGAATCGAGCCCGCGGGCATACCGGCATTCCTGGCGCGGCACCTCGAGTGGTCGACGCATCCGGGTGACGGCCGGCCGTTCCTGTGGGACGCGAAAAACGGTGAGTTGGGCATTCAGACACTGGGGCGGCAGGCGGCCGGCAGGCGCTTCGGCATTCGTATCTGGCAGCCCGATTCCACCGGCTGACCCACGCCGATCGGCCTGGCCGCGTGTTGGTCGCGGCGTATCGTCCCCTTGCGCCCCCCGGCGCGCCCCGATAGAAAGGAGTCGGCCCTTGAAGGAGTACCCATTCCCATGACGCGCGAAACCGCAACGCTGGAGGACCTGCGCCAGCGGGTGACCGAGCTCGACCGCCAGTTGATCGCACTGGTGGCCGAGCGCAAGGCCGTGAGCGAGGAGGTCGCGCGCGTCAAGCGCGCCACCGGACGGCCGACGCGCGACTATGAGCGCGAGCGCGAGGTGATCCTGGGCGTGCGCGCGCTCGCGACCGAGCGCGGCGTGTCGCCGGCGCTGGCCGAGGAGCTGCTGCGCCTGCTCATCCGCTCCTCGCTCACCACGCAGGAACAGGCGAGCGTGGTCGCGCGCGGCGCCGGCACCGGACGCCGTGCACTCGTCATTGGTGGCGCCGGCAAGATGGGCGGCTGGTTCGTGAGCTTTCTCGCCTCGCAGGGGTTCACGGTCGAGGTTGCGGACCCGGCCGCGGCAGGTGCGGGGGTGGCGCGTGTGGCTGACTGGCGCAGCACGGATCTGAAGCACGACTACATCGTGCTCGCGACACCGCTCGGCATGACCGACTCGATTCTCAGGGATCTCGCGCTGCGACGTCCGCCGGGGGTGATATTCGATGTGGGATCGCTCAAGTCGCCGCTGCGTGCGGGCCTCTTGGCGCTGAAATCGCACGGCTGCAAGGTGACCTCGGTGCACCCGATGTTCGGGCCCGACACCGAGCTCCTCTCCGGCCGCCACGTGGTGTTCGTGGACCTGGGGAACGAGGCCGCGCTGACCGCGGCGCGCGAGCTGTTTGCATCCACCATGGCCGAGCAGGTGGTGATGAGCCTCGACGAGCACGACCGCCTCATCGCCTACGTGCTGGGTCTGTCGCACGCGCTCAACATCGCGTTCTTCACCGCGCTCGCGGAGAGCGGTGAGGCGGCACCGAAGCTGGCGCGCATGTCAAGCACGACTTTCGATGCGCAGCTCGATGTGGCCAGCCACGTCGCCCAGGAGAGTCCCGATCTGTATTATGAAATACAGAGCCTCAACGACTACGGCGCAGAGTCCCTGGAGGCCCTGTCCAAGGCGGTCGAACGCCTGCGGACCTCGGTGTTGTCGCAAGACCACGCTGCATTCGTTGCTTTGATGCGCCGCGGGCGCGATTATCTCGCCGACCGGCGCAGCCTGGCGGAGCGCCGCACCTGAGGATCAGGAGGATTCTCGCCCCATGCTTCGATCGCACCCCGAGCCACTGGCCGGTGACGCGCCAGCGGCTGCCCCTCGCAGCGAGCTGGAGCAGGAGATCCGCTCGCTGCAGGCCCGCCTCGCCGCGCTCACCGAGCAGGTCAGCCGCAACGACTCGCTGCTGCGCAAGACGCAGGAGCGCGAGCTGGAACTGCTGCGCGCCGGCTCGCTGGCGCAACTGTTCGAACGGCTCATCGCGGGCCTGCGGACTTCCTACCAGCTCGATGACGTCGAGCTGATCCTGCACGACCCGCAACACGAAATCCGGCACCTGCTCTCCGGGGACGGCCTGGTGCTCGAGCAGCTGCAGGGAGTGTGCTTCGTCGACGCGCTGACGACGGTGGCGCCGCAGCTCGCCAACCTCGAGCGCCCGTGGCTGGGCCCCTTCCACAAGGCCGACCACGGGCTGCTGCTGCCGGGCGTCGCGCACGCGCAGAGTCTTGCGCTCATCCCGCTGCGCCGTCACGAGCAGCTCGACGGCGTGCTGGTGTTTTCCAGCGTCGACCCGTTGCGCTTCACCCAGGAGCTGGCGAGTGATTTCCTGGCGCACCTCGGGCTGGTGGCGGCGATCTGCATCGAGAGCGCCGTCAATCGCGCGCGCCTGCTGCGCAGCGGCTACACCGATTTCCTCACCGGGTTCCACAATCGCCGCTACCTGCACGCGCGCCTGCGCGAGGAGCTGGCGCGGGCGCAGCGCGCCGGGCAGTCGATCGTGTGCCTGATGATCGACCTCGATCACTTCAAGCGCATCAACGACCAGTACGGACATCTCGCCGGGGACGCCGTGCTGCGCGAGGTGGCGCAGCGCATCGACGCCGAGATGCGTATCAGCGACACCGGCGCGCGCTTCGGCGGCGATGAGTTCGCACTGGTGTTGTCGGAAGCGACGATCACCGACGGGGAGAAGGTGGCGGCGCGCGTGCTGCACACCGTGCGCAACGAGCCGGTGTTCATCGGCAAGGTCGCCGAAACGATAACGTTGTCGATCGGCCTGGCGGCCGCCACACCCGGGCCCGGCATGCGCGACTACAAGGTGCTGGCGGAGCGCCTGATGTCGGAGGCGGACGCGGCGCTGTATCGGGCGAAGAGTGCGGGTCGCAACCGGATCGCGACGTCGCCGAACCTGGTCGCCTGACGCGGGACTCTGGCGTCCGCGTCCGCGCAGCAACGCGGGTTTGTTGCACCCTCCCGCCTGCCGGCGTGCGTATTACCAGATACGTATGCACACTCCCGCAGGCACCCCCTTATGCACATCCGAACACTCGCGGCCGCCGCCGCCGCCCTCCTGCTGCCGCTGCTCGCGTGCTCCCAGAGCCCGGAGCTCAAGCTCCCCTCGCTCGGGGACCTCAAGGAGCACGCCACCGAGTCGGTCGATATCACTCTCGGCGCCTTGCCGCTGCACTTCGCGGCCTCGCTGATGGATGATCGCGACGGCGACAGCGCCGAGGTCAAGAAGGCGCTCAAGGCCGTGAAGTCGGTGCAGATACGGAGCTTCCGGTTCGACACCGATTTCGCCTGTTCACAGGCGGACCTCGGGACGCTGCGCTCGCAGCTCTCGCAGCCCGGCTGGAGCCGCCTGGTGGAGGCGCACAAGCGTAACCAGGAGGATGTCGATGTGTACGTGGCGCGCGAGGATCAGGTCATCAGAGGAATCGCCATCGTGGCGTGCCAGCCCCGTGAATTCACGATCATCAACATCGTCGGCACGGTCGACCTCGATCAGCTGGCGCGGCTGCGGCGCGCGCTCCCCCCGGGACGCACGGGCATCATGTGAGCGGAGACGAGGCGTGTACGAGTCGCGCGCTGCTGGCCCGGGCCACCGCCGGCGACACGGCAGCCTTCGGCGCGCTGGTTCGGATGCATCAACGCCCGGTGTACAGCCTGGCGCTGCGCATGCTGTCTGACCGACACCAGGCCGAGGATCTGGCACAGGATGTGTTCCTGCAGCTGTATCGCAGCCTCGCCGCCCTGGAGTCGGAGGACCATCTGTCGTTCTGGCTGCGCCGGGTGACGATGCATCGCGCCATCGACCGTTTGCGCCGCGAGCGCCGGTACGCGGCCGTGCCGCTCGCCGACGCCGAGATGGTGGCGAGCGATTCGGCCGATGCGGACCCGATCCTCGAGCGCCGCCTGCGTGGTCTGCTCGAGGAGCTCGCCCCGGCCGCGCGCGCCGTGATCGTCCTCAGGTACCAGGAGGACCTGGATCCCGTGGAGATTGGACGGACATTGAAGATGTCGGTGAACACCGTGAAGAGTCATCTCAAACGCTCGCTGGCTCTGCTGCGCGCGGCGCTCGCAGTCCCGGGCTCGGGCGCCGGCGGTGGCAGCCCGACGCCGCCGCGTCCACTGCCGAGCGGGAACCGGTTGCTGATATGAGTCAGGACATGAACCGCGACGACAACCACGACGTGGAGCAAAGGCTCCGTGCGGCGCTGCGGCCGGTGGACCCGGGCGCGGGATTCGTCGGCGGGGTGATGGCACGCATCGCGGCCGAGCGGCCGCGCAGTGCGCGCCTGCCACGCACGCGGGCGGCCGCGAGCTGGCTCACCTTCGCCCTCGCCGCCTCCATCGTGCTGGCGCTGCTCGTGGCCCATCAGCACCAGGCGCGACGCACGGAGCAGGGGCTCGAGGCGCGCCGGCAGCTCATCCAGGCGCTGCGCGTCGCGGGAGACAAGCTGGACCTTGCCTCCCGCATCGTCAATGCGCAGCAGCCTCCCCCGAATTCCTCAAACTCCGGTGCCTAGGCCATGAACTCACTCCTCAGGAGATGCATCCTCACGCTCGCGGCGCTTGCCGCTCTGGCAGTGCGCCTGGCCGTGGCGGCGCCCGCGGCTCCCCTGAAGCTGCCGGAGTTCGAGTCGCTGGCGGCGAAGGCCAGTGAATCCGTCAACGTCTCGCTCGACTCATCGCTCCTCGGTCTGGCGGCGGGCTTTCTCGACCCCAAAGATCCGGAGGATGCCGGGGCGAAGCAGCTCATCGCCGGGCTCAAGGGCATCTATGTACGCAACTACACCTTCGACCAGGACATCACCTACCCGGCGGCCGAGGTCGAGGCGCTGCGCCGGCAGCTGGCGGCGCCGGGATGGCAGTCGCTGGTCAAGGTGCGCAAGGAGAAGGACCACACCAACGTCGACATCTACATCTCCGTCGATCAGGGCAAGGCGAACGGGCTCGCGATCATCGTGAGCGAGCCGCGCGAGTTCACGGTGGTGAACATCGTGGGCTCGATCGATCTCGAGAAGCTGCGCCGGCTCGAAGGGAAGTTCGGCGTGCCGAAGATCCCCCTGCCGGACGATGACCGGCCGGGCGGGACACCCGCGCCTGCGCGTCCCTGAACTGCTACCGTCCCCGCCCGCGCAGTAGCACCACGAACAGTGGCGCGCCCACCAGCGCCATGATGGCCCCCACCGGCAGCTGCCGCGGGCTCGCGATCGTTCTCGCCACCAGATCGGCGCCGGCCAGCACCATCCCGCCGGCCAGCGCCGCGGCGGGCGCGACGATGCGGTGATCGCTGGTGCGGAATGTCAGGCGCACGGCGTGCGGGGTAATGAGCCCCACGAAGCCGACCGTGCCGGCGCTCACCACCGCGATGGCGGTGAGTGTGGCGCAGGCGATGAACAGCACCGTCCGCCAGGCCTCCAGCGCGAGCCCCGCGGTGCGCGCGCGCAGCTCACCCGCGGCGAGCACGTTGAGCGGCCGGGCCACCCCAATCGCGAGCATCACGGCGAGCGCCGCGGCGCCGGCGCTCAAGGCGGGACTCACCGCCCACTCGAGATCCCCGGCCAGCCAGAACACCATGCCACGCACCCGCGAGGAGTCCGCGAGCGCGAGCAGCACGCTGACCAGCGCCCCGCAGGCGCTCGCCAGCACCACCCCCGTCAGCAGCAGGCGCGGCGTACCGCCGCCGCGCGCCAAGAGATACACCATGGCGACGGCCCCGAGGGCGCCTGCGACCGCGGCCGATTGCACCACGATCGCTGCGGCGCCGGCCATCATGGCGAGCAGGGCGCCGACGGCGGCGCCACCCGAGACCCCGAGAACATAGGGGTCGGCGAGCGAATTGCGGAACAGGGCCTGCAGCAGCACGCCGCACAGCGCCAGCAGGCTCCCGACGCCGAACGCCGCCAGCACCCGCGGCAGCCGCACGGCGATGAGGACGCTGCGCGTGGTCGGGTCGCCGGAACCGACCAGAGCCGCGAGCGCCCGGCGCAGGCCGATCCCGGAGCTGCCGATGAGGAGCGCCGCCACAAACACCGCGGCGGCCAGCGCGGCGAGCACAGCCAAGCCGCGCAGGGGTGCCCGTTCCGCGCTCTTCGAGCTCATGCCGTTGCGCCCGCACCGCTATCAAGACAAGGGCTGTTAGCGTCATCGAATTGGCTGGAAAACGCCATCCCTCGAAACTGCGCGGCTTGGGCTCACGGCGGGCACGCCTTATGGCAGACTCTGACTCCTCCATGAGCGACGTCATCGATTCGGACGGTTTTCGCTGCAACGTGGGCATCGTCCTGATGCACCGCGAACAGGTGTTCCTCGGCCGCCGCACCGGTGGGCGCGGCTGGCAGTTTCCCCAGGGCGGGGTGCGCGCCGGAGAGGCGCCCGAGGAGGCCCTGTACCGCGAGCTCGATGAAGAGATAGGTCTCCACCAGTCGAAGGTGGAACTCGTCGGCCATACGGGCGAGTGGTTGCGCTACCGGCTGCCGGCGCGCTATATCCGGCGCAATCAGCGTCCGGTGTGCATCGGCCAGAAGCAGCGCTGGTTCCTGCTGCGAATGAAGAGCGCCGAGGTCCTGTTCGATTTCGGCCGCACCAGCGAGCCGGAATTTGACCAGTGGCGCTGGGCTCCGTACTGGGAACCGGTGCGGGAAGTCATCTACTTCAAGCGCCCGGTGTACGCGCGCGCGCTCGAGGAGCTTAGCTCCCTCGCCTTCCCGCAGGGGCGGCCGGCCTTGCCCCCGTGGTGGGACAAGGTGACCGCGCGCGGCGGCCACCGCCTCGCCTCCGCGCCGGCGCACTGACGCGGCGCCTTGGGTCCGCTCGCGAGCATGCTCGGCAAGTACGGCGGTGCGCCGCGGGTGGTGCGCCAGGGCACCTCGGGGCTGCGGACGGTACTGCTGAGCGCCGGCGTGCTCATCGGCGTGTTTGCGTTCTACGTGGCGTACGAGCTCGGCCGCTACAACGCAGGTTACGACCGCCAGGCGGTGGCGCAGCAGCGCACCGAGCTCGAGGTGCAGATCGAGCATCTGGAGAAGGCCAACCGGGAGCTGCGCACGCGGCTCGCCGAGCTCGACACCATCCGCGTGGGCCGCGCGCGCGAGCAGGCGGAGGTGGCGCGCACCATGGGCGACCTGCAGGCGCAGGTGGCGCACCAGTCGCAGGACCTGGCGTTCTACCGCGGCGTGGTCGCGCAGGGGGCCGCGAGCGTCGGTGTGAAGATCGAGCAGCTGCGCATCACCGCCGGCCAGCGCCCGGCGAGCTTTGTCGTCCACATGTCGCTGGTGCGCTCGGGACGTGCCGAGACGCCGGCCACGGGCAGCATGCAGTTGAGCCTCGACGGCACGGTGGCCGAGGGCGCGCGCACGCTCGATCTGGCGACGCTGACCGCGGGCCGACTGCGCGAGCTGCGCTACAACTTCCGCTACCTGGAGAGCTTCGACCAGGAGCTCACCGTGCCGCTGAGCTTCAAGCCCGAACGGCTCAACGTCCAGGTGAGCTCGGGCCGCCGTGACGTGGCGCCGCTCTCGCAGACGTTCCTGTGGAGCGTCGAGGCCTCTCCCTGAGCCTCAGATTCCAGGCGCTATCGGAGCCGTCATGTTCAACCGCGATTCCAGGCCCCCGCGCATCGATACGCTGATCGGCAAGGCCGCGCGCGTGCACGGCGATGTCGAATTCCAGGGCGGGCTGCACCTGGACGGCCATGTCGCCGGTGGGGTTCGCTCCGGCGGGGCGGCGGATGCGACCCTGTCGGTCAGCGCTACCGGCTCCATCGAAGGGCCGGTGGACGTGCCGAACGTGAGGCTGGAGGGGACGGTCAAGGGCGATATCCACGCCCGCGAACGCGTGGTTCTGGGGGCGACCGCCCGCGTCGAGGGCAACGTTTACTACGGCGTCATTGAAATGACCCTGGGCGCCCAGATCAAGGGAAAGCTGGTGCGTCTTGCGCCGGAGGCCCCGGGGCAGGGCCAGAAGAGCTGAGGGCACCTAAGGATGTGAAGTGCGGCTTTGACCGCGCCGCAGGGGGCTTCTAGACTGGGCCCAGAGTAGGAGATCTATGAGTACGACCGAAGCACTGCAGGAGGCACCCCTGCTCCTGTTCACCGATGCCGCGGCCCGCAAGGTCGGGGACCTGATCCGTGGCGAGGGGAACCCGAAGCTCATGCTGCGCGTGTTCGTGCAGGGTGGCGGCTGCTCGGGGCTGCAGTACGGCTTCGAGTTCGACGAGCAGATCCAGGACGGCGACACCTGCGTCGAGAACCTGGGCGTGAAGCTGCTGGTCGATCCGATGAGCGTGCAATACCTCACCGGCGCCGAGATCGATTACCGCGAGGGGCTCGAGGGCGCGCAGTTCGTGATCCGCAACCCGCAGGCGACCACCACCTGTGGCTGCGGCTCCTCCTTCGCCGCCGCCTAAAGCCCGGCCCCAAGCGCGTGCCTGCCGCTGTCACCGCCCGATCCGCTGACGCCAGACCCAACGCCCGCCCTGCCCCCCGCCCGGTTCCCGACGTTCTCGCGGCGGTGGACTTAGGGAGCAACAGTTTCCACATGGTGGTCGCGCGCTACTCGCACGGCCAGCTGGTCATCATCGATCGCCTGCGCGAGATGGTGCGCCTCGCCGCCGGCGTGGCCGAGAACGGCCGCATCGACAAGGACGTAGCGGCCCGCGCGCTCGCCTGCCTGGAGCGTTTTGGCCAGCGGCTGCGCGACATGCACGCCGACAGCGTGCGCGTGGTGGGCACCAACGCGCTGCGCCTGGCGCACCGCAAGCAGGCGTTCCTCGAGCGGGCGCGCGAGGCGCTCGGGCATCCGATCGAAATCATTGCCGGCATGGAAGAGGCGCGGCTCATCTACGCGGGCGTGGCGCACACCATGCCGAACGAGCCGGGACGGCGCCTGGTGGTCGACATCGGCGGCGGCAGCACCGAGCTCATCATCGGCGAGGCACTCACGCCGCTCGAGCTGGAGAGCCTGCAGATGGGCTGCGTCGCGCTCAGCGAGCGGTTTTTCCGTGACGGCAGGATCTCCGCCAAGCGCATCGAGCGGGCCCGCCTGGCGGCGCGCCTGGAGCTCGAGCCGGTGCAGGCGGCCTTCCGCCGCCGGGGCTGGGACACCTCCACCGGCAGCTCCGGCACGGTGCGCGCCATCGGCGATGCGATCCGGGTGCTCGACACGCAAGCGCAGTCCATCACGCCCGCGGGACTGAACCGCGCGATCGATTATTGCGTGGATGCGGGCCACACGCGTGAGCTGAAGCTCGAGCCGATCACCGAGGATCGCCGCCCGGTGTTTCCCGGCGGGCTCGCGATTCTCGCCGAGGTGTTCAGCGTGCTCGACATCAAGGACATGCGCATGGCCGAGGGCGCGATGCGTGAGGGTCTGCTGTACGACATGCTCGGCCGCTACCGGCGCGAGGACGCGCGCGAGCGCACCGTGCGCGCCATGCAGCAGCGCTATCACGTCGACATCGAGCAGGCCGAGCGCGTCGAAGCCACCGTACGCAACTTTCTCGAGCAGACGCGCGAGACCTGGCGCCTGGAAGAGCCGCTGGCGCACCTGGCCCTCAAGTGGGCCGCGCGCCTGCACGAGATCGGCCTGGACGTCTCCCACAGCGGCTATCACCGGCACGGCGCCTATCTGCTCGAAAACGCCGACATGCCGGGCTTTCCGCGCGAAGAGCAGCGGCTGCTCGCGCGCCTGGTCGGCGCTCACCGCCGCAAGCTTTCCCTCGAGGGCGTGGAAGAGCTGGTGCCGCCCTGGGACCGCAGCGCGCTGCACCTGATCGTGCTGCTGCGGCTGGCGGTGCTGTTGCACCGCGGCCGCAGCACCACGGCGCTGCCGGCGCTCGATCTGGCGGCGACGCCGCGCTCGCTGGAAGTGCGCTTTCCGGCGCGCTGGCTCAACGAGCATCCGCTCACTTCGGCGGATCTGCAGCAGGAAGTGGATTATCTGCGCGCCAGCGGCTTTCGCCTGCGCGTGTTCAGCGCGCGCTCAGCGGCCGTTTCCTAGACTTCTCACACCACCACGGTCGGCCCGGCGGCGTACACCGTCAGCAGCTCCGACTGCGCGCTGAGGGCGCGCTCGCTGCCGCGGCTGATGCGCGCGTAGCGGCCGTCGGGGTGCAGCTTCCACGCCTGGCAGTTGTCTTTCAGGCAAAAATCGAGATCGCGCAGCATGCGCTCCGCGTGGTCCTGGCGGCGGATCGGGAAGGCCACTTCCACGCGGCGGAAGAAGTTGCGCTCCATCCAGTCGGCGCTGGCGCAGAACATGTCGGGCTCGCCGCCGTTCTCGAAATAGAACACGCGCGAGTGCTCGAGGAACCGTCCGACGATGGAGCGTACGGAAATATTCTCCGACACGCCCGGGACACCGGGGCGCAGCGCGCACACCCCGCGCACGATCAGATCGATCTTCACCCCGGCGCACGAGGCGCGGTACAGCGCTTCGATGGACTGCGGGTCCACCAGCGCATTCATCTTGGCGATGATGCGCGCCGGGCGCCCGGCGCGCGCATGCTCGGCTTCGCGCGCCAGTTTGCTCAGCACCATCTCGTGCATGCCGAACGGGGATTGCGTGAGACGGTTGAGCTTCGGGGTCTGGGTGAGGCTCGTGAGCTGCAGGAACAGCTCGTGCACGTCCTGGCCGATCTCGTCGTCGCAGGTGAACAGGCCGTAGTCGGTGTAGTGCCGCGCGGTGCGCGGGTGGTAGTTGCCGGTGCCCAGATGACAGTAGCGGCGGATGCCGCCGGCTTCGCGGCGCACGACGAGCGCCATCTTGGCGTGGGTCTTGTAGCCCACGACGCCGTACATGACGTGCGCGCCCGCCTCCTGCAGGCGGTTGGACAGCTCGATGTTCGCTTCCTCATCGAAGCGCGCGCGCAGCTCGACGATCACCGTGACGTCCTTGCCGGCGTGCGCGGCCGCGACCAGCGCATCGACCAGCGGGGAGTCGTGACCGGCGCGGTACAGCGTCTGCTTGATCGCCAGCACCTGCGGATCGGCCGCCGCCTGGCGCAGGAAATCCATCACCGGTCCGAAGCTCTGATAGGGATGATGCAGCAGCACGTCCTTCTGGCGGATGCAGGCGAACAGGTCGGTGGCGCCCACCAGGCGTCTGGGCGTGCCGGGCGTGAAAATCGGGTATTTGAGATCCGGTCGCTGCACCAGGTCGTACACCGCCGACAGGCGGTTCAGATTGACGGGACCTGCCACCGGGTAGGTGTCGAGGCCGGCGGACGCGAACTGCGCCTGCAGGAACTTCACCATGTCGTCCGGGCAGTCGTTGGAGGTCTCGAGCCGCACGGCCGCCCCGTAGCGGCGATGCGCCAGCTCGCCCTCGAGCGCGCGGCGCAGGTCGTCGATTTCTTCCTCGTCGACGAACAGGTCGCTGTTGCGCGTGCAGCGGAACTGGTAGCAGCCGATCACCTTGATGCCGGTGAACAGCTTGTGCGCGAAGGCCTGTACGATGCTGGAGAGCAACACGCAGTCGCGGTTCGCGCCTTCGCCGGGCAGCGGCACCACGCGCGGCAGCGAGCGCGGCGCCTGCACGATGGCCAGCTCGCTGTCGCGGTCGAACGCGTCCTTGCCTTCCAGCCGCACGATGAAGTTCAGGCTCTTGTTCTGGATGCGCGGGAAAGGGCGCGCGGGATCGAGCCCCAGCGGGCTCAACACCGGCTCCACCTCGCGCTCGAAGTACTGCTCCAGCCACGCGCTCTGCTGCACCGTCCATTCGGTGGGCCCGAGGAGCGGCACCCCTTCGGCGGCGAGCGCAGGCAGCAGCAGACTGTTGAGGCAGCGGTACTGGTCGGCCACCAGACGGGTGGCGCGATCGTGGATCGCGGCCAGCTGTTCCGGGATCGACATGCCGTCGGGGGCGAGCTGCCCGCCGCCGAGCTCCTGCAACTGCTTCAGTCCCGCCACGCGGATCTCGAAGAACTCATCGAGATTGCTGCAGGAGATGCACAGGAACTTCAACCGCTCGAGCAGCGGCACCGACTCATCGAACGCCTGGTCGAGCACCCGCTGGTTGAATTCGAGGAACGACAGTTCCCGGTTGATGTACTGCTGGGGCGCCTTGAGGTCCGGCGAATCCATCGGCTCAGGATACCAGCGCAAGCCTCAGGGGCGAGGGACTCATCGCCCGCAAACCCTTCAGCGCGAGACGAGCATGGGTCCGCGCGGGGCGTCGAGCGAGGCGAGGAGCGGCGCCGAGCGGGCGAGGAAGTCCGCGCGCCAGCGGGCATCCAGGGGCGGCGCCCCCGGCAGGACCGCGGTCTGGGGGTTCTTGAACACCCCGTTGACGCGGTATTCGTAGTGCAGATGCGGGCCGGTGGCGAGCCCGGTCATGCCGACATAGGCGATGACCGTCCCCTGCGTCACGTGTGCCCCGACGCGGGTTTCCCTCGCGAAGCGCGACAGGTGTCCGTAGACCGTCACGACGCTGGCGGAGTGCTCGATCTCGACCAGGTTTCCGTAGCCGCCCTTGCGGCCGGCGAAGCGGACGCGCCCGTCGCCTGCGGCGCGCACCGGCGTGCCCATGGGCGCGGCGTAGTCGACGCCCTGGTGAGCGCGGATGAGGTTCAGGATCGGGTGCCGGCGCGCCGAGTTGAAGCGCGAGCTCACCCGCGTGAAGTCCACCGGCGCGCGCAGCAGCGCCTTGTGCAGGCTTCTGCCATCGGGCGTGTAGTAGTGCGAGCCGCCTTCGGGGTCGGTGTAGCGGACGGCCCTGAACTCGCGGCCCTGATTGACGAACGACGCCGCCTGGATGGCGCCATCCTTCACGTAGGCGCCGTCGCGCCAGATCTGGTCGTAGGTGACGACGAAGGTATCCCCGGACCGCACGTCGAGCACGAAGTCGATGTCCCAGCCGAAAATATCCGCCAGCGCCACGGCGGTCTGGTCGTTGGCGCCGCCGGCTTCGACGGCCTCGAACAGCGAGCGGTCGATACGCCCGCGCACCGTGCGGCTGCGTGTCTCGAGCGGGTTCTGCAGCACGTCGGCTCTGAGGCCGGACGGCTCGCGCGACACCTTGAGCGTCTGGCTCTCGCTGAGCCGGCACTCGAGCCCGAAGAGCGCGCCGTCCCTGTGTGTGAAATGCAGCGACTCACCCGGGCGCAGGCTGTCGAGGCGCGCGCGCAGCCCGGGGAGACTGCGGAGCGAGGCGAGATCGGCGAGGTTCAGCTTCAGGCGCCTGAAGATACCGTCCAGGGTGTCGTTACGGGTGACGATCACGTCGATGGTGGAGACCGCCAGCTGCGCGGCCACGGGCCCGGGGACCGCGGCCAGCGGCAGCGGGGAAGAAGGGGGCGATGCGCCGGCGGCGCTCGCGGGCGTGTCCGGCGCTGAGGCGGCGCCGCCCGTCGACCCGGCGATGGCGTTGTCCGCCAGGGCGCGGGCACCCGGCGCGACCGCCGTTCCGGCGTGCAGCAGGCACCAGGCAACCACGGCACAGGCGCCCGACTGCAACCAGAAGGCTGCCGAGACCCGGCGCGGCAGCCCCGCGAGCAGGTTCAGGGCCCGGTGGAGCATCCGTGCCATCGACTACACTTGGATTGGTCAGTCATAAAAACGCGAAACCTGCCGGAGCGATGACCCCACGGGTCGATGTATGTTAAATGCGGCACCGAGACTTACACCCTACGTGACAACCGGGATGCTTGCACGACGAGTTTCACGGGAAACGAGATGAATTTCGAGGACCAGCTCGCAGAGCTTGAGCGGGGCGCGCACGAGGTGCTCATTGCGGCTGAGCTGGTGAAGAAGCTCAAGCGTGGCGTGCCGCTGCGCGTGAAGGCGGGCTTCGATCCCACCGCCCCCGACCTGCATCTCGGGCACACGGTGCTGCTCAACAAAATGCGCCAGTTCCAGCAGCTGGGGCACGAAGTGACCTTCCTCATCGGGGATTTCACCGGGCTGATCGGGGACCCCACCGGGCGCAACGCCACCCGTCCGCCACTCACGCCGGAAGAGATCCAGACGAATGCGCGCACTTACGAAGCCCAGGTGTTCAGGATCCTCGATCGCGAGCGCACCCGTATCGACTTCAACTCGCGCTGGCTGTCGGCGCTCACGGCCGCTGACGTGGTGAAGCTCGCCGCGCACTACACCGTGGCGCGCATGCTCGAGCGCGATGACTTTTCCAAGCGCTACAAGAGCGGCCAGCCCATCTCGATCCACGAGTTTCTCTATCCGCTCGCGCAGGGCTACGACTCGGTCGCCATGCGCGCGGACGTGGAGCTGGGCGGCACCGATCAGAAGTTCAATCTCCTGGTCGGGCGCACCCTGCAGGAGGCCTACGGGCAGGAGCCGCAGGTCGTCATCACTACGCCGTTGCTGGAAGGGACCGACGGCGTCAACAAGATGTCCAAGTCCTTAGGCAACTACATCGGCATCACGGAAGATGCGGACAGCATGTTCGGCAAGGTGATGTCGATTTCAGATGAGCTCATGTGGCGCTACTTCGAGCTGCTGTCTTTCCGGCCGCTCGCCGAGATTGCCGCGCTCAGGCGCGAGGCCTCCGGCGGACGCAATCCGCGGGACATCAAGCGGGAGCTCGCTCGCGAGCTGGTATCGCGCTTTCACGATGCGGCGGCCGCCGAGCGCGCGCAGCGAAATTTCACCGCCCGGGTGAGCGAGAAGGCGGTGCCGGATGACCTGCCGGTCAGGGTGATTCACGTGGACGGCGCCGGCCTGCGGGTCGCGAATCTCCTCAAGGAGGCGGGCCTCACCGCCAGCACCTCCGAGGCAAACCGCAAGATCGAGGAGGGGGCCGTGAAGATTGACGGCGCGCGGGTCACGGACCGCACCCTGACCCTGCGCGCCGGCGCGGAACACGTCTTCCAGGTGGGGTCCCGGCGCTTTGCCAGGCTCAAGCTCGAGTCAAAATCCTGAAGCGTCCGCCCCGGCGGTGCCGAGGGCGATCCGACCCCCTTTCCGAGGCGCTTTTGGGGCCCGGAACAGCTGCATGACAATGCGTTGACAACCCCCCAATCGGGGCTATACTGCGCGCCCCTTGCAGTCCGTGCCGCAATGCGGCGGGGGCGGCGAGGCTGTGGGCCATCATTTCCGTTGACGGCCCTCTTCCCCAGGCCCAGCGCCTCGGGGTGCTCTTTAAAAGTTTGGCAGGTAATTTGTGTGGGGACTCGCGTCTCAAAGCCTTTGGCGAAAAGACCGAGTGACCAAAATGTCCAGCAGTAAGTTGGGGCCATTTTGGATCCACTCTTTTTGATGATTCTCGAAATCTTCAAGTGAAGAGTTTGATCCTGGCTCAGATTGAACGCTGGCGGCGTGCCTAACACATGCAAGTCGAGCGGTAACAGGTGTAGCAATACATGCTGACGAGCGGCGAACGGGTGAGTAATGCTTTGGAATCTTCCCAGTAGTGGGGAATAACCAGTCGAAAGATTGGCTAATACCGCATACGTCTGTAAAGGGAAAGCGGGGGCTCGTAAGACCTCGCGCTATTGGATGAGCCAAAGTCGGATTAGCTAGTTGGTGGGGTAATGGCCTACCAAGGCGACAATCCGTAGCTGGTCTGAGAGGACGACCAGCCACACCGGAACTGAGACACGGTCCGGACTCCTACGGGAGGCAGCAGTGGGGAATATTGGACAATGGGGGAAACCCTGATCCAGCGACGCCGCGTGTGTGAAGAAGGCCTGCGGGTTGTAAAGCACTTTTAGTGGGGA
>Ga0209626_1000123_pt1 | contig 16663 bp, 15 predicted proteins | sample JacPinW_OM1H0_M2_FD_187962 | JGI IMG/M metagenome (GOLD analysis project Ga0209626, IMG submission 187962) | Forest soil microbial communities from Algoma, Ontario, Canada - Jack Pine, Ontario site 1_JW_OM1H0_M2 (SPAdes) (version 2) | ecosystem: Environmental > Terrestrial > Soil > Boreal... | reverse complement strand
GCGGGTTCGGAGAGAACCCGCCGGACTCCCGGCAGCTTGAGGTGACTGGCGTCAGCCCTTCACTTGAACTTGACCCGCGCGCTGAGACCGAACGTCCGCGGTTGATTGACCAGGAAGCCGACGCGGGCCCGCGTTCCTCGCTCCTGGTCCAGAGCCAAGAGCGCCCGCTCGTCGGTCAGGTTGTTGACGAAGCCAGCGAGGTCCCAGGTCTCGTTGAGGATTCCCAGCCGCAGGTTGACGATCTGGTACGCCGGCAACCGCGGATCGAAGGTGAAGGTCGTGGCGGTGAGAGGTCCGCCGATGGTCTGGCCCCCGCTTTGCGCGAACGACAGCAGATTGACGGTGCCGAATCCTTCAGCCTGGTCGCCGATCTGGGTGAAGCGCGAGCCGACGTATTGGTAGGTGGCCGTGCCGTAGCCGAGCCAGTTGTTCGTCACCTGGCCTTGCAGGTTGGCTGCCGCCACCACCTGGAACTTCGGAACCGTCGGCAGACGATTGCCCTTCTTGATCCCCGACACCACGGAGACGTTGCCGTTGGCATCCGTCGTGGTCAGCGTGGACTCCAGGGTGGAGTCGGAGTAGCTCGACGAGATTGCAAAGTCGAAGTGCTTGGTGGGCGCCGCCGTGAACTCCAGCTCGAGGCCCGGGCTGCGAGCCTTCGGAACGTTGAAGACGACGCGGGACGAGCACGAGCCGGCGGTCACCGTCGCTTGCAGATCCTTGATGTCCATGTAGTAAGCAGCGACGTTGAGCGAGCCGCGGCCGCCCATGATGTTCGACTTCGAGCCCACTTCGTAGTTCCAGAGCGTCTCGTCCTTCCAGGTGGTATGGCCCCCGAACGTGCGCAGGTCGGAGGGCGTGCACAGGGGCACGTTGAGCGGATCGTTGATGCCGCCCAGTCGGAAACCCTTGGATACTTGAGAGTTCAGGCGGGTGTCCTTGTCCAGGGCAAAACTCGCCATCAGGCGCGGCGCAATGCCGTCGGCCTTGACGGAGCCCGGCTGCGACACCACCGAATGGCCGTTGTCGCCGTTGGCGAAGATGCCGTCGAAGACCTGCTGGCGGTCTTCCTTGAAGTGGTAGTAGCGCAGGCCTCCCGTCAGCTCCAGGCGAGGGGTGACCGACCAAGTCGCTTCGGTGAAGAGGGCGAACTGGTCGAGCTTGTACCTCAGGTCGGAGAAGAACAGGACGTCCTTGGGGGCGACAAGGCCCTGGGTGGGAATGCCCGACAGGTCCTGGAACCCGCTGACGAGCAGGTTCTGGCCGTAGTGGCGGTCCATGTGGGTGTAAAACACGCCGCCCAGCCAGGTCAACGACTTCGTCTTGCCCGACAGGCGCAACTCCTGACTGAGCACGTTGGCCTGGGTAGCGTCATCGAGCGGCGCGTTGAGAGTGTAGACGTTCTCCGGCAGGCCGATCGAGCCACCGGTGATGCTGGCTGTCAGCGCGGTCGCGTCCCGCACCACCAGCACGTCGCGATGGGTGTAGGAGGTGATCGACGTGAGGTCCATGTCGCCGAACTTGTATTTGACGTCAACGTCGGCGAGCGTGAACTTGTCGGTAAACGGCTCCTTGATCTGCGTAAACTGCTGGAGGGGACCGAGGGTCACCGCCGGCCGGGTAGTGGTGAACGGGTTGGCCAGGATGTTGTAGGCGTCGGCGCGGTTCCAGCCGTCCATCCTGACTTCTTGGTACAGAACGCGGGGGGTGATGGTCAGGTCCGCGTTTGGCTGCCAACGCAGCGACCATCTCCCACCTCCCCGGTTGCCGCCGTTGACGTCCTGCTTGACCTTGAGGCTGGGCTGAACCGCGTCGATGAAGCCGCCGTAGTGCGTGTCGTAAGCCACAAACCGCATCGCGGCCGTCGGGCCCAAGGGCACGTTGGTGACCACCTTGGCGCTGCCGCCCAGCCCCCCGCCGGAGATGCTGGAGGCGTTGAATTCCGCCGCGTCGTGGGAGACCCCGAGCTCGGGCTGGTTGGTGATGTAACGGACGGTGCCGGACTCGGAGCCGGAGCCGAACAGGGTGCCTTGCGGACCGCGCAGGACCTCGACACGGTTGAGGTCGAAGAGATCGATGTCTGGCGTGAAGAGGGAGAGCGAGATTACCGACTCGTCCAGATAGATGCCCACCTGTTCCTTGACGCCGGGCTGGTCGCGCACGATCTGGCCGGCCGAGACGCCGCGCATGGCGACCTGGCTCTGGCCCGGGCCCAGGTTCTGTACCGTGAACCCCGCGACGTTCGCCGCCACGCCCTCGATGTTGTCGGCGCCGCGGCTGCGCAGCACGTCTTCCGTGGGCGCGGCGACCGAGAAGGGCACCTCCTGCAGCGTCTCCTCGCGCTTGCGGGCGGTGACCGTGATCTCCTCGTTCACGACCGGCAGCTTCTGCTCCTCGGCCGGCTTCGCGGCCTCCGCTTTCTTGGTTTCCTGGTCCCCGCTCGGCGGAGGCGTCTCCTGACCAAAGACCGGTCCGGCCGTCGGCGTCAGCAGAAGAACGAAAGCCAGGGGCAGCGAGCGGAAGGCCGGGCGTCGCCTGAACCGAAACCAATGGTTGCTTAGCGAACTCATTGGCATCTCCTCTCGAGACTCGAAGGCGCCGGGCAGGAATGCCCGACGTCCGATCATCCGGACACATAGGACCCGACACCCTGCACCGCCAAGCTCGGCACGGGGGGTGATGAGCGAAATCCGTCCCTCGAACGCTGGGGGGATGCTAGGACAATCGGCGTCGTGTGACAAGCCTGTGACAGAGGCCGGGGCTGGTTGAGTGGTCAGTCGTTTGCGACGGGTCGCGACGAGGCTTCAGGTCCCGCGGATAGAGGCCTCCGCAGTTCGGTTGCCACCTACGAGATGCCTACGAGGTGCTACGAGGTGCTACGAGGTGCTACGAGGTGCTGCTACGAGGTGCCAGCCGTTCGGCGGTTTGGGCTCCCAAGCCTCGGTGCAGCCAGGTGCTGCAGCCTGGTGCCAGCCGAGCAGGCGCGCTCGTCGCAGGCAATCTGTGCTACAAGTTATTTTACTACAGATAGTTACGCTTGCCGGCCGCTGCCAGCTGGATTACTTCGGCGCGGTGCACGGCGGGCAGGGCTCCAGCGAGAGGAAGGCGCACTTGTAGGTGACCCAGTACTTGTTGTCTCCGAGAGACTCCGCCTCCACCGACCGGACTTCGAGCACCCAGTACCCCCGAGGCCGATCCGGCCCCAGCCCGCGGATGGCTTCCGGGTTGACCCACTCGATTTCGCCTCCGTAATGCATAGGCACGTGCAGTTCCTCGCTGAGGCCGGTTGCCTTTTCGGCCGGATCCCACTCGACCGGGACCCGGAAGGTCTTGCCCAACCCGAGATATCCCTCGAACTGCTGCGGGCTTGCCGAAGAGCGCGGCCGGAGCTCCATGAACCGCCAGAAGGCACCGTCGCAGTACTCGCTCACCAGCTCGAGGTCCAGCGTCGTGCCGACGTCGGCGTCGCTACCCAAGCTCTCCGCCGGGCTGTGAATCGCGAGGTTAAGGATTGCGCCCTGCCGGACGTCCGCGTTGGGTTCGACGCTCTCCACCGCGATCTTGACGACGAACCGCTGGTCATGTCGGCCGACCAGGCTGGCCGTCGTCTCCGCAGCCCCGAGCGGCTCAACCGCGCGGATGGTGCCCCGGAACCGCACCAGGGAATCGGTCTGTCGTGTCCAGGAATCGCAGCTGTGCGCGGACGCCGGGGGCGACCCTGCAGGAGCCAGGATCGCAAACGAAACCGCGAGTGAGAGCGCGCCGATCATGATCCCTCCGTCAGCGAGGCCGCCGAGCGTCTGCCGCGAGCTCGACCGCGACTCGCTTTATTCTAGATCGATATCGGTGTCTCGTCGTGCCCCAGGAGAAAAAGGTCACCGTCGGCGGCAGGCCCCACTGCAGCGTCGCCGGCGGCGTCGTTCTCGCTCTCCTGGCTGAGCGCGAACACCGACTGTGCCGAGCAAGGCACCCTCGCCTCGATCCTGGGCGACGAGGGCACCAAGACATCGACAGGTCTGCCCGCCACCCCGTTTTCCCAGCGGCAGGCCGACTCGGCCCTCGACTGTTGCGACGACTTCTGCAACCGGGTGTGCCCCTGTGGCGGAACCCCCGCTTCGCAATGCCACAAGTGCCGCGCGATCTGCTGGTGTTTCTCCTGTTAGGTTCCTGAGGACGGACTGCTCCGCTGATCTGCTTCGCGTCGCCTTCTTCGTGGCGTGACGCCCCGAGGCCTGGCGCCTACTTCTTGGGCTCGATCGGCGCGCTAAAGGTGACGTCGTAGCTGTACGGCACGTCGTCGAAGGACTTCTGCGGCGACCTCGTCCAGGAGCGGCCGGCGATGGTCTTGCCGTCGAAGGTCGTGGCGTCGAACCGGTGCTCCGTTGAGCCGCCGCCCTCGGGCATCTTGAAGCGGTTGTGCTGGACCTTGTAATTGATGACCTGCTTGTCGGCATCGACCGTCTGCTCGATGCAGTGGAGCTTCCCCGCCTTGACGAGGTCGGCGCGAGCGAACTGGTCGTGAACCGCCGCCGGCGGCACCGCGGAGTCGCACAGGACGATCACGACGTCCTGCTTCTTCGTGTCGAAGAAGCCCTTCTGGGCGAAGGCGTAGACCTGGGTGATCGGGATTGTCTTGCCCTCGACGATCAGCGAGCCGGCGGCGTGGCTCTGCGCGGCAACGGGGACGGCGAGCGCCAACGCGGCAACTCCAAGCCAGACAGCAAGGGGACTTCGGTGGGACATAAAGGCCTCCCGAACGGAACAGTTGCGTGAAAGGTGAGGACGCGTGCCTTTGAAAAAGTATACGCGCTTGACGTCGCCACGCGACATCGCGCTCGGGGCAGTCGCGCTCGAAGGTGCAGGGTTTGCGCGCATTATCGGATTCACACAAGCGCCTTGACTTCCGACCTTGATCCGCTAGAGTGCGCGCAGACATCCGAGACAACTTCCGTTGGCGGCCGGGTCGCCGAGGCTGTCAACATTCTTATGTGAAGGAGGGAGCACTGTGAAGCGAACGCTCGCGTTGTACCTTGGGGTCGTGCTGCTGCTCGCGCTGGCCGCCGCCGTCTTCGGGCAGGATCCGCTGAAGGTCGCGCCGCAGGCATTCAGCGAGAAGCTCAACAACGACCAAGTGCGGATCCTCACGTACCACAGCAAGCCCGGCCAAAAGGAAGCCATGCACTCGCACCCGGCGAGCGCCGTCTACCTGACGACCGACTGCAAGCTCAAATTCACCATGCCGGACGGCAAGACCTCGGACATGGACGCCAAGGCCGGCGATGTGCGGTGGCGTGAGGCCACCGTGCACGCGGTGGAGAACGTGGGCAAGACCGAGTGCAAGGGCCTCGTGGTGGAACTTAAGGAAGCTGCGAAGAAGTAGAGGCCCGCTGATCAGGATGGGGGCGGCGAGCCCGAGCCCCGCCGTTCCCTTTCCACGCTACAGGACATTTTTCCCGGTCCGACATGGGAACGCCACCATGCCTTTTTTAGTAGATCACTATCACAAACGGCTTGGTCCTACGCGATGGTCAGGAAATCCGGCGGCGCCAGCAGCCCACGGCGGCGCAACTGCTCCGGACCTCCTTGCTCGCAGGCCGCCCGCAGCCGAGGCATGGTAGCGGCAGAGCGGACCAGGAATATGGGCCTCGGGGCAGGTGGAATGGCCGCCGCCCAGCCAGGCGGTAGCTGGCCTGCTCGCTCGGCAAGGAGCTCGGCTACACTGGCGGCCACGGCTCGCCCGGTCTCATCGAGGTCAAGGGGGGCAGGGACCTCCGACCACACCAGACCTTCGCTGGTAGCATCGGCAAGCCATTGCCTGGCGGCGAGGCCGTCGAAGCGCAGGATTGCGTTCACGAGGTCCTTGAGGTCCACACTCACACTCCCCAAATTCGTCGAGCTCAAGGGACTGCACTCGCTCCGAGGCTCCTCACGCCATGGCGATCACGGTAGGCGCCCTCTAGCAGGCTGCTGAAAAAAGCCCAGTTTCGCCGCCGACCGACCACGAGAAAGAAAGCATGCAACTCGTAACTATAACAAACACAATCGCTTACGATATGGCAAGTTTTCCATTCCTGTCGAAAACGGCGGTCGCCAAACCCTTTTTCAGCTACCTGCTAGAGACCCAACCTCAGCATTAGTTGTCACACTCTAAAGCTGGGCAGAGCTGCGTGACGTTTCTCTCGCTCCACTCCGATGTTAAGCAATTTCTCCCAAACCCTTTCGGCATCATCCACGTTTTCGCTCGCTGTGGCAATTAGGCTCTCGAGAGCCACTACACGCTTACCCTTGTCTCGGACTCCTATACATGTTGATTGGACGCAATACTCCAGAGCGATTCCGGCTATGTAGACGGTCTCCAGCGAGGGACTTTCTAGAATGGCCTCAAATGCCCTATTTTCAAGCGGTGAGTACCCAGGTAGGCCTGGGTCGACCCCAAAGTCAATAATGACGCTACCTGGAGGGACATAGAGATCTTCTGTCAGTTGGGCGCCTCGAGTTCCCTCAACACAATGAGTGGCCCATGGTCCGCCGTTCTCCTTGAAGGACCAATGATCTGAAGGGTGCCAATCTCTCGTGAAAACAATGACCATCCCCTTCGCTTCAGCGATCTTAATATAGGCGTTTAACGGTGCAATTATTTTGCTGGCATCGTGCGCCTTGAGAGACCCAAAAATAAAATCACCTTGCACGTCAACGACAATTAAGAGATCCGTCGCTCTTATGCGATCTGCCGCTTTGATTTCCTCAGTCTCCCTTGAGGCCTTTTCTATCTCCGCCAGGATGACAGTCATCCCGTCGCTTTTCCTCGTTATCTGTTCTTGTCGTGGCGGTACAATTCCGCGTCGTTCAAATAACCAGTAGACGATGGGGATTGCAACTAAGGCGACGATAGCCTCGGGTATACATTGGATCACCAACTCATGGATCTTTAGGCTCGTTGGCATTAGTGGCCAAAAGCAATACACTAATCCGAGAATGATGGATGCCAAGCCTGCAATTATCGAGATCAAATATCTTATATTATCGTGTCTTCTGTCCAATTCAGGATCTCCTTACCATGGTCGGGTGTCTTATAATAGCTTGCTGGGCAACCGCCGATTGGCGACCTGGCGAGTGACTTACGCTCCGAAGGGCGGTGGACGAATTGCCTTAACCGCGCCAAAGGAATCCTCTGGCACCCCTCTTCTGCAGCTGCTCCGCCCCGCCGACAAGCCGCACTTATCCCTTCCCCTGCCAATTGCCAATTCTCAACAGGCTCGACCATGACGAATGGCGACCTTACAAATCAACGCGTGATGACTTCGCTCGATTACATTCAAAACATGTGAGTTCGATATTGTGTTCCTCCGAACTTCCGCCGCGCGCTATCGGTATCTTGTGGTCGAACTCAACTTCGTTGTCTTTAAGGTGCCTTCCGCACCTTTGGCATGTGTAGTTATCCCGCCGGACAACACGTATCTTCACGCGGAATGGGATGTAGCGTCCTTTCCTTCTTGCTTCTTCGGTTTCTGTTAGAGGTTCTCCAACAAAGACAACCGGGCAAATGTGACCGAACACGGAACACTCGGCATCAAGCACTTCCTGTGGGATGGTTTCCGGATAGTCGGATTCATCGAAGCTGTTTACCTGCTTTTCGAACCAAGAACGCCGCACTTCATCGAGCGGACGCCGATTATCGTCGATCCCACTTTTTAGCGCCGAACGCATGCGGGCGGTCTCCAAATCAATACGCCCCGACTCTTCAGGCGTGAGCTCTGGCGGCCTGGAATTGTCAAGGTCAGGTGGGGCATAGTATTCCTCAATTGGGCCAAGGCCAGCGTCACTCGAGAGCGATTCCTTCAAGTGGTCCTCGCCAGCCATCCGCGATAGCATCAGTTCTGCAAAGGCCGCAGAATCAGTGCGCGCAAGCTTGAGCAAGCGCTTGTAGCGGTCACGCGTTTCGTCTGGTAGCGGCCCTACGTCGCCGAGCGTACCTGAAGCTAGACAACGCTTGAGGTAATCGTTGTGGGAGATCGCTTCTCTTCTGAGGCCAGGTAGAATGGGAGATTGCTCGACAAAGGGCCCATAGGGACAGTACTTGAGCTCCCAACAAGGCTTGCACACTTGGGTCGACCGCTCTCTCCAAGACTTTAGAAAGTCCCTATCAGAGATTCTCTCGTCATATCCCAGCCTCCTCTTGATATCAGGATGAACCGGGGGACGCTTCCCCTTCACCCTGCTGTTCTTCGGAGACATCTTCGACCTTGGAAAAGCGCCTGGATTAGCCAATCATGTAGAGACCGAAGCAGGAGCAGGACTTGGTCCGGGTTTTAGGAGGGTTCCGGCATGACCAAAGGTAACCAATCTACACACCTGACGAGGTAGATGCTGCCGCGCAGACTTCAAGGCCATTTCAGTCATCGCAAAAGTGCCCTTGGCGCACAGATTCTATAACATGCCGTGCTGCCTGTCCTTGCTTCTTGTAGGTGCTGTGAATCGAACCAGCGCTGCCGCATTTTCTACCGGCCTTTCTCGTCGCCAAGGGCGTCACCAATACCGCTGCGAGACGTGGAGGCGTGCTTATCCCCTTGGTTCTCTAACTCGCAAGTCATTGAGTCGATTGGAGCCGACGATCGGGATTGAACCGATGACCTGCTGATTACGAATCAGCTGCTCTACCGCTGAGCTACGTCGGCTGGTCGGGGGAGCGCGAACGGCTCCCGGCAGCGGGGGATTCTAGGGAATGCGGGGCGGTTGCGCAATGCCGGGGGGCTGGGGGCGTGAGCTCAGGGTGGAGGGGAGGCCTGCCAAACCACTGGTAGCAAAGGGCTTCGCGCCACCCTTCCCCCTGGTCCCTCGCTCTCGCTCGGGATGACAAGCGGGAGGGCAGGCCTTCGGTCCGGGGGGTCATGCCCGCGGTCGGGACTAGGTGCCAGGCGATTCGCCAGTGCCAGGCAAATTCGCCAAGTGGGCCGCAGTTGCAGCACGCCCGAATGGCGGCCTGCGCTTGCTTTTCGTGCAGGCATCGCCTATCCTGTCTGCATGCAATACACTCTCAGAGAGATTCCAGCGACCGTGGACTCCGAGCTGCGCCAGCGTGCGAAAGAAGAAGGCAAGAGCCTCAACACCGTCGCCATTGAAGCTCTGATCCGGGGCACAGGCCTTGGCGACAGTCCGATCCGCTTGCGCGATCTAAGCGATGTCGCCGGTACCTGGCAGGAGGATCCGGAGTTCGACCAAGCGATCGCAGATCAGGATCGGATCGACGAGCGACTGTGGCGGTGAGGCTGGCCCTCGACAGCAACCGCTACACCGACCTGTGTCGCGACGCGGTGGAAGTGGTCGCGCTGGTCGAGCATGCGGAGGCTGTTTTCCTTCCCTTTACCGTTCTTGCTGAGCTGCGCGCCGGCTTCTTCCTCGGGACGCGTGGCGCCGAGAACGAGCGTGTCTTGCGCCGCTTTCTGATGAAGCAGGCGGTGGCGGTTCTTTATGCGGACGACCAGACGACGCATTACTACGCCACGATCTTCCGGCAGCTACGGCGGCAGAGAACCCCGATCCCGACCAACGACCTGTGGATCGCCGCGCTTGTGCTACAGCACAACCTCGTCCTGTGCGCCCGCGATCAGCACTTCGACCATCTACCTCAGATCCCCCAAGCGTGAGCCGATCGTAGCGAGCGTGGGAGGGGGGTAGGCCTCTCAGCCGGTCTTGGCGGCCGGGGTGCCGTTTCCCACCACGTCCTCGACGTAGAGCATCTTGACCGCCACCATCACGGAGGCGATCAGGGGGACGGCGACGAGGAGACCGAGGAAGCCGAAGACAACGGCCAGGAGCGCCTGGCCGAGGATGGTGAGGACGGGCGGCAGGTCCATCCCCTTCTTCATGAGGAGGGGGATGAGGAGATGGTTCTCCACCAGCTGGATGCCCCAGAAGACGAGCGCCACGAGGAGCGCCTTCTGGGGCGAGTCGAGGAAGCCCATCGCCACCGCCGGCACCGCCGAGAGGAGCGGTCCCAGGGTGGGGATGAACTCCAGGAGGCCGGCGATGATGCCCAGCGACAGGGCGGCCTTGATCCCCAGCAGGCGCAGCGCGATCGAGGTGATGACGCCGATGGTCAGCATGGCGATGAACTGGGTGAGGAGCCACTGCCGCAGGGTGGCGGCGATGGCTGCCAGCACCTGCGCCGCGCGGGGGCGGACGGGGTGCGGGAAGAGGGTAAGGAGGCCCCGATAATAGAGCTTGGGGTCGACGGCGATGTAGATGGTGACGAAGGTGATGAGGCCGAGGCCGGCGATGACCTCGAGGGTCGAGGAGAGGAAGGGGAAGAGGTAGCGGCCGACGGTCCCCACCTGCCGCGCCAGGGTGTCGCGCAGGGTCGAGGGCGCGGCGGCCGGCGGCGGAGCAGCCGGGGCGGCGCCGGCGGCACCGTGGGCCTTCGCCGTCGACCGGCCGGACGGGCCGGGCCGCGCAGCGCCGGGCGGCGGAGCCTGCGGCGCTGGCGGCGCCTCCGGCGGGCGGATGAGGAGCTGCCCCAGGACTCCGTCCCGGTGGGCCGCCACCCACCCTTCCAGCTTGTCGGTCGCCTGCGGGAGCTTCACCCGAAGCTCGGCGAACTGCTCGCCGAGGATGGGCGCCGCCCAGGCGCCCAGGCCGTAGAGCAGGGTGTAGAAGCCGAAGACGATGAAGGCCGCGCCGACGGCGCGCGGGATTTTCAGCCGCGTCAGGTGGTCGGCGCCGCGGGCCACCGCGAGCCCGAAGAGGACGCCCAGGAACGCCGTCAGCACCAGCGGATGGACGAGCCAGAGGAGCTGCAGCGCGAGATAGAGCCCCATCACCAGCGCGGCGGCGCGCAGGATGTCGATGCTCCTCCAGGCCCTCGGGGTGGTCATGGGAGGAGGTAAGGATAGCAAGGACGGTGCCCGGGCGCGGCGGCGGACACCGTCCGGCTCTCAGCCGATCAGCCGACGAAGCGGAGGACGACGTAGCAGGCTGCCGCGAAGGCGGCGGCGACCGGGATGGTGACGATCCAGGCCCAGACGATGCGGCCGGCGACCCCCCACTTGACGGCCGACAGCCGCCGGCTGGCGCCGACGCCGACGATGGCGCCGGTGATGGTGTGGGTGGTCGAGACCGGGATGCCGAGGAAGGTGGCGCCCAGGAGCGTGATCGCCCCGGCAGTCTCGGCGCAGAAACCGCCGAACGGCTGCAGCTTGGTGATCTTGGTGCCCATGGTCTTGACGATCCGCCAGCCGCCGAACATGGTCCCCAGGGCGATCGCCCCGTGGCTCAGGAGGATGACCCAGATGGGCACCCGGAACTCCTTGAGCTGCCCGGAGGCGACCAGCAGGCCGGTGATGATCCCCATCGTCTTCTGGGCGTCGTTGCCGCCGTGCCCGAGGCTGTAGAGGCCGGCCGAGACGAGCTGCAGGCGGCGGAAGACGCGGTCGACCTTCGAGGGGCGCCAGCGGCGGAACATCCAGGAGACGCCGATGGTCAAGACGAGCGCCAGGATCATGCCGAGGAGCGGCGCCAGGACGATGAAGAGGAGCGTTTTGACCCAGCCTGCGGGGAGGACGGCCGCGAACCCCGCCTTGGCCACGGCGGCCCCCGCGTAGCCGCCGATCAGGGCGTGCGAGGAGGAGACCGGCAGCCCGAGGTACCAGGTGATGAGGTTCCAGAGGATGGCCCCCACGAGGCCGGCCAGGATCACGCGGTTGGTGACCACGTGGAGGTCGATCATGCCGCTGCCGATGGTCTTCGCCACCTGGGTGCCGAGAAGGAAGGCGGCGACGAAGTTGAAGAAGGCGGCCCACAGCACCGCCTTGTGGGGCGCCAGCACGCGGGTCGAGACGACGGTGGCGATCGAGTTGGCGGCGTCGTGGAAGCCGTTCAGGAAATCGAAGGCGAGCGCGACGAAGATGATGAAGACGATGGCGCCGGAGCCGTGGAGCATGGGGCTTTTTGGCTGGCGGCTCGGTAGGCCGCGATCAGGAGTTCTTGACGACGACGTTGCCGAGGATGTGCGTGTAGTCCTTGCACTGGTCGCAGGCGTCCTCGAGGCCCTGGTAGACCTCCTTCCACTTGAGGATCTCGACCGGGTTCCTGGCGTTGTCCTTGAAGAGGTCGGCGATGACCGTGTTGTAGAGCAGGTCGCCGCGGTTCTCGAGGTCGGAGATGCGCACGATCCCCTCCTGGATCCGCCGGTGGTTGCCGAGGTCCCAGATCAGGCCGGTGACGGCGTCGATCTCCTCCACCATGTCGACGAGGATGGCGGCGAACTGCCGCAGGGCGTCGGTCGACTCCTCGAGCTCGAAGAGGACGAGGTGCTGGGCCACCCCTTCGAGGTAGTCCAGGATGTCGTCCAGGTCGGTGGCGATGGCGCGGATGTCCTCGCGGTCGAAGGGGGTGATGAAGGTCGAGTTGAGGGCGTCGAAGACCTGGCGGGTGATGCCGTCGCCGGCGTGCTCCAGCCCTTTGAGCTCCACGGCCTTGACGCGCCGCTGCTCGCGCTGGGCGCTGGCCGCCACCTCGGCGAAGAGCCGGGCGCCTTTCAGCAGGTTCGCGGTGTCGCGGGCGAGGAGCTCGTGGAAGCGCTCCTCCTTCGGCATGAACCACTTGATGACGGCATCCGCCTTCACGGTAGTTCCTCCGGCCGGCGCGTGACGACTCTGTGACGCCGGCGTGACGGGCGGCATCCTAGCAGATGGCCCTGTAACCTTTGGCCGGCTCGGGCGTTGTAGGGTTGAAAGCGCGGGTTCGTGGCCTCGTCGCCCGCCCAGGCGGCGCCGCCGGCATCTGGGAAAACGCATGCGGAACTATCGAGAATCGACCGCCTACCAGCTCGCCCGTTCGCTTCTCGTCCACGCCTACGACGTCACCCGGCCTGCCGCCTCCTCCGCCGCCGACCCCGTCCGCGAGCTGCGGCGGGCGGCCATCGCGGTGGCGGCGAACCTCGTGCAGGGGAGCGCCAGCCGCGCCCGGGAGGAGCGGCTGGGCCACCTGAACGCCGCCCTCGAGGCACTGCGCGCCTTCGCCGTGCAGGCGAACCTCTGCCAGCTCCGCGGCCACCTCCCCACCGCCGCGGCGGGGACCCTCCTCACCGAGCAGGCCGCGGCCACCGCCGCCCTTCAGGCCGAGATCCACGCCGCCAGGGCGTTGGCGAGCTGAGCGGGGCCCGGCACAGGTCCGGGCGCTACTCGTTGGGGGTCGCCAGGGTCCACGGGCAGGGCCTCCCGATTGTCATCCCGAGCGTGAGCGAGGGACCTGGGGGAAGGGCGGCGCGAAACCCCTTGCTACCAAGGGTTTGGAAGGCCTCCCCCCTCCCAGGTCCCTCGCTCTCGCTCGGGATGACAGCTCCTAGGTGTTCGCGGCGGCGAGTCGATCTGTCGGCCTCTGGGCGAAATTCCCCCACCCGGGCGGGGACAAGCCCCGCCCCTACACAGAAATCCTTAGATTGGCGGCGGCGGCCGGCCGTGTCATGCTGCCTCTCCGTGCCGTTCAAGGACCACTTCTCCTCCCACGCGGCGGACTATGCGGCCTACCGGCCGGGCTACCCGCCGGCGCTCTTCGATTTCCTCCTGACGCTCACCGCTGGGCGCCGGCTGGCCTGGGACTGCGCCACCGGCAACGGCCAGGCGGCGGTCGACCTCGCGGCCCGCTTCGAGCGGGTGATCGCGACCGACGCCAGCGCCGACCAGATCGCCCATGCCGTGCCCCATCCGCGGGTCGAGTACCGCATCGCCGCCGCCGAGAGCTCGGGGCTCCCTGACCGTTCGGTCGACCTGGTGACGGTGGCCCAGGCCCTCCACTGGTTCGACTTCGACCGCTTCTACGCCGAGGTCCGCCGGGTGCTCGCCCCCGACGGGGCCATCGCCGCCTGGACCTACAACCTGGCGCGGGTGAGCCCGGAGATCGATGCGGCGATCGACCGCCTCGCCCGCGACGTCGCCGGCCCCTACTGGCCGCCCGAGCGCCGCTGGGTCGACCTCGAGTACCGCACCATCCCCTTTCCCTTCCCCGAGGCGGCGGCCCCCGCCTTCGTCCACGAGGAGCGCTGGGACCTCGAGCGGCTGCTCCGCTATCTGCGCACCTGGTCGGCGGTGCAGCGCTATCAGAAGGCCACCGGCGACGACCCGCTGGCACAGATCCGAGATGAGCTCGCCGCCGCCTGGGGCGACTCGGCGGCGGCGCGGGTCGTCCGTTGGCCGATCTTCCTGCGGGCCAGCCAGCCCCTGCCGTGAATACCCCAACGGTAGTGGCTCCGTTTGGCCTCGCGCAGCGATTGGCAGCGCCCCACCCTTTACCCCAGCAGGAGCAAACCGATCCCGGGCGCGCCCCCGAAAGAGCGGAGCGAGGCCAAACGGAGCCGCCCCACCCCTGACCTGCGATACATTCCCCTCTCTCTATGATTACGGCTTTCATCAGCCGCAAGGGGGGCGTCGGCAAGACCACCACCGCCGTCAACCTGGCCGCAGCCCTGGCCGCGCTCGGCCGGCGGGTGCTCCTCGTCGACCTCGACTGCCAGGCCTCGGCCTCCATGTCGCTCGGCGTGGCGCGCGAGAACCTCGCGCCGTCGAGCGCCGACGTGCTGCTCTCCGGCCTGCCGGCGAGCACGGCCATCCGCGAGACCTCGGTCCCCGGCCTCGACCTCATCACCGCCTCGATCGACCTCGTCAACGTCGACCTGGAGCTCGGCCGCTACCGCGAGCGCGAGGGCCGCTTGAAGAGCGCGCTGGCCGGCGTCGCCTCGCGCTACGAGATGGTCTTCCTGGACTGCGCATCGTCGCTCTCGGTGCTGCAGATCAACGCCGTCGTCGCCGCCGACAATTTCGTCGTGCCGGTGGTGCCGCAGTTCCTCGCCATCGCCGGGGTCAAGAACCTGGTCACCGCCGCCGAGCGCCTGGCCTGGGACGCGGCGCACCGGGTGCGCCTCCTCGGGGTGCTGCTGACCATGGTGGACTACCGGACCAAGGCGACGCGGACGAACGTCGACCAGCTGCGGCAGGAATACGGCAGCGCCGTCTTCGCCATCGAGATCCGCATCAACACCCGGCTGGCGGAAGCGCCCGGCGTCGGCCAGACAATCTTCCAGTACGACCCCACGGCGAGCGGCGCCGCCGCCTACCGCCTGCTCGCCGACGAGTTCCTCCTGCGCGCCGGGCGCCAGACGGCGTAGCGCCCTACTCCTCCCCCATGTGCGGGTAGCGGAACTCCCGCGGCGGCACGAAGTTCTCCTTGATGGCGCGCTGGGAGGTCCAGCGCAGGAGGTTGGCCATCGAGCCGGCCTTGTCGTTGGTGCCGGAGGCGCGGGCGCCGCCGAAGGGCTGCTGGCCGACCACCGCACCCGTCGGCTTGTCGTTGATGTAGAAGTTGCCCGCCGAGTGGCGGAGGGCCTTCGTCAGGTGGGCGATGGCGCCGCGGTCCTCGGCGAAGATGGCGCCCGTCAGCGCGTAGGGGCTCGTCGTGTCGACCAGCTCGACGGTCTTCTCGAGGTCGCCGTCCGCGTAGACGAACACGGTGAGGACGGGGCCGAAGATCTCCTCGCGCATGAGCTTGAAGCGGGGATCGGTGGTGACGACGACGGTCGGCGCGACGAAGTAGCCGGACGATTTGTCGCTGGTGCCACCGGTCAAGATCTCCGCCTCGCCGGACCCCTTGGCGTAGTCGAGGTAGCCGACGATGCGGTCGAAGGAGCTCTCGTCGATGACCGCCGCCATGAAGTGGCGGAAGTCGAGGGGCGAGCCCATGGCGATCTCGCCGACGGTGTCGATCAAGCCCTTCTTGACCCGCTCCCAGAGCGAGCGCGGGATGTAGGCGCGGGAGGCCGCCGAGCACTTCTGCCCCTGGTACTCGAAGGCGCCGCGGACGAGGGCGGTGACCACCGTCTCCGCGTCGGCCGAGGGGTGGGCGAGGACGAAGTTCTTGCCGCCGGTCTCGCCGACCACCCGCGGGTAGGCGCGGTAGTTGGCGATGTTGTCGCCCAGCGTCTTCCACATCGCCTGGAAGACCGGGGTCGAGCCGGTGAAGTGGATGCCGGCGAGGTCGGGGTGGGCGAGAACCGGATCGCCCACCCGGCTCGCCCGGCCGGGAAGGAAGTTGACGACGCCGGCGGGCAGGCCGGCGGCCTGGAGGACTTTCATCAAGTGGTAGCCGGAGTAGACGGCGCTCGAGGCCGGCTTCCACAGTACGGTGTTGCCCATGAGCGCCGGCGCGGTGGGGAGGTTGCCGCCGATCGAGGTGAAGTTGAAGGGGGTGACGGCGAAGACGAAGCCCTCGAGCGGCCGGTACTCGAGGCGGTTCCAGGTCAGCGGCGGCGACGACGGCTGCTCCGCGTAGATCGCCCGCGCGTAGAAGGGGTTGAAGCGCCAGAAGTCGATCAGCTCGCAGGCGGAGTCGATCTCGGCCTGAAAGACGGTCTTCGACTGGTTGAGCATGGTGGCGCCGTTGACGGTGTCGCGCCACGGCCCGGCCAGGAGATCGGCGGCACGCAGGAAGACCGACAGGCGCTCCTCCCACGGCATCTCCGACCATTCCTTCCACGCCTCCTTCGCCGCCGCCGCCGCCGCCGCCACCTCGGCGGCGCCCGCCTGGTGGTAGGTGGCGAGCACGTGCCCGTGATCGTGCGGGCAGACGGCGCGGGCAGTGTCCCCCGTGCGTACCTCGCGGCCGCCGATCAGGAGCG
>Ga0209626_1000122_pt1 | contig 16674 bp, 16 predicted proteins | sample JacPinW_OM1H0_M2_FD_187962 | JGI IMG/M metagenome (GOLD analysis project Ga0209626, IMG submission 187962) | Forest soil microbial communities from Algoma, Ontario, Canada - Jack Pine, Ontario site 1_JW_OM1H0_M2 (SPAdes) (version 2) | ecosystem: Environmental > Terrestrial > Soil > Boreal... | reverse complement strand
CGCTGCGCCGCGGCCGCGCTGAGTCATGTCGGTGCGGACGAAGCCTGGCGCCACGGCGTTCACGGCTCGCGTGCGCAACGATTGCGGCGTTCGAGCCCCTCAGCCCGTGGCCGTCTGACGGGCTGCGGATGCAGCCACTCGTCGAACCACGTTTCTGATTCGGCCGACGTGAGAGATCTCGACCTCTACAACGTCTCCATCCTTCAGGAAGCGTGGAGGATTGAAGCCGATGCCGACGCCCTCCGGGGTACCGGTGGCAATGATGTCGCCGGGCAAGAGCTCCATGCCCTTGGAGATCGTCGCGATCAGGGTCGGCACGTCGAAGATCAGATCTGAGGTGTTTGCGTCCTGCCGCGTTTCGCCGTTGACCGTAGTACGAACCTGCAGATCCATGCCGGCCAATTCGTCCGCAGTGACGATCCAGGGACCCATCGGCGCGAACCCATCGACCGCTTTGCCCAGGTACCATTGATTGTGGTCGCGTTGCAGATCGCGTGCCGTTACGTCATTGAGAATTGTGTAGCCGAAAACGTGCTGCAGGGCCGCGGCCTTGGAAATGCCACGTCCCTTTTTGCCGATGACGACGGCGAGCTCCCCCTCATAGTCCACGGCTTGATCGATATTCGGCCACAGGGGGATGGCGTCGGTGGGGCCGGCAATCGCTGTCCAGGGCTTCGTGAAGATGATGGGCTTCTCCGGATCCGCAGGCCCGGCTCCCTTCTTGCTGGCATCGAATCCGCTGGCGGCGAATTCCCGCGCATGGGCGCGGTAGTTTTTCCCCACACAGAACACGTTACGTGGAGGCCTCTGAATCGGCGCGAGCAATAGCGCCTCCTGTAGCGCGTACCCTTTGTCCTTCGGAGGATCGGCAAGCTGGCGCTGATGCAGACGAGCGATCGCAGCGACCATGTCGTCGGCAGGGTGTTGGCGAAACTCGGGGAAGAGATCAGCGAGCGGCCAGAACAGCGCCTGGGTGTCATCGACTACGGCGGCCATCCGGGCGGTGCCGCGTTTCAGTGTTGCCAGTTTCATCTTATCCTCTCATCGGGACTTCACGAGTCTTGTTCACGCCCGCTATCCGGCGGACGCCGCCTCTCGCCGCGGCTGCCATCGGGGAAAGCGGATGTCACGGCGCCGTCTGTGCATCCACAGCTAGCTTCTCGCTCTGGGGAGTGATCGGCAAGCTCAAAACGCGCGTCTCCCGTCTACACACAGCGAAAGCGCATACCTTCATCTCGCCGGGCCGGCTTACTATTCCCTCTAGTAATGGCGCACCGAGTTAATTTCATCTGGCCAGGTGGAGGTGTTATCGCCGATCTATGGTATTTGGATGAACACATAATTCCAGATCGCATAGGGCACTGCCCTGTCTTTCTTTGCGACATTTGACTCAGTGGTTGGCGATACTGGGCGTCCTTCTCCTGTTGTTCCCTGGCGCCAGGCAGCGGTAATCCGATGACCTCGAGCAGATCATGCGGCTAGAAAACCACCGCGAGGTCGTTCGAGTACTAGTTGCGTTGATGCTGAGCATGTTTCTGGGAGCGCTGGATCAAACGATCGTCGCTACCGCGTTGCCTTCGATGGCCCGCGAGCTCAATGGGGTGGAGCTGCTCGGCTGGGTGGTGTCTGCTTATCTTCTCTCCATAACCGCGGCAACTCCCGTCGTCGGGAAATTGAGCGATCTGCATGGGCGCCGGGTGGTTCTGCGGGCTTGTGTGATCGTGTTCGCTGCAAGCTCGCTGCTGTGCGCACTCGCCCGGAACATGCCGGTCTTGATTCTTGGGCGCCTGATACAGGGAATGGGCGGCGCGGGCCTGATCACCATCGCACAGGCCACGATCGCAGACATCATTGCGCCACGCGAGCGCGGCCGCTACGTCGGATATATCGCGGTGGTGTGGGCCAGCGCTGGTCTGATCGGCCCATTGTTGGGCGGGGCGCTGACAGAGTATTTCAGCTGGCGCTGGATTTTTCTCATCAACCTGCCGTTGGGGGCACTGGTTCTTTTTCTTTCGGAAACGCGCCTCGCCAACCTGGTACCCAGCCACGCGGGCGGACGTATCGCGTACACGGACGTGACCTTGTTCGCGATTGGCACCACCGGACTCCTGCTCGGCTTGACCTGGGGCGGCGTGACATTTCCATGGGACTCCGCACCTGTACTGGGCTGCTTCGGCGTCGCGCTCGCATTCGGGGTTGCATTTGCACTGCGCCAGCGTAGCGTCGTCGAGCCGATCATTGCGCCACGCTTCATGCGTGATCCAGTTACCGCCCCGCTGTTTGCCGTAGCGTTCCTCGTCTATGGCGTCTATTTCGCGATCAGTGTCCTTGTGCCTGTGTATCTGCAACTGGGCCTGAGTCTCTCCCCGGCGCGAGCCGGTGCGTTTCTGGTGCCGGTATTGTTATCCAATTCCGTACTGGCGCTCTGGAGTGGGCACTATGTCTCCAGGACCGGCACTTATCGTCTGCCGCCGTTGCTTGGCTTACCGCTGGTGATCCTGGCGCTCACGGTTCTGGGACTGCTGGCCACGCAACTCACAGTGGTTGCAGCAGTGCTATTGCTGGTTGTGGCCGGATTGGGGGTCGGGCCGATTCTCCCGATTATCAACGTGTTGGCCCAGAATGCGACGCCGCCGGATCAGATGGGCTCGGTTACCGGAGCCGTCGCATTCTTCCGCATGTTGGGTGGGACGGTACTGAGCGCCGCGGGCACGGCCGTGATAATGGCGCACGTTCACCTGAGCGGTTCTCTGGCTCAACTCGCCAACGAGGATCCGCTCCATATTCCGGTCACGGTTCGACTTGCCGTCCGCAGCGCGTTCGGGTTGATGTTCCTGGGTACGGCCGGTGCATCGGTCATCGCGCTGGTTCTGTTTCTGATGATCGAGCAGCGTCCTTTGCGAAGTAGTTTCGAAGAACACAGCCGCAGAGGCGAAGCAGGGTCGCTATGAATCCGTTGGCCGAATTTCGACAATTTTCAGCACTGCCGGTCCGCCCGGGTGCCAGGAAGCCGTGCCGTGGCTGACGCGGAATTCGTCGTGGTACTCGCCCGCAGCGGCAGGGAGTTCCGTGTCCCGGTTACGAAAACCATCCTGGAGGTCCTGGAGGAAAACGGGATAGAGGTCCCGAACTCGTGCCGGCAGGGCCTGTGTGGCACCTGTGAAACCCGGGTCATCGCCGGGACGCCCGATCATCGCGACTCGATTTTGCCGCACGATCCCGGGGAGCGCGTGACCATGACGGTCTGCTGCTCGCGTTCGCTCAGTGAGCGGCTCGTGCTTGACCTGTGATTCTTGAGTCGGTGTGTTTCGCGCTTTGTTTCAAGGTGTTACGCACGCCAGAGCCACCGGATCGCCCGGCTCCGCAGGTACCCGGTTCACTGCATTGGGCCAAACCAGTAATCCTTTGCTGGGTTACATTGGGCCTCAGGAATGGAACCCACGAACGTACGCGGACCCGCCTAGTGCGTACCTGCATAACGCGCCGCCGAGGTAGCCAGTGGATCATCTGATCGATACGCACTTAACCGCCAGCCACTTGCGACTCCTCGTCGCGATTGTTGAAGAACACAGTCTGATCGGTGCGGCGGGGCGATTGAGTATGACGCAACCGGCGGTAACCAAGGCCTTGCAGGCCGCGGAACACCAGTTGGGTGTTCCTTTGTTTACCCGCACGAGCAGTGGCATGGTGCCGACGATTTACGGTGACGCTCTGGTGGCAAGAGCCCGGGTCGTTCTGTCACAGCTGAAGAACGCCGTGCAGGAGATTAACGACCTGCGCGAAGGAACGGGCGGGCGTGTGGCTGTGGGCACGCTGCTGGCGGCATCCCCGATCCTGCTGCCGAGGGCCATCGCGCAAATTCACGAGAAATGGCGGAACATCGTCGTCAGCGTGGTGGAAGGCACGAACGATTTGCTGTTGCCTGCGGTGCGTCGCGGTGATCTCGATCTCGTAGTGGGACGGCTGCCGGACACTACCGAGCATGGGGACTTCCTCCATGAAGTCCTCCTGGTCGACATGGCTTGTGTGGTGGTGCGTCCCGGGCATCCCCTGGCCGACAGTCGGGAACTCAAATTGGCGGATCTGCTGGAATGGAACTGGGTTCTGCCGCCGCAAGAGACCACTTTGCGCCATCAGATCGACCAGAGCTTCCGCAGAGAGGATGTCAATCCTCCCGTTCCCGCGGTCGAGTCTGTCTGCCTGTCAGTCAATCGGACGCTGCTCATGCTCACCGACTATCTGAGCGTATGGCCCTGGCAGGTGGCCTGTCGTGCGGCCGAGGCGAACGGAGTCGTCATCCTGCCGATTGCCCTGCCGGCTACCGAGGGTCCCATCGGTATTACCGCTCGCCGGGACGCACCCTTCTCTCCGGCTGTCGATCTCTTTGTCAGTACCCTTCGTGCCGTTGCGAAGGGCATACCGGTCAGTCCGCATTTGCATATTCCCGCTAGTAATGGCTCTCCGAAGTAAATTCAATTGGCGGCTCTGCCAAGCGATGCCGAAATACCCAATTCCTGCAGGTAGCCCGCTGCGCGCGCGCGTCTTCGACGCTACAAGCGGGCAACCAGAGTGCTGATTGAGGGCCCCAGAATGTCAACCGAAGCCCCGGACGCCGACTCCTACTTGTCCACAAAGCGATGGTTCGCAAGATACCCCGGCCTGGGAGCCCCCGGCATTCCCGTCGAACCGTTCATCTCCGACGAGCACTTTCACCTCGAGCGACAGCGTCTGTGGCCGAATGTCTGGCTGATGACGGGTCGAGCGGAGCACATTCCGGAGCCGGGGGATTATTTCATCAAGGATATTCCGCCGCTGAACGCGTCTCTCATCGTCGTCCGCGGTCGAGATCGTGTGGTTCGGGGGTTCCACAACGTCTGCCCGCATCGTGGTAGCCAGTTGTGCTGGGAAAAGAGTGGAACACGGGGTTCCACCACGGCCTTCAAGTGCCCCTACCACGGTTTCACATTTGACCTCGAAGGAATCCTAAGATTTGTGCCCGATGAGGAAAACTTCTACGGGCTGGAAAAGCAACGCATGGGTCTGGCTGCCGTGGCGACGGATACGTGGGAAGGGTTCATTTTTGTCAATTTCTCACCGAAGCCTGCCGAGTCGCTGCGCGCCTATATTGGGGAAATCGGCGACGGCTTGGCCGGGTATCCCTTTCATGAACAAAATTACCAATACAGCTATCGAGCGGTTCTCAACTGCAACTGGAAGCTGCTTGTTTCAAGCTTCTTAGAGGGTTTTCACGTTCGCGCCCTGCATGCGGCCGGCCTGCGCCGATTCGTCTCCAAGGACAATCCTTACAGCCATCTCGACTTCGTGAAGTTGCTGGGCAAGCACCGCTTGATCTCGCTCTACGTAAACCAGGCGGCAACTCCTACAACTGTCGCGGACATCGCGTTCTCGCGATACCGCAAGCTCATAACGCCAGTGGGCGGTGCATCGGGCACTGCGGGCGCGAGCACCCCTTCAGGGGCGAGTGCTCTGAACAAGTTTCTCATCAGAAACATATTCCCAAACCTGCAACTCAACCTCGTCATGGGCGGTTGGTACGCGTATCAGTTTTGGCCCCTGGCAGTCGACAAAGTACTGTGGGAAACACGTATGTGCTTTTCCAAGCCGGTCAATGCTACGCAGAAGTTCTTTCAGTGCTACGCCAGGTATGCGAGCCGGGACAACCTGATGGAAGACGGCAAGGTAACGGAGCACCAGCAGCTGGCCCTTAAATCGGGCGTAATTAAGAAGTTGGTTCTTCAGGACGAGGAAATCGCCGTACAGCACTTCAATAAAGTGGTCGAGGACTATACGCACCCGCAGGGCGTGTAACCCGGTGTGGGATGCTTACGACAGGGGGAGCGGATGACTGCAACCGGAAACGATCGGCGACTCCCGGAAGGCTTTGGGGACCTGGAACAGTTCGTGGAAGTCTGGGCGCTCGCTGAGGAACAGCAGCGCATGCAAAGACGCTGGTCGAGCAGCATGGAGCAAATCCAACACTTCTACGACGCTATGGCGCCTCAGGTCGAGCGCGCGCTTAACTTTCTGGATGGGCGTGATATCGAGGCGCTGAGCCCGTCGGAGAGCCGGCTGCTCTATCTGACCTACTCACTCGTAGAGGTGGCTAATCCTGTGGAGGTCTATCATCGACCGGCGTCTTCACATGCACTGCCACCCGATCGCTTTGCCCCGGTCGACCCTCTTTAGATTCCGTTTCGCAACCGTCGGGAGAGCTCTGACATGAGTGCCTCAGGAGACCGGCAGCCAGCGCCCAAGGAAGTCGTGATCAACTTCCTGCAGTTGATGGGTACGGGTGACTGGGCCGACATGGAAAGAGCTGGCGAGTTGTTTGCCGACGACGTGTCGTTTTGGATTGCCGGCAATACTGCGATCTCAGGGACGGTCGTCGGCCGGGAGGCCGTGATGGAAGGGCGCTTCCGTCCGTCCCGCAAACGGACAGTGGCCGGGACGCTGAGTCTTAAGATCGGAGCGGTTATCGCCGAGGGTGACTACGTCGCGGCCGAGTGGACTTCACGTCGTGCAGTCGTTAACAGTCCGGACTACGTGAACTCATTTTTCGGCCTGTTTCGGGTTCGCAACGGCAAGATTCAGATTCTGCGCGAATATCTGGATACCCAGGCGATCGTCGAATCTCGCTGGCGCCACGTGGACAGTCCGGCCAAGTAATGACCGGGGCACAGTTGCAGGACTCGTCGCCTGCCTCTGATTGGGACGAGCTGATTTCCTCGATTGAGACCACCTGATTCCTCGGATGCACGTAACCTCCCAGGGCGGGTGGCGAACGACACCTGCTCCGGTTTGCAAATGACCGGCAATGAGTAATGCTTCAGTGGAACCTGTAGGTCAGATCGATGCCGGCGGTGAGAGGCTGATTTATCGTGTAACGCTGGAACGCCGCCGTCTGTACGCCTTGATTCGGCTGGGGATCCAGTAGCACCTGATTGTTAAAGAGATTGTTCACAAAAAGCGCGGCCGTCCAAGTGGCACCCGCATTCGCTTCGCCACTCATCCCGAAGCGAAAATTGACTATGTTGTAAGCGGGCAGATGTATCAGGACTTGATTGATGTTCAGCACTGTGGCGGTAACTCCCACCGGCTCGGAGATTCTCGTGCCGACATAATTCTCCTCGAGTGAACTGTACATGGACAGGCCGTTCGTCAGGGTGTGCTTCCATTGCAGGACGACGGACCCTGTGTACTCCGGAGTGTCGGGAACTTGCATGCCTTTCGGGAAGCCAATAAGGGTACTGGTCTCGAGGAACTCCGTGTGGGTGTAGGCGCCATTCAGCGAGAGATCAAAGCCAAGCGGCAGGAGGGTTCGCAGCTGGGCCTCAACGCCTTTGATGGCGGCGTCGGCTCCGTTGGCGTCGAGAAAGAAACCAGCTATGTTGGTGGGCAGCTGCGGGTTACGCCACTTCTCATAGTAGGCGTCGAGGTCTACAAGCATACGGTGCTCGAAGAAAGACGATTTCCAGCCCAGCTCGTAGCTCCACAGCGTATCCGATTTGAAAGTGGTCGGCGTCTGCAGGAATATGTTTGGGTTGCAAGTCGTGGTAAGCAACACTTTTGCTTGCAGTCCACATTCAACCGCAACCGCGAATGCGTTGCTGCTGCCAACTGGTTCCGCGGGTGCTGGATTGTTGGCGCCACCGATGCGGATTCCCTTCGACGCCTTCGCATACACCATATCGTCTTGGGTGATCTTGTAGCTCACGGTGAACTCCGGGAGAGTTCCGCTGGCTTCATTCGAGAACGAAATTTTATACGGTACACCATTGCCCAGAGCTGCGTTCGGGGCCAAAAACCCGTACTCAGTGTCGGAATTGCTCAGGCTGTAGTGGTAGTGCCGAAGGCCAGCCTCGACATTGAAGTGCGGCGAGAGCTGCCAGGTTACATCGCCAAAGAACGCGTTCTGGGTGATGACCTGGGGCTGAAAATCAATGAACTGCCAGGGAGGCGATCCAATAACTGGCGCGGCCTCCGGGCTGATCAGGTATTGATTAAACTGAGAATGCAGATCCTGGTAGAAGTAGCCGGCGACCCACTGCAAGGGGCCAGGGGCGGTGGAGGTGAGTCGCAATTCCTCGCTCAGCTGCCACTCGGTGTCCTGCTCAGTGGCGCCCGGACCGTTAGGCTCAGGCCCCAATGGCCCGAGGCCCCCCGCCGACGCGTTGTACGCAGGGATGCCGAATACGGAGTTGACTCCCTCCGTGGCGTCCTGGATTACATACGCGTTGCGGTGCCAGAGCCCAGTGGCCGAGGTCACTGAGAACTTAGGCAACTGATCGATGAATTTCAAACTGCCGAAAGTGAAGCTGTCAGTTTGCGGTTCGGGGACGTCATAGGGTTCCCAGTGCGCCTTGACAGCTGGTGTTTGGGGATAAGTCACGGCTCCGTTGACATCGACTACGGGAGCGGCACCCTGTTGGGTTCGTTGGTACATCGCCATGGGTTCGATCGTGAGGTTATCCGTGGGCTTCCATAGAAGCGCCGCGCGGATCGAGTCCACAGTGGTCGTGTTCACTCCGCGCAAGTCTTCCTGCAGCGGCGCCGAGTAGAAATTGCTCGGCCGAGACACGTTAGGGAAAGGGCCGAGATCGGTTGTTACGGCTCCGTTCGCAATCACCCGACGCTCGATCCAGCCGCTGTCGTCGGTGATTGATCCGACGATGCGCACGGCTACCGTGTCTCCCATCGGAAAATTCATCATCACGTTTTGCTGGCGGTTGATGTTGCCGCCGGAGGAAGTATCGGAGACCACTTCCTCCGCGCTGAGGGAATAGGTTTTCAGCTGGGGGAGGCTGGGAATGAGCCGGATGGTTCCGGCGAGAGAGCTCGATCCGTAAAGCGTCCCCTGCGGTCCGCGCAGCACCTCGACCCGCTCGAGGTCATAGAGGTTAGGATTGATGTCCGTCTTGCCCAGGTTGGAAAAAGCGGGCGACGCGAGTGGTATCTCGTCTATGTAGAAGCCCACCACAGAGGAGTTGCCGCCCAAGCCGTACACGCCGCGCATTTCATACTCACTCTGGCCGGGACCCGCGTCGCGGACAGCAAGACCCGGCACCGACCGGGCGAGGGTTTGAAGGTCGATGATTCCCCGGGAAGCAAGCTCGTCGCTGGTGACGGCCGTCAGGCTGATGGGAGTGTCCTGCACCGTGGTCGTGCGCTTGGTCGCGGTGACTACCACGGTCGTGAGCTCTTGCGCCGTCGCAGGATTGGCGCCCGCGGGCTCTGCCGCCGGGGGTCCTTCATTCCGGGGAGGAGCGCCGTCGCCTGCATACACGGTGAATGGTGATAGAACCATCCCCAAGGCCGCCGCAAGGAGCAGAGCCCTGGAGTTCTTTGATTCGGTGCCTACCTTCATGTATCTCCCCCGCGGCGGCCCCGACCTCAACGGTCGAGGATGACATTAGGCATCTGCTCAGGCTCTTCTCGGCCGGTGTTTCATTCGCGCGTTGATTGCATCAGGGCCGCGGAGGATTTCCCCGTTGGATCCCTTAATGGACTAATCATTGGACATTTGATCACATCAAAGCACACCATTCAAGGGCAAGCGCGGCCAGCCGTTGCGCCGGCTACTCGGAAAGGTTGTGGAACAGAGCGAATCCCCGCCGGTCTCTCCTGAGCTGCTGGTCTCCTTGCGGGTGCCGCGGAACTTAAGGTAAGCTCCAATTATTAGACCACTGCGTGATTCACGGACCGCCAAGACCACGCATACGGCAGAGGTCGAGTGCAAATCACCTATCTTGAGGCGGTCATTCAGGCGCAAATCGAGGAGATGCAGCGCGACGAGCGCGTGATCCTCATGGGGGAGGACATCCCCGTCTATGGCGGCGGCCGCATCGTCGACCGATTCGACGCCTCGCGCGTCTGGAGCACGCCGATTTCGGAAGGGTCCTTCGCAGGCGTCGGGATCGGGGCGGCGATTGCGGGGCTGCGTCCGATCGTGGACCTCGGCATTGCCAGCTTCATGTATCTCGCCTCTGACCAGATCATCAACCAGGCTTCCAAACTGAGGTACATGACCGGCGGGCAGATACGTGTGCCGGTCGTCTTCCGCTGCTGCATGTATTACGGCAGCGCCCTCGCCGCGCAGCACTCCGACCGGCCGTACCCGCTGTTCCTGAACATCCCGGGATTGAAACTGATCAGTCCGAGCACCGCCGCGGACGTCAAGGGCCTGCTGAAGTCCGCGGTGCGCGACGATGACCCGGTGATCGTCTTCGAGGACACGCGCTTGTGGCCCGTGAAGGGCGAGGTCCCCGCCGATCCGGACTTTTTGATTCCCATCGGCAAGGCGGACGTCAAGATAGTGGACAAGGACGTTACCCTGGTCGCGGTAGCGGGCGCGATGCGCGCCACCCTCGAGGCGGCCAAAATCCTGTCGGCGGAGGGGATATCCCCTGAGGTGATCGATCCGCGCACACTGAAACCGCTCGACATGGACACCATTCTCGGATCAGTCGCGAAGACGCGGCGTCTGGTGGTGATCGAAAATGGCCATCGCATTGCGAACGTCGGCGCCGAAATTGCCGCGGCGGTCTGCGAGCAGGCGTTCGACAGTCTGGCGAAGCCGATCATTCGCTTGAGCGCGCCGGATGTTCACGTTCCGTTCAGCCCGGCGCTGGAGCAGCTTCTGTATCCCAGCAAGGAAAAGATCGTGGCGACCGTGAAATCGCTGCTGTGACCTCAAGACCGATATGACCGTCAATGTGAATTTCCCCAAGTCCGGAATGGGGATCGAGGAGGGCACCGCCAGGCGCTGGCTCAGGGCTGTCGGTGACAAGGTGCGCCAGGGCGAAGTCATCGTCGAGATCGAAACCGCCAAGGCACTTCAGGAAGTGGAGGCGCCGGTGAGTGGAACGCTCGTGCGCATTCTGCTGCCGGAAGGCGCGACCGCCGCCGTCAACACGCCGATAGCCGTCATCGAGGAAACCTCCTGAGCCATGAATGAGCCCTATGTCGTCAGGCCGCTGTCGCCCCTGCGCAGGGTCATTGCCGCCCGCATGAGCGACGCAAAGCGCACCATCCCGCACTTCAGGCTCATGGCCGACATCGAGGTGGACGCACTTCTTGCCCGGCGCAAGGAGCTGTGCCAGGCGCGACCCGGCATGGCGCTGTCGCTGAACGACCTGTTGATAAAGGCTTGTGCCCAGGCGCTGATGGAGGTTCCCGAGGTCAATGTTCAGTGGGCCGACAATGAGCTGCATCAGTTCGCCAGCGCAGACATTTCCATCGTGACTGCCGTGGAGGGGGGACTCGCGACTCCCATCGTGCGCAAGGCACAACTCAAGTCGATTTGGGAGATCTCGGCGGAAGTGAAGGACCTCGCCGCCCGCGCGGCCCGCCATGAGCTCAGGATGGATGAGATCATGGGGGGCTCCTTCAGCATTTCGAATCTCGGCATGTATGGCGTGGACGAATTCGACGCCGTCATCAATCCGCCCCAATGTGCCATCCTGGCCATTGGAGCGGCCAAGTCCCGCTGCGTGGTCTCCCGGGATCTTGAGCCGCTCGTGGCGACGGTGATGCGGGTGACCCTCTCCGCGGATCACCGCGCAATCGACGGGGTCGCCGGCGCGCGTTTCCTGTCGGCCCTCAAGAGTTGCATCGAGGCTCCGCTGTGCAACGCCTAGCCCAAAAGGTCGCACTCGTTACGGGCGGGGCGGTGGGCCTCGGTCAGGCCATCGCCCGGCGCCTGGCGAGCGAGGGAGCGAGGGTCGTGATCACTGATGTGGATCGTAGCGCTGGTGCGGCGACCGCCGCCGCCGCCGGGCTCGCCTTTATAGAGCAGGACGTGTGCGACGAGCACCGCTGGACGCAGGTCGTGGGCGAGATCGAGCAACGGCTCGGCCGCTTGAATATTCTGGTCAACAACGCCGGAATCCTCGGCCCGATGAACGCCATCAGCCCTGAGGACACACCCATCGACCTATGGCGCCGGATCTTTGCCGTGAACGTCGAGGGGGTCTTTCTCGGCTGCCGGGCTGCCATTCCCGCAATGCGGCGCGCGGGTGACGGATCGATCATCAACATCTCGTCCATCGCGGCATTGCGCGCGACGCCGTATGCGACGGCTTACGGGGCGAGCAAGGCGGCGGTGCGACAGCTCACCAAGTCGGTCGCGCAGCACTGTGCCGAAAAGAAGCTCAACATTCGCTGCAACTCGGTTCACCCCGGCGACGTACGGACGCCGCTGTGGGACAAGGCTGCGGAGGAACTGGCGCGTGTTCGCCAGGTCCCGGTCGAGGTGATCATCGAGGAAGGACGGACGGACTCCCCGATGGGGGAATTCACCCTCCCTGAAGACATCGCCGCCGTGGTTGCATTCCTCGCGTCCGATGAGGCGCGGCATATCACCGGCACCAAGATGATCGTGGACGGCGGCACCGCGAACTGCGAGTCCTATCGCAAGCCTGCCCGAGGCGCCGCGGGGCAGAGCCGATGATCACCGGCATCAGTCACGTGGGGATCTCGGTCGCCAACCTGGAGCGATCGATCGCGTTTTATCGCGACCTTCTCGGCATGCGCTTGATCCAGGAAGTGCCGATGGGCGGCGCGAACTATGACGCCATCATGGGGCTGAAGGGCACACACGGAAGAATTGCCGTTCTGAGGACGGGGGATCTCGAGATCGAGTTGTTGGAGTTCAAACGTCCTGCGCCACGACCCGTCGATCCCGATCGGCCCGTCTCAGATCAGGGCATCAGCCATTTTGCGATCCACGTTGAGGACATCGCCGCGCTGCACGCACGCCTCGAGGCAGCCGGAGTGCGTTTCCATAGCGCTCTGGTTTATTTCCCAAGGTGCGCGACGACGGCCGTCTATTTTCGCGATCCGGACGGAAATCTCATCGAGATGCTTCAGGAGAACATGCCCGGCCAGGCGGAGGAAGCGCTTGCAAACCGCTAAAGCCAGCAGCCCGGTCGACTGGGTCGCGAGAGCCGGCGCTCTGCGCATCCAGATACGAAACTTCGTAGGCGGCGAGTCACTCGCAGGCGACGGTGCGGGGGAGCTGCACAAGTCAAGCCCGAGGGACGGGCAAGGTCTATATACGTTCGCCGCCGGCTCGCCGCGGGACGTCGAGTCGGCCGTAGCGGCGGCGCGGCGCGCGTTCGTGGACGGGCGCTGGTCGCGGCTGCCTGCACACCGGCGGAGCGACGCGCTCTACCGGCTCGCGGTGCTGCTCGCCGAGCACACGGAAGAGTTCGCGCTGTTGGAATCGCTGGATACGGGCAAGCCGATCAAGGACGCATTGGCCTTCGATGTTCCCAGGGCGGCTGCGACCTTTAGATTCAGCGCCGCTGCCGGCGACAAGCTCGCCGGTCAGGTATACGGGGTCGATGCCAGGAGTCTCTCCTATCAATCCCGGCGGCCTCTGGGCGTCGTCGGCGGAATAATCGGCTGGAACTTTCCGCTGGTCCTCGCCGCGGAGAAGATCGCGCCCGCCCTGGCCATGGGAAACAGCCTGGTGCTCAAGCCCTCGGAGCTGACCTCACTGTCGGCGGCGCGGCTTGCCCAACTGGCGCTCGAGGCCGGCGTTCCCGAGGGGGTGCTCAACGTTATCCACGGCAGCGCGGAAGTTGGGGCGGCACTCGCGCGTCATCAGGATGTGGACATGATCACCTTCACGGGCAGCAGCCGCACCGGGAAGCTCCTGTTGGTTGCGGCGGGCGAGTCCAACATGAAGCGCCTGCTGCTCGAGTGCGGGGGCAAGGCGCCCAATATCGTGTTCGCCGATGCGCCGGATCTGGCCGCGGTCGCCGACGGCATCATCGCCCGTGCCTTCTGGAATCAGGGGCAGGTGTGCACGGCAAGCTCGCGCCTGCTCGTCCACGAGGACATCAAGGATGAGCTGCTGGGACTCGTGATCGAGCGTGCATCGGTGTTGCATCCGGGCGATCCGCTCAAGGAGCAGACGACCTTCGGTGCACTGGTGAGCAATGGGCACCGCGAGAAGGTCCTGGGCTATATCGCGAGTGGCGAGCGCGAAGGCGCGCGCGCGATTTATCAGGCGAGCACGCTTGCGCCGATCCCCGGCGGCTTTTACGCAGCCCCGGTAATCTTTGACAAAGTCTCACCTGCGCACCGGATTGCCCAGGAAGAGATCTTCGGCCCCGTGCTGTCGGTTCTCGCCTTCCGGGATGACGAGGAGGCTGTGCGCATCGCCAACAGCACGATTTACGGCCTGTCCGCGATTCTGTGGACCCGGGATCTCGGGCGGGCGCATCGGCTTTCGCAGTCGATCGACGCGGGCTGGATCGTGGTCAACGCCACCGCCTCCCCGACCGGTGGCCCGGGACCGGGCATCGTGTCGATCGGCGGACACAAGCAATCGGGTATCGGGGTAGAAGGCGGCGTCGAAGGGCTGAAGGCGTACACGCGTGAGAGCGCCATCCAGATCTTCGTTTGACTCGGCGCCCTGACGGCCTTGCGAGCCGCTGGAGGACGGATGGACAGTTTGGACGGGCAGGTCGCACTGGTCACCGGGGCGGGGCGCGGCATCGGTGCCGGAATCGCCCTCGAGCTGGCGACGCGCGGCGCGCGCGTTGCGTTGATGGGACGGACCGAGAGTACCCTGGAGGAGTCTGCCGAGCTCATCAGGGTCCGCACCGCGACGCAGGTCTCCGTGCACCCGGGCGACGTGACCGATGAGCACAGCGTCGAGAAGGTCATCGACTCGGTGTTGCAGCGGCATGCGCGCATCGACGTGCTGGTGAACAACGCCGGCATCGTCGATCAGGCGCAGTTCCTCGATATCGGACTGGCGGGCTGGAATGCCGTGATCGCGACCAACCTCACCGGCGTGTTTCTGATGACCCAGCGGGTCGCGCGCCGCATGCGCACCACCGGCGGCGGGTCGGTGGTCAATATCGCCTCGATCGATGCGTATGGAACGGACGGGCCGCAGGCCAGTTACACCGCGGCCAAGGCGGGCGTGGTTGGCCTCACCAAGGCGGCGGCTACCGAGCTCGCGCCGATCAAGGTGCGCGTGAATTCGGTGAGTCCCGGCTGGGTGCATACGAAGATGGTGGAGGAGTTCGTCACCGCGGACGCCATGAAGTACCTGCTGGGAAAATTCGCACGTGTACCCATGCAACGCCTGGTCGAGATCAACGAGGTAGCGCGCGCGGTGGCCTTCCTGGCCGGCCCCGGCAGTTCCGCCATTACCGGTATTGATGTGCCGGTGGACTGCGGAACACTCTCCAATCTTTTCGTATTCGAGACGCTGCCGACGTAAAATGCCCGCCCTTATGAGCGCCTCCAAACACCTCGAGCCGATCAAGGCGATCGCCACTTATGAGCTGGTCGCGAACCAGATTCAGCGCGCCGTGCACTTAGGTCTCCTGGTGCCCGGAGATCGGCTGCCGGCGGAGCGCGCACTCGCCCAGCAACTCGGCGTAGCGCGGATGACGGTGCGCGAGGCCATCCGCGTGTTGGCCCATGAGGGACGCATTACCGTTCGACGCGGCGCGCACGGCGGGATGTGGATTCGCGCTCAGGACGTCACCAAGCGCGAGCTTCTGCAGCTCGCCGCCGACACGGATCGCGCGATCGGTGACGTCTACGAGTTTCGCGAGCTGGTCGAAGGCGCCTCGGCGCGCCTGGCCGCGGAGCGTGCCAAGCCGGACGATGTGCGCAAGCTCCGCAGCCTGTCGTCCTCCATGGAGAAGATCCTCGCGGCGCATCTCAAGAATCCGGCGATTTCCGCCAACGTGGCACGTTTCCTGGGGCTCGACTCGCAGTTCCACAGCGAAATAGCCCGGATCTCCGGCAACCACTTCGTCATCGAAGCCGTGGAGCGCGGGCTGGCGGCCCGCTATGCGCCCTTCGGCGTGCTGCTGCGCACTCTGACTCCGCGCGCCAACAACGGCCACGAGGAGCTGGTGGAGGCGATAGCGGCTGGGGACGGCGCCCGAGCTGAGAAGCTGATGCACTCCCACGTGGCGACGGCGCGCAACACTATCATTTCCCGTCTTAAACGGCATTTGCGCGCACAAACCGGTGCGTAGCTTGATCGAGGCCGGTGACACAGCGACCCCGGCGTCCCGCTCCACGACATCCGGCGTTCGGCTCAAGAAGAACACGATCAGTCCGCTCGGGCTCGCCGCGCTCGCCATCGGCATTACCTCTCCGGCGATGGGCCTGTTCGCCTTGTGGGGGACCATGGAGGCAGCCACCGGCCCGGTCACTCCGCTGATCTTCCTGTCGGCCATGTTGGTCACGCTGCCGACCGGGATTTCCTATGCCGTGCTCAACAGCCGCTTTCCGTCCGCAGGTGCCGCATCGACCTGGCTGTGGCGATCGATGAGTCCCCTCGCCGGCTTCCTGGCGGGCCTCATGATGAGCACTTATTTCCTCATGGCGACCATGTCCGTTCCGGTGATGTTCGCCATGTTCTTCGCGGATTTCCTGCGGATCCTCCAGGCTCCCATATCCCACCTCGACGCGCTCTACTGCGGCGTGGTGGTCTCGACCATCCCGGTGGCTTTCGTCTGCCTGCGGGGCGCCGAGGCGTCCATCAAGGTGACGGTGCGCCTGATGCTCATCGAGACCTTCGTGGTGCTCGCGCTGTCCGCCACCATACTTTTTGTCAAGGCGGGTGAGGCCGGTGGCATCAACTTCGGCCCCTTCAACCCGCGCAATGCCACG
>Ga0209626_1000121_pt1 | contig 16819 bp, 12 predicted proteins | sample JacPinW_OM1H0_M2_FD_187962 | JGI IMG/M metagenome (GOLD analysis project Ga0209626, IMG submission 187962) | Forest soil microbial communities from Algoma, Ontario, Canada - Jack Pine, Ontario site 1_JW_OM1H0_M2 (SPAdes) (version 2) | ecosystem: Environmental > Terrestrial > Soil > Boreal... | reverse complement strand
CCGACGTCGACAAGGACAAGGCCCTCAAGGAGGGCGTGGCCCTCGGCGAGATCTACAACGCGCTGCAGACGTTCCTCGGCGGCTCGTACATCAACGACTTCACCCGCTTCGGCAGGCAGTGGCGCGTGTTCCTGCAGGCCGAGCCCCGTGACGCCAAGCGTCTGGCCGCCCGCAAGACACAGTTTCGCGAGTTCGAAGCGGCCGCAACCGTGTTGAGCGTGCGCCTGCTGCGCTCAGCGGCTGCCGCGAGCCGGCTCGAAGAGCCCGACGCAGCCGAGCGCGTCGCCGAGGAGAGTGATCTCTTTCTGCGCACCGTACGGGATCTGAGACGTGTCCACTCCCACCTCGCGAGCTTCGCCTACCCGGTCATCCACCGAGTGCGTGGCCGCACCCGTCGCGGCGCCGCGCGCGCCGTAGCCGAGGCCGGTGCCGTCAATGCAACCGCCGCAACGCCTCCGGTGTCGCCAAAGTCCACTGGCGCAGATGAGGACGATCTGGGATAACCCTCCGGGGGTACAATACGTTATTTCTTAACTAGTTAGCGATGTAAGCTATCTTGACTTCTCACTATCCCATGATCTATCTGGCCTCGACCTGGGTGATCCCGGTGCTTCTCGCGATCACTTTGCATGAGGCGGCCCATGGTTTCGTGGCACATCATTTTGGCGACGACACCGCCTGGCAGCTCGGGCGAGTCTCCCTCAATCCGCTCAGACACATCGATCCCTTCGGCACGCTGTTCCTCCCGGCGCTGCTGCTGTTGACACATGCACCCTTTCTCTTTGGGTACGCCAAGCCCGTGCCTGTGAACTTCGGTCAGCTGCGAAATCCCCGCCGCCACATGATCTGGGTGGCCGCAGCCGGGCCTGTCATGAACCTCGCGCTGGCGACGGCCGCAGCGCTGCTCTTGCACACGCTCGGCTTTCTGCCGGTGGGTATCGATCAATGGGTCCTGAGGAATCTCGTCAACGCAATCAACATCAATGTCATTCTCGCAGTCTTCAACCTGATCCCCCTCCCGCCCCTCGATGGCGGCCGAGTCGCCGTGGGGATTCTGCCCAATGTGCTCGCAGCACCGCTCGCCCGACTGGCGCCTTATGGCATGTGGATCGTGATCGGGGCTTTTTTCCTTGTGCCGATTCTCGCGGCCCAGGCGGGCATCGACGTCAACCTCTTCAATCAGGTCATCACACGCCCGGCTGCCGCCATCATCAGTACCATCCTGCGCCTGACCGGCACGGGCTAGCGACCGCCAACGGCTTAGCGCTCGCCGCCCTCCCTCCCGCTTGCCACGCCGGACCCGTTACACTCGCGCTACTCCTGAGAAAGAGACGCCGTGCAAGCAGCAGCAACTCTACCTGCCGACGATCCCGCAGCTTCGTCGCCGATTGTTACGGTCGCGGGTCTGAGCAAGACCTACGCGACTGGCCTCAAGGCGCTCAAGCGCATCGACCTGACGATTCGCCGCGGTGAAATCCTGGCGTTGCTCGGTCCGAACGGCGCAGGCAAGACGACCTTGATCAACATCATCTGCGGCATCGTCACGCCGAGCGAGGGCAGCGTAGTGGCCGACGGTCACGATATCGTGCACGACTACCGCGCTGCGCGCAGCAAGATCGGCCTGGTGCCGCAGGAGCTTCACACCGATGCGTTCGAGAGCGTCTGGGCGACCGTGAAGTTCAGCCGCGGCCTGTTCGGCAAGGCCCCGAATCCTGCCTACTGCGAGAAAGTACTGCGGGATCTGTCGCTATGGGACAAGAAGGACTCGAAGATCATGACGCTTTCCGGTGGCATGAAGCGACGCGTGATGATCGCAAAGGCGCTGTCGCACGAACCTCAGATCCTGTTCCTCGACGAACCGACTGCCGGCGTCGACGTCGAGTTGCGCCGTGCCATGTGGCAGATGGTGCGTCGGCTGCGCGAGAGCGGAGTCACCATCATTCTGACCACCCACTACATCGAAGAAGCCGAGGAGATGGCCGACCGCATCGGCGTCATCAGCAAGGGCGAATTGCTCGTGGTCGAGGACAAGTCCCTGCTAATGCGCAAACTCGGCAAGAAACAGCTGACGCTGCAATTGCAGAATCGGCTCGCGAAGATTCCGACCGAGCTGTCCGGCTATCCCCTCGAGTTGACCGATGACGGGCATGCACTCGTGTTCACGTTTGATACGCAGCGCAAGGAAACCGGCATCGCCACATTGCTCAAGCGCCTCGGCGACCTGCATATCGACTTCAAGGACCTGCATTCCAGTGAAAGCTCGCTCGAAGAGATCTTCGTCAACCTGGTGAGGACACGGACGTGAACGTGCCGGCGATCAGGGCGATCTACCGCTTCGAGATGGCACGAACCTTCCGCACGCTGATGCAGAGCATCGCCTCGCCCGTGCTGTCGACATCGCTGTACTTTGTCGTGTTCGGAGCCGCAATCGGTAGCCGCATGGGCGCCATCGATGGCGTCAGCTACGGCGCCTTCATTATCCCCGGCCTTATCATGCTGTCGCTGCTCAACGAAAGCGTCTCGAACGCATCATTTGGCATCTACCTGCCAAAATGGTCCGGCACAATCTTCGAACTTCTGTCTGCGCCGGTATCGTACGTTGAAGTGCTGATCGGCTACGTCGGCGCCGCAACAACCAAATCGGTGATGCTGGGCATCCTGATTCTCGTCACGGCGCGTCTGTTCGTGCCCTACGGAATTGCGCATCCCGTATGGATGGTAACCTTCCTGGTACTGACGGCTGTAACCTTCAGCCTGCTCGGTTTCATCATCGGCCTGTGGGCCGACAGCTTCGAGCAGCTCCAGGTTGTGCCGCTCATGATCGTGACCCCACTTACCTTCCTCGGCGGCGCGTTCTACTCGATCAGCATGCTGCCTCCGCTATGGCAGAAGATTACCTTGTTCAATCCGGTGGTCTACCTGATCAGCGGATTCCGCTGGAGCTTCTACGGCGTGTCCGACGTAAACGTCGTCGCGAGCGCCGCCGCGACACTGGGCTTTCTTGCGTTGTGCCTGGTGATCGTGAGCTGGATATTCAAAACAGGATACAAGCTCAAGACTTAGCGCCGCCGACCGACAGCGCGGGAGGGCCATCACATGAGCAAGCGTGGCAGTTTTAATGTTTCGCGCCGCGAGTTCATCGAAGCCGGCGTGGTCGCGGGCATCGGTACCCTGCTCAGCCCGTTGACGGCCGCCGAGCCGACGGCGTTGTCGCTGCCGCAGATCACCAAAGCCATACCGTCGACGGGAGAGAGGATTGCGGCGATTGGGATAGGCACCGACTCATTTCGCGACCAGCTGCGCGACGAGATCCGCGCCGAGCTCAAGCGCATGAGCGAGCTCGGTGGTTCGGTGATCGACACGGCCGCCGCCTATGGTGACAGCGAAGCGCTGATCGGTCAGGCGCTTGACAGCCTCGGCACGCGCGACAAGATGTTTATTGCAACGAAGCTCGTGGGTAGCGAGGGCGCCGACAGCTTCGGGCGATCACTCGAGCGGCTGAAGACGCCACGCGTCGACCTCCTGCAAGTCCACAATCTCAACGGCGTGGCGGTGCTGATTCCGCTGATGCAGGAGTGGAAGAAGGCTGGGAAGATTCGCTACCTCGGCGTAACCACCTCCCGCGTCAGCCAACACGCACAGATCATCGACGTCATGCGCAACTACCCGCTCGATTTCATCCAGGTGGACTATTCGATAGCCAACCGCGACGCGGCCGAGGCAATTTTGCCGCTCGCGCTCGAGCGCAAACTCGCCGTGTTGGCTAATTTGCCCTTTGGGCATTCTTCGTTGTTCCGGCAAGCCGCTGACCGTGAGCTGCCGGGCTGGGCGGCTGATATCGATGTAGCGAGCTGGGGGCAATACTTCCTCAAGTATGTCATCTCGCATCCGGCGGTGACCTGCGCCATACCGGGCTCAACAACGGTGAGCCACTTGGTGGACAATCAGGGCGCCGGCCGCGGCAGGCTCCCGGACACAGCCATGCGCCGCAAGATGGAGGAGTACTGGGACCGCAAGCCATGATACTGATTGAGTCAGTCCTGGCTGAGGCAGCCGCTATTCAAACCCTGCGACGGGACATTCATGCGCATCCCGAACTTGGTTTTCAGGAGCAGCGGACCTCGGATCTGATCGCCAGGACACTGACCGCCTGGGGCATCCCTGTGCATCGGGGCCTTGGGAAAACCGGTGTGGTCGGTATAGTCAAAAACGGCAGCGCGAGCCGTGCCGTTGGGCTGCGCGCGGACATCGACGCGCTGCCGGTAACGGAGCACAACACGTTCGCTCACGCGAGCGTCCACCGCGGAAGAATGCACGCCTGCGGCCATGATGGTCACACCGCCATGCTGCTGGCCGCCGCCAAACATCTATCCGGTCATCGCGACTTCGATGGAACCGTCTACCTGATCTTTCAACCTGCCGAAGAAGGCGGCGGCGGCGCGCGCGAGATGATCAAGGACGGGCTGTTCGATTTGTTCCCGATGGAGGCAATCTTCGGCATCCACAACTGGCCCGGCCTGCAGGTCGGCCAATTTGCAATTAAATCCGGGCCGGCATTTGCGTCCAGTAACGAATTCAAGATCATTGTCCGTGGTAGAGGCGCGCACGCGGCGATGCCGCACAACGGCATCGATCCACTACCGGTGGCCTGCCAGATCGTACAGGCGTTCCAGACCATCATTTCCCGCAATAAAAGCCCGATCGATGCGGGCGTGATCTCGGTCACCATGATCCGGGCCGGCGAAGCCACCAACGTAGTGCCCGACTCCTGTGAACTGCAAGGTACGGTGCGAACCTTCACGGTGGAGGTGCTCGACATGATCGAGCAGCGCATGCGGCGAGTCACCGAAGCCACCTGTCAGGCGTTCGAAGCCAGCGGCGAATTCACCTTCACGCGCAACTACCCTCCCACCGTCAACCATCCCAGGGAAACGGAGTTTGCGCGCAATCTGCTAAGTGCTCTGGCGGGAGCGCACAACGTGAAGGAGTTCGAGCCCACGATGGGAGCCGAGGACTTCAGCTTCTTTCTACTCGAAAAGCCCGGCTGCTATTTTCTGATCGGCAATGGCGACGGCAGCCATCGCAGCGGTGGCCACGGCGCCGGGCCCTGCATGCTGCACAACCCGAGCTATGACTTCAACGACGAACTGATCCCGCTGGGCGGATCGATGTGGGTACGTTTGGCTGAAAACTGGTTGAGCGCTCGATTGTAGAGCCAAGGCTATAATTGTGATTGTCCTTCCGTCTGGGTGCGAGGCCGCTCGATGAACGCGTCACGAGAACCAGTATGGCGCAGTGAGGCAGAACGGCGGGCGCGGATCGATCTGGCCGCCTGTCATCGCCTGGCGGCGCGCTTCGGTTTCAGCGAGGGCATCGACAATCACATGACGATGCTCGTTCCGGGACACTCCGAGCGGTTTTACCTGGCGCCCTTCGGGCTATTGTGGTCGGAAGTGAAAGCCAGCGATCTGCTGGAGCTGGACTTCACCGGAACCGTCGTGGCCGGCAGCGGCCTGGTCGAGGACACGGCTCTTTACATCCACCTCTCAGTACACCGTCTGATGCCTCAGGCCCGGTGCGTGCTGCACACGCATATGCCTCACGCGACCGCTCTGAGCATGCTCGAGGATCCGCGCCTGGAGATGGCGGGCCAGAACGCGCTCGGCTTCCATGACGACATCGCCTACGTCGATTACCAGGGCCTGGCGCTTGACTACAGCGAGGGGGAGCGTCTGGCACGCGCCTTGGACGGCAAGCCGATCGCGTTGCTGCGCAATCACGGCGTGCTGGTGACGGCGCCCTCGGCGGCCCAGGCGTTCGAGCGGTTGTATTTCCTCGAGCGCGCCTGCCAGGCACAGCTGCTGGCGCTCTCGAGCGGGCGCAAGCTCCGCATCCTCCCCGAGAGCATCGTGCAGGCCACCGCCGCGCAGCTCGGATCCTGCGTAAGCGTCGGCGGCGAGGGACGCACCGAGCTGCATTTCGGGGCACTGAAGCGGCTGTTGGATCGCAGCGAAGCGGACTATGCGAGTTGACGACGCTGTCGACAGCGTCTGACCTGAGCGCGCGCACGCGCTGGTGGATCGTCGGGCTGCTGGCCGCCGCCCTCTTCATCAACTATGTCGATCGCGGCGCGGTGCCCACCGCCGCTCATCTTATCCAGGACGAGCTCGGATTCTCCGCGCGCCAACTAGGGCTGTTGTTCTCGGCGTTCTTCTGGTCCTATACGCTGCTGCAGATCCCTGTCGGGTGGGTCGCCGAGCGCTATGGCGCACAGCGGGTCCTGGCCGGGGGGCTCGCCGTGTGGGCGTGCGCCACCATGCTGGTCGGCCTCGCACAGTCCTTCGCCGCCCTGCTCGCGTTGCGACTGCTGCTCGGCATCGGCGAAAGCGCCGGCTTCCCTGCTGTTTCGAAATTGCTCGCAACGGTGGTACCGGTCAAGAGCCTGGGCACCGCCAACGGCATCGTTGCGTTCGCGTACATGTTGGGTCCGGCTGTGGGCACTTACTGCGGCGGACTCATCATGGTGCAGTTCGGCTGGCGAGCCGCATTCTGGCTATTCGGCGGGCTCTCGCTGCTGTGGCTGTTGCCCTGGTCGCGGGTCGAGCTGCCGCAACGCGCGGTGCCGGCGAGCGTCGCTGACGGCCCCGCGTTGCACACGCTTGTCAGACAGTCATCCCTCTGGGGCACGAGTCTCGGGCTGTTTTCGAGCAACTACACGTTCTACTTCATGCTGACATGGCTGCCTTTCTATCTGGTGCGCGAGCGCGGATTCTCGACCGGCGAGATGGCGAGCCTGACGGGCGGCGCCTATGTCGTGAACGCGCTGAGCGCGCTGATCGCGGGCTGGGCCATCGACCGTGTCGTCGCACGCTCCGGGAGTGCGAACCTCGCTTACAAGGCCGTGATGGTGGCGGCGCATGTGGGGTCGGTCGCCTGCATGCTGTGCATCGCGCTGGCATCGCCGTCCTGGGCAGTCGCGGGGATCTTCGTCTATCAGATCCTCTCCGGAATGTCTTCGCCGGGTGTGTTCGCCATGTCGCAAATCCTCGCCGGTCCGGCTGCCTCGGGCCGCTGGGTGGGAATCCAGAACGCCGCAGGCAATCTCGCCGGTGTCATCGCTCCGGCGCTCACCGGCCTGCTCGTCGAAGAGACCCGTCACTTCACAGCGGCATTCCTGCTCGCCGCGATCGTCAGTGTTCTGGGCCTGGCAGGTTGGGTATGGATGATTCCCCGGCTTGCCCCCCTTCCCTGGGCCACACTCGGGGCTGCCGCTGCACTTGAACGGGTGCGACAGATTCAGCCTCCTGCGGCGTGAGGATCAATCGGCGCGCCTTCGTGGCATTTCATCCGGCTGTGAGCTATTTTGGGCGCCTCGGCCGGAGGGGGATTTCCGGCCACCGGGCAGACTGGCAAGCATCGCCGAGAGGTGCGGTCTGCTGCCACCAGGTGTGGTCGAGGTGCACGTGGTGTCCTTGAAAAAAGCGACCGTCACTCGTGATGGCGCGCGAATGGGTCTCGTCCCGGGATGCGTGCCTGCACCAGCGCTGGCAGGACCGGGCGATTGAGTGGCCACGCACAATCCCTGGGCTCGCTGGAGGTCGCACTGAGCCATGCGGCCCGGCTGCTGCCGGCGCAGCCGGCGCTCGCTGCCGAACAGGCCGCCGAGATCCTGAAGGTCGTCCCCGACCATCCCGTCGCCATGCTGCTGTTGGCCGTTGCGCATCGCTCCTGCGGCGATCCGGCTGCCGCACTGCAGGGTTTGCAGCAGCTGTGCCGCAATCAGCCCGGCTGGGCTACCGCCCAGTACGAACTCGGCACGACGCTCGGGAGCCTCGGGCAGGGTGAGGCGGCCATCGCGGCGCTGCGTCGCGCGGTCGCCCTCAAATCTGACATGCCGGACGCCTGGCGTGCGCTCGCCGACCACCTCGCGGCGATCGGGGATGCCGACGGGGCGGACGCGGCGTACGCCCGGCACATCAAGGCCGCGACCAAGGATCCGCGCCTGCTCGCCCCGGCGGCGGCCCTCGTCGACAACCGAATTCCAGAAGCCGAGGCGCTGCTGCGCGAGCACCTCAAAGGCCATCCGACCGACGTCGCCGCGCTGCGTATGCTGGCGGAGGTTGCTGCGCGCCTGCGCCGCTACGCGGACGCACAACTGCTCCTCGAGCGCTGCCTCGAGCTCGCCCCGAGCTTCGATGCGGCCCGTCATAACTACGCAACCGTGCTCAACCGCCAGGGCAAAGCGGCGGCGGCGCTGCCGCACGTCGAGCAACTGCTCGCCAAGGAGCCCCGCAATCCGGGCTATCGCAACCTCAAGGCCGCGGTGCTCGCCAATGTGGGCGATTACGCCGCGTCGGCCAGGATCTACGAGGCCGTGCTGCAGGAGTTTCCGCAGCAGGCGAAGGTCTGGATGAGCTACGGTCACTCGCTAAAGACGAGCGGTCGCCTGGCGGACAGCATTGCAGCCTACCGCCGCGCCATCGCCACACAGCCGACCCTGGGCGAGGCCTACTGGAGCCTCGCCAACCTCAAGACGTTCCGCTTTGCGGAAGCCGACGTGCTCCGCCTTCGCGACGCGCTCGCGCGTAACGACCTGAGCGATGAGGATCGTCTGCACTTCGAATTCTCGCTCGGCAAGGCGCTCGAGGATGCGGCGGCGCACGAAGAGTCTTTCGTCCACTACGCCGCCGGCAACGCGCTGCGGCGCCGGTCGCACCCCTACAACGCCGGGCAGAATGCCGACTTCGTGGGCCGCTCAAAGGCGCTGTTCACCAGGGAGTTCTTCGCCGCGCGCGCCGGCTACGGGCTCACCGCACCGGATCCGATCTTCATTCTCGGCCTGCCGCGCGCCGGCTCGACGCTGCTCGAGCAGATCCTCGCGAGCCACCCGCTCGTCGAAGGGACGATGGAGTTGCCGGACATTCCGCAGATCGCACGCGAGCTCGCCAGCCGTAACGGCCCCGATGAGGAGGCCGGCTTCTTTCAGGCCGTGGCGGCACTGTCGGGCACGGAGCTGCGGGCCCTGGGTGAGCGCTATCTGGATGGCACCCGGATTTTTCGCAAGACCGATGCCCCGTTCTTCATCGACAAGATGCCGAACAACTGCCTGTACGTCGGTCTCATTCATCTCATGCTGCCGAACGCGCGCATCATCGATGCCCGGCGCCACCCGCTCGGCGGCTGTTTCTCGTGCTTCAAGCAGCATTTCGCGCGCGGTCAGAGCTTCACCTACGCCCTCGAGGATCTCGGCCGCTACTACCGCGACTATGTCGAGCTCATGGCGCATTTCGATGCGGTGCTGCCGCGACGCGTGCACCGGGTGTTGTACGAAGCGGTGATCGAGGAGACGGATGCAGAGGTCCGACGGCTTCTCGCCCACTGCGGGCTGCCCTTCGAAGAGGCGTGCCTGCGGTTCTACGACAACGAGAGGGCGGTACGCACGGCGAGCTCTGAGCAGGTCCGCCAGCCCATTTTCCGCGAGGCCCTGGACCACTGGCGGCACTACGAGCCCTGGCTTGGGCCGCTGAAGGCGGCGTTGGGTCCGGTACTGGCTGCCTATCCGGGCGTGCCGGCCCAGATGACATTGGATTCGCCTGGCGGGGCTGCGAATCCACCGGTATCACAATCATAACGGGGAGCGATCCATGACGCGTAGTCGACGAAGGAAACTGATGCGCGAAGCGGTCAGGCGCCGCGCGATCGTCCGCACGGGCATTCCTCTGGCCTCGGCGCTGCTTGCGTCGATGCCCGCGGCCTATGCGCAGGAAACGGCCGGCACCGGCGCCCTCGCCGAGGTCGTGGTCACCGCGCAGAAGCGGTCTGAAAACCTCCAGGACGTGCCGCTGAGCATCCAGGCTCTCAGCACCGAGAAGCTTGAACAGCTGAACATCGCCAACATCGACGACTACGTGAAGTACCTGCCGGGTGTCACGACCGTCAAGGGCCTCGGCCAGGGCGGCACCGGCGTCGGCACCACGCACATGTACATGCGCGGCGTGGTCAGCGGGCAAGACGGCAATCACTCGGCGGCCCAGCCGAGCGTCGGAACCTATTTCGATGAGCAGCCGGTGACGACGATCGACGGCACGATCGACATTCACGTCTACGACATCGCGCGCATCGAGGTGCTGGAAGGCCCTCAGGGCACCCTCTACGGCGCCAGTTCGGAAGCCGGCACCATTCGCATCATCACCAACAAGCCGGACCCGAGCAAGTTCTCGGCCGCATATGACGTCGGTGCTACTTCCGTGATGCATGGTGGTCAGGGCTGGCTCGCCGAAGGCTATGTGAACTTTCCCCTGTCGCCGGTGGCGGCGGTGCGTCTGGTCGCCTGGGACGAGCACAACGGCGGCTACACCCAGAACGTCGCCGGCACGAACGTGGCGGCCGGCATCGTCGACGGCGTGCGGACCTTCCCGACTTCCGGCCTGACGCTCAACAATGCCAACTCCCTCAACGATCAGTACAACACGGTGAGCACCGAAGGCGGCCGCATTGCCGGCAGGCTGAACCTCGGCGACAACTGGACCGTGAGCCCGCTCTTCATGGGGCAGACGATGAGTTCCAATGGGTTCTTCGGCTACGACCCGGGGGTCGGCAATCTCTCGCTGGTGCACTCCGGGCCCGAGAGCGATCACGATTCATTCACACAGAGCGCACTGACCATCGAGGGCAAGGTCAGTAACTTCGACCTCGTCTATGCCGGCGGCTGGCTGGTGCGCAACCAGCACTCGCTCTCGGACTACAGCGACTACTCTTATTTCTACGACAAGTTCTTCGCCTCGGGATGCAATTGGGTCACGCAGTCCGGCTACCAGAATCTGCAGTCGAACCCCACGGCGCTGGCCAATTGCTACAGCGGCGTGAAATACCCGGCCGGCGACTTCGTGATGCCACAGGAATTCGTGATCACCAAAGGCCGCTACACGAAGTGGAGCCATGAGTTCCGGGTCAGCACACCGCAGGAGTGGCCCGTCAAGGCGATCGCAGGCGTGTTCGCGCAGCGCCAGGTGCATGAGATCTGGGAGCAGTACACGATACCGGGCCTGGGCGGCGACCCCTTCGCCACCAATGCGGGGGGCTTTGCGCCCAGCCTGAGCATTCCGGGGGTGGTCGGCAATTCCATATGGCTGACCGACGAGGAGCGTGTCGATCGTGATCAGGCCGCTTTCGGGCAGGCGACCTGGGACATCACTAACGCTTTGTCGCTCACCGGCGGCATCCGTTTCTACAAGTACAAGAACTCCCTGCAGGGATTCTATGGTTACTCGGCCAACTACCAGGCGCAGACGGGCTACCATTCAGGCCAGCAGGCCTGCGGACCGCCGGGCGTAGGCGGACAAATCAACTTCCAGCCGTTCCACGGCGCGCCGTGCACTGACCTCAACGACACGGTCGAGGACAGCGGCAGGACCTATCGTGGCACCGTCAGCTACAAGTTCGACCGCGACCGGCTCATGTACGCGACCTACTCCACGGGCTTCCGGCCGGGTGGCGTCAACCGGGTTTACAGCCCGGCGCTGCACGCGCTGTTCCCGCCGTACAAGGCGGACGTGCTCACCAACTACGAGCTCGGCTGGAAGACGCAGTGGGACAATCACCGCCTGCGCTGGAACGGAGCGCTGTTCCTCGAGAACTGGCACAACTTCCAGTTCCTGTACCTGGGTCCGAACAGCGTGACGGTCGTGCAGAACGCGGCATCGGCCCAAATCAAGGGCGTCGAGACCGAGCTCGAATGGGCCGCGACCAGCCATCTGCTGCTGTCCGGAGGAGCCACTTTCCTGCACGCGGTGACGACCGCGAACTACTGCGGCCCGGGAACAGGCTCGGAGAATAACTTCATACCGGGCACGACGGACCTGATCCAGAATTGCCCGAACCAAACCAACACATATCCTGTCGGCAACGCGCCCAACGGCCCGGAGGCCCCGTCCGGCACGCGACTGCCGGTCGCTCCACAGACCAAGCTGGATCTGGTGGCGCGCTACTCGTTCCCGCTCGGAAGCTGGCAGGGCTTCGTGCAGGGAGCCGGGACGTACCAGTCGAGCACGGAGCCGCTGCTGCGGCTGATCGATCAGCAGACCATCGGCAGAATGCCCGCGTATGCACTCTTTGACCTTTCAGGCGGAGTGGAACGAAATAACCTGTCGCTGCAGTTCGCTGTGACGAACGTGTCCGACGAGCGTGCCCAGCTGACACGCTTCGTGCAGTGTACGACGACGACCTGCGGCCAGCCGTACATCATTCCGGCGCAGCCGCGGACGTTCCTGCTGAAGGTTGGACAGAAATTCTGACTATCTGGGCTGCCGCGCCGTTGATCCATGAGCGGCAACGCGCGGCAGCTCACCCTGCCGCCAGCGTGCGCCCGATGGCGCCCGTCAGTTTCTCGATCAGCTCCGACAGCTCCGCTTCACTGGCGTTGTACGGAGGCGCTACGATGATGGTGTCACCCAGCACGCCTCCCACGTGGCCGGCGCACGGATAACAGATCAGCCCGTCCTCGAATGCGCGCCGACCGATGGTATGACTGACGGCCCGCTCCGCCGGAAAGGGCTCCTTGGTGGCGCGATCGCGCACCAGCTCGATACCGATCAGATAACCGCGACCCCGCACGTCGCCGACCTCATCGAACCGCTCGAGCGCTTCCCACAGGTCGCGACGCAGCGCCTCGCCCCGGATCCGAACGTGCGACACCAACGACTCGCGCTCGATGATGCGCTGAACCGCAAGGCCCGCAGCGCACGCGGTCGTGTGTCCCGAATACGTGTGTCCCGTCAGAAACGATCCCTGCCCGGACAGGATGGTGTCGCCGAGCTCCTTGGCCAGGATCGTTGCCGCCAGCGGGATGTAGCCGCCGGCGAGTCCCTTCCCGACCGCCATGATGTCAGGGACTATTCCATCATGCTCAAGCGCACGCCAGGTCCCGCACCGACCGGCCCCACACATCACCTCGTCGGAGATCACGAGTACGTCATGACGGTCACACACGGCGCGGACCGCCTTCGCGTATCCGGGAGGAGCCGGCACGACACCGCCCGCCGCCCCCACGACTGGCTCGAATATGAACGCCGCGACATGCCGTGAGCCGAGCGCTTTCATCCGTGCATCGAGTTCATCAGCCAAAGCCGCCGTAAGCTCCGATGTGGACAGTCCACCCAAAGGCCGGTAGGCGTTGGCAGCCGACACGAACGACACATCGAGCAGGCTTGCTTCGAACGGGCGCCGGCGCTCGAGGAACCCTGACACGGAAAGCGCGCCCAGAGTATTGCCATGATAGGAGCGCTCCCGAGCGATGAAGCGCGTCTTGGTGGGGAGACCGCGGGCATTCCAGTACTGCAGCGCCAGCTTCATCGCCGACTCGACCGCTTCCGAACCGCTGGACGAGTACACGATGTGCTCGAACTGAGGTCCGCAGCGCGCGAGGAGCAGGCCTGTCAGCTGCTCGAGCGGTTCGCTGGTAAAGAGGTAGCGGTAACCGCACGCCACCTTGCCAAGTTGCTCGACGATCGCCGCGTTGACCTCGCGGTTACCGTGACCGATGCTGAACGCCGCGGGGCCGCCCGAGCCATCCAGATAGCGCCGCCCATCGGCATCATAAACGTAGCTCCCTTCGCCCCTCACGATACGCGGCAGCGCTTGCATCCCCCAGCCAATCGCGCGATTTGTACTCATGTGAAGCGCGGTGGGGACCGCCCGATGATCAGCATCGCGATCGCGGCGACCACAAACGGACCGCTGAACAGGTAGTAGAGCTGCGCGGGGGCCCATCCGTGATCGAGCAGCGCGCCGCTCGCGAGCGGCGCCAGGATCGCCCCGAAGCGGCCGATACCGATCGCACAGCCCATGCCGGTCGCGCGCACCGCCGTCGGGTACAGCGGCGGTCCGACAGCGTAAAGGCCCGCCATTGCCGCATTCGAGAGCACGCCCAGGAGCAACGCGGTCCAGAGCGCCAGGTCAAGCCGGTGCACCGCAAGTCCGAACGCGGCAATCAACAGCGCAGACGCCACCAGCGCGCCGAGCAGCAGCCGGCGCGCGTCGGCGCGCGCAGCCGCGACCGCAAAGCCACCGCAGCCGGCAATGCCGCCAAGATTCAGTAATACGCCCCCGGTCAGTCCCTGGGTGGCCGTCAAGCCCGCGGCGTTCAGCAGCCGCGGGGTCCAGCTGACGATGAAGTAGAAGGCCGCCATGGTGCAGAAGAACGTCACCCAAACGAGCACGGTGGTGGGAGTCAGCAGCAGCCGCAGTGGCGTGCGGCCCGCGTCGGCCTCCGTGGCCGCCGCACGCTCGGGCAAAACGCTCACCGTCGGTAGGCTCATTCGCCCGAGCAGCGCATTCAGACGGCTTAGCGCCCCTGGCGGGCGGCGTGTTACCAGGAAATCGACCGACTCGGGCAGCCGGCGCCACGCGACCAGCAGGAGCACCAGCGACATCGCACCGCCGATCGCAAAGGCCGAGCGCCAGCCGTAGCGCGGAATGGCGAGTGCGGTGAGCGCGCCGCCGATCGTCGCGCCGACCGGGTAGCCGGTGGCATAGGCAGCGAGCGCAGCGCTGCGCCATCGGTCCGGGGCGTACTCGGACACGACGACCGCAACGCTGGCGATCGTGCCACCGATCCCGATTCCGGTGAGCGCACGCAGCGCCAGCAGATCTGCGAAGCCGCGTGCAGCCGTGGAGCCCAGCATCCCGATTGCAGCGATCGTGCCTGACAGAAGGATGATCCGGCGCCGGCCCCAGCGGTCGGCGCACGGTGCCAGGAACAGCGAGCCCAGAGCCATGCCGACAAGACCGGCGCTCAACAATGCCCCGAGCTGAGAATTCTCCAGGCCCCACGCGGCTTTGACTCCCGAGGCTGAGAACGACATCGCGAGAATGTCGAAGCCGTCGAGCATATTGAGTCCAATGCAAACCGCGATGGCGCCCAGCTGGAAAGGCGTGAGCGGCCCGTGCACGACCCGTTGCTGAACGTCGTTGTTATTCATGCAGCCGACCTCCGCCGCGGCGCGCCTCGTCCACGACCCTCAACCCCAAAGCTCCCGGGGCGGGACTTGCATCACACCGTTGCGGTACTCAATGCCCGGTGTACGGTCGCGCGTATGCAGCAACGGTCCGTCGAGGTCGATGATCGTCGCGGTTTGCGCGACCACCATGCCGGGCGCCATGGCGAGTGATGTTCCAGCCATGCAGCCGACCATGATCTGGTAACCCGAGGCACGCGCGGCGCTCGCTACTGCCAGCGCCTCGGTGAGGCCACCGGTCTTGTCCAGCTTGATGTTGACGTACCGGTAGGCTCGCGAAAGCGAGCCCAGGGATGCCAGATCGGCGCATGACTCATCAGCCGCCAGGGGAATGGGTCCACGGTAGTCACCGAGGTCTGCCTCAGCGCCCATCGGCAACGGCTGCTCGATGAGTACCACGCCAAGGGAAACCAGCTCCGGAGCCAGCTCATTCAGCAGCTCGATGGACCACGCCTGATTGGGATCAACCAGAATTGAGGCATCCGGACAGGCTGCGTGCACGGATCTCACTGCCTCGATATGCTGCTGCGCATTCGCCTTTACTTTCAGCACCGGCATGCCGCGCACCGCGCGCGCCGCGCGACCCATGGCCTCGATCGTATCCATGCCGAGCGTAAGACAAGTCGCAACCGGCCGCGGGGGTTGGAAGCCTAATCGCGACCAGACCGAGACGCCCGTTGTTTTGGCCTCCAGGTCCCACAAGGCACAATCGACCGCGTTGCGAGCCCCTCCCGGCGGAAGCAAACGCTGTAACTGCGAACGGGTCGCGCCAGCCTCCAGAGCAGGCCCGACTGCCGCCAGCTGCTGCCTCATGGTGTCAATCGTCTCACCCGCATAGTCGACACCCGCGGCTTCGCCACGACCGAGGTGTCCTCGCTCATCCTGCAGCGTGACCACCAGCACATCGAGAGCGTCTTCGACCCCGCGCGAGATTCGAAACGGCGTCCGGTACGGCCACCTTTCCGACTCGACCCCGATCTTCATGGCACTTTGCCCGGTCCGAGGTCCGCCACCAGTACCTCTGCGATGGCACCCGCTCCGTCGAGTATCGGATCAACGACGGGTAGACCGAAGTCGGCCGTGATAGAGGCCATCAGCTTGCGCCGCGACTCGCCATCCAGGCTGGAGGTATTCAGGCTGATTCCCACGAACCTCGCATTCGGATTGGTAACCCTGGCGGCGGTCAGATACTGGCTCATGGCCGATTCGAGACTCGGAATGGGATGATCCGGATACCCGTCAATGGAGCGACGCGACGGATCGTGACACAGCACCAGCGCATCGGGCTGAGAGCCGTGAATAAGCCCAAGCGTGACGCCGGCATACGCGGGGTGGAACAAAGCCCCCTGCCCTTCAATCACATCCCAGTGCGCCGCGTCATTGGCCGGGGACAGCGCTTCTGCCGCCCCGGCGACAAAATCGGCGACCACCGCGTCGATCGCGACGCCGGCTCCCGCGATCATGATGCCAGTCTGCCCCGTGGCTCGGAAGGTCGCAGGTATCCCCCGCGTGCGCAGCGCCGAGGTCAGCGCCAACGCGGTATATTTCTTGCCGAGGGCGCAGTCGGTGCCGACGGTCAGCACGCGCCGACCGGTGCGCCGCACACCGCTGGCCACGGCGAACGTGCTGTCGCTGTGCCTGACATCGAGGAGACGACATCCGCGCCGTTGCGCCGCTGCGGCCAGGCCCGGCACCGAGGCAAGTCGGGTGTGCATGCCGCTGACGATGTCCAGACCCGCCGCCACCGCGTCCAACAGCGGCGCCCGCCACTCCATCGGAATGGCACCGCCCACCGGTGCCACGCC
>Ga0209626_1000120_pt1 | contig 16833 bp, 11 predicted proteins | sample JacPinW_OM1H0_M2_FD_187962 | JGI IMG/M metagenome (GOLD analysis project Ga0209626, IMG submission 187962) | Forest soil microbial communities from Algoma, Ontario, Canada - Jack Pine, Ontario site 1_JW_OM1H0_M2 (SPAdes) (version 2) | ecosystem: Environmental > Terrestrial > Soil > Boreal... | reverse complement strand
GTCCTGGCTGGCCCGGATGAAGTCGGCCGCCACTTCCTCGGACTCCCAACCGGCCTCTGCGAGGCGGGCTCGCCGCGCTTCCTCCGGCGTCGCCGGAGCGGCCGCGAGCGCGGCGGGAGCGCCGGGAAGGGGAGAGATCGCCGCGACCTCAGCCATCGCCGGCTCTATCTGGGGCACCGCCGCAGCGGGCTCCTGGACCGGTGTCTCGACGAAGAGAAGAGGTGGAAAATCGAGATCGTCCGGCACTCCCGGGCGGGCCTCCACGACGCCCATCTTGCCGAAGTCGCTCACCATCTGGGTCATCTGCTGGATCGTCGAGCCTTTGAGCAGCCGGGTCCACGACCGCCGCGTCGAGAAGGCGGCCAGCCGCTCGGCTCGCGGCAGAGCCGGGTCGATCACCTTGCGGTACTCCTCGACGGCCAGGACCTGGTTCGGCACGCGGGCGGGCCAAAAGGTGGGCAAGTAGGGGTCGTAGTCGGGCTCGTAGCCAGAGCGGCAGAAGGCCGTGTCCATCTGCCAGGGAATAGCCATCCAACGCGTGATGTCTCCCGGCCCTTGGGCATAAAGAGGGCCGCCAGGACGAAGTGCGATCTCCTGGGTGAGTTGCTTGCCGTAGTCAGGCTCGGGCTCACCCGCCGACCGATGGCGGATGCGAAACGGGGCCGAGTAGAGGGTGGCGTGCCGCATGGGCCAGGTGACCTCGCAGCCGGGGTGGAAGGCGTCGGCCAAGCAGAAGTGGAGGGCCGCCTGGTCCAGCATGGCCGGCCGCTCCGCCAAGGGCACCTCGGCGAGCGTGTGCGGCACCTTGGCCGACGGATCCCAGTCCGCTTCGAAGAGACCGTCTCCCCAGAGCTGCAGGAAGCGGTACTGGGTGGGCGAAAGGGAGACGTTCTGGCGCGGCGTGTCGGCGGCGGGGACGGCCATGGCGTCGCCGTAGATCCAGGGCCAGGGGAGGGGGGTGTTGTCCTTTCCGTTCGGATTGCGGAAGGAGTTGAGCACCTGCCGCCTCTTCTCCGCGTAGGTCTGGGAGGGATTGGCGAGCTCGGCGAGGTAGCCTGGGTCGAGGAAGCGGTTCCGCCCACCCCATCCGTACTGGGCCGCAAAACCCTTGTTCACCCATTGCAGGTTCACCAGGCGCTCGAGGATGGGGAAGACGTGACGGGTGAAGGAGATCTTCTCCGGGAATGGCAGCCAGCCGGCGCGGACGTAGGTGTCGTAGAGCAGGTCGTATAGGGTGCGAACGTCAACCACGTCTCGGGCGTAGTTAGGCGGGGCAGTCAAGATCCATGCCGGCTCCACGGGGATAGGGCGGCCGTTGACGTTCACTTTCGCCGTCACCGGCCCGTCCGAGGTGTCGTCATACCAGCCGTCGGCATTGGGGAAGCCGGCGTCGGTCCCGTCCCAGATTGGGCTCCCGTCCGGGGAGGCCGACACCCCGTGGCCACCGAGGAAGAGAAGCCGGCCCGCGGCGTCTGTGCGCAGCTCGCCAAGGTAGATGGGCGTGTGGGAGCTGCCGAAGCCCGGGGCGACGAAGCTGTACTGGCTCCCCAACGTGTCCTTGCCGGCGATACTCCGCGGCCCGGGGTCGAGGGCGAGGCCGCGGCGGGCGTCCCCCTGGACCTTCGCGTTGCGTCGGTTCGACGCCACCTTGGTCGCCTCAGGGACGTCCATTGCGAGCCCGAACTGGTACCAGGCCGCCTTCTTGTTGGCCACGTGGACCGTCCAGCGAATGTCGGCATTGTCGGGGGTGAGCTCCGCCACCACTTGCCCCTGGGCGTTGAAACCGTAGAGGCGGAAGCACGCGGCCTGGCGTTTCAGGGCGCCGCTGCCGTCACGCGAAGAACCGGCTTCGCTGAGCGGCGGCTCCACCACCTCGGGGCCCAAGAAGAAGGAGTCCGGGCTGTTTCCCAGGCGCGCCACGCCGATCGCCGGGTGGATAGCCGCGCGGACGATCCGGCTGTCCTTACCGGGCGGAAAGGGGATGTCTTGGGGACGCGGCACTGCCGGCTCCCCCAGCGGCACGCCGTTGACGTTGCGCCGCAGCTCGGCCGAGGCGCTGTAGACCACCTTGCGAGCCTCTGCGATGGTCCCCTCCGGGGCGTGCTCGGGGAGGGTGCGCCAGATGTTGTAGGCCAGGTTCTCGCCGTATGCGGCCTGCCCCCGAGAGTCGACGTCCTGCGCCGGCAGGGCGAGGGTCGCCACATGGACGAAGGGGCTCGCCGCCTCGCTCCAGCGAACCGTCGCCGCGTCGAGCGGCATCGTCGCCGGGTCGGTCCGCAATTGGATCAGGAAGCGGAAGCGGGACTCCCCCGCCGACAGGCGCCGCCTTAGGTCGGCGTGCAGGTAGTAGGGGTCGCCCTGGTCCGGCGGGGTGAGGGGCCCGCCGGGGACGGCCTCAGGCTCCAGCTTGTACTTGACGTAGCGTTCGCGGCCGAAGGCGAAGGGGAGGATGGCCCAGTAGTCAGTCGCGAGGACGCTTGGCACCACCTTCTCCATGTCCTGGAGGATCTGCGCTGTCGCCGGGTGCGCCTTCAGGTAGGAATCGTAGTCCTTCAGGACCACACCGGCGTAGGTGAATTCACACATGTCCCCGGCCGTGTCGACGAAGAAGATGTCGAAGTTTTGAAGGATGAAGTCTTGGGTGGGGGCATCGGCATCCGGCTCCAGGTCTTTTCTGCCGGGGACGTCGAAGAGCTTGATCCCGATCCCGACGGTGCTCTTGAAGTCCGACCCGGCCGGGAGGTCGCTCGAGAAGCGGACCCAGGCCGGGAAACGGTTTCGGGCGAAGATGCCCACCCGCAGCTCAGGTGGGACGTCCGGACGGACGACGAATTCCCCCCGGGCGGCGCCGTGGAGCCGCAGGAACACGGGACGCTGGGCGGGATCCTGGCCGGCAGCGATGCGCTTTCCCTGGACCATGTCCACGAACATGGTCTTGAGGGCGGCGATGGGATCCTTCCCGCAGTCGCATGGCGGGGCGTCAGCGGGAAGGCCGGCCGGAGTGGAGTCGGCCTTGGCGTCGCGAAACATGGCAGCCTCCTGACGGAAGGGGGGTTCTCGCCATGAAGCGAGACCGCCGCCTCCAATGCTGAGAAATTTAGGCAGCAATTATACAGCAGTGCCGGATCTGATCGTCTACTTGAACTCCGCAGCCCTCCAGATCCTTGCCGGGATCGAGAGGGCCGACGACAAATCCCTTCGTGATCGAGGGGAACAAGCAGGGAAGCCACTTCGTAGGGCTCACGCGGATGTGGTTCCGGATTGGGCGGCGTGCCGGACTCGCCGAAGTCCGTTTGCACGATCTCAGGCACACCTACGCGAGCATCGGTGCCGGCATGGGCCTGTCGCTCCCGATCATCGGCAAGCTGCTTGGCCACACACAAGCCGTCACGACTCAGCGGTATGCCCACCTGGCTTCAGACCCAATGCACGAGGCGGCCGAGAGGATCGGCTCGACCATCCAGGCCGCGCTGGAGGGCAGGCCGATGGCCGAGGTCTTCTCCTTTCCGAGCGGCGGGTAGCAAGCGGAAGGGATCAGCAGAGCTGGGTTCCGGCATGACCTCAGACTCTCGCTCCCCTCACGCCGGCTCGTCTCCCCCCACTCCCGGATCCGAGAAATTCGTCAGGCGCCGACGACGCGAAGCTCGAATTCGTCGAGATTTAAGACCTGGAGCACGTAGGCCAGGGCCAGACGGCTTGCCGTCTGGTGATCTTAGGCGCGGACCAGGACGGATATCACGGAACCTAGCGCATATCCGCGCGTTCCTTGACTGATCTTCCAGACTCGTATGGGATCGGCTCCAGAAAGACGAGCACCCAACCTCCCGGGAGGATCTATGACAAGGAGAAGCGGTTCACTGGTCGAGAAGTTGTTTAGCTTCTCTGACCAGCAACGGATTGGACTTAGTGAGCTGGTCGGCAAAGAGCTGATCCCCGAACTGGAGGGTGTGGCTGCCCAGCATAAGATGTTCGCTGAGTACCATCAGGAGGAGGCGACGCCTGCCGAGGTCGTTAAGGCTCTGAAACGCGCGGAAGAGATGGCCGAGGGCCTGCTCGTTCTAATGAATGAGCTTCCGGACGAATCTGATTTAATTTTGTTTCAGGCGGCTGGCGGAAGCAACTGGAGCGACCTCTCTCTCACAAATCTTGCGCGCGTCTTGTCAAGCGCTCAACACCTGGCCCAGGCCCAGGTTCTTCCTGGGAGGCCGCCTGATAAAGCTGCATGGTCGATGATTTGGTACACGGCTGAGTTGTTCGAGGCTCATGGACTTGAGATCATCAAGAGCCGGAAGAGTGTGTTCGTGACAACCATCTCCCTCCTCCTGGACTCCATCAAGAAGCACATCGAGGACCCCTTCAAGCTCGCTCTGAGGGTACTCAAATACCGCAGAGCAGGAGAAAAAATGGGGTCTTCTGACTAGGGTTTTTTGCACCCAGTAAACTGCCGCTAAAGACTTCTATCACCTCCTCAGATCAGCGATGATGTTCGCAGGACGACTGAGGAGAAAGATGGACAACGCAGCTCACAAGCCCGATCCTTTGCTTACGACTCAGCAGGCCGCGAGGTTCCTCGGCCATAGCCCAAGGTCACTCGAAGCGTGGAGGTGCAGGGGAAGCTCTCTGCCCTATTGCAAGATCGGTCGCTCGGTACGGTACCTACTGAGCGATCTCGAGAAGTTCCTCGCCGACTGCCGCCGCCGGTCCACGAGCGACCCCGGGGCCGACCACGACAAACTACGATGAGATGCGCTGATCTACCGTAACCTACTATTTGTCAGTGACTTGCGTTGACAGGCCAAGTCGAGGTTCCTACACTCTGAACAGGTGGGAGCCGTGTAGTCAATGAACTGGGACAATGTACCGAGGGAGCTTATCGAGCAATCGCAGTGGGTCGTGTGGCGTTACGTTCGGCGTGATGGTCACGATACCAAGGTTCCCTTCGATGCCCTGACCGGGAAGCTGGCTTCGACAACTGATCCCGCGACCTGGAGGAGCGCCGCTGAGGCGAAGGCCGCCCTCCATCAACACGGCGGGTTCGATGGCATCGGGTTCGTTTTCTCCGGCACCGATCCTTTTGCTGGCGTCGACCTCGATCACTGCCTCGACGAGCAGGGACAGATCGAGCCTTGGGCTCAACAGGTCGTCGACCGGTTGAGCACCTACACGGAAATCTCCCCAAGCGGCCGTGGCTTGAAGCTCTTCCTTCAGGCCGAACTCCCCGTCGGGGGCAACCGCAAGGGCCGGATCGAGATGTACGACAGCGCCCGGTACTTCACCGTCACGGGGCAGCACGTCGCCGGAACGCCTTTGACCGTTGAAGCCCGCCAGGGGGAGCTGACGGCGCTCCACGCCGAACTCTTCGGGGGGCGTCCAAGGGAGACGATCCCTGAAGCGGCTTCTTTGAGCGAGGCGCGATCTCTCGAAGACGCGGAGCTTCTCGCGCGCGCGCGGCAGGCGAGGAACGGCGAGAAGTTCGTCGGGCTCTTTGAACGGGGCGACCTCTCCAGCTACGGCGACGACGACTCGGCAGCCGACCTCGCTCTCTGCTGTCTCCTGGCCTTCTGGTGCCAGCGGGATGTCGAGCGGATCGATCGGCTCTTCCGCCGGTCTGCCCTGATGCGCCCCAAATGGGACCAAAAACGAGGGGAGACGACCTACGGAGGTCGGACCATCCGCGCTGCGCTCGAATCGTCGGGCCACCTGGAGGTCGGTGGGGGCTTGAAGACGGATGACGGCAGGCCCGCTCCCGATGAGACCACCCGTGAGCCCCGGGGAACCCGAGAGAGCCTCGCCGAGCTCAAGGCGGTCGAGGACCCTCCGGACCTTGACGTCATCAAGAACCTCCTCAAGGAGCTGGCTTTGGCGGTGGGTGGGCAGGATCAGCTGGAGGTCGCCGTCGCTCGTGAGGGTGCCGTGCAGGCCCTCACCGGGAAGGTGGTCGGCCCTGCCCGCCTCGTGGACGCCGCCTTCAACAGGCCACGTAGCGGCGATGCCGAAGGCCGACAGGGAGCCTCCCTGGATCTGAGCAGCCCCGTCCCCTGGGAGGAGCCGGTCGCCGGAACCGAGGTGCTCGAAGAGCTCGCGGAGGCTTTCTCTCATTTCGTGGCCCTGCCGGCCGGCGCGGCCTGGGCACTCGCCCTCTGGACGCTCCACGCCCATGCCCATGAGGCAAGCGACATCTCACCCCTGCTCATCTTTACCTCTCCGGAAAAGCGCTGCGGGAAAACGACCGCCTTGTCCATCCTGGCGGAGGTGGTCCCGAGGCCGTTGCCGGCTTCAAACATCACGCCGGCGGCCGTGTTCCGAGCCGTCGAGAAGTACACGCCGACGCTTCTGATCGACGAGGCTGACTCCTTCTTGGCGGACCGTGAGGATCTCCGTGGCATCTTGAACAGTGGCCACATGCGGTCCGGCGCCTTCGTCGTGCGGACGGTTGGCGACAGCTATGAGGTGCGCCGCTTCTCGACCTGGGCACCGAAGGTCATCGCTCTGATCGGTCACCTCCCCTCGACCCTCATAGACCGCGCAATCGTGATTCCGATGCGGCGGAAGTTACCGGGAGACCGCGTAGCACGGCTCCGGCTCGATCGCCTGGGCGAGTTGGCAGACCTCCCGCGGCGGGCTGCCCGGTGGTCCGCCGACCACCGGGATGAGCTCCGGCAATCCGATCCGGACATCCCTGCCGACCTCCACGACCGCGCCGGCGACAACTGGCGGCCGCTGCTGGCCATCGCCGACGCCGCGGGAGGCGGCTGGATTGAGCGAGCACGTCAAGCCGCGATCCTCCTGAGTCGAGGCGACGCAGCGGACGACTCCTCCGTCCGAGTGCAGCTCTTGGCGGATCTCCGAGAGGCCTTCCAGCGCTACGACGCCGACCGTCTGTTCACCGAGACCCTCCTCGAAGATCTCCTCGCCAGGCACGACCGGCCGTGGGGCGAATACAGACAGGGCAAGCCCCTCTCCGCGATCGGCCTTTCTCGGCTCCTCAAGGACTTCGGGGTGAAGGTGCGGAAGATTCGCGTCGATGATCAGGTCCGCCAAGGCTACTTGTTGGAGTCGTTTCGGGACCCCTTCGCCAGGTACCTGCCTTCCGATCCGGAACACCCGGAACAAGTCAATGGAGACAATGACTTAGCCACGGCTTCGACCCGGAACATGCCCGAGGGTGTTCCGGCTTGGGGAGAGCCTGGAAAGCCAATGAAAATCGAGATTGTTCCGGATGTTCCGGATGGAAGCGGGGGCGCCAGCGATGGATGGGGAGAGGTTTGAAGGTGACCGCCGAAGAGCTGCTGAGTGAGTTCAGCGCTCGGGGGGTGGTCCTCCGCGTCGAGGGTGACCGCCTGCGGTTCCGGCCGGTCGATCGCGTCCCTCCGGAGCTCCAAGACGAACTCCGCCAGCACAAGGCCCAGCTCCTCGCGATCCTGAACGGCGCCGGTCCGACCGTAGGTCACGCTCTTCCGGAAGGGCTCCGGCCCATCGAGTGGCCCCTGCTCGGAAGAGGGATGTTGCAGATGTCGCTTACGGACTTCGCCCAGGGCGGACTCGTGGTGCGGGTCTGGAGCAAGTGCCTCATGGAAAAGTTGGTCTTCGCCTCGGACAACGCGATCCTCGATCCTGGCGAGCGTGAGGTGGTCTACCGCGCTTCGGAACTCCGAGAGCTTCTCGGAATGAGCGCCACCGACCTGCGGTGGGTACATCAGGTCAAGAGGGTTTTCGGCGGAGCGATCCAGCCGAGCTGAGAGGTCGACCCGATGCCTGAGGAAAGGCTTGAGCTCCGCTACGTCCCTCTCGCCCAGGCGCAGCGCTGGGACGAGAACCCCAAAAAGCACGACCTAGATGCGCTCGTGCGCTCGATCGAGCGGCACGGGTTTGGCGACCCACCGAAGTACGACACCACCCTCGGGGCCTTGGTCTACGGGAACGGCCGCAGCGAGGCGCTCGAGCGGATGCGCCAGCAGGGTAAGGAGCCTCCACGAGGCATCCTTCGGCTTGACAGCGGCGACTGGGCGGTCCCGGTGATCTTCGGCGTCGACGCCGAGAGCAAGGCAGCCGCCGTCGCCTTCGCAATCGACCACAACAACCTCACCCTCCTGGGCGGCAACCTCGACTTGTCGGACCTGCTCGCGATCTGGGACGAGGAGGGGCTCAAGAGGGTCCTTTCGGAGGCGCCGGACGCCGGAGAGATTCTCGCGAGCCTCAACTCCGAAGACCTCTCGGCACTTCTGGACGGGCCGGAATTCCAGCCCGTGACGGATGCCCAGCAGTCCCGGCTCGACGAGAAAAAGAAGATCACCTGTCCTGAGTGCGGTCATGAGTTCACGCGTTGAGCTCAAGCTCGACTGGTGCAGCCACGAGGCGGCGAAATACGCCGTCCTGCGCTGGCACTACTCCCGCCGGATGCCCAACTCCAAGCTCGTGCGGATCGGCGTCTGGGAGGGCGCCCGCTTCTGCGGGGCGGTCCTCTACGGCGTCGGGGCGAACCGCCACATCGCGAGCCCCTTCGGCCTCGACGCGACCCAGGTCTGCGAGCTCGTGCGCGTCGCCCTCGCGCCGGGACGCCAGCACCCGACCTCGAAGTGCGTAGCCATCAGCTTGAAGCTCCTTCGCCGCCAGTCGCCCGGCCTCCAGCTCGTCGTCTCCTTCGCCGACAGCGGTCGCGGTCACCGGGGGACGATTTACCAGGCGACCGGATGGCTCTACCTCGGCCCCTCGCAGCAGAGCTACATCAAGGTCTTGGGCGAGGTGGTCCACCCCCGCAGCGTCTACGACCGCTACGGTCCGGGCGGGCAATCGATCCCCTGGCTTCGTCAAAACGTCGATTCGCGCGCCGAGAGGGTCGAGCAGGCCCCGAAGCACAAGTACGTGATGCCCTTCGACCGGGAGCTGCGCCAGCGTCTCCAGGCGGTCGCTCTCCCCTACCCCAAGAACGCGGACGAGGCGACTGGCGTCGCGACCGGTGACCAGCCGGGACAGGGCGGTTCGATTCCGACCCGTCCGCTCCAACCCCTTTCCACGCGATGACTATGCGGTGCAGCGTCTGCGACCACCCCGAGCGAGAAGCAATCGAGCGCGCACTCATTGGCTCGCAATCGGTCCGGGACATCGCGGGACGATATGGTCCGTCCCGGTCGGCCGTCGGCCGCCACAAGCTGCTGCACTTGCCGGCAAAGCTCGTGAAGGCCAAGGAGTCGGCCGAGGTCGCCCGGGTGACGCAATCTGTCCGTGACGAGATCGGCCAGGCGCTCGATGTCATCCAGCAACTGAAGGCGATCAACGTCGCCTGCCTCGAGGTGCTCAAGAAAGCCCGGGTCGCCGGGGACGATGTCACCCTCCTTCGGTCGGTCGACCGCATCCACCGCCAGATCGAGCTCCAGGCGCGCCTCCTGGGTGAGCTCCAGGACGCCCCGCAGGTCAACGTCCTCGTCCTGCCCGAGTGGCAGCGGCTGCGCGTCGTCGTCGCCGAAGCGCTGCGGCCCTTCCCCGAGGCGAGGGCCGTCGTCGTCCAGGCACTGCGCGATGCTAGCGCATGACCTCGTTCTCGCGCTCGATCCCGCGGAGTTCGCCCGCGAGGTCGGATTCGCCCCGGACGCCTGGCAGTCGGCAGTCCTACGCAGCCAGGCCCCGCGCATCCTCTTGAACTGCTCGCGCCAGGCGGGCAAGAGCACGGTGACCGCCGCGCTCGCGGTTCATACCGCCGTCTACGAGCCCAACTCTCTGGTGCTGCTGTTGTCGCCGTCGCTGCGCCAGTCCCAGGAGCTGTTCAAGAAGGCGCTGGGGATCTACCGCGCCCTCGACTTCGGGGTCTCGGCCGAGGTGGAGTCCGCCCTCCGGCTCGAGCTCGACAACGGCTCGCGCATCGTCTCCCTGCCCGGCACCCAGCAGACGGTCCGCGGCTTCTCAGGAGTCCGACTCTTGGCGATCGATGAGGCCGCACGAGTCGCCGAAGATCTCTATCTCTCGGTGAGGCCCATGCTCGCGGTTTCCGGAGGACGCCTCCTCGCCTTGTCCACCCCCTTTGGCACTCGCGGTTGGTGGTACGAAGCCTGGCGCTCCAACGAGGGCTGGGAGCGTTACGAGGTCCCCGCCCGAGATTGCCCGCGCATCCCCCCGGAGTTCCTGGCCGAAGAACAGCGCGCCATGGGCCAGTGGTGGTTCGCGCAGGAGTACGAGTGCCAGTTCATGGATGCCGAGACCCAGCCCTTCTGTCGCGAGGACGTTGAACGTGCCTTCGCGGAGGAGGTCGAAGCATGGGCATTGTGATCGGGATCGACATCGGCCAGAAGCGAGACCCGACCGCCATCTGCGTGGCCCAGGCCGACGACGACCTCGAGCTGGTCGGGAAAACCGGAGTGCACTTTGCCGTCCGATACCTGCAGAGGCTACCGCTGCGAACGCCCTACCCGGAGGTCGCCAAACAGCTAGTCCGACTCATCGGCGCGGTGCGTGAAAGGGCTCCCGAGACGACCCCGACGGTTTTCGTCGACGCAACCGGCGTCGGCCAGCCAGTCGTAGACCTCCTGCGGGAGGGGGTGCGTGGGGCTTGGGTCCACGCGGTCTACTTTACCCACGGCGACCGGCGAAGCAAGGAGAACGACGGCTCCGTGAGCCTGGGGAAAGCCTGGCTGGTCTCCCGCCTGCAGGCGCTGCTCCAGGCCGGAAGGCTGCATCTCCCCAAAATCCCTGAGGCCGAAGCCCTCGCCCAGGAGCTGCTCGACTACGAGATCCGAGTGAGCGAGGACGCCAACGACCGCTACGGCGCCTTCCGGGTCGGCACGCATGACGACCTCGTCACCGCTCTCGGGCTCGCCGTGCAGGTCAACCCGCCGAGGGTCTGGCTCAGGTGACGGCTGCGGCCTGGAGGACTGAGGACGCGGACTGTTGGCCTCCAACTGTTTGCTCTATGTTTGCTCGCCAGCCGGCAGCGAAGTCGGGATCAAAGATGCTGCCTCCATAACCTCTTATTTGTCAGACGGTTGTGGGAAGCCGGCGATCGAAATCGCAGCAGCGACACCGTGATTACTACTCACGCGATGGGTCGGCGACCTCGGACACCTCGTCGGCGGTGAGGGGCGGCAGGAGCCCCGGCAGGCAGCGCGCGAGCATCGTCTTGCCCGCGGCCATCGGCCCCGCGAGGAGGGAGTGCCCGCCGGCCGCGGCGACCTCGAGCGCCCGCTTCGCGGCTTCCTGTCCTCGGACAAGCGCCAGGTCTGGCCAGCCTGGGAGGCCGTCTGGCGGCACGATAGCAGGAGGAGTGACAGGGGATCGCAGCGGCCGGCAGGCGCGCCGGACCTGGGGCCGGTTGCCGCGATGTTGGTCGCGTGCCCTCCGGGATTCCCGGATCGTGGAGACAGTCGTCCCGCATCCGGTGCTCGCCCGTCCGTGCGCCTCTTCCTTGACCGGCGGCCCACTCTGTAGCCGCAGCTATGCTGAAACGCGGCCGATATTGCCGACCGGCGCTACGCCTCGTGGTTCGGGCGATCGAAGGGACGCTCGACATCGGCCTAGAGACCTCGGTCGCTGATATAGGTCTGCTCTGCGCAGCGGTCTTTGCCTCGGGTCCGGTCGCAGCATTGACGATTCGCTTTTTGCAATACAGACATTTTATTGAGTTTTCTCCTCCCGACGGCTAGGCTCTATTTAGCCGGTCGCTGAGACCTCAAGGTCGGCGAGATCAGGCTCCGCGTTGCGGTGCCGAATCTCCCACGCGCGGTACACTGAGGGAGCGCTCTCATGAGCAGCCGCACCTTCGTTTTCGCCGCTTGCGGGGATGCCCACATCCCGCGTCTCAACACTGCGCTGAGATTCCTCAAACGCTTCACCCGCGCCGACGTCATCGTCGTTCGCGCACGGGGGTCGTTCCCCGTCGCGCACGATCAGGTGATCGAGCCGGTCCTGGATCAAGCGCATGACGACCACCAGGCCAGTATCATCCTGAAGACGACCCTGCACCGCCTCCTCGACGTCCGCAGCGGCCTCTTCTGTTACCTGGACACCGACGTCATCGCGGTCAGCAAGGCGGTCGATGAAGTCTTCCGTTGCGCGCGCGGTCCGGTCACTTTCGGCGCCGATCATGGCGACCTGGCCTCATTCAGCCGCTACGCCGTGCGCTGTGGCTGTGGACGGCGCTGCGATCACCTGCGCCGCGCGATCCGGCAGTCGCTTGGCGTGAGGATCGCAGCCTCCTCTTGGCAGCATTGGAACGGCGGCGTCTTCCTCTTCGGCGGGGACTCCGCTGCTTTCATGGAGCAGTGGCATGCCTTCGCCTTGCGCACCCTCGCGGACCGCTACTGGTTTACCCGTGATCAGGGTGCGCTGGCGGCAGCCGTGTGGCGGTCACACTTGCAGAATCACCCCAAGTTACCGGCGTGTTTCAATTACATCCTTGACGCCTTCCAGGGCATCGCCATCCCCCGGCGGGCCCGCGCCAGGATCGAAGATCTCTACGTCGACCCGTCGTTGCGCTTCGATGACAGCGCTCACGCCGCCAACGAGCCGAATGGCGGGCGCGATCGGCGCAATCGACCTGTCTTGCTCCATCTCATCAACGGCTCCGTCGGCCGGCGCGACTGGAAGCACTGGGACGACATCGCACGGCTCGCGCCCGCCGAGCCGAGCCAAGCGTCCGCTCCCCAGGAGCGTGTGGCCCGGCGGCTCGCAACGGCCGCGTGCCAGGCGCCGGAGCTCAGCCGTGACAACCTGGTCGTTCATGGCTTGTGGGTGGGGCCCGAGCTCAGCCGGCTGGAGCTCTTGACCCTTCATTCGTTCCTCCGCCAGGGGCACGAGTTCCATCTTTGGCTCTACGGCGGGCTTAAAACCCCGCTACCTAAAGAGGTGGTGCTGGAAGACGCGACGCAGATTCTTCCCCGCGACCGTGTCTTCAAGAAACGTGACGTCGATCCCGAGACCGGCGTCGGCTCCGGCAGCTATGGCGCACCGTTCGCCGACCTGTTCCGCTACAAGTTGCTGTTCGAGCGGGGCGGCTGGTGGACGGATATGGACGTCACCTGCCTGCGGCCGCTACGCTTCCGATCGCCCTACTTCTTCCGCTCCCACCGCGTCGGCGTAGTAGGCAACTTGATGAAATGTCCGCGCGGCAGTCGCCTGATGTACGAGACCTACGAGCGTGTCGTCCGGCGGGCCGATGAGAATTCGGCGTGGCTCATGCCGACGCGCATTCTCAGCGCCGGCGTGCGGCGCAGGAATCTCACCCGCTACGTGCGCTCGACGGTGTGCAACGAGGACTCCTGGTGGCATGTGATCCGCCCCTTCATCGAGTCCGCGGCGCCGATTCCCAAGCGCTGGTATGCGATTCATTGGATCAATGAATTCTGGCGCACCTTGGCGGCCGGCGACGGCCGCTATCGCGGCGCTCAGCTCATGCAGGCAGTGCCGAGCAAGGACGCGCCGGGCGAGGGTACGACGCTTTGGCGTCTCTATCGCGATCATGGGCTGCTGCCGGATCCCGGCTCCACCGAGCGGGCCTCGGCGGCTCCCGCCGTGGTGGCGAGCGCCGCCTTTCGCCTCCCCCCGGCGCCGCTCAACCGCCCGGCGGTGCGCCAGCCGCTGGCCCTGGAGCCCGCCGGAACGCCCCACCTCAATGTGCTGATCCCGAGCATGGCCCGTGGCGGCGCCGAGCGCAGCGTACAGGAGGTCGCCACGACACTTGCCGTCGGCGGCGCCAAAGGAAAGATTTTGCTCCTGCACGACACCAGGCTCGGCTATCCGCTTGCCGACGCCGGCGGGGTCCGCGTTCGCCGCCTGCAAGGCCGGGATCCCGAGGCGCAGCTGCGTGCCGCCGCCCTGGAGTTGCTCGCTTCGCCGGTGCCGCTGGTTTTCACCCACTTGATCAAGGCAGCGCTGCTGCGGCGACTCTGGGAATCAGGGATAGCGACCATACCCGTGATCCAGAATGCCGAGCCCTCCTGGCAGGACCCGCCGGCCGCCTTCGACCACCCGCGCGTGCCCTTCGTGGTGGCCGTGTCCGAGGAGATCGCGCGTCAGCTGCGCCAGGCCGGTTGTTCCAAGCCGGTGGTGACCGTGCGCCACGAAGTTCAACAGTGGTTCGACGTCGCGACCTTGCACGAGAACAGACGGCGCCTGCGCGCCCGCCACGGCATCTCCGATGACACCCTCTTGATCGGCATGGTCGGGGAATTCAAGTCCCAGAAGGCCTACCCGAGGGCGGTCCGGGTCCTCGCAGCGGTGCGCCGGCGCTGTCGCGCCAAGCTGATGATCCTCGGCGGCTGGGACCATCAGTGGGGGTATGGGCGAGCCACCTACACGGCCACTTGTCAGCAGGCCCTGGAGCTGGGCGTCATGGCGGACCTCATAACGCCGGGACTGCTGCCCGAAGCGGCGGAGTATTATGCCGCCTTTGACGTCTTCCTCAATACCAGCGTGTACGAGGGACTGAGCGTGGCGATGTTGGAGGCGGTGCGGGCGGGATGCCCCATCGTTTCCGCCGACGCCGGCGGCAACCGCGAAGCGCTGCCGGCGGACGCCGAGCTGGTGACCGATGCCGCGAATCCTGAAGCGTACCTCCAGGCGATCGAGCGCGTGCTGTGCCGCGAGTCTCGGCCGGTCCCGGTGCGGCCTTTGGATGCCGACCTCATTCCGCGGCTCTGGTGCCTGCTCGGGGCTTACGGCTACGCCGCTGCCTTCGACGCCGAGGGTGCCGGCACTCTGTTCTTGACCGACAACCTCAACCTCGGCGGCGCGGCAAGATCGTTGATCAACTTGTTGCGCCATTTGGGCGCGCAGCGTACCCCGGACCGCCTGTATCTCGGAGTGCTGTATGAAGTCTATTGCGAGGAGTACCTGCAGGCGGTGGAGCAAGCGGGCTTGCCCGTCTTCTCACTGCATGGCCTCGAGGACTATATCGCCAAGTGCGAGACGATCCTTTGGATGATCAGACGGTTGGGCGTCCGCGCTGTCTGTTTCTGGAACGTCGACGCCCGGGTCAAGCTGGTGCTGGCCAAGGTCATTCCCCGGGACGCCGTGCGCTTGATCGACGTCAGCCCCGGAGATTCGCTGTTCGCGGAGCTGCACAACGAGGCCGAGCTGACGCGCCGGATCTGCCTCGATGCCGATCAGTACTTTGCTCGGCTCGACCACTTCGTGACCAAGTTCGCCGGTGGCGGGCCGCCTCGCGCGCCGGCTCGCCGCGGCAAGGTAGCCGTCATTCCCAACGGAGTGCCCGCGCCCAGCGAGGACAGTGGAGTTGCCGCCGCCCCGGCGAGCGCTGATGGCGCGCTGTTCTCCGGGCTCGACCCCAACCTGATCATCGGCACGTGCAGCCGGATCATGCCGGACAAGCGCATCGATTTTCTCGTCGAGATGATGGAGTGCTTGACCCCGCGGCTGCCGAATGCCGGTCTCGTCGTGGTGGGCGGAGTCGATCCGCGGCACCTGCCGTACTGGGAGCTGCTCGTCCAGAAGATCGAGGCGGCCGGCCTTTGTAACATCCGCTTCGCCGGCCCACATGCCGACGTCATGCCTTTTCTTCGCCGCTTTCGCGTCTTCGTCATGATCGCCGATCGGCACGGCTGTCCCAATGCGTCGCTGGAAGCGATGGCCATGGGCTTACCCGTGGTCGCCAATGCCGCCGGCGGTACGACGGAGCAGGTGCGCGACGGAGTCAACGGATTCATCGTCTCCGACCGCGATGCGCTCGCCATGGCGGACCGCGTGCGCTATATCTTGACCGACGACGCCGTGCAGAAACGGCTGGGAGAAGCAGGGCGCAGGATAGCGCGGGAGGAGTTCTCGATGGAGCGGATGGCCCGCGGCTACCGGGCGCTCCTCGGCGCCGGCCGCGGAGCGCGCCAGCGCCAGCGCGATCTCTCCGCCATCGATCCGCCCGCCGGCGAGCCGTCCGGCGATCGCAGCGCTGTGCGTCGCGCCCCAACCCATGAAAGGGAGATAGCCCATGCCGCGCATCAAGGTAGGTCTGCCCAAGGATCGTAGTCTCCTCGGTGTGCTGCAGCTGGAAAGCGACGCCGGTGAGCTGCTCGCCGGTCCGTTCCCGGTGTGTAGCCGTGCCGACGGCGACGCCGCTCGCCGCCACGGTAACCTCGATCGCGACCCGCTCCTGCCCTTCGGAGATACGCCCACCGGCGATTATCGCGCCTCCCTGATGGCGCCGACCGCTGCGGACACGACGCAGGCCGACCAGCACGGCCCACACGGCATCGTGGTGTTGAAGCCCACGGCGGGCGCCGCGGCTCTGGCCGATGCCAACGGCCGATTTCACCTCTTCATTCAGGGCGGCGCCGCCGGCAGGCGCCGGCGTCTGCGGGCGACCAACGGCTCGCTCCGGCTATCGAATCGCAACCAGCGCAGCTTGGTCGCCGCGCTGCGCTCGCACCCCCTCTCCGAGTGGCGATGCGTGATCGAGGAGGGCGCCGCCATCACCGGCTGCGTCGATGAGGAGAGCCGCTTTGAAGAGGGCGATCCGCCACCGCTGCCGCGGCCGCATCTGCCTGGCGCGGCGAGCGTCGGAGCGCCGCGGGCCGTTGCCGGCGAGGCACCCGGCTGGGAAAGCGGTGCCCACGGCGCCGGCCGCATCGGGCGCGGTGACAACGTCGTTCGCTTCATGGCGGCAGCCTTCTCGGCGGGAGGAGGCGGTGGCGCGGGTGTAGCTGCCGGTGCAGGTGCGGCGGTGGTGGCGCCGGTGCCGATTCGGGCCAGCTCGCCGCCGACCGAAACCGTGACGTCCTCTTCCGCGGTGATGCTGATCAGCGTTCCCGCGACCGGTGACGGGATCTCGGTGTCGACCTTGTCGGTGGAAACCTCGACGAGGGGCTCGTCCACATCGACCGCGTCGCCGACCTT
>Ga0209626_1000119_pt1 | contig 17060 bp, 10 predicted proteins | sample JacPinW_OM1H0_M2_FD_187962 | JGI IMG/M metagenome (GOLD analysis project Ga0209626, IMG submission 187962) | Forest soil microbial communities from Algoma, Ontario, Canada - Jack Pine, Ontario site 1_JW_OM1H0_M2 (SPAdes) (version 2) | ecosystem: Environmental > Terrestrial > Soil > Boreal... | reverse complement strand
ATCTCCGAAACGGCGGCTTGCGCCGCCGAGGCCCTTATAATCGCTTGTGCCCTTCGTGTACATCCTCCGCTGCGGCGACGGCTCGCTCTACACCGGGATCGCCAAGGACCTCGACCGCCGCCTGGCCGAGCACCGCGCCGGCCGCGCCTCGCGCTATACGCGCTCCCACCTGCCCGTCGAGATGGCGTGGAGCGTCGAGGTCCGCTCGTGGGGAGGCGCCCTCCAGGAGGAGCGCCGCATCAAGGCGCTGCCGCGGGCGAAGAAGGAGGAGCTGCTGGACAGGGAGGGCGCGCCGTGAGCGGCGGCCCCCTTCTCCTGAGCTGCGACGCGGTCGCCAAGGGGTACGGCGCGCGGCCGCTCTTCGAGGATCTTTCGTTCGGTCTCTTCGCGGGCGACCGGGTGGGCCTGGTGGGGCCGAACGGCTCCGGCAAGACGACCTTCCTCCGCATCCTTGCCGGGCTCGAGGAGCCGGACCGCGGCGGCCGCTCGCTGCGGCGCGGGGTGCGCCTGGGATACGTCCCTCAGGACCCCACCTTCCCCGCCGAGCGCACGGTCGAGGAGGTCCTCGGCGAGGCGCTGGCCGGCGATCCCGCCGAAGAGTTCGAGAAGGACACCCGCATCGCCGTCACCCTCGGCCGCGCCGGTTTCGCCGATGCCGCCCAGACGGTCGCCACCCTCTCCGGCGGCTGGCAGAAGCGGCTGGCGATCGCCCGCGAGCTGGTGCGGGCGCCCGACATCCTGCTGATGGACGAGCCCACCAACCACCTGGATCTGGACGGCATCCTCTGGCTGGAAGCGCTTCTCAAGTCGGAGGCGTCGGCCTACCTCGTCGTCAGCCACGACCGCTGGTTCCTGGAGAACGTGGCAGCGCGGATGATCGAGATCGACCGCCGCCACGAGAAGGGGATCTTCGCGGCGGAGGGGGGCTACGCCGACTTCCTGGAGAAGCGCGACGAGGCCCTGCGCGGCCAGGCGGAGTACCAGGCCTCGCTCGCCAACAAGGTGCGGCGCGAGATCGAGTGGCTGCGGCGGGGGGCGAAAGCGCGCACCACCAAGGCGAAGGGGCGCATCCAGTCGGCGGGCCGGCTCGTCGACGAGCTGGCGGAGATCCGCGAGCGGACGGCCCGCGAAGCACCCACCGGCATCGACTTCACGGCCACCCTGAGGAAGACCAAGAAGCTCCTCGCCGCCACCGGCCTCGAGAAGTCGTTCGGGGGGAAGCGGATCGTCGGCGGCCTCGACCTCCTGATCACCCCCGGGCTCCGCCTCGGGCTCCTGGGGCCGAACGGCAGCGGCAAGACGACCCTCCTCTCGCTCCTCGACGGCAGCCTGGAGCCGGACGGCGGCGAGATCGTCCGCGCCGAGCGCCTGCGCATCGTCCGTTTCGAGCAGGGGCGCGAGAGCCTCGACCCGGAGGTCAGCCTGCAGCGCGCCCTGGCCCCCGAGGGCGACTCCGTCGTCTACCGCGACCGCTCCATCCACGTGGCGGGCTGGGCGAAGCGGTTCCTCTTCCGTCCGGAGCAGCTCCAGACCCCGGTCTCCCGCCTCTCCGGCGGCGAGCAGGCCCGCATCCTCATCGCCCGGCTGATGCTGCAGCCCGCGGACCTCCTGATCCTCGACGAGCCGACCAACGACCTCGACATCCCGACCCTCGAGGTGCTGGAGGAGAGCCTCGCCGATTTCCCCGGCGGCCTCGTCCTCGTCACTCACGACCGCTTCCTCCTCGACCGCGTGGCGAATCTCCTCTTGGCCCTCGACGGCCAAGGCGGCGCCGAGTACTTCGCCGACTACCCCCAATGGGAAGCGAGCCGCAAGCCAGTGCCCGCGCCGGCGCGCGCCGAGCCCGAGAAGCCCACCGAGCGAAAAATCGCCGCCGGCGCCAAGCGTCTCTCCTACCTCGAAAAGCGCGAGTGGGAGCAGATGGAAGAGAAGATCCTCCAGGCGGAGACCCTCCTAGCCGACCGCCAGCGCCAGGCCGAAGACCCCGCCATCGTCACCGATCCCGCGGCCCTGAACGAGCGCTACCAGGCCCTGGAAGCCGCCCGCCTCGACGTCGAGAGGCTCTACGCGCGGTGGGCGGAGCTGGAGGGGAAGCAGGGGTAGAACTCTTGAGGACAGGAGTCCCCTCACCTCCACCACTCCTCCTCTCGAAGGCTGGCGCTACTGCTCGGATCAGCCTACTTCCAGGATCCGGGTCAGCGGGTCCAGCCAGCGGCCGAACAGCTGGCCGACCTCCGGGATCTGGCTGGAGAGTAACGCCAGCAGAGGCAGGACTCCGTAGGCAAAGATGTTTGCTAGGAAGGCGCGGTCGAACGTCACCTTGCCGGGCGATGAATTGCCGATCTCGCTCAGCGCCACGTCGCGATCCATCTGCACGAAAACCAACAGGCTCACGGCGCTCGCGGTGAGCAGCGCGGCCCAGAAGAGCACAGACATGTAGCGGCTGGGGATGAAGGTGTAGTTGTTGACCGCCACGATCAGGAGGAGACCCGGCACCATGGCTCCTATCAGCGCGTAGCGCATCTGGCCGAAGACGTGCCGGAGGTAGCCCACGACCCGCAGGGCGCGGAGCTCTTGCACTTCGGGCGCCAGGCTCCCGGAAATGCTCATGCCGGCAGCACCGAGGATTTCGATCACGCTCTTACGCGCGTCGACCTCGTCTGCGAACTTCCGCTCGGTGGCAGCCTTGAAGGCATCTTTGAGCCGCTCCTCGGCTTTGGACGCTTCTCCTACGGCGGAGGAAAACCCTCTCCTCCCCAGCTCCTTCAGCCCTTCGACCGCCTGCGCAAGGCTGCGGAAAGAAGGCGTGTACCAGACGAACGACTTCATCGCATTCCATTGGACGGTGTCCGCGATGCCGGAGAACGATTGCCGGCAGCTGCAGTGTTCCAATCGCCACAGCACCTCGCGGAGCAGCCGCCAGGTTTTCAGGAAGCGGTAGAAGGAGCCCACGCTCAAGAGGAAGGCGAAGAGGGCCAAGATGACGAACAGGCGCCCGTACCAGCGCGGATCGGCCAGCGGCTGCGCCGTCTGCCAAAAATAAGCCGCGACGACGATTACGACCACCACTACGAGTTCCAGCCCTCGGCCGCGCGGGCGGATCGGAGCGAGAAACTCCGCGATTCCTTTCGCCTTGGCCTCACAGCCGCTGAGGGCTGGCTCGTCGTCGTCGAACAGCGGCCAAGCGACTCCATGGCGCTGGCCGAGGTGCTGCCGTTTCATCTCGAGAGTGATCCAGGCGAAGAAGGCCGCGCCAAGCCATCCCAGCGAGACGAAAGGTGAGAGGCCATTGGCGAACCTCCGCGCCCGCAGGTAGAAGAAGCCGGGCTGGCCTAGGCTCCAGCAAGAGCGAATAAACAGGTCCGCCGCGAAGTAAACGAGGCACCCGCCCAGCACGACAACGATGGCGGTGAACATCCACGGTAGCCCAGGCCGCGTCTGGCCGGAGAAAGCGCTCGCCGCCGTCGGCGCCAGCGCCTGAGCCAAGCACAGGAGCAGCCCGACATAGGCGGCCCCGGTGGCAATCAGCAGGTAGAGGTGCAGGCTTTCCCACAGCTCCCACGGCTCCTTCCCCCATGGGTGAAAGAAATCGCCAGCGCGGATCGGCAGCAGGGCGAGAGCGAGGAGCCCGGCTCCCATGAGGCAGAGCACGGCCTCCCCCAGGATGAGCAGGATCCGAGCGTGACGGTCGGGATCGTGGGGCGCCGAATTTTTCGTCTGCGGCTGTGTCAAGCTTGTCACCGGCCTGCCGGGCAGATAGGCGTGGTTGCCCAGCCAGTAGGCCGCGACGCCCAGGGCAAGCATCAAGAGCCAGAGCTGCAAGTCGTTGATCTCGGGGAAAGGGATGATCTTGGTAGGCTCGTGTCTCGCTTTTTTTGGGCAGGGATCCATGAAAGAAGCGTCAACCGGTATCTCTGCAACCGGCGACATCGTGTCGTTGCCGGTGGCCGCAAACCAGACTGCCGGCGGCTCCATTGGCTTCTCGAGCAGGCACTGCGTGGCCCGATAGACGCCTTCCTGGACCTCACTGCCGAACATCAGAATGGGATCGCCGCTGCCCCTCGGTATGGTCAGGCCGTTGTTGGTCAGCGGGAAGCTGGTGATGGCGAGAGAGCCGAATAGCGCCGGATTGACCTGCGGGTGTAAATAGATCAGGTTGCTCTCGAAAAGGAAGAGGGTCATATCGGGAGACCAGCGCCGGATCTGCTCGGCCAGGAAGATCTCGTCCTTGACGTCAGTTGCCACGATCCCGACATAGCGAATGCCATACCGTGACAGCGTGTGCAGCAGGTTCGCCATCGCCATCTCGTCGATGCGAGAGGTGAGCGGGCTGAGCTCGCGCACCCCGTCGGCTTGGGTTCCCGGGTCCGCCAAGCTGATGTCGAGAGCGGGCTTCTGCCTCCCGAGAACAGGCTCCTTGCCTACCCTGTCCGCGCCCTTGGCCGCTCCGCGCTCCTCCCAGGCGTTACGGATGGCCGACATGCCGCTCGGCAAGAGCAGCTGCGTCTTGATGGGGAAATCTTGGCCGTATACCGTGTCGCTTTCGGTCAGCAACGCCGTATAACGCAAGTCCCAGCCCAACCGATCATGCATGAAAACGTAAGCCTTATCAGTCAAGAGGTCATCGGGCACCACCATGCGGCTGAATGTGATGCTGTCCTTATCGTCCTTGAAATCGTCCGCCAGCCCCTTAGCAGTGGCAGTTCCCGTGACGATGCGAAAGCTGATCTTGCTCGCTCGGATCTCATTCAGAGAACGGATCGCCGCGCGCAGCGAGCTAGTCGATCCCGAAAACGAAGGGCCCATGACGCGAATCTCGTCGAAGTCCCGTAGGTGATACCCGGGCTCAGGCGCAGGCGACCGGCAAGCGTGCGGGGCCGATTCAGCGCTGGAGCCCTCCTTCATGCCGGCGATGAAATGAACCGCCTGAGTGAAAGCTTCCCTGTGAATGCCGCGCGCGGGCGTCTCGCCCACCAGGAAAAGGCCCAGGAGGCACGGAAATTCTACAGCCGACCGCTCAGGTTTCTGCCGGCGAAACAGCATGAGCCCCGCCGTCTCGTGCGCCACTCCCTCTTGGCCGGCACCTCTGGAAACCTCGGAGTCTTCCCACGGGAGCCATTTGCGATCGAGGATGTAGTCCGCCTGCGACAAGCTCATCTGCAGGCCGGCCAGCGTGAGATCGAAGCTGGAAGGCAGACGGGAGTCGATGGGGTCGGGGACAAGCGCCACAAGGAAGTCGAGCGCGTAGCCTTGCTTCTTCGCCCAATCCCTGATGTGCTTGAGGTCCTCCTTCTTGACCTGCGGCTCCGGCGGGGAAGCGCGCAAGTTGATCCGCTGCTCGCCCCAGGCGCCACGCACCTCCAGGCTGCGCGTGGGCAACGGCCCCACATCAAAGAACTCCCCGTAGAGACGCTTGTAGTGTGCCCAGGTGTTGGTCTGTACAGCGGCCTCTTGCGTCAGGCTCAAGCCCCGTCCCGGCTCGAACGGCGCCGCAAGCGCATTCGCCGAAGGCTGGGCGGACGGCGGAGGCCCTCCGCGCGACATAGCGACCGCCGCCATGACGGCCAGGCCCAACAGCCAAGGAGCCCGTTGTTCAGCCATGAGATCCCTCGCCTTAGGGATAGATTACCGCTGGTGGCTCGGTCTGTAAAGGGAGCGGTGAAATATGCAGAGTTGCAATTAGGTTGACTTGCGCCCATTTCGATTTACCGACAGGAGTGTGAAGGCTACTGCACGGCTCGTCTTTAGGCGTGCGCATATGCACAGTCATTTGTTGTTTCAATTGTCGCCGTGCGAGAGACTTTCTTCCCGCGTCGAAAACTCAAGTCCTTCTTCGGGAGGGTTGAAAAATGAGAGCGAGACTGCATATCAGATCACCGTACCTGTCATGGCGCCTGCGTAGTCGCTCCTTTTCCATGCCGATCCGGCTGCGCGTGCCCCGCCAGCCTCGCACGCAGTCGACGATATTTTTCGCGGTCGCTACCCTGCTTCTGCTTCTCGGCGCCATGGAGGCGACCGCCGCAAACCGCCACAGGGCAAGGGATCTCGGGGTGCCCTTCGACGGTGCTCCCGGTCCGCTGAACGCGATCACGGACGTGGTAGGCGTAGAGGTTGGGCAAGTCACACTTGTCGTCGGCGAAGGCAGTCTGGTGGTCGGCCAGGGTCCGGTACGCACTGGCGTGACCGCCATCCTGCCGAGGGGCAAGCACGACGAGCCGGTGCCGGCGGGATGGTTCTCCTTGAACGGAAACGGAGAGATGACGGGAACGGCCTGGCTCGAGGAGTCGGGCTTTCTCGAAGGTCCCATCCTCTTGACCAACACTCATAGCGTCGGCGTTGTGCGCGATGCCGTGGTCGAATGGGGCAACCGCCGCTTCCCGGGGACCGACACCTTCAGCTTGCCCGTTGTTGCCGAGACCTGGGACGGATACTTGAACGACATCAACGGCTTCCATGTCACCAAAGAACATGCCCTACGAGCGCTCGATACGGCGCGCTCCGGACCCGTCGAAGAAGGCAGCGTCGGAGGCGGGACCGGGATGCGCGCACACGGCTTCAAGGCGGGCATTGGAACGTCATCTCGCAAGCTCGGCGCGACAGACGGAGCGTACATCGTCGGCGTGCTGGTGCAGGCAAACTGCTGCACTCGCGAAGAGCTGCGGATTGCCGGGGTTCCCGTCGGCCGCGAGATCCCTGATCTACAGCCTGTAGTCCAGCCGCAACCGGGCGCAACAAGCTCGATCATCATCGTGGTGGCGACCGATGCGCCGCTGCTTCCCCATCAGCTGAAGCGCCTGGCACGTCGCGCCGCCCTCGGCTTGGCGCGCGACGGCTCTACCTCAGCAAACACCTCCGGCGATCTGTTTGTCGCGTTCTCCACCGCGCAGCCGGCGAAGAACGTCGGCAGGGTCGACCTGTGGTCGGCGGTGCCCAACGACTCGATGAACCCCCTGTTCACAGCTACAGTGCAGGCCACCGAGGAAGCGATCGTAAACGCCTTGGTGGCCGCCGACACGATGACCGGCATCAATGGCAACACGTTCTACGCTCTGCCCCACGATAGGCTGAAGCAGATCCTGGCGAAATACGGCCGGCTGGCTGGCGTCCCATGACGGCTTGTCCACCGTGACTGCCTCCCTCGACAACCTCGTGCGCGTGGGAGCAGATGGCAGAGACCCTCCTGGCAGAGACCCTCCTGGCCGACCGCCAGCGCCAGGCCGAAGACCCCGCCATCGTCACCGATCCCGCGGCCCTGAACGAGCGCTACCAAGCCCTGGAAGCCGCCCGCCTCGATGTCGAGAGGCTCTACGCGCGTTGGGCAGAGTTGGAGGGGAAGCAGGGGTAGGGCAGCCCTCGAGGATCTCTTTCACAGACCCTTGAGGCCCATGAGCTCGCGGGCCCGACGCACGTCTTCCACGGCCTTACCAGTCCAAGGGGCGATTCCGCACGCTCGAAGCTCACATCGCCAGCTACTGCCTTACCCGTTGCCGGAGCGAGGGTTTCGGTATGATAGGCAAGTGCCTCAGAAAGGTGGCGGGTGATCCGCAGGTGATGTGATGGCTTTTACGTTCGATGGCTACGAAGAGATCTCAGCCGACCTCGATCAAGCCTCAAAGTGGTTCGAGAAAATTGGGCTCTCAACCACCGGTAGCAGGCTCAACGCTCTTCAGACCCTGCTCCGCGCTTTCTTGGTAGACATGCAGTCGCTTCCACGTGAGGAGGTCGTTGCGAAGTGGTCTGCCAACAAAACCTACTACGCCTTGGCAGATGCCCGAGGGTTTGCGCGCATCGCACGCGAGATAGGAAAAATGCCGCATCGTCTGCCACTTCATAAGCTCAGGACTATCCTGTCGGGCCCGCTTGATCCGACAGACGAGAACCCTTCCGACGCTACTGTGCAGGCTCGTAATTTTTTCGCGGAGCTAGAACTCGCGGCTGACCTCTCTTCCAAAGGACTCCCGATCATTGGGTTTGACGACGTGCAAATTAGGTTCGACGGCCGTGACCTGTACTTCGAATGCAAGAGAATTCATAGCGCCTCTCGAGTCGCGGCAAATGTAAACAAAGCCGTCGAGCAGCTGTCAACGAAGATGCCTGATGATCGGGCGAGGGGTTTTATTACGGTAGTTCTCGATCGCCTTACAGGTGTCGATCGCATGATCCTCCGGGTATACAACGACGAAGAAGTAACCACAGCGGCGCAAGAGCAGGTCAGCAAATTCCTTGAAAGATATGCAGCCGAGTTCCAACCACCCGTGGATACACGCATAGTGGCAGCCTGTTTCGTGCTACATTTCCTAGTCTTCCATGTGCCCAGAAACATGGTGGGTACTGCCTATATGTTCGCTATCGTTCCATATGTCAGCCAACATCTCCTCGAGTATTCTGATCGCCAGTTACTTGAAAGTTTTGCTGCCTATTCCAATGCAGGAGATACGACGTGAGCGAGCCACTGTACTCGTGCAGATGGACGTCCACCGTGCCGGCGGCCTTCTGCTCCTATGACGCTTCCGCACGGATCGAGGCGGACTGCCGAAGAGGAGCGGCACGAGAAGCACAGTGCGTAGCGGCCGGTCGTGGCTAAGGCATGGGATTGCCGGATTGGCTTTCTCCTTAGAGCCAGGGTAGCGGTCATCCGCTATTCCACGACGGGCTACGGCCGGTGCCGAAGCACGTAGCGCACGTGTCCGAGGCGCGCTGGATGACGGAGCAGACGGAAAGAACCTCCGAGCCTTGGAGACTGGAGCCACCCTTCTCCGTCGGGCTCGATGGCCACGTATCGGCCGTCCCGAAGAGTTTGGATGCTGAAGCGAAGCTCATCGCCTCGGGCGTCGGCGAGCCAGAGCTCCGGCACGCCGGCTTGGGCGTATCGAGCGGGGAGAGCCTCGGTATCCTTGCGTACGGAGCCTTGGCTGATGATCTCGACGATCACGTCGGGAGCTCCGTGAATCGCCGAGGAGCGGCCTTCGACGGACGACTTGGCGTACCGCACCCTTCCTGTTTCGAAGGACTCCCAGAGCACCACGACGACGTCCGGCTCGACAGAGAGACCGGCCTTCGGCGAGACGAGGCGCGTGCGGTCGATGTACACCTCGCCGCGGTCCTCGTCGACGATCAGGTTCGACAATCTCGCCGCGATCGCCGTCTTGACCACGGCATGCGTGTAGAGATCCTCCGGGCTCATCTCCACCTCCACGTCACCCGCCAGAAAGTCGATGCGCCCGGTTTCAGGGAAGTCGTCCGAGTCCACCCAGTTCTGAAAACCTTCCAACGTAAAGGCGTCGGTAGGAATCCGCAGGTCTTGCTCGAAGATGACGGCGTGCTCTCGCGCCATGGCAGCAGTTTACCTCAGCCCTCGCCCGGCAGCAGCACGATCTTGCCCGTCGTCGCTCGACCCTCGAGGAGCCGGTGCGCCTCGGCGGCTTCGGCCAGCGGCAGGCGGTGCGTGATCGAGATCTGCAGCTCCCCCACTGCGACCCACGTCAAGAGGTTCCGGCGGGCGATGGCCCAGGTGGGCGGATCGTCGATGTAGAGGCCGAAGGCTCCGACCTTGAGACAGCGGTCGTAGAGCTGATCCGGGTCGACCGGGTCGGGTGGGCCGCTCGCTTCGCCGAAGTGGATGAGCTCGCCGTACGGGGCGAGCATGGCGAGGCTCTGGGCCTGGGTGGCCTTGCCGATCGAATCGAAGACCCGGTCGACGCCGCGGCCGCCGGTGGCCTGCGCGACGCGTTCCGGAAGATCCGGACCGTGCAGGAAGGCCTCCGCTCCCAGGCGTGTCACCGTGGCGGCCTTCTCGAGGCTCGACACCGTCCCGAGCACGCGCGCACCCTGCCGCCGGGCGAGCTGGACGAGGATCTGGCCGACGCCACCCGCGGCAGCATGGATGAGCACCGAGGCGCCGGGGCGGAGCGTCGTCGCGAAGAAGGCCAGCCCGTACGCCGTCAGCCCCTGGACCGGCAAGGCGGCTCCAAGGTCGAACGGTACGGCGTCGGTCAGATGGAAGAGCGCATCCGCGGGGGCGACCGCATATTCGGCGTACGTCCCGCTCACCGCCGGAGGCATGGCCCAGAAGGCGACGCGCCGGTCGATCAGGCCGAGATCCGTGTCCGGACCGACCGCCACCACCCGCCCGGCGCCTTCCGTCCCCGGCATCCAGGGCAGGGTGAGATTCTTGTAGACGCCACGCCTCCTTTCGGTGTCCGCGAAGTTCACGCCCGTCGCGTGAAGGTGGACGAGGACTTGACCGGGACCGGGCTCGGGACGCAGCACCTCGGCCATCTCGAGGACCTCGGGCGGACCGAGACGCTGAACGAGGATGGCGCGCATGGGAGAAGATTACCGTGTGCGACGGCTCATCGGGCAGGGGAAGAATCACCTGGCACCTCCTCCGAATCACATGGCACCTCTTCGGCGCGACCCTCACGCCGGCGTCGCTTGTGATATCCTTAAGTTCTTATCGTTGGTCCAAAAGCTCGTCGGAAAGGAGAGCCTGTGAGCGTCCTGGCCCTGCCCCGCTTCGTCTTCCAGGGACACACCTCGTGGAACCCGAACACCGTCAATAACTCGCCCGTCAGCTACGACGAGACCAAGGTCGCGCCGCAATTCCACCCGCAGGGCTACCCGGCCGGCCAGCCGCCGCCCATCGAGGCGAGCAACTACGACACCTGGCTCAAGACCTACGACAACGGCCTGCCGGGGAGCTGGAACGTCTACGGCGACCAAGGGTGCAATTTCGTCCAGGCGAAGGTGACGGCGGTCCGTCTCGCCGGCGCCATGGGCAAGGACGCTCCGGATCCGCTCCAAGGCAAGCCGGTGCAGATCCTCGGCCAGTCCGGCCAGCCGCCGGCCCGGATGGTGGACGTCGATCCCTACAGCCCGTACACGACGCAGATCTTCTATCAGGGGATCGTGATCGGGGACTTGACCGTGGGCGTGACCGGCCCCGGCGTCGTCCGGATGTTCTCGCGCTGGCCCAACATGGCCCGCAACCTCGGGGGGCTGCCGATTGCCGGCAACATGGGGGTGACGTGGCAGGCCACGGTCGCCGCCGACCAGCTCACCTGGTACGGAGTCGACCAATCCCCGGCCCTCGCGGCCCTCCAGGCCGCCATCGCGCAGGGCGGCCAGGGCCTCGCCCTCCGCTTCGTCAGCTATGGCACGCTCTACTTCACGCAGGCGACCTGGAACGGGCAGCCGATCACCGATCTGCAGCAGCTCTCGGCGGCCTACCTGGCGGGCTTTCACGGGCCGAACCCGGCGGTGAGCGCGGCGCTGGGCACGATCGGCGTCTGGGGGCCGGGGGAGCTTGCCAGCGCTCCCACCGAGCGCGTGCTCACTCCCGGAGACGGGCTGATCCCGCCGAACGCCGCCGCCGGCGTGCGGCCCGCGGCGCTGACCCGCGCCGCCCAGGAGGCGGTCTTCGCCGCCGCGCCGCCGACGGTTCCGACCGTGCCGACGGTCCCGATCGGCACCGCCTTCGCGCGGGTGGACAGCTCCCGCCGCGTCGTCACCCTGGACTTCCTCGGCACCTTCCCGGAGCAGGACGCGACCCTCGCCAAGGCGGACTTCGGCGCTTTCGAGCTGCAGGCGGTCCCGGACCAGGGCCAGCCCGTCGCCATCGGGCAGCCGCTGACGAGCGCCGGGTACGCTCAGGCGGCCTACGACGCGGGCGGCGGGATCGTGGACTTCTCCTTCACGCCCGACCAGGAGGGCCTGGTGACGACGGGGCGCCTCCAACTCGTCCAGACCGGCTCGAACGCGGTGGCGCTCCACGAGGCCACGCTCCTGGCCGAGACCGATCAGCGCGGCGTCTACGTCGACGAGGGACAGACGCAGCAGGTCACGATCCAGGTCTATCAGCAGGGCGTCACGCCGCCGGCGTCGGCGGTCGAGCTCCGGCTGTACACCTACAACGAAGGCCCCAGTCTCGTCCCCGTCGGGCAGAGCCTCCTCGAGCTGCTGGACGCCCTAGGCAATCCGCTTCCCGAGCCGCCCGTGCTGCCGGTGGGCCCGGACGGCAGCGCCACGTTCGGCGTCACGCCGCGGCGCCCGGGGATCGCCACGGTGGTGTTCCTGCCCTACCTCGCGGGCGCCAACCCGCCGCCGCCGCCGAACCTGGGCAAGCTGCAGCAGATCCCCGACTCCTACGTCGTCGTGCGCGCCCTGCCGTTCGACAACGCGCTCTTCGACATGCAGCCGTCCGAGATCACCTGGAACTTCGTCTATCGGCACGTCCTGCAGACCTTCAACCTCGTCTACCCGCTGATGTCGCTGATCCTGAACCTGGGGAGCGAGACGACGGTGAACCAGAACGCGCAGGCGATCGAGGAGAGGACCTCGCTCGAGCGCTTCCTGACGACGAGCTTCATGCCGATCACCCGCGAGATGTCGGCCGGCAAGCGCTACGTCCTGCGGCAGTACCTCAGCAACCTGCCGCCGCCGTGATCTAGCCCCCTGCCCCGGCGCCTGTCCGCCGGCGCCGAGACATATCGAGGCTCGTCCGTAGTCTCACGGCTCGCCCGACGCGACGCCGCAAGCCGGCACCGGCGTTAGGGGTCTATGTGAGAGCAGGTGCACAGCCAGGTGCCTGGTTGCAGGTTGCAATCCCTGATGATGAAGCATTCGCGGCCGGCGCCGCAGATCGAATTGGCGGCCGCCCCAACGCAGACGCGATCACTACAGGTGCCGCAGATCAGCACGCGCGGCGAGAAGCCGCCGCCCGGGCTGAGATTCAAAGCGGCGGTCAAGGACGAGGCTCCGCCGCAATCCGGCGGTGCCGCCTGGCTCATGTTCGCGGAGAAACTGGCAAGCTGCGGCAGGGCCGCAGGGGCTGGTGCCGCGGCGCCGGCGGCTGCCGGCGCGCCGGCAGCGTTCGCCAGGGACCCCAGGCACAACAGCGCGAAGGCGAAAAGCAAGGCAGCTCTGGTCTTCATCTCGTCTCCTTTCCAGGACGTCACAGGGTTGATGAGGCGCACCCCCACTAGAAGAGGTGCCGCGGGACGCGGTTCGCGGGCTGGGCGAACTGACCGCCGGCCGGCAGCCCAGGCTCAGAACCAAAGAATCACCTGGTACCTCATCGACCTGCCGGCCTGCCGGGAATCACCTGGCACCTCTTTGGACCCCATGTGGAAGAATCACCTGGCACCTCTTCGGGACTCACCTGGCACCTCTTCGGTAGATCGACGGCAGCGTGGAGTCCTCGAAGTACCGCCTGCCGGCGAAGGCATCGCGCACCAGCTCCTCCAGAAACTCCGCTTCAGAAGAAAGTGACGGGGCGGCACGGCGCCGGCTGTCGCCCTGCATCAAATCAGCAGCAAATTTAACGTTCGGGTGGCCGGCGCTGCCGGGGTGTGACTTGTAAACTATTGATTCTACTGGTGGAGGCGCGAGGATTCGAACCTCGGTAGGGCGATGCCCGGCAGATTTACAGACGTGCCCTGCCCTGCCCTGTTCCTGCATGTCACTCCACGTCCCTCAGCGTCAATGCTTTCAATCGCTTAGGCCCACTCTCCATTGACGCCGAATGACGCTAGTTTACGCCAATTATCACCCCGTACTGTGACACGAGTGCAACTTGGTCTGACCCGGGGGTGCCGGGGGGCCAAGCGGGTGGCTGCGCCGGCGACGCCGCCCGCACCAGCGCCCGCAGCTCCGCGCCGATCGCCGCATCGTCCATCCCATCCGCCCGCCGCCCCGCGATCCAGTCCGACACGTTCCCCTTCTCCGGCAACCCGCCAAGCTCGATCCAGCCGACGCTCGCCGCGATCGGCCGATGGGGCCGTGGTGTAGAGGATCGAGGAGGCGCTCGCCCACAGGTAGCCCGCGGGCGGCATCGAATTGGCATTCAGCAGAATCGTTACCGCGAAGCACACAACGGTACCGTGCCGATGAAGTTGCCCAATGCGACCGGCTCGCTCTGTACGAACACCGTTGCTACCACCGCATTGGTGGAAGTGTCAATGACCGAAACAGTGCCGATGCCCTCGTTTGCCACATAGACACTGCTGCCATTTGGCGTCACCGCCACGCCGTGTGGAAAACCCCCTACCGGCACTGTCGCTACCACCGTATTGGTGTTGGGGTCAATGACCGCAACAGTGTCGGCGTCAGCGTTCGACACATAGACACTGCTTTCATCTGGCTTCACCGCTACGCCCCATGGAGAAGTCCCTACGGGTACTGTCGCGACCACCGCTTGGGCGGCATTGTCAATGACCGAAACAGTGTCGTCGTAACTGTTCGTCACATACACGAGGTAGCTATCTGGCGTCACTGCCACACCTATTGGGAAATTCCCTACTGTCACCGTGCCTACCACCATATTAGTGGAAGTGTCAATGACCGAAACAGTGCCGCCGTTATTGTTCACCACATAGACACGGGTGCCATCTGGCGTCACCGCCACACCATATGGAGAACTCCCTACCAGCACCGTTGCTGCCACCGTATTAGTGGAGGTGTTAATGACCGAAACAGTGATGCTGTTATAGTTCGTCACATAGACACTGCTTCCATTTGGCGTCACCGCCACGCCATATGGAGAACTCCCTACCGGCACTGTGGCTACCACCATATTGGTGGAGGTGTTAATGACCGAAACATTGTCGCTGTTACTGTTCGTCACATAGACACGGCTGCCATCTGGCTTCACCGCCACGCCGTATGGAGAACTCCCTACTGGCACCGTGGCTACCACCATATTGGTGGAGGTGTTAATGACCGAAACAGTGTTGCTGTTACTGTTTGCCACGTAGGCGGCCACCCCCAGCGGGCAAGTAGTAAAGATCATATCGCTCCCGTAGCTGGTCCCGGCGCCGTTGGTGCCTACGATCTGGAAGTGATAGGTGGTATTGGCACTTAACCCGCTGATGTTCGCACTCACGTTTTGCGTCGTGCCCCCGGTAAATGTCTGGCTAGCCGTGTTTGAACCGTAGCTGGTCGTCGTGCCGTATTGGAAGTGAACGCTCGTGCTCAGCCGGTCGGGATTCACCGTCCCATGAAGCGTGGCCGAGGAACTCGTCACATTCGTGGCCGCACTGGTGTTGACGATCGGCGGGCCGGCAGTGGTGAACGTCATGTCGGCCCCGTAGCTGGTCCCGGCGCTGTTGGTACCCACGATCTGAAAATGATACGTGGTGTTGGGGCTCAGCCCGCTAATGGTGGCAGTCACGTTTTGCGTGGTCCCCCCGGTAAATGTCTGGTTAGCCGTGGTTAAACCGTAGCTGGTCGTCGTGCCGTATTGGAACTGAACGCTCGTGCTCAGACCGTTAGGATTCACCGTCCCATGAAGCGTGGCCAAGGAACTCGTCACACTTGTGGCCGCACTGGTGTTGACAATCGGGGGACCGGGCGGGGTAGTAGTGAAGGTCATATCGCTCCCGTACCTGATCCCGGCGCTGTTGGTACCTACGATCCGAAAATGATACGTGGTATTGGCGCTCAGCCCGCTAATGTTCGCAGCCACGTTTTGCGTCGTGCCCCCGGTAAATGTCTGGCTAGCTGTGGTTGAACCGTAGCTGGTCGTCGTGCCGTATTGGAAGTGAACGCTCGTGCTCAGCCAGTTAGGATTCACCGTCCCATGAAGCGTGGCCAAGGAACTGGCCACGTTCGTGGCCGCACTGGTGTTGACGCTCGGGGGACCGGCAGTGGTGAACGTCAGGTCGCTCCCGTAGCTGGTCCCGGCGCTGTTGGTGCCTACGATCTGGAAGTGATAGGTGGTATTGGCACTTAACCCGCTGATGTTCGCAGTCACGTTTTGCGTCGTGCCCCCGGTAAATGTCTGGCTAGCCGTGTTTGAACCGTAGCTGGTCGTCGTCCCGTATTGGAAGTGAACGCTCGTGCTCAGCCCGTCGGGATTCACCGTCCCATGAAGCGTGGCCGCGGAACTGGTCACATTCGTGGCCGCACTGGTGTTGACGATCGGGGGGCCGGCAGTGGTGGACGTCAGGTCGGTCCCGTAGCTGGTCCCGACGCTGTTGGTGCCCATGATCTGAAAATGATACGTGGTGTTGGGGCTCAGCCCGCTAATGTTCGCGGTCACGTTTTGCGTCGTGCGCCCGGTGAATGTCTGGCTAGCCGTGTTTGAACCGTAGCTGGTCGTCGTGCCGTATTGGAACTGAACGCTCGTGCTCAGACCGTTAGGATTCACCGTCCCATGAAGCGTGGCCGCGGCGCTGGTCACACTCGTGGCCGCACTGGTGTTGACAATCGGGGGGGCGCTCGGGATGAAGGTCATATCGCTCCCGTACCTGATCCCGGCGATGTTGGTACCTACGATCCGAAAATGATACGTGGTATTGGCGCTCAGTCCGCTGATATTTGCCGCCACGTTTTGCGTGGTGCCCCCGGTAAATGTCTGGCTAGCTGTGGTTGAACCGTAGCTGGTCGTCGTGCCGTATTGGAAGTGAACGCTCGTGCTCAGCCCGTCGGGATTCACCGTCCCATTAAGCGTGGCCGCGGAACTGGTCACATTCGTGGCCGCATTGGTGTTGACGATCGGGGGGCCGGCAGTGGTGAACGTCAGGTCGGGCCCGTAGCTGGTCCCGGCGCTGTTGGTACCCACGATCCGAAAGTGGTACGTGGTGTTGGCACTTAACCCGCTAATGTTCGCAGCCACGTTTTGCGTGCCCCCGGTAAATGTCTGGCTAGCCGTGTTTGAACCGTAGCTGGTCGTCGTGCCGTATTGGAACTGAACGCTCGTGCTCGCCCCGTTAGGATTCACCGTCCCATGAAGCGTGGCCGCGGAACTGGTCACATTCGTGGCCGCACTGGTGTTGACAATCGGGGGAACGGGCGGGGTAGTAGTGAAGGTCACATCGCTCCCGTACCTGGTCCCGGCGCTGTTGGTACCCGCGATCCGAAAATGATACGTGGTATTGGCGCTCAGCCCGCTAATGTTCGCAGCCACGTTTTGCGTCGTGCCCCCGGTAAATGTCTGGCTAGTCGTGTTTGAACCGTAGCTGGTCGTCGTGCCGTATTGGAAGTGAACGCTCGTGCTCAGGCCGTCGGGATTCACCGTCCCATTAAGCGTGGCGGAAGAACTGGTCACATTCGTGGCCGCA
>Ga0209626_1000118_pt1 | contig 17079 bp, 11 predicted proteins | sample JacPinW_OM1H0_M2_FD_187962 | JGI IMG/M metagenome (GOLD analysis project Ga0209626, IMG submission 187962) | Forest soil microbial communities from Algoma, Ontario, Canada - Jack Pine, Ontario site 1_JW_OM1H0_M2 (SPAdes) (version 2) | ecosystem: Environmental > Terrestrial > Soil > Boreal... | reverse complement strand
ACCGGCGGGTGGACTGGACCTGGGCCCAGCCACGCCCGCCGGCGGTGGCGCTCGCGTGGACACCGGAAGCGGGGTTCGCGAGCCTCGACTGGAACGGTTACAACGAGGCGATGCTCGTTTACCTGCTCGCCCTGGGCTCTCCCACACATCCCGTCGGCGAGCAGGCCTGGACGCAGTGGACCAGCAGCTACGACAAGTACTGGGGCACGCTCTACGACCAGACCTATCTGAACTTCGCGCCCCTCTTCGGCCACCAGTACACGCACGTATGGGTGGATTTCCGCGGCATCCAGGACGGGTACATGCGCGACCATGGACTCGACTACTTCGAGAACAGCCGCCGGGCCACTTACGCGCAGCGCAGGTACGCCATCGCGAATCCCAAGCAATGGCAGGGATACGGCAAGAACGTGTGGGGCATGAGCGCTTCCGATGGCCCCGGTCCGGCGCGCGAGTCGAACCTCGCTGGGGATCGCCGCTTCCTGAAGTACGCCGCGCGTGGCGTGGCCGTGGGCCGTATTGTTGACGACGGTACCATCGCCCCGACCGCCGCAATCAGCTCGCTGCCGTTTGCTCCGGAGATCGTGCTGCCCGCGACACTCGAGATGTATCATCGCTTCGGATCCTCCATCTACTCATCCTACGGGTTCCTCGATGCGTTTAACGCGAGTGTCCGCGGTTCTCAGAGCCAGCCACAACCGATGCCGGTGCTGCCGGGCTGGGTTGACCCGGACTACATCGGAATCGATCAGGGGCCGATACTGGCGATGATCGAGAACTATCGCAGCGCTCTGGTGTGGCGAGTCATGCGCGGCAATTCGTACGTCCGGGAGGGCCTGGAGCGCGCCGGATTCTCGGGCGGGTGGCTCGCGCAGGGTCCGCTCGGACCGACTGCGCTCGCGCCGGCTCCGCTCGGGCAATATCCGCTGGTGCTGAATCCGCTCGCATCGGCTGCGCTCGTGCAGAGTCCACTCGCGCCGACTCCCTGACCGCGGGCGGGAGCCGGAGCCTGCCGCGCTGGCTGAAGGTCCTTCTGCCCCTGATGTGCGCCGTCGGGTGCGGCTCGCCGGCGCCACCGCACCGCGTGGTGAGCGTGTGGGCGATGGGCCGCGAGGGCGAGGTGATCGCGCAACTGTTGCCGCAGTTCCGCAAGCTGCACCCGGACATCGAGGTGAGGATCCAGCAGCTGCCCTGGACCGCCGCTCACCAGAAGCTCCTCACCGCCTTCGCGGGCGAGGCGACGCCGGACCTGTGCCAGCTCGGCAATACCTGGATTCCGGAGTTTGTCGCCCTGAAGGCGCTCGAGCCGCTGGACCCGAGCCTCGCGCGCTCGGCAAGCGTGCTGGCGAGCGATTATTTTCCGGGAATCTGGGACACTAACATCATCGGCGGCACGCTGTACGGCGTGCCGTGGTACGTCGACACACGCCTGCTGTTCTATCGCCGTGACCTGCTGGCCGAGGCCGGCTTCGCGGATCCCCCCAGGTCCTGGGAGGAATGGTCGCGGATGCTCGCCGCCATCAAGGCGCAGGTCGGCCCGCAGCGCTACAGTGTGTTGCTGCCGCTCGACGAATTCGCGCCATTGCTGGTGCTGGCGATACAGCAGCCTGAGCCGCTGCTGCGCGCGGACGGCCGCTACGGCAATTTCCGCAATCCGGGATTTCGCCGCGCGCTGGCATTCTATCGGGAGGCGTTCCAGCGGCAGTGGGCGCCGCCGATCACCGGCACGCAGATTTCCAACGTCTGGGACGAGCTCGGGCGCGGCTACTACTCCTTCTATATCTCCGGTCCGTGGAACATCGGTGAATTCAAGCGACGCCTGCCGCCCGAGCAGCAGGGCACCTGGATGACCGCGCCGATGCCCGGCCCCGACGGCCCCGGCGCCTCCCTCGCCGGAGGCTCGAGCCTGGTGATATTCCGCCGCTCGCGCCACAAGCAGGATGCCTGGCTGCTGCTCGAATTTCTCTCGTCTCCCGAGATACAGCAGCGCTTCTACCAGCTGACCGGAGACCTGCCGCCGCGCCGCAGCACCTGGCGCGCACCGGAACTGGCGAGCAACGTCTATGCGCACGCCTTTCGCGAGCAGCTCGAGCGCGTCAAGCCCACACCGAAGGTTCCTGAGTGGGAGCGGATCGTGACCGACATGCGCCTGATGGCCGAGCGCGTGGTGCACGGTGATCTGTCGGTTGAGGAGGGCGCCGCGGATCTCGATCGCGATGTCGACGCCATTCTGCAGAAGCGGCGCTGGCTGCTGAGCCGGGACGTCACGCCGTGAGGGTCGGGCGCGCTGCCTGGGCCTTCGCCACACCGGCGCTGCTGGTCATCGGTGTGTTCTTCTTCGTCCCGGTGCTGGCGGCGCTGATCGTCAGCCTCACCGACTTCGATCTCTATGCGCTCGCCGACATCCGTAATCTGCGCTTCGTCGGGCTCGGCAATTACCGCAATCTGCTGCACACGCCCGACTTCTGGCGCGCGGTGGCCAACACCGGCTACTTCGTCGCGGTGGGGGTGCCGCTGTCCCTGGCCGCCTCGCTGGGGAGCGCGCTGCTCGTCAACTCGCGGCTGGCGTACCTGGCCGCGTTCTTTCGCACCGTGTTCTTCGCGCCGGTGGTGACGACCCTGGTGGCCGTGGCGGTCGTGTGGCGCTATCTGCTGCACACCCGCTATGGACTGCTCAACTACGCGCTCGCTCACCTCGGCATTCACCCGATCGACTGGCTGGGCGATCCGCATTGGGCGCTGCCGGCGATCATCCTGTTCGCGGTGTGGAAGAACTTCGGCTACAACATGGTCATTTTTCTCGCCGCGCTGCAGAGCATTCCCGCCGACCTGTACGAGGCGGCGCGCCTCGACGGCGCGAGCCTGTGGCAGGAGTTCCGCCGCATCACGCTGCCGATGTTGCGTCCGACCCTGCTGCTGGTGAGCGTCCTGACGGTGGCCGGATATTTCCAGCTGTTCGCGGAGCCGTATGTGATGACCCAGGGCGGGCCGCTGCAAAGCACCGTCAGCGTGCTGTACTTCATGTACGAAGAAGGCTTCAAGTGGTGGAATCTGGGCTCCGCCTCCGCGGTCGCGTTCCTGCTGTTCCTCATGATCCTCGCGGTCACGGCGCTGCAACTGCGCCTCGCGCGCGACGCGCAAGCCCGATGAGCACGAGCGGCGCCCGGGTGTTGCTGCATGCGCTGCTGCTCGGCGCTGCGGCGATCGCACTGTTTCCGCTCTTGTGGATGCTGTCGGTGTCGTTCATGGCCGGCGGGGAAGCGAGCGCCTTTCCACCACCGCTGCTGCCGGGCCACGCGACGCTGGCGAACTACCGGCAGCTTTTCGGGCAGCAGAACATCGGCCGTTACCTGGCGAACAGCGTGTGGCTCGCGGCCATGACGACGCTGCTGTCGCTGCTGTTCAATTCCCTGGCGGGCTACGCATTCGCCAAGCTGCGCTTCCGCGGACGTGAGCCGATCCTGAAGGTCCTGCTGGCCGCGCTGGTGATCCCCAGCCAGGTGGCGATGTTGCCGCTGTTTCTGATGATGAAATGGCTCGGGCTCGTCAACAGCTATGCGGCAGTGGTCGTGCCGGCGATGGCGGGAATTTTCGGCGTCTTCCTGGTCAGACAGTACGCGCTCACCATCCCCGACGAACTGCTGGAGGCGGCGCGCATCGATGGCGCGAGCGAGATGCGAATCTTCGGGTCGATCGTGCTGCCGGCGCTGCGCCCGATCCTGGTCACGCTCGGAGTGTTCACCTTTCTTGGCAGCTGGAACGACTTCATGTGGCCGCTCATCGTTCTCACCGACCAGGATCTTTATACGCTGCCGATTGCGCTCGCCCAGCTGTCACGCGAGCACGTGCCGGACAATGAGCTGATGATGGCCGGGGCGGTGCTTACCGTATTGCCGGTGCTCGTGCTGTTCCTGTCGCTGCAGCGCTATTACATCCGCGGCATCCTGATGGGGAGCGTCAAGGGTTGAGCGCCTCGCCGTGGCTGGCGATCACCCCGGAATAGAAGCGGGCGCTCGCCTTGGGCGTGCGCCGCTGGGTCTCGAAGTCCACGTGCACGATCCCAAAGCGCTTCGAATAGCCGAGCGCCCATTCGAAGTTATCCAGCAGCGACCACACGAAATAGCCGCGCAGGTCCACCCCCTGCTCAAGGGCCGCACGGATGGCCCGCAGGTGCTCGCGCAGGTAGGCGACCCGCAACGGATCCTCGAGCTGATCGCCTTCGACCGTCGGCGGATCGAAGAAGGCGGCGCCGTTTTCCGTCACGTAAACCGGCAGGTCGCCGTAGCGCTGCTTCACCCACAGCAGCGTATCCGTGAGTCCCCGCGGGTATACCTCCCACTTGGTCTCGGTGTAGAGCGCACGTCGCTGCCGCACCGCCGCCGCCCGCACCGGCCAGGAACCCGCGTCGCAGCGTATGACGCTGCGGGTGTAGTAGTTCACGCCGAGAAAGTCGAGCGGCTGCTTGATGAGCTCGAAGTCCGCCTGCGGCCACTGCGGCCAGGCACTGCCGAAGATGTCCTTGAGCTCCGGCGGGTAGCTCCCCAGCAATACCGGGTCGAGGTACTGGCGGTTCATGTACGCATCCGCCCGCTGGGTGGCGGCGACATCTTCAGGTAGGCTCGAGGCCGCATGTTTGGGCTCGAGATTCACCACCAGACCGATCTGATGCCGGCCCTCACTGCGATAAGCCTGGATCGCCGCCCCATGAGCGCGCAGCAACTGGTGGGTCGCGATGGGCGCCTCGAACAGGTTCCGGTGTCCGGGCGCCAGTACCCCGTGCAGGTAGCCGCCGTCTGTCACCACCCAGGGCTCATTCAGCGTCGCCCACAGCTTGACCCGGTCGTCGAGCTTGCGGAACACGATCGCGGCGTACTCGGCAAACCATTTGGCTGCATCGGGATTGAGCCAGCCGCCGCGGTCATCGAGTGCCGCCGGCAGGTCCCAGTGGTAGAGCGTCACCATGGGTGCAATGCCGTGGCTCAGCAACGCATCCGTAAGGCGGTCGTAGAAGGCGAGCCCGGCCGGATTGACCGCGCCCGTGCCCTGAGGGATCACGCGGCTCCAGGAGATGCTGAAGCGGTAGGCCGTGAGGCCCAGCTCCCTCATCAGCGCGACATCATCCGCGTAGCGGCGATAGTGGTCACAGGCGACATCGCCCGTATCACCGTCGCTCACCAGGCCGGGGGTGTGCGCGAAACGCTGCCAGATGCTCGGCGCGGCACCGTCGGCGAGCGGGGAGCCTTCGATCTGATATGCCGAAGTCGAACAACCCCACAGGAAATTCGCTGGAAAGGTGATGGCGCACCTCGTCCCTGTTATCGGACAATGCTCCGCAGGATGCCACGAAAACGTTTTCTGAGCCCCAAGATGCAAATTTTATCCGAGTTCGCGCGGGGGCGCACCGTGCCCTTGGCGCGCGGGCGTGCGCTTCGCACCGGGTGAGTGAGGAGCGGGAGTGGCTGCGGTACAGCTTGAGCGGGTACGCAAGGTCTACGGCGGCAAGCACATCGCCGTCGCCGATGCCACCTTCGACGTGGCCGACTCGGAGCTCGTCGTCCTCGTTGGTCCCTCGGGCTGCGGGAAATCGACGCTGTTGCGCATCATCGCGGGCCTTGAATCACTTACCTCCGGCACGGTGCGTATCGGCGGCCGGATCGTCAACGATGTTGCGCCGAAGGATCGTGACATCGCGATGGTGTTCCAGAGCTACGCCCTGTATCCGCACATGACGGTCGCCGAGAACCTGAGCTTCAGCCTGAAGCTGCGGGGCCAGTCGCACGCCGAGATCGAGCGCCGCGTGCGGGAGTCCGCCGAGGTGCTGGGTCTGACGGAGCTGCTGCAGCGGCGGCCCCGGCAGCTCTCGGGCGGACAGCGCCAGCGGGTCGCGCTCGGGCGCGCGCTGGTGCGTGATCCGGAGGTTTTCCTGCTCGATGAGCCGCTGTCCAATCTCGATGCGAAGCTGCGCCTGGGCGTGCGCACCGAGATCGCGAAGCTGCACCGCCGTCTGGGCGCGACCATGATCTACGTCACCCACGATCAGATCGAAGCGATGACGCTGGGGCAGCGGATCGTCGTGCTCAACGACGGTGAAATTCAACAGATTGACGCACCGATGAAGGTTTACGAGCGGCCCGCCAACCTGTTCGTGGCGGGATTCATCGGCAGTCCGGCCATGAACTTTCTGCGCGGGCGCCTGCTGCAGCAGGACGGGCTGCAACTCGAGCTCGGGTTCACACGGCTGCAGCTCGGAGAGCCCAACGGGACCGGGCCGGATTTTGCATCCCTGGTCGGGGCGGAGGTCGTCGCCGGTCTGCGGCCCGAGGACCTGCGACTGGGCGCCGCGACCGGGACGCTTGCGCGCCAGCCGCGCCTGAGCGCCGTGCTGGAGCTGATCGAGCCGGTCGGTAACGAGGCGTTTCTGAATGCACGCGCCGGCAACACGGAGCTGATGCTGCGCATGTCTCCGCACTCGCTCCCCTCTCCGGGTGATACCGTGACGCTGACCTTTTCGCCTGAGCGGCTGCACCTGTTTGACCCGAAGACCGGGCGCCGATTCGGGCAGTTGTAAGGCAAGGTCGGAAACAGGAGCAGTGCATGATGCGCAAGGGTTGGCGATCGTCGATCGCGTTACTGGTACTGGCGCTCGCCGTCACGCGAGTGGGCGCACAAGTCGGTGAGAGCGGCATCACGGTGGATGCGACGGCGCCGACGCGACCATTTCCGCATTTCTGGGAGCGGATGTTTGGATCAGGACGCGCGGCGCTGACTCTGCGCGAGAGTTATCGCGAGGACCTGCGCGCCGTCCGCAGCGTCACCGCAGTCGCCTATATCCGCTTTCACGCCATCTTCCACGACGAGCTCGGCGTGTATACCGAAGGCCCCAAAGGGGAGCCCGTATACAACTTCTCGTACGTCGACCAGGTGTACGATGGCCTGCTCGCCAACGGCGTTCGACCGTTCGTCGAGCTCAGCTTCATGCCGCGTCAGCTCGCCCGCGCCGACATACGACAGAGCTTCTGGTACCGCCCGGTCGTCTCGCCGCCGAAGGATTATGGCCGGTGGGATGCGCTGATCACAGCGTTCGCGCGCCACCTGGTCGAGCGTTACGGAATGGACGAAGTCAGCCGCTGGTACTTCGAGGTGTGGAACGAGCCCAATCTCGATTTTTGGGCAGGCCAGCCGAAGCAGTCCACTTACTGGACGCTATACGACCACACGGCCCGGAGTCTCAAGGCGGTGGATGCGCGCCTGCGTGTCGGAGGGCCGGCGACGGCCCAAGCCGCATGGGTTGCGGATTTCATCCGACACTGCAGGCAAAACGGCGTCCCGGTCGACTTCATTTCGACGCACGTCTATGGCGACGATACCCCGAAGAACATATTCGGTTCCACCGAGCCGGTTGCGCGTGACCGGATGGTGTGTCGCGCCGTACAGAAAGTGCATTCCGAAATCCAGGCATCGCCGTTGCCGTCCTTGCCGCTGATCTGGTCGGAATTCAACGCCAGCTTCGCGAACCATCCGCAAGTGACCGACGCCCCCTACATGGGGCCGTGGCTGGCGGAGACGGTGCGGCAATGCGACGGACTCGTACAGGACATGTCCTATTGGACGTTCTCGGATGTGTTTGAGGAGGGCGGTGTCGTGAAGACGCCGTTCTACGGAGGCTTTGGGCTATTGGCCGTGGGCGGCCTTCCGAAGCCGGCCTTCAACGCGTTTGCCCTGCTGCACCAACTCGGCGAGGAGCGGTTCCCCGCCGATGCCGAGGGCGCGCTGCTGACGCGCCGGGGCGACGGAGCCCTGGTGCTCGCCATCTGGAACTACACCGAGATCGGCTCGACCGGGAAGCCGCGCAAGGTGGTACTGACAGTGAAGAACAGCGCCGCGCGCACCGCGAGCGTTCAGTCACTGGACGCTGAACACGGAAACGTTCACCCGGCGTACGAGAGGATGGGATCTCCGCGCTATCCGACGCAACGCCAGCTCACCGAGCTGCGTACCGCTGCCGCATTGCCCGTGCCCGTCGCACGACCGCTCGAAGCCGGCGCCCTCACGCTCGAGATTCCGCCCGATGGACTCGTTCTCGTGACGATCGGAGCGATGCGGCCGGACAGGAAGTAGCCAGGCCCAGACATCTGGCCGCCGGTCAGGCGCGGCCACTAAGATAGCGCAATGTGTTCGTCGTACCGCTCCGCGATGCTGGGCGCCGCTCTCGGTCTCGCTGCGGCCGCAGCGGCTCATGCCGACCCGGCCAACTTCGACCTTGCCGGACCCAGCATTGAGCTCGAAGTCACCCGTGGTGCCATGACCTTGCCGGCTTCGCAGGTTCCGAACCTCGCGGCCGGTGACCGCGTGTGGATGAAGGCGGATCTGCCCACGGTGCTGCAGTCCGCGCATTACCTGATGGTAGCCGCCTTTCTGAGGGGCTCGACCAATCCGCCTCCGGCGAACTGGTTCTCGCGTTGCCAGACGTGGGCCGGCAAATGTTCGCAGGACGGGATGACCCTGACAGTGCCCAAGGATGCCCAGCAGCTACTGGTGTTCCTCGCGCCGGAGACCGGCGGAGACTTCAACACACTGGTGGATGCCGTGCGCGGCCGTCCGGGGGCATTCGTGCGCACCTCCCAGGACCTTAACCAGGCCACACTCGATCGCTCGCGACTGCAACGGTATCTCGACGCGATTCGTACCCTCGGGGAGGCCGATCCCGCCCGGCTCAAGGAAGCCGCGCCGCTCGTGGCACGCAGCCTGGCCATCAAGGTGGACGAGAAGTGTCTGGACAGGATTGTGTCACTGCAGGCCTCCTGCCTGCTGCAAGGCCGGGAATCGCTGATTCTGAGCGATGGTCACAGTGTATCGATTGCCCAGGCGCTGACCTCCGGTCCCGCGAGCGATCTGGCCATGGAGGCCAGCAGTACCCCGCTGCTGAAGTCCGCCAACTTCGGACCTTTCATTGGCGCGGTGTTCGATATTGCCCGCATCCTCGACTCGTTTCGCACCGCACAGTATCAATACATTCCGGCGCTCGCTTCGGCGCGGGGCCGGCAATTGACACTCACGCTGAACGCGCCGCCGTCGTTTCACGACCCGAAATCGGTGCTGGTGGTGGGGCTGCCGGCGGTCGAAGCTCCGCAGTTCCCTCCGCTGCACCCAGTCGATCCCAAGGAGATGCATTGCGCGAAGAAGGACTCCCTGATCCTGCCGGTCGAGGGCGCGCCGCTGGTGTTCTCCACCGCCTACGCGCATGGCGTAGCGCTGAGATTCCCGGCCCGGGACGGCAGCAGCGTCGATCTGCCCGCCAGGGCCGAGGCCGAGCGCGGAGGTTTTGCCGTAGACACCTCGACTCTGCGCAACGTGCGCCTGGGCGACAGTACGCGCGCCTCCCTGCACGGCTACTGGGGCTTCGACAAGTACGAGGGGCCGAGCTTCCAGCTGGTGGACGCGCGCGAGCAGACCTGGAAGCTGGCCGCGGGGGACGAAGCGGCACTGATCGTCGGTCGCACGGACACGGTTCATCTTCGCGCCGCTAGTGTCGGTTGCATCGAGGACATCGCGCTGAAGGACACGGCCGGCAAGGAATTGAAGGTAGTCTGGAAGAGCGTGAAGCCGGACGAAGTGGAGCTCGAACTTCCGCTGCAGGAGGCGACTCCCGGTGAGATGACCTTGCTGGTCAGGCAGTACGGCGCGAATCAGCCGCAAAGCCTGGCGCTTCGCGCCTTCTCCGAGGCCGGCCATCTCGAGCGCTTTGCTCTTCATGCCGGAGACAGCCAGGGCGTTCTCAGGGGCAATCGGCTCGACGAGGTCGACAGCCTCGTTCTCAAGGGGGTCGAGTTCGTACCCGGAGCGTTGTCGACCCTTGAAGGCCGCGACGAGCTGTCCATGCTGGCACGCCCTGCGAATGCTGCCAGTGTTCTCAGCCAGGGCGAAACCGCAAAGGCAAGAGTCACATTCAAAGACGGACGCGCCTTCGATGTCAGGGTATCCGTCGACGTGCCGCGCCCGAGTGCGACCCTGATCGGCAAGAGTGCGCAGCTCGCGCCTTCCGGCAGCAACGGCACTATCCGGCTCTCCAATCAGGACGAGCTGCCACAGGACGCGCAACTGACATTTTCACTGCGCGCGCAGACTCCGCCATCCTTCACACGTGAGGAGAAAATAGAGGTCGCGACGGCTGACGGATCATGGTCGACCCTCCTTGCAGTCGCTAGCGGCGGGATGACGCTCGAAAATTCCAAGGTGGCCGTAGCGACATTGGATCCTGCCAAGGCATTCGGGTCTTCGGCGTTCGGGCCGCTTCGGTTCCGGATGGTCAGCAACGGCGTTGCGGGCGACTGGGGCCCGCTCGCCACGCTGGTACGTCTGCCTGTGCTCAAGAGCCTGGAGTGTCCGGCGCCCTCCGCGCAGCTCGCCTGCAAGCTGTCAGGCGTCAACCTGTTCCTGCTCGACTCCGTATCCGGCGACCAGCAGTTCACTCAGCCAGTACAGGTGCCGGATGGTTTTCCGGGATCGGCACTGCCGGTCCCGCGCCCAACTGAAGGGCAGCTCTATGTGAAGCTGCGCGACGATCCGTCGGTGATCAGCGTCGCGGTGCTGGACGTGCGGCCGCCGCCGCAGCCAAAGCCACCGTCAGACCCGCCGCCATGATGAGGCGTGGAGTATGTGCTGCGGGTCGCGGCGCGCAGGTAAGGGCAAGCGCTTACACGGATGTTCCCTCGGCGTTTCGACGTTCGCAAAAAGCAGCGCCCAAGCTTGCGATTCGGCCCGGCTTGTCAGCCGCGTCGGACACGCAATTCAGATGAAGCGCCGGCGTGAGATGGCATAATCGTTCTATGTATCATGCGGCGCTCTGCGTACTGTAGTCAGAGAGAACCCAGGTGCGTCCATGTGGCTTCGCCTGCGGCAGCCGGCTGTGATCGCCGAGGTTCTGCTCGCGTCGATATTGCTGTCTCAAGACACAGCCACGAGTTCCGGCGCGCCCGCTAAAGCGCCGACCACCCAAGTCCGGCGTCATGCCGGTGCCAATGCGGCGAAGACGGCACGGCCCGCTCAACCTCAACCCTTCACTTTCGCCGATGTGCAAAAGCTCGCGCAGGAACGCGCGGCGCATGATTATCGGCCCATGCCGGATGCGTTACCCGCGGCGCTCGCCAATCTGACCTACGATCAGTACCGCGACATTCGGTTTCGCCCCGAAAGCGCGTTGTGGCACGGCCAATCGCTGTTCGAGGTGCAGTTTTTCCACCGCGCGTACCGTACCAAGCAGCGCGTCAATATCTTCGAGGTGAGCGCTGCAGGCGCGAGCCCGGTTGCGTACAACCCGCAATTCTTCACCTTTGGCCGCCTGCTGAAGCCCCCGAAGGCTGCGGCGAGTCTCGGCTTCGCGGGTCTGCGGGTGCATTACCCGCTGCAGTCACCCGCCTACAAAGACGAGCTGCTCGTCTTCCTCGGCGCTTCCTATTTCCGTGTGCTCGGGCGCAATCAGCATTACGGCGCTTCGGCACGCGGGCTGGCGATCGATACCGCAGCGCCCAGCGGCGAGGAATTCCCCACCTACACCGATTTCTGGCTGGTGCGGCCGCAGCCATCCGACCGCGTGCTCACGATTTATGCGCTGCTCGACGGCAAGAGCGTGGCGGGCGCGTATCAGTTCCAGATTCGACCCGCCGCCATCACTCAGATCGAAGTGCATTGCGACCTTTACCCGCGCCACGGTATAGGGAAGCTGGGCGTGGCGCCGCTCACCTCCATGTTTCTCTACGGCGAGGACGGCTCCGGTCGGCGCTTTGACGACTACCGTCCGCAGGTTCACGACAGCGACGGTTTCATGACGCAAACCGGTCACGGGGAATGGATCTGGCGTCCGTTGGCCAATCCGCGCGAGCTGCGGGTCAATCGCTTCATGGACGAGAACCCGCGGGGCTTCGGGCTGATCCAGCGCGAGCGCGATTTCGCTCACTACCAGGATGTGGAATCCCAATATCACTCGCGGCCGAGCTATTGGGTCGAGCCTCTCGGGAATTGGGGCAAGGGCGGAGTGGAGCTGGTTGAAATTCCCAGCGATGAGGAAATCCACGACAACATGGTTGCTTATTGGGTACCCGCCCAGGCTGCCGTGGCCGGCAAACCGCTGTCATTCTCCTATCTATTGTCCTCCTATGCCCAGGCGCCGCACTGGCCGCCGGGCGGCCGGGTGGTTGCGACCCGCAACGGGAATCCGGCCATGGGCGACAACAAAGGGCGCTTTGCCGCGGGCGCGCGCCGCATGGTGGTCGACTTCGCCGGCGGGGATCTGGACGGACTCGACGGCGCGCAACCGGTCAAAGCGGAGGTGAGCGCCGAAAACGGCCAGATTGAGGCGTTGACCGTGCAGCGTCTTGCGACCGGCGTCTGGCGGGCTGTATTTGTGGTCACGCCCAAAGTAAAGAAGCCGGTCGATCTGCGCTGTTATCTCACCTTATATGGGGAGGGGCTGACGGAAACCTGGGTCTATCAATGGACGCCCTGAGCAACGGGTGGTCGCGCTCGCAGCTGCGCTGGCACGCGCGCCTGCGGCGCACGCTGTTTTTCGGTTTGACCTTTCTCACGGCTGGCTGTGCGAGCGCGCTGCTGCTGGATGTTCTGCAAGCGAACCGTCTGAGCGGGATCGAGCTGTTGGGCTTACTGCTCTTTTTTGTCCTGTTTGCCTGGATTGCCAGCTCCTTCTGGAGCGCGATCGCGGGTTTTGCGATTCAACTTGCCTGGCGCGATCCCGCGGCAATTCAGCTCAGCGAAGTCGCCGGACGGCCGCTGCGCACACGCACCGCCATCGTGATGCCCGTGTACAACGAGGATCCCCGGCGCGTGGCAGCTGGCCTCGAGGCGATCTGGTGTTCGCTGGCGCAGGAGTCGGAGCGCGCGGCATTCGATCTCTTCATCCTCTCCGATACGCGCGATCCGGGCATCGCTGCCGAGGAGGAGGCGATGTGGCATCGGTTGGTCGCACGCCACCAGGCCGCCGGCAGGGTCTTCTACCGCCGCCGTCGCGATCGCAGCGACCATAAGGCCGGCAATATCGCCGACTTCGTGCGTCGCTGGGGCGCGGGCTATGAATGCATGATCGTCCTCGATGCGGACAGCATCATGACCGGTTCGGCCCTGGTGACACTCGCGCGTGTGATGGAGGCGCATCCCGAAATAGGCATTCTGCAGTCTCTGCCCCTGCCGGCGGGACGCGAGACGCTGTTTGGACGCCTCATCCAGTTCGGTGCACGGCTGCAAAGCCCGATGCTGGCGAGCGGGGTCGCATTCTGGCAGCTGGGGGAGAGCAACTACTGGGGCCATAATGCCATCCTGCGCCTGCAGCCCTTCGCACGTCACTGTACGCTGCCGCATCTGCCCGGGAGGCCGCCCCTGGGTGGAGCAATTCTGAGCCATGACTTCGTGGAAGCGGCTTTCATGCGTCGCGCAGGTTACGAGGTGCGCCAGCTCCCCGATCTCATCGGCAGCTGGGAAGAAGTGCCGGCGAACGTCATCGACTACGCGGTGCGCGATCGGCGTTGGACTCAGGGCAACTTGCAGCATGCGCGCGTGCTGGGATTTCCCGGGCTGCATCCCCTGAGCAGGGTTCACTTTCTGACCGGCATTCTGTCTTACGTGAGCTCACCGATCTGGCTGGCGCTGCTGCTGGTGAGCTCCCTGGTGAGCGCCATCGAGACGACCAGGAAGCCGCAATACTTCCTGCCGGGCCTGCGCAGTCTTTTCCCCAACTGGCCGCAAATCCGGGCCGGTGAGACTGCGGTGCTGTTTGCGCTGACCCTGGCGGTGCTGTTGCTGCCGAAGATTCTCGCTGCCGTCCTGACACTCCGCGACCGGCAAATGCGCCGCCAATTCGGGGGAGCCGCGCGGCTGTGCGCGAGCTTGCTCGTCGAGCAGCTCTTCAGCATGCTACTGGCGCCGTCCATGATGCTGTTCCATTCGACGTTCGTGGCGCAGATCCTGCTGGGCAAAACGGTGTCCTGGAATGCCGCGTCCCGTGCCGACCGCGGAGTTACCCTGCGGGAAGCCTTCCGGCGGCAGAAATGGCACCTGGTTTTCGGTCTCGCGTGGGGCGCAGTCATGCTGCGGGTGGCGCCGCGCTTTTTCTGGTGGCTGACGCCGGTGCTGGTCGGTCTCATTTGCGGTGTATGGTTTACCGCCTGGACGAGTCGCACCAGCGCCGGAAGGACCGCGCGACGCTGGGGTTTGTTCCTGATACCGGAGGAGACGGCGCCGCCGCGTGAGCTCATGGCCTTGCACGGCGCGAACGGCGAGGCACTACTCGCGTCCTCCGCATCGAGCGCTCCGAACTCGGCATCTGCGGCGGCCGGCAGGACGAGCGGTGAAAGCGAGCCGCCGCGCACCGACGCGGCCAGAGTCGGGGAATCGCTTGCCCGCAGCGGCTCAGCGCTGCCGGGCGCAAATCCGGCGCAGCGCTAGGTCCGGGTCAACTCAGACCTGACCCAATTCTGGAACTGCCGTATCGCGTACTCCTCAGGCATCAGTACGCCTGCGGCGTGAGGCAAGGCGCGCAATCCGTGCTGATTGAGTTCGCAGATTTCGGCATCCTCACTCATGACGATGTCTGTGAACTCAACCGCGTTCATGAGGTCGCGTTTCGGATCGGCCAACGTTTCGGGCAGGAAGAGAAACTCGATGCTCATCTCCGTGCGTTCCGGTCCGAGCGGCAGCAGACGTACGACACGCACGTAGTCCACGTGTGCCACGATGAACATCGAAGGCACAGACGTCATATACAAGTGGCCGGCCTTGCGGTCTTCGGGGCTCACTCCCGGAAACGGCACTCCGACCGGGTTGCCGTCCATGGACCATGATTCGGCTCCGGTGCGCAATCCGCCCCCGTACTTCGGATCGTCGTCGTCGGCGTGATCCTGCCAACTCGGATCGTCGCGCCGCTCCAGCAACGCTCTGCCGAAGAGCGGCACCAGCTGCGCCAGCCTGGGATGGACGCCGGGGCAATGCAGGCACTCGTTGTAGTTTTCCCAGAATACCTTCCAGTTGCACTGAATCGTTTTGCGCAGCGTATGCCCTACGACCAGCTCACCCAGCTGCCAATCATCGAGGCGGTTAAGTGGCAGATCAAAGCCTGCACTGAAAGGCGGCGGCTCATTCGTCAGTGCGGCGAAAATGAAACCGTTCCACTCGTTAACCGGCAGGCTGTACAGTGAGAAATCGCGCCTGTCGAAGCCGTCGCCGTGCTGCCTGGAAGACGTCTGCACAAGATCGCCGCGCAGACTGTATCTCCAGCTGTGATACGGACACACGATTCCGGCAGAGGAGAATCGGCCTTGCGGGGTCCGGCACAGCGCGGCGCCCCGATGCCGACAGGTGTTGTGGAAGGCGCGCGCGACGCGGTCCTCGCCGCGCACCACCAGGATCGACTGGTCACCCACCTCGAGGGTACGAAAGGAGCGCGCCGTGCCCAGGTCGCTCGAACGACAGACGTAGATCCAATTCCGGTACCAGATCCGGGTCATTTCCAGCTGGTGGTGCCCGGGATCAAAATAAAACGACGCGGGCAGGCTCTCGACGGCGGTCGTCAGGCCGACATAACCGGGATCGCGTCTGACGGAAGAATGGTTCGCGCTCACAGATCTCACTGTAGTCCAGTTCCAAATCGAGCTCAAAACCGGTCCGCGTCTTCGGGCGAGCGTTCTGAACTTATTGATTTAACTGATGTATTGTAACCGTGCACGCCTTGACGTGAAGCCACCACCCTCTTGCCGTTGCTCGCCGGGGCCTGCGATCCCAAACTGAGTCGCGAGAGTCGCTGCCGTCCAAAACCGCCCAACGAGAGCTCCGATGACGCCGAAACCCCTGCTGTGTGGAGTGGAGCTGGGCGGAACGAAGTGCGTGTGCCTGCTCGGCACCGCACCCGATGACATCCGGGAGCGGATCACGCTCAAGACTGAGAGCGACGCGGCGGCAACACTGCGGCGCATCGAGGGGATCCTGCGGGACTGGATGGCCAAACACGGCACGTTCAGTGCCATCGGGCTCGCATGCTTCGGTCCGTTGGAGCTGCGGCCCGCATCGCCCAATTTCGGCAAGCTCGGTGTGACGCCCAAGGAAGGCTGGAAGAATGTGGACGTCGCAGGGTTCTTTGCCAACCGGTTTGCGGATGCCGTGGGGATGACGACCGACGTCATCGCCGCGGCCCTCGCCGAAGGCCGTTGGGGCGCAGGCAAGGGGCTGACCGACTACGCGTACGTCACGGTCGGTACCGGCGTAGGAGTCGGTCTCATCGCGGCGGGCAAGCCTGTATTCGGCTGGCACCATCCCGAAGGCGGACACATTCGCGTAGCACGCGCTCCCGGGGACGACTGGCCGGGGAACTGCCGTTTTCACGGCGCTTGCGTCGAGGGACTCGCGTCAGGGCCAGCGATCAAAGCGCGCAGCGGCACACCGCCCGCGAACCTGCCGGCCGACAGTCCCGTATGGGACACGGTGGCGCACGCGCTGGCACAACTGGCGCACAATCTGGTTTTGACGGTGGCGCCGCAGCGGATCCTGATTGGCGGTGGTGTGGTCAGCGAGCAGACACATCTCTTTCCCCGGATTCGCGAGTACTTGCGTCTGAGCCTCAACGATTACGTGGACATCGAGCGAGCGGCTGGCGGGCTCGAGGGATACATCGCGCCGCCAGGCCTGGGCACGCTGGCGGGGCCACTCGGAGCGCTCGCGGTCGCCGCGGACGCTTGCCGACGCGCCCATGACTGAGCGCTGAGGGTCCGGTGGCGGGGGATCCGCGCCGGGCGCGGCTGCAGGTGCGCCGCGCGTTGTCGCGGCGCGTGCTACCGGTTCCGTCGCAGAGCCGCGACAAGTAGGTACAAGTCCTGAACATCGCAGACGCCTCGTTGTCGGCTGCTGCTCGGAAAGACGTGCACGATCCGAGCAACCATCGGATACTGATTACAAGCAGCAGTTCGAGGGCCCGCGCATGAGCGTCATAACCCTGTTGATTCTGTCCGTGCTGGTCGGCTGGTTGGCGACCCTGATCCTCTATTCCGACATCGGCCACGTCTCATTGCGGGACTTCGCCACCGG
>Ga0209626_1000117_pt1 | contig 17239 bp, 14 predicted proteins | sample JacPinW_OM1H0_M2_FD_187962 | JGI IMG/M metagenome (GOLD analysis project Ga0209626, IMG submission 187962) | Forest soil microbial communities from Algoma, Ontario, Canada - Jack Pine, Ontario site 1_JW_OM1H0_M2 (SPAdes) (version 2) | ecosystem: Environmental > Terrestrial > Soil > Boreal... | reverse complement strand
CGCGAGCAGGCTGCATTCCGCCTGCCTTGAGACATCCCCGGGGAGCGCCAGCACCTGGGCGCCGCGCGCCGCGCACTCGCGCGCGGTTTCGTCCAGGCGCGCCGCGTTGCGTGCGTTGAGCGCCAGACACGCGCCGTCCGCGGCGAGCGCCAGCGCCAGCGCGCGCCCGATGCCCTCGGACGCCCCGGTGATCAGCACGGTCTTGCCGGCGAAGGTGTCCACTTGCACAAACCTCGAGATCGATGCGCCGCGGTGCGCGTGTGGCGCTGGACGCACAGTTTGTCCCGAGCGCGGAGCTTCGCCACCGTTTTGTGCAGCTAATGTACGGCGGAAACGGCTTGCCGCACCAAGTCGCCGAGTAATAGACTCACCGCACGCAGGCTTGGTGTTGCCGCAACAAACAAGAATGTGACGTAGCTTCGCAGGCACGGTGCAGACCGCAATCAGCTCATTTTCAGGCGGACCTAAGGGCGTTTGAGCCCACAGGCTTGACCGACGCGCGCGTCCTTAAGGCCTTCAGGGAAGCAGGGGGACACATGAGGAAAGTTCACACGGGGTGCCGACCGCCCCTCGCCGTCATGACCGTCGCCGCCCTGCTCGCCGCCGGCGGCTGGCCGAGCGCGCAGGCCGTCAGCTTGCAGAGCAGCTCCGGAGACTGGACCGGCAGCTGGGACACCACCATCGGCTACGGCCAGGGCTGGCGCGTCTCGGGCCTTGACTGCCGCCTCGTCGCGATCGCCAACGGCGGCTGCGGGTACTCCCCCAACATCGATGATGGCGACCTGAACTACCCGAAAAAGGCCGCCTTCAGCGAGGCGCTGACGGGCACCACCGAGCTCGCGCTCAACTACAAGGACAAGGGCGGTATCTTCGTGCGTGGCTCCGGCCTCTACGATTGGAAGGTCATGGACGACACCACCGGTCACGTTCAGTTCACCCATGACGCCAAGGGTGTGATCGGCAGCTACACGCGCCTGCTGGATGCGTTCGGGTTCTGGCGCTTCGATCTCGGCTCCAGCGCTGCCGAGATCCGCCTCGGCCGGCAGGTCGTGGACTGGGGCGAGAGCACCTTCATCCCCAACGGCCTCAACGAGGTCAACCACTTCGACGTCACGGCGCTGCAGGTGCCGGGGGCGGAGCTCAAACAGGCGCTGCTGCCGGACGAGATGGCGGTGTTCAATCTTCAGCTCTCGAAGAACCTGAGCACCCAGCTGCTGTACCTGTTCGACTGGCACGAGGACATCATCGAACCGGACGGCGCGTACTTCAGCACCAACGACTTTGCCGGCCCCGGCGGTAATAAAGTGTTCCTGGGCTTTGGAGCGATTTCCGACCAGGGCGTGGACTTCCGCCCGCTGGGCGGCCCGCTGATCAGCGACTTCCAGGCCGTGCCCCGCCTGCCCGATAAGAAGCCTTCCCAGTCCGGCCAGTTCGGCGTCAACTTCAAGCTCTACCTGCCGAACTTCAGCCAGGGCACACAGCTCGGCTTCTACTTCCTCAACTACACCAGCCGCCTGCCGGTGGTGTCCGCCCAGACCGGAACGCAGGCGGGCTTTGGCAACGCCTTCGGCGCGGTCAACGCCGTCGGCGCCGCCGCCCAGGCGCTGGCGGCGGGCCTGCCGTTCGCGGCCGCCGTGGCCACGGGGGCCGCCGTCGGTCAGCAGCGCGCCGCAGCCCTGGGCGGCAACATGAGCGCCGCGACCGCGCAGCAATACGCCACCATCGGTGCCAACACGCTGCTCGCGGGCGGCAACGTCAACAACCAGGCGAGCAACATCGCGACCAACGAGTACGCCAAGACGGCCGGTCTTTACGAGTCGTTCCCGCAGGACATCAAGATGCTCGGCGTGTCCTTCAACACGCAGATCCAGAAGACCGGCACCGCACTGCAGGGCGAGGTCACGTTCCGGCACAACGTGCCGCTGCAGCTCGGCTCGGTGGAACTGCTGTACGCCGCGCTGGCACCGTTTGAGTCAGGGATCACGAAGCTGCTCGGCGGGCCGGTGACGCCGCCCGGGACCTGCGTGCCGACCTCGGCGACCCCGATAACGGGGTGCAACCAGTTCGGCCTCTACGGGCTCGGGCAGTCCATCCGCGGCTATGAGCTCAAGAACACCTGGCACACCGACTTCACCGCCACCCAGGTATTCGCCAACGTGCTGAAGGCCTCTCAGGCGGTGGTGGTGCTCGAGGCCGCCGGCGACTACGTTCCGGGGCTCGAGAGCCTGACCAGCGGCGGACCGGTGGGGCGCGGCCTGGAGTACGACGCGCCCGGGGCGGCCCTGAGCGGGCAGCCGGCGCTCGGCGGGTATCCGGAGTTTCCCGGTCTTACCACGCCACTTTCGGAGTTTCCGACGAAGTTCTCGTGGGGTTACGTGGTCGCCGGCCGCCTCGAGTACAACAACGTCATCGGTGCGCTCAACCTGCTGCCGCATGCCACCTGGGCGCATGATGTGACGGGCGTCTCGCCCGGCCCCGGCGGCAACTTCATCGCCGGGCGGCATGCCCTTACCGTCGGTCTTGGCGCGACCCTGCGCTCCAAGTGGGACTTCGATGTGTCGTACACGCAGTACGGCGGTGCCGGCCAGTACAACCTCGTCAACGATCGCGATTTCGTTGCGGCCAGTATCAAATACTCGTTCTGAAGCCGCGCACGCCCTGCACCGGGCGCGCGAATTATGGAGGGGCTGCAATGAAGACTCTGATCCGGTTGGCTGCAGCAGGACTGCTGTTCGCACCCGCAGCCTGGGGGGCGGTGAGCCCGGAGGAGGCCGCGCGTTTGGGTGCGGAGCTCACGCCGCTCGGCGGCGAGAAGGCCGCTAACGCCGACGGCAGCATTCCGGCCTGGAGCGGGGGACTCAAGTCCGCGGCCGAAGCCGGCTTTCCCAATTATCACACCGGTGATCACTACCCCGATCCGTACGCCGGCGACAAGCCGCTGTTCACCATCAGCGCGGCCAACATGGCGCAGTACGCCGCGAAGCTCAGCGAGGGTCACAAGGCACTGTTCAAGGCCTACCCCGACTACAAGATGATCGTCTACCCGACGCATCGCAGCGGCGCCTCCCCGGAGCGCATCTACGAGGGCACCAAGCGCAACGCGACCACGGCGAAGCTCGTTCCGGACGGCAACGGCGTGACCGGCGCGCTCGGCGGCACTCCGTTCCCGATTCCAAAGGTCGGCGTGGAGGTGTTCTGGAACCACGTCACGCGTTATCGGAGCCTGGCGGCGGCGCTGCAGGTGGGGCAGGCGCCGCTCACCGCCAGCGGCGCCTATACGCTGGTGAACTTCAAGGAGGAGTTCTACTTCCAGTACTACCAGCCGGGCATAACGGAAGCCGCGCTCAACAACATCCTGCTCTATTTCACCCAGGAGACGACCGCGCCGGCGCGCCTGGCGGGCGAGGTGCTGCTGGTGCAGGAGACGCTCGATCAGGCGAAGGAAGCGCGACGCGCGTGGGTCTATAACCCCGGCCAGCGTCGGGTGCGACGCGCGCCGAACGTCGCCTTCGACAACCCGGGCACGAACTCCGACAACCTGCGGACCTCTGATCAGTTCGACATGTTCAACGGCAGTCCCGAGCGCTATGACTGGAAGCTCGTCGGCAAGAAAGAGATCTACGTTCCCTACAATGCCTACCGCCTGCAGGACGGGAAGCTCAAGTACAGTGACCTGCTGCACAAGAATCACATCAACCAGGACCTGGCGCGTTACGAGCTGCATCGCGTCTGGGTGGTCGATGCGACGCTCAAGCACGGCGTCAGCCACCTGTACAGCCGCCGCACCCTGTACGTGGACGAGGATTCCTGGCAGATCCTCGCGGTGGACTGCTACGACACGCGCGGGCAGCTGTATCGCGTGCAGGAAGGGCACGCCATGAACTACTACGACCTGCCGTCGCTGTGGACGGACCTGGAGCTGGTCATGGATCTGTCGAACGGGCGTTATCTCGCGCTCGGCCTGCAGAGCGAGGAGCCCAAGTCCTACGACTTCAGCGTCAAGCGCACGCCCGCCGACTACCAACCGAGCGTGCTGGAGCGGCGCGGAATCCGTTAGGTTCGCGCCTTCGCGAGCGCAAAAACAGGATTGTCGGGGCCGCCGTGAATCCGTCCCTGGAGAACCACCCCGGGGAATCGAGCCTGCTTATGCGCCGAGCCACCCGAAAATCCTTTTTTGCGCTCGCGTCCGCACTCGCGGTGGTCGGCGCGGCGCGCTGCGCCGAGATCCCGCCGCCGTCCGCCGAACCCGCGCGCCTGGCCGCGCAGTCGCTCCTGATCGCGGTCGCCAGCGCCGGAGCGCGGCTGGTCGCGGTCGGCGACCGCGGCATCATCGTGCTCTCCGACGACCGCGGCAGAAGCTGGGCACAGGCGCGTGATGTGCCGACCGATGCGCTGCTCACCGGCGTATGCTTTCTTGATGCCGAGCACGGCGTGGCGGTCGGCCATGACGAGGTGATCCTCACTACCGCTGACGCCGCACGCACCTGGCGGCGCACCCATTACGCACCGGAGGCGCAGCGCCCGCTGCTGGACGTGTGGTGTGGCGCTGGCGGACATGCGATCGCCGTCGGCGCCTACAGCGCGTACTTCACCAGCGAGGACGGTGGCGCGAGTTGGACGGCCGGCAAGTTAACGGCCGCCCCGATCCCGAGGGCGCGCGCGGGGCGCCCTGCGGCCCCGGCGGGCGCCGCGGACCAGGGCGCGGCGGGAGGTGGCTATCACCTCAACCGCATCGTGCCCGCCGGCGCCTCCCGGCTGTACATCGCCGGCGAAGCGGGACACCTGTACCGCTCGGACGACGGCGGCGCGAACTGGCGTGAACTCAGCTCGCCCTACGAGGGATCGTTCTTCGGCGTGCTGCCGCTGCAGGCCGAGGGGCTGCTGGCGTTTGGCCTGCGCGGCAACCTCTACCGCTCCGAGGACGCGGGCTCGAGCTGGCAGAAGATCGAAACCGGCACGGTGGCCATGCTCGACGGCGCGGCGCGCTTTGACGATGCCGGCGTCGCGATCGTGGGCCTTGCGGGCGTGGTGCTCGTCAGTCGCGACGGCGGGCGCACATTCGTCCTGGTGCAGCAGAGCGATCGCGCGGGGCTCTCCGCCGCGGTGCCGGTGGGAGAGGACGAGCTTGCGGCAGTGGGTGAAGACGGCGCCAAAGTCATCGTCCTGAAGGACGCGTCTGCCGGCGCCGGAGACGCGCGCTAGTGGCCGGCGCAGGCCTCGGCGGCGAGCTCGTGCCTACGGCGCTGGCCTCCCGGCTCGAGCGGCTGATCTTCGGGCATCGCACGCTGATCCTGGCACTGTTCGCGCTCGGCACGGTGCTGCTGGCCGCGGTGGCGGTGTACGGCCTGCGCATCGACTGCTCGTTCAACAAGACTCTGCCGGTGCGGCACGAGTACATGCGGACTTATCTCGACCCGAAGGTGGCCGAGTTTCGCGGCGCCAACCGCGTGCTGATCGCGCTCATCGCACGCGACGGCAACATGTTCACGCCGGAGTTCTTCGCCGCGCTGCGCAAGGCTACCGACGAAGTGATCGTCATGGATGGCATCGACCGCACGCGCGTGCAGTCGATCTTTACCCCGAACGTGCGCTACCTCGAGGTGGTCGAGGACGGCATCGAGGCGGGCAACGTCATACCGGCGGACTTCACGCCCACTGCCGCCAACATGGCGCGGGTGCGCGACAACATCCGCAAGGCCGGCATCATCGGGCGCCTGGTGGCCAACGATTTTTCCGGCGCGCTGGTGAGCGCGATCGTGCTCGATCAGGATGCCCAGGGCAACCCGGTCGATCCGATCAAGGTCGCCCGCGAGCTCGAACTGAAGGTCCGGCAGGGCATCCAGGGCCACGGGATCGACGTGCGCATGATCGGCTTTGCCAAGGTGATGGGCGACATCGCCGACGGCGTGGCCTCGGTGGTGCTGTTTGCCGTGATCACTCTGGTGCTGACGCTGCTGGCGGTGCGCCTGTACTGCCAGTCGTGGCGCGTGGCTTTCGTGCCGGTCCTGTGCTCGCTGGTCGCGGTGATCTGGCAGTTGGGCGCACTGGTGTTGCTGCATTACGGCATCGACCCCATAGGCCTGCTGGTGCCGTTCCTGGTATTCGCGATCGGCGTCAGTCACGGCGTGCAGAAGATCAGCGCCGTGAGCGACGCCGCGTTCGCGGGCCTCGGCAGCATGGAAGCCGCGCGCCGCACCTTCCGCCAGCTGCTGGCGCCCGCGGTCGTAGCGCTGCTCGCGGACCTGGTGGGTTTCGTCACGATTCTGATGATTCCGGTGCAGGTGATTCGCGAGATGGCGATTACCGCGAGCATTGGCGTCGCGATCGTCATTCTGACCGACCTGGTGCTGCTGCCCGTAGTGGTCTCGTACGTGCACTTCGATGCCGGCTATCGCGGGCGGGTGGAGCGGCGGCAGCGTCGGCTCGCGGCGCTGTGGCGACGCCTGTCCGGCATCACCGGACGGGGGCCCGCGCTCGCCATCATTGCGGTCGCCGCGGTGCTCGCGGCGCTCGGCTGGTGGAAGGGGCGCGAGACCCCGATCGGCGACACCCAGGCGGGCGTGCCGGAGCTGCGTCCCGACTCACGCTACAATCGCGACAACGACGTCATTACCTCCAGATTCAACATCGGCGTCGACGTGCTCACCGCGGTCATCGAGTCGACCGGGCCGGTGTGCGTCAGTCACGACCTGATGAGCGCAGTCGACCGCTTCGGCTGGCACGTGCGTAACGTTGCCGGCGTGCAGGACGTCATCACGCTCCCCTTTATCGCCAAGATCGCGATCGCCGGCTGGAACGAGGGGAGCCTCAAGTGGCGCAGCATCCCGCGCGAGCAGACCCAGCTCACTCAGTCGACGCGTTACATCGAGACCAGTACCGGGCTCCTCAATGACAACTGCGACGTCGTGCCGGTGATGATGTTCCTGGCAGACCACCGCGCCGGCACGATCGAGCGCGTAGTGAGCGCCGTGAAAGGCTGGCGCAACGTCAACCCGGTCGCAGGCGCCCAGCTGCGCCTCGCGGCGGGGAACGTCGGGGTTATGGCGGCCACCAACGAGACCGTGAGGGCCAAGGAGATGATGATCCTCGCCGGCGTGTTCGCTGCGGTGCTCGTCATGTGCCTGCTGACTTTCCGTTCCGTGGTGGGCACGATCCTGGTGGTAGTGCCGCTGGCGCTGGTGTCGGTGCTGGTGTACGCGGTCATGGCCCTGGTCGGCATCGGACTGAAGGTATCTACGCTGCCGATGGTGGCGCTCGGCGCCGGCATCGGCGTCGACTACGGCATTTATCTCTTCAGTCGTATGCAGGAATTCCTGCACCAGGGGCTGTCGGTGCGCGACTCCTACGAGCGCACGCTGCGCGTCACCGGGGCCAGCATCATCTTCACCGGCATCACGCTCGCCATCGGGGTCGCCACCTGGGTATTCTCGCCGCTGAAGTTCCAGGCCGACATCGGCATCATGCTGACGTTCATGTTCCTGGTGAACATGCTGGCCGCGATCGTCCTGCTGCCGGCGCTGGCCGCGTGGCTGATCCACCCGCAGGGCCTCGGCGCCGCGCTGACCGCCGGCGATCCGCAGCCTGGCTCGTGAGCTGTCAGCGCAGGTAGCCGAAGCCGCGCGCCATCAGCGCCGCACACGCGAGAATCACGACGATCGCGGTGAGCTCGAGCATCAGGCACAGCCGCACGCGCCGCGCGCGCGCCTCCGGCACCTCGGGCGCCACGCCGGCCTTCACGCCCTTGCTCCACGACAGGAACGTCATGGTCGGATAGATCGAGATCAGTGCCGCGGTGATGAACGCACTGAACTTGATGAGAAAGTACAGATCGTGCCAGTAGTACTCGCGTCCCTTCTCGAAAAAAGCGACCCGCAGCATTCCCGCCACCAGCACCACGGTCGCGGACGCGCCGAAAATGAAGTCGGTGCGCAGCAGCCGTCGCGCCTGAGCCAACGACAACGGCGGCTTGAACATGGCGACTTCCACCGCCAGCGCCGCGACCACCGTGAAGGCGGCGAGATGGTGCAGGAAGGCCATGGCGGCGGATGCGTACATGTCGACACCCCTTTGCATGCGGTCGCGCGTCAGCGCCCCTGTCAGTCGTCGAGGGCGGGCTTGGCGCGCAGGCGCTTGGTGCGCCGCAGCCGCGTCTTGTGCTCGAGCCGGCGTTCGCGCGCCGCGCGCGTGGGTTTGGTGGCCTTGCGCGGTTTGGGGACAGTGAGCGCGCGGCGGATGAGGTCGGCGAGCCGCTCGTGCGCCTCGTGGCGGTTGCCCTCCTGGGTGCGGTGGTTGCGCGCAATGATGAGGATCGAGCCGTCCGCGTTGAGCCGCCGTCCGCTCAGGGCCTTGAGGCGCGCCTTGACGCCGTCCGGGAGCACCGCGCTGCGCTCGAGATCAAAGCGCAGCTGCGCCGCGGTCGCGACCTTGTTGACGTTCTGGCCACCCGGGCCGGAGGAGCGTACGAACGACAGCGACAGCTCGCTGTCCGGGATCTCGACGCCAGCGGCGACCTGCAGTGACACTACGGGACTTCTTAGTCGGCGGCCTGGTCGAGCCCCGGCGGTCCCTGCACGAGCGGTCCGGGAGGAGCGCGCGGTGGGCTCGACCGGAGTATGCGCGCCTCGTACTGCGGCACCGGAATCGTCACGCCGTGGGCGCGGAAAATGCGCCAGATCGCGCGGTTCACATCCGAGCGCACGTTGTTGACGCCGTTCACAGGATCGGCGATCCAGAAGCGTATCTCGAGGCGCATGGCGCTGTCCTCGAAGCTGATGAGGCGCGACACCGGCGGCGGATCGCGCAGGATGCGCGGATGATTCTCGGTTGCCTGCAGGAGCAGCTTGAGCGCAACCTCCGGATCGTCGTCGTAGCTCACGTGCACCGGGAGCTTCAGGCGTACGCGCTGATCCGAATAGCTCCAGTTGATGAACGAGCTCGTGATCAGGTTCTGGTTCGGAACCAGGGTGTCGACGCCGTCGCGGTCCCGCACCACCACGTAGCGGCCGCGCAGCTCCTGCACCCAGCCGAAATTACCGGCGCTGGCGCCGGCGGTTGTGGTGAAGCTGATGACGTCGCCGGGCTTGATGGACTTGTCCATCAACAGCACGAAGCCGCTGACGAAGTTGCTCGCGACCGCCTGCAGACCGAAGCCCAACCCCAGGCCGATGGCGCCGGTGAGTACGTTGAGCGTAGTAACATCAACGCCGGCGGCGTTGATCCCCAGCAGCATGCCCAGCCCCAGCAACAGGAAGTAGGAGAACTTCGAGACTCCGACCCGGGTCGACACGGCCAGCTGGTCGAGCCGCATGACGTGGCGCTCGATCGCGCGCGCGATCAGGCTCGTCACGACCACGAAGGCCGTGACTATCACGAGGCCCTTGAGCAGGCCCCACAGGCTCAATTGCATTTTTCCCGGAACCAGGCTGACGCGGTTGAGGGCGGCCTCGAGCACATCCAGCCAGCCGAGCACCGCCACCGCCGCGATCACCCACAAAACGAACGTGATGCGGTTTTGCCGGGTGCCAACCCAGGAATTCGGGCCGAGCAGAAAGGCGAGCACGAAAACGCCGAAGCGCAGGAGCAGCAGCGCGCCCACGATCTTCAGCGCGCCGTCAATGACTGCGGTGGGCGTTGCGAATGCGGCCAGCGCTGCGTGCCCGGCAAACAGTGTGGCGAGCGCCGCCACCAGCGGCGCCAGGATCACCGCGCCCTCCAGCGTGTGATCGAGCCAGTGTCGCCGCGGCGTCGGGGATGCCGTTGCGCTACGAGCCCGCCGCACGCGCAGCATCCGGGCAACCAGGAGCGCGATCATGCCCGCGACCAGCAGCGCGGCCACCGCGCCCAGCACTTGCGGCGATGTCAGCCACAGCAGGACCCCGCTTGCGGCGGCCTCGGCGCTATTCATCAGGCGTTGAGATCCGGGATCAGCTCGCTCTCCAGGCGCGCGATCTGGTCCTTGAGCATGAGCTTGCGCTTCTTCAGGCGCTTCACCTGCAACTCATCCACGTGCAGATCGAGCGACAGACGGGAGATGACCTCATCGAGATCACGATGTTCGATACGCAACTGACGTAGTTTCTCCACGTTGCGGAACAGCTCGCGGTCGACGTTGTCTTCGATTTCCGCCATACGGGAACGGCCCACGATCTGAAGCTGAATGGGCTCTGGACGGTCTGGGGCTGCTGGCGGCGGCCGCCAAAGCGCTGAGCTTAGCTCAAGCGGCTGCCCGAGTGCCACGGCGGTGCAGCTTGCGCCCGAAGCCGTGCCGGCCGGTTAAGTTACCTCAGCGACCCCGTCCGCGGTGCGAGGAGCGCCCAGGGGGCGACCCCTTGTGGCCGCGCGGGCCGCCGCGCGGACCGCCACCGCGCGAGCCGCCGCCGTGCGAGCCGCCCCCCGGACGGCGGTCCCCGGGACGGCCGCCACCGGGACGGCGGTCCCCGGGACGGTGGGGCCGGTGTGAATGCACCACGGCTCCCGCCACCACGCCGGTGGCCAGCAGCTCGGGGGCAATCGGGGCGAACGGGATCTTATGACCGACATAACTTTCGATGTCCGGGAGCGACACCGCGTACTCCTCGCAGGCGAAGCTGATGGCATCGCCCTCGGCGCCGGCACGGGCGGTGCGGCCGATGCGGTGTACATAGTCGGGCGGATCCTGCGGCAGGTCGAAGTTGAACACGTGACTGACATCCGGGATGTGCAGGCCCCGCGAGGCCACGTCGGTGGCAATCAGCACCGCCAGGGCGCCCTCGTGGAAGTCGCGCAGGAAGCGCAGGCGCTTGTTCTGCGGCACGTCTCCGGAGAGCGCCTGGGCGTGGAAGCCATTGGCCTTGAGCGCGCTCTCAAGCCGCTCCGCGGTGCGCTTGGTGTTCACGAATACCATGGTGCGGTGGGCTTCGCTCTGGCGCAGCAGGCCGATGAGCAGCGGCAACTTCTCCTCCATGGAGGGGTAGTACATGAGCTGGCGCACCTCATCGACGGTCATCTTGTCGGGTTCGATGCGCACCAGCTCGGGGTTGTTCATGTGCTCGTAGGCGAGCTCGAGCACGCGGTGCGAAAGCGTGGCCGAGAACAGCATCGACTGGCGCCGCTCGGGATGGGGCAAACGGCGCAGGATGTAGCGGATGTCGGCGATGAAGCCCAGATCGAACATGCGATCGGCCTCATCGAGCACCAGCACCTGTGCGTGCCGCATGTCGTACACATGCTGCTTGAAGTAATCGATCAGCCGCCCCGGCGTGCCGATCAGCACATCGCACCCCTGCCCGAGTTCCAGGCGCTGCTTCTCGTAGTCGATGCCACCGAACACCACCGTGTGTTTGAGTCCGGTGTGGGCGCCGAGAGTGAGCGCATCGTGATGGATCTGCACCGCGAGTTCGCGGGTGGGTGCCACGATGAGCGCGCGGATCGAGGTGGGGCTGCGATTCGCCGCAGCCGGACGCGTGAGCAGCCCCTGGTACAGTGCCACGAGGAACGCGGCCGTCTTGCCGGTCCCGGTTTGCGCCTGGCCTGCAACGTCGCGGCCCGCAAGCGCAATCGGCAGCGTCTGCGCCTGGATGGGCGTGCATTGTGTGAAGCCTGCCCGCCGTATGCCATCCATGACCGCAGGAAGCAGGCCAAGCGAGGCGAATGCGACGGAACCAGAGTGTGAGTCAGTCATCAATTAGGTCTGGAGTGTGATCGGAAAAATGCGCCTGAGGCTTGCAAAAGCGGCCCGGAAGCGCTACAAAGTGTCTCAGTCAGCGGGCCAACAGGCTCCGCACCTGCCGACCCGGTTTCCTTAATTCCCTTAAGGCCCATACTCAATCACGAGTTATTAGTGTAACCGTTTGGCGGGTGTTTCTGGCATCGCTTTTCGGGCACCGGTTGCCGACCCGCTTCTGGATTTCCTATTCCCAGGCGATTTTTTGCGCTCTGCATTGACGGAGGTTGAAACCGCGTGAGTAGCCCGCACATTGTCCATACCACGGACGCCACTTTTTCGCAGGACGTCCTGAAGTCCGACAAGCCGGTGCTGCTGGACTTCTGGGCCGAGTGGTGCGGTCCGTGCAAGATGATCGCCCCGATCCTCGATGAGATCGCCAGCGAGTACCACGATCGCATCAAGGTCGCCAAGATCAACATCGACGAGAACCCGCAGACACCGCCCAAGTTCGGTATCCGCGGCATCCCCACGCTGATTCTCTTCAAGAACGGCACGGTGGAGGCGCAGAAGGTCGGCGCCGTATCCAAATCCCAACTTTCAGCATTTCTGGACAGCAACCTGTGAGAGGCTATCTCGGTAACCAGGGCCGCAACCGGCCCAACAAGGGTCCGCGCCACAATCGCGACGGCAATCGTGGCAATAATAATGGCGGACGCCCCGATGAGATGATGCAGGAGCCGGAGGTGTTCGAAGCCGACGACTCCGAAATCATAAGCCCGGCGGAGCTGACGCAATCGCGCAGCTCGATGAATCTGACGGAGCTCAAGTCCAAGCCCATCCATGAGCTGGTGAAGCTCGCGGAGTCCATGGGGCTCGAGAACCTGGCCCGCTCGCGCAAGCAGGACATCATTTTCTCGATCCTGAAGGCGCACGCGCGCAATGGCGAGAACATCTACGGCGACGGCGTGCTCGAGATCCTGCAGGACGGCTTCGGCTTCCTGCGCTCCGCCGACGGGTCCTACCTCGCCGGTCCCGACGACATCTACGTCAGCCCGAGCCAGATTCGCCGCTTCAACCTGCGCACCGGCGACACCATCTCCGGCCTGATCCGCCCGCCGAAGGACGGCGAGCGCTATTTCGCGCTGCTGAAAGTGGGCGAGATCAACTTCGATTCGCCCGACAGCTCGCGCAACAAGGTGCTGTTCGAGAACCTGACGCCGTTCCATCCGACCAAGCGTCTGAAGCTCGAACGCGGCAACGGCTCCACCGAGGATCTGACCGCGCGCACCATCGACCTGGTCGCGCCCATTGGCAAGGGCCAGCGCGGCCTGATCGTGTCCCCGCCGAAGGCCGGCAAGACGATGCTGTTGCAGAACATCGCCACCGCCATCACCTCCAACCATCCCGAGGTCATCCTCATCGTACTGCTCATCGACGAGCGGCCGGAGGAAGTCACCGAGATGCAGCGCACGGTGAAGGGCGAGGTGGTGTCGAGCACCTTCGATGAGCCCGCCGCCCGGCACGTGCAGGTGGCGGAGATGGTCATCGAGAAGGCCAAGCGCCTGGTCGAGCACAAGAAGGACGTGGTAATCCTGCTGGATTCGATTACCCGGCTCGCGCGCGCCTACAACACCGTGGTGCCCTCCTCGGGCAAGGTGCTGACCGGCGGCGTGGACGCCAACGCGCTGCAGCGTCCGAAGCGTTTCTTCGGCGCGGCGCGCAATATCGAGGAGGGCGGCAGCCTGACGATCCTCGCCACGGCGCTCATCGATACCGGCTCGAAGATGGACGACGTCATCTACGAGGAGTTCAAGGGCACCGGCAACAGCGAAATCCACCTCGACCGGCGTATCTCCGAGAAGCGCGTATATCCGGCGTTCAACATCAACCGCTCCGGCACGCGTAAGGAGGAGCTCATCACCGACCAGGGTGAGCTCGCCAAGATGTGGATCCTGCGCAAGCTCCTGCACCCCATGGACGAGCTCGCCGCGATCGAGTTCCTGCTCGACAAGATGAAGGACACCAAGTCGAACGGGGACTTCTTCGAGGCGATGAAGCGCTGAGCCGCTCACCGCGCTTGGCCGCGCGCGCGTTCCAACAGCCCGGCAACGCCAGGCGCGTACTCAAGTCACGTCGCCGCGGGGCGACGCTGGTACATTGCGCCCTCGAATCAGTAAGATTCGCGCAACCCGCGTTTCCTTAAGCGGGAGGAGTCCAGCCCGCATGCGCAATTGGTTCGCGGTCGCCGTGGTGATCTTCGGTCTACCGACCGCACCGGCGTTTGCCGACCGCGACCACGATCCGAATTCCGGGGCGCCGCTGCCGCCGCACCGGCACGAGACTCCCAGCCCCATCACCGATCATTTCTACGTTCGCGGCACGTTCTTTGATCCGCAGGCGAGGACCCACTTGCGGGTCGATCGGTCATTCCAGGGGATGACCGGCACGCCGGTGAACGGCGAGAGCGACCTGGGACTTCCCAGCCGCCTGCACCAGGGGCGCGTGGAATTCATGTTCCGCCTGCGCGAGCGCAGCAAGGTGCGGGTCGACTACTTCGAGGCCGATCGCTCGGGAAGCAAGGTTCTGACCAACGATGTCGTCTTCGGCAACCAGACCTTTGCCGCCGGCCAGCTGACGCAGACCTCACTCGACTGGCGCCAGTTCGATATCACTTACACCTACTCGCTGGTTCGCAACGATCGCTTCGAGGCCGGGACGGGTGTGGGAATCTACTTCCTGCAGGTGGATGCGATCGGACAGGTGCCGGCGCAGAACCAGCGACAGGAAGTGACGGCGGCAACCCCGTTTCCCGCCCTGCCGCTCGATCTGACGTGGCGCATCTCCAGCCGCTGGGCCGCGACGGTGCGCGGCGCGTATCTCAAGGCGACGCTGAGCGGCTTCCGCGGCTGGTATGCCGACAGCCACGAGGACATCCAGTACCGCTGGAATCCCAACTTCTCCATCGGCCTGGGCTACGCGGCCATCCGCACCTCCCTCACCCGCAGAGGCGGCAGCTTTCCGGGCGCGTTCGCCATGAGCATCAGCGGACCGGAAGCGTTCGTGCGCTTCAGCTTCTGAGGCGGCAGGGGCGAGCTCACGCGCGTGGCGTCACCACGTAGGCGCGGGCGAAGATCTCGGGCATGCGCGCCGCGCGGCCCGAGTCCAGATTGATGCACACGTAATCGATGCGGGCGCGCGCCAGCGTTTCGCCATCCGCGAGGCGTCGCACCTGGAAACGCCGTTCGGCGCGCAGCCGCCCGTCGGTGCTCACGATCCAGGTGGCCGCCTGCACCACATCGTCCCTGACCGCCGCGCGCAGATACTCGATCTCGACGCGCTGTGCCGCCATGCCGCGGCGCAGGGCGACACATTGCCCGAGCGGGACCCCGAGCGCCGCGGAGTGCGACCAGGCGGCGCGGTCGAGCCAGGTGAGGTAGACCGCGTTGTTGACGTGCTGGTAGGCATCGATGTCTTCGGGCTGCACGGCGAGCTCCACGACGTGGGGAGCGGGGTGATCGAACTGCACGACGTTGCCCGGCTAGCGCAGCGGCTCGCGCTGCACTGCGCGATAGCCGATGTCGCGCCGGTAATGCACACCGGGCCAGTGGACGGTGTCCGCCAGCGCATAGGCCGCATGCTGCGCTTCGCCGACGCTCGCACCGAGCCCGACCGCGCACAATACGCGACCGCCGTTGGTCAGCACGCGTCCGGCCTCGAGCCGGGTGCCGGCGTGGAAGATCTTGCCCGGCAGGCGGGCGGCGCGCTCCAGACCCTCGATGAGGTCGCCCTTCTTCACCTCGTCCGGGTAGCCGGCCGCGGCCAGAACTACGCCGAGGGCCGCGCGCCGGTCCCACTGCGCGCCGACGGTGTCGAGCGCGCCGCCGAGTGCCGCCTCGCACAGCAGCGTGAGATCGGACTGCAGGCGCATGAGGATCGGTTGCGTCTCCGGATCGCCGAGGCGGCAATTGAACTCCAGCACGTTCGGCGTGCCGTCGGGCGCGATCATGAGTCCGGCGTACAGGAATCCGCTGTAGGGCATGCCGTCGGCGGCCAGCCCGCGGATGGTGGGTTCGATGACCTCGCGCATGATGCGTGTGTGCATCGCCGGCGCGATCACTGGCGCGGGCGAGTAGGCGCCCATGCCGCCGGTGTTGGGTCCGCGATCACCGTCATCGCGGCGCTTGTGATCCTGGGAGCTGGCGAGCGGCAGGATATGCGTGCCATCCGCCATGACGATGAAGCTCGCTTCCTCGCCGCGCAGGAACTCCTCGATCACCACCTCGCGGCCGGCCTCGCCGAACTGGCCGGCGAACATCGCGTGCGCCGCGGCGTGCGCCTGCTCGATGGAGTCGGCGATCACCACACCCTTGCCGGCGGCCAGGCCGCTCGCCTTGACCACCAGCGGCGCTTGCTGGCTGCGCAGCCACGCGGGATCGAAGCTGTCAGGCGTGAAGGTCGCGGAGTCCGCGGTCGGAATGCGGTGACGTCGCAGAAATTCCTTGGCAAAGGCCTTGGAGCCCTCGAGCCGCGCGGCGGCCTGGCTCGGTCCGAAGCACTTCAGTCCCCGGGCGGCGAATGCGTCAACGATGCCTGCGACCAGCGGTGCCTCAGGTCCGATGAGGGTGAGGTCGACGTGCTCGGAGGCTGCCAGCTGCACGAGCCCCGCGACGTCCTCCGCCGCGACGTTCACGTTGCGCACCCTGGATTCGCCCGCGGTACCCGCGTTGCCGGGAGCCACCAGCACGGCCGCGACGCGCGGCGAAGCGGCGCACTTCCAGGCGAGCGCGTGCTCGCGACCACCCCCGCCGACGATCAGCACCTTCATGGCACCTAAGCCTAGTGCCGGAAGTGGCGCATGCCGGTGAATACCATGGCCATACCGTGTTGATCGGCGGCCGCGATGACCTCCGCATCGCGCTTGCTGCCGCCCGGCTGAATCACGGCGCGGATGCCGTATCCGGCGGCCACGTCGAGGTTGTCGCGGAACGGAAGGAACGCATCGGAGGCCATGACCGAACCGGCCACCGTGAGCTTCTCATCCGTGGCCTTCATCGCGGCGAGGCGTGTGGAATACACGCGGCTCATCTGACCTGCGCCGACGCCGATGGTGGCGCCTGCGCGCGCAAACACGATGGCGTTGGATTTCACGAACTTGCACACCGCCCAGGCGAACCGCAGGTCCGCGAGCTCCGCAGCCGTCGGCTTGCGGCGCGTGGGCACGGCGAGCTCGCCTGCCGGCAGGCCCGCCAGATCGCGCGACTGCGCCAGCAGTCCTGCGCCAACGCTGCGCAGCTCGAATTCGCCGCCGGCGAGCGCTGCCAGCTCCCCGAGCACCAGCACCCGCACGTTGGGCTTGCCGGCCAGCACGCGCGCGGCCGCGGCGTGCACGGCGGGTGCCGCCAGCACTTCGACGAACTGGCGCTCGAGGATCGCGGTCGCGGTGGCGGCGTCGAGTTCGCGGTTGAAGGCGATGATGCCGCCGTAGGCGGAGGTCGGATCGGTGCGGTAGGCACCCTCGTAGGCGTCGCGGGGTGTCGCCGCCACGGCGACCCCACAGGGGTTGGCGTGCTTGACGATGACGCAGGCGGCCTGGGT
>Ga0209626_1000115_pt1 | contig 17268 bp, 14 predicted proteins | sample JacPinW_OM1H0_M2_FD_187962 | JGI IMG/M metagenome (GOLD analysis project Ga0209626, IMG submission 187962) | Forest soil microbial communities from Algoma, Ontario, Canada - Jack Pine, Ontario site 1_JW_OM1H0_M2 (SPAdes) (version 2) | ecosystem: Environmental > Terrestrial > Soil > Boreal... | reverse complement strand
CGTCGGAGCCGATCCAGGCCAGAAGACCGACGAAGACGCCGAGCGCAAGCCCGGCGATCAGCGCTCTGACGATGAGGCCGAATCGCCACAGCCAAGCCGAATCGCAACCATGTGTGGCGGCCCCTAATCTGTGCATTCGACGACGTCGTAGGCGTCGTCGGCGTAGCGAGAGCGGATCACCTTCTTGTCGAACTTGCCGACGCTGGTGCGCGGCACTTCGTCGACAAACGTCCAACGCTCGGGAAGCCACCACCGAACCACCTTGTCGCGCAGATAGTCTCGAAGCTGCGGAGCTGTGGTGGTGGAGTCTTCCCTCAGCACCACGGCGGCCAGTGGCCGCTCCTGCCAGCGATCGTCGGGAACGCCGACTACCGCCGCCTCCAGGACCTCAGGGTGGCCCATGATGTGGTTCTCCAGCTCCACCGACGAGATCCATTCGCCACCAGACTTGATCACGTCCTTGGCGCGGTCGGTCAGTGTCACATAGCCACGGGAATCGATCTTGCCGACGTCGCCGGTGCGCAACCACCCGTCGGCGAACTTCTCGGCGTCGCGGTCGCGGTAGTACGAACCGGTCACCCATGGCCCGCGTACCTCCAGCTCGCCGATCGAGCGCCCATCGTTCGGCAGCACATTGCCGTGGTCGTCGATGACGCGCATTTCGACGCCGAACATCGGGCGGCCCGCCGTCAGCCGCCACGTCCAGCTCTCGTCAGCCGTCGCATCCACTGGCGGTCGGGCAAGCGATGCCAGCGGCGAAGTTTCGGTCATGCCCCACAATTGGAACATCGACACACCGAACTTGTCATAACCGCGCATCAGCGACTCCGGCACGGCCGAGCCGCCGCACAGGATCAGCCGCAGCGAGTTGACGTCGCGGCTCGGGTCGGCCTGAAGACAACGCAGCATGTCGTTCCAAATCGTCGGGACACCCGCGGCTAATGTCACCCGGCGGCTCTCGATCATCTCAAGCAGACGATCACCCTGCAGGAAACGGTTGGGCAGCACAAGTTCGGCTCCCGCCAGCGGCGCCGCTATGGCAAGCCCCCAACCGTTCGCATGAAACATCGGCACGGCGGGCAGCACACGGTCCGTCTCCGCGAGCGTCATTCCGTTCGTGCTGCAAACGGCCATGCTGTGCAGGTAGGTGGACCTGTGTCCGTAGACCACACCCTTCGGATGACCCGTCGTGCCGCTGGTGTAACACATAGCGGCTGCCGATCTTTCATCGATATCGGGCCACTCGTACGCCCTTGGCTGGTCGGCCAGCAGCTGCCCGTAGCGGAGCACATCTTTGCCGGCCGATTCCAGCACACCGATGTCGCCCTCACCGACCGCCACGACGGTGCGGATCGTCTCCATCCGCGGTAGCACCGCGGCGAGCTGCTCCGCCAAGGACATGTCGACGATGACGACGCAATCTTCGGCGTCGTGGGCGATGAACTCGATCTGCTCATCGGACAGACGGATGTTCAGTGGGTGCAGCACCGCTGCCATGCACGGGATCGCGAAGTACGCCTCCAGGTGCTCTTGGGTGTTCCACATGAACGTCCCGACCCGGTCACCCGCACGCACACCCAGCCGGTGCAATCCGTGCGCCAGCTGGGCGACCCGGGTGCCGAACTCCCGGTAGTCGATCTGACGGAACCCGTCGTCGGTGGCGGTGATCACCACGCGGTCGCCGTGAATTTCCGTGCCATAGCGCAGGATCGAAGTCAGCGTCAACGGAACATCTTGCATCGTGCTGTACAACACGCTCGTTCCTCCGATCAGTGGTGACACTCGACGACGTCGTATGCCTTGTCGGCATACCGTGACCGAATCACTTTCTTGTCGAACTTGCCGACGCTGGTCTTAGGCACCTCGTCGATGAATGTCCACCGCTCGGGCAGCCACCACCGGACCACCTTGTCGCACAGAAATTTACGCAACTCGTGCGCGGTGACGTCGGCATCCTTCTTGACCACAACCGCCGCGAGCGGCCGTTCCTGCCAGCGCTCGTCCGGCACCGCGACGACCGCCGCCTCGAGCACAGCGGGGTGCTCCATTATGAAGTGCTCCAACTCGACCGAGGAGATCCACTCGCCGCCCGACTTGATGACGTCCTTCGCCCGGTCGGTCAGTGTGATGAATCCGCGGTCGTCGATGCGGCCGACATCTCCGGTGCGCAGCCAGCCGTCGTGAAACTTCGATTCGTCGGCGTTCTGGTAATAGGATCCGGTGACCCACGGTCCACGAACTTCCAGCTCCCCCACCGACTTCCCATCATTGGGCAGCACGGTGTCGTGGTCGTCGACGATGCGGGCCTCGACCCCGCACAGGGGCCGCCCGGCGGTGTTGCGCAGCGCCCAGTACATCTCCTCATCGATGTCGGCGGGCGGGCGGGCGACAGCGGCCAGCGGCGAGGTCTCGGTCATCCCCCAGGCCTGGCGGATCTCGACGCCGAAGAGATCTTGGAACTCTTTCATCATCGCTCCCGGAACCGCGGAACCCCCGCAGGCCACCACTCGCAGCGACGAAATGTCGCGGCCGGGATGGGCGAGGAGGTAGTGCAACACGTCGTTCCAGATGGTGGGTACCGCGGCGGCGGCGGTCGGCTCGTGACGTTCGATCATGTCGACCAGCCGGTCGGCCTGCAGGAACCGGTCCGGCAACAGCAGACTGGCCCCGGCCATCAGCGCAGCGTACGGGTTACCCCAGGCATTGGCATGGAACATCGGGACGATGGGCAGGATTCGGTCGTCCTGAGTGAAAGCGAACCCGCCCCCGGCGCAGATCGCCATCGATTGCAGGTACGCCGATCGGTGGCTGTAGACAACTCCCTTCGGGTTGCCAGTGGTGCCGCTGGTGTAACACATTGCGGCAGCAGACTTTTCATCCAGTTCGGGCCAGTCGTACACGCAAGGCCGGTCGGCGAGCAGGTCGTCATATCGAACAACGGTCTTCCCGGATGCGGTGAGCGCGTCCAGATCGCCATGCCCGACCGCGACAACGGTGTGCACGCTGGGCATCTGGGGCAGCACCTCGGCCAGCAGCGGCGCCAGTGACAGGTCGACCAGCACAATCCGGTCGTCGGCCTGCTCGGCGATGTAGACGAGCTGCTCGGCGGGCAGGCGGATGTTCAGTGTGTGCAGGACAGCACCCATGCACGGGATCGCGAGGTAGGCCTCCAGGTGCTCCTGGTTGTTCCACATGAACGTCGCGACCCGCTCGTCACCGGTGATCCCCAGGCTTTTGAGCCCGTGCGCGAGCTGCGCGACGCGCTCGCCGATGGCCTCGTAGCTGGCCTCGCGGTATCCGTCGGCGGTCGCGGTGATCACCTTCCGGTCCGCGTGCCAGGCTGTGCCGTGCCGCAGGATCGCGGTGATCGTCAGCGGGAAATCCTGCATTGTGCTGTCCACCGCACCCCCATCGCATCTCGCAAGCGGCTCATCGCTGCCGTCTCGGTTGTCGGTGTCCATCTTGGCCCGGCACAGGGCACCGGCGTCCGATAATCGACCCTAATAACACGCAGGGAGGTCACAGACGATGAAGGCTGGCGATGAAGACTAAGGCCGCGGTTCTCTGGGGGATCAACCAGAAATGGGAGGTCGAGGAGGTCGATCTCGACGGGCCCAAGGAGGACGAGGTACTGGTCAAGCTCACCGCGTGCGGCCTGTGCCACTCCGACCATCATGTGGTCACCGGTGACCTGCCCGCCCCGCTGCCGATTGTGGGCGGCCATGAGGGCGCCGGCGAGGTCGTCGAGGTGGGGCCCGGCGTCACCGAGGTGGCCGAGGGCGACCACGTCGTGATGAGCTTCCTCCCGGCCTGTGGCCGCTGTAAGCCGTGCGCCCGCGGGATGAGCAACCTGTGCGATCTCGGCGCGAAACTGTTTACGGGTACGCAGCTGGACGGCACCTGCCGCGTTCACGCCCGAGGCCACGACATCGGCCAACTGCTGCTGGTGGGGACCTTCGCCGAGTACACCGTCGTGCCGACGGCCTCGGTGGTCAGGGTCGACGACAGCGTGCCGCTCGACAAGGCGGCGTTGCTGGGCTGCGGCGTGACGACGGGGTACGGCAGCGTGGTCCGAACCGGAGAAGCTCAGGCGGGTGACACCGTGGTGGTGATGGGGATCGGCGGTGTCGGGATCAACGCTGTCCAGGGAGCGAGGATCGCGGGGGCGCGCATCATCGTCGCGATCGATCCGGTGGAGTTTAAGCGCGACCGGTCGCGTGAATTCGGCGCGACGCATGTGGCCACGTCGGCCGGCGAGGCGTTCCCGCTGGTGAAGGAACTGACTCGTGGCGAGATGGCCGACGTGTGTGTGATCACCACCGATGTCGGCCGCGGTTCCTATATCGCCCAGGCGCTGCGCCTGGTCGGCAAGCGAGGCCGCGTGGTGCAGACCGCGGTGGCACCCGCGACGGACACGACGGTCGACATGTCGCTGTTCGACCTCTACTCGTTTGAGAAGCAGGTGCGGGGCTGTTTGTTCGGTTCGTCGAACCCCCGCAGTGACATCCTCGAGCTGCTGGCCCTATATGACAGCGGCCTGCTCAAGCTCGACGAGGTGATCACCCGCGAGTACACGCTCGAGGACGTGAACGTGGGCTACGACGACATGCTCAGCGGAAAGAACCTGCGCGGACTGATCCGGTACTGATCAGACCCCGGCGGGCTCAAGCTCCCGCACCGTGGCGATGGTCTCCACGTCGATCACATCCGGCAACGAGGACTGCGACGCAACGGCGTACGCGGTGACGGCACCCGAGTAGTCCGCGACGTAGAGCCGCCCGAAGCCGGGACTCACCGCCACGCACGACGGCTGCGTGCCGACGGCGATCGCGTCGACGATCTCGCCGGTGATCATGCACATCACGGCCACGCGGTCGACGTCGACGATGTACATGCGAGTGTCGTCGACACCAAGAGCGAACTGGGTCGGATGTCCGCCGATCCACGTGGTGGCGAGCACTCGCGTGCTCGCGGTGTCCATGGTCTCAACGAAGCCGCCGTACTGGACATCGCGCCCGAGGACGTACGCGACGCTGCCGTCGCCGCTCAGCACGAAGTCCTGGACCGGCGAGACGGTAGGCACCACACCCACGATGCGGGCCTTGGCGGCGTGGATCATCGTCAGCTTGCCGCGGTGGGTGTCTGACGTGGCGACGTAGACGAAGCGACCGTTCGACGCGACACGCACCGCGCCGACGATGCTGTCCGCGTCCGCGACAGCGACAGTGCGGACCCGACCGGACTCGACGTCGACGATCGCGAGGTCCGCGGTCTCGGGGCCGGTCCCGCTGACGAACAGGCGCCGGCCGTCCTGGCTGGCCGCGATGCCGACGACGTCGAGGTCCAGCGGCAGGCTCGCCAGGAATGCGTTCGACTCCGTCTCGATGGCCGAGACGGAGTCGTATGTGGGCGCCGAGGCTGCGACGAACGCACGGCCGCGGGCCGTCGCGACCGCGAACGGCTCACCGGCGACGGGTGCGACGGTCTCAACCCCGAGCGTGCGGGCGTTCAGCACCGACACACTGTCGTCACCGGAGTTCGTCGCCACGATCGTCGCGCCATCGGGATCGACCGCGATGTCGGCAATCGGACCGCGCCCGACGGCGATCGAGCCGAGCAGACGTGCCTCGGAGACCGGCCGGACGTCGGCAGCAGTCAGCATCAGAGCATTCATCTTCATTGGAACCTCCGCCGGCGTGTTTTTTATCCCGGCACTAGATTTGCGCCTATCGCCTATCGCCGCGCTGTCGAAGCGCAGACCCTGGTCGCAGTTTAGCGACGAAAATCCGGCCGAAAGGCCCGCCGCACGGCCGGCAGCGGAAACGGGCGGTGCGGCTCTCAGGCCACGCTTAAGAACGCTTGCCAGCATATTTTTCAGGCGTCTCGCAGCTAACGCTGACGTTGGTTTTTGGTGCGGGATCACCCCTTTGGCAACACAGCGGTCCTTGCGTCGGAAACAACCGTATGTAACGAACTCTTAGTGTCCGCCCGGTAAATGAGGGGTAAATCACACCGCGCCACGGCCGCGTCCTCACATCACAGGTCGACCGCCGCGGACGCCGTGTCAGCGGCGGTGCGGGTACCGCTAGGTTGATCCGAATGGAGAAGGTGGTCGTGCTGCTCCGCGACGCCGAGCGTGACGAACGGTGGTGTTCGCAGCTAAGAGGGACGGTGGCAGACAAAGTCCTGGCGCTCGATGTCGCGGGCCTGTCGGTCAGTGTCCGGGACGACGCGGTGCGCGGATCGTTGATGACGCTAACCACGCTGGAACCGCCGGTGGTGGCCGTCGTCAGCATCTGGGTGCAGCAGTCATACGGCGATCAGATTCGTGACGCAGTCGCGATCCTTGCCGAGCAGTGCCAGACCGTCGCGGCATATCTCGTCACCGAGTCAGTGCCGCTGGCGCCGCCGGTCACTGAATTGGGTAAGCGGACAACGGGTTTGGCGAATATCGCATTGCTGCGCCGGCCCGATCGCCTGGACCGGGACACCTGGCTGGCGCGCTGGCACCTCGACCACACCGCAGTGGCGATCGAGACGCAGTCGACGTTCGGCTACACGCAGAACGTGGTGTGGCGGGCGCTGACGCCTGACGCGCCGGCGATCGACGGGATCGTCGAGGAGTTGTTCCCCGCCGCGGCCATCACCGACCTGCACGCGTTCTTCGGCGCCGCCGGTGACGCCGATCTGCACGACCGGATGAACCGGATGGTCGCAAGCACGTCGGCCTTCGGCGCGAACGAGAACATCGATACCGTACCGACCAGCAGGTACGTCTTTCGAACGCCGTTCGCGTGATCGGCCGGGTTTCACAGCAAACCCATTGGATCCGCTCACGCTCCGCCCACGGTCGGCAGCCACCATCGGATTCATGACCGACATCATGACCACGCGGCTGCCCGCTGATCCGTTGGGGCAGGACGCCGTGGTGCTCGTCGTCGACGCAGACACCGATGACGGCTACCGAATCGCGCGCGAATTCCTCTGCGCCGGATGCCGAGTCGCCGCCACCGCACGCTGCGCCGCGGATCTGGTCCGCATCATGCACGGTTATCGTGCCGAGAGGGTGCTGGCAGTGGCGGCCGACATGAACGACGACAAACAACGTCAGCGGGTGATCGCTCGGGTTGAGCGCAAGTTCGGGCGCATCGACGCGATGTTATGCGCGCGCGATTGAGCCGCGGTATTCGCCGAGAGCAGTCGAGGCGACGCTATTTGATCGGCGCGGTAACCGGTGATGTGTTGTATCCCGCGACCCTTACCCAGTTCGCGGCCGGCCCGTTCGGTGGGACCACACCGCGAATCTCGACCGTCTCCCCAGGGAACACGGTGACGTAGTTATCGTCGTACTGAATCGGCAGGATCTCGTCGCCGTCGCTGGTGGACAGAATTTCCGCGCGCTCGAAAAAGGCAACCCGCGGCGTCCAGTTATGCAGCCGAATCACCACTTCGTTGTCGCCCTCGTTAGAGCTGTGTCGCGCGGTGACCTCCAGCGGAGCGGGTGACATGTAGTTGAGCGCCGTCATATCCGCCCAACTCGCCTGCACCGAGTCAAAAGCAGCGTCGTTGGCCGGCGAGCCGACATCGTCGGGCCACTGGGACTGCCAGTACACGTTGTCGGTGATGGGCTTGCCGGAGCCGTCGATCAACTGACAACGAACGAAGAACACACTCGAATCGGCGGGGCCCCGAGGCAACGTCATGACCTGAAGCGCTCCGCCGGAACTCACGAACACGTTGTCGGCCGACTGATCGGCGCGAACGTTGCCCTGCAGATCGTAGAAGCGGACACGCACCCGCAGGTTTTTCTGATCGGTCTGCGTCTGGTTGACCACCGTGATCTTCGCCGCGCTGTGGTCGCCGGTGGCGTAGGAATCGAACACCACCGACAGCGGCCGCAGGCCCTTCTTCGCGCCGTAATATGCTCCGCCGGGCCGCAAGTAGTAGTCGAAGAGGTTCCCGAAGAAGGACGGCCAGTGATTGTTCAGCATCCAGTAGATCGTCATCTTGTGGCTTGCCCAACCGCTTGCGGCGAATGCCTCGAACTGTGCCCGGGTAGCCTCATAGTGAGCTAGCTGCGCTTTGTTGGCGAACATCTCCGCGTTGCTGGACGGGCCATAGCGAAGATCGATCGCGCGCTTGATGTTGGACAGCGCGGCGTTGTTCGGGTTTGCGCCCGCGTGGAAGTACCACACATCGTTGATCGGCCAAAGTTTGTCCGGCGGAATGAATTGCTTCAGGCTCGCGAACGGTGGAATGTGTTCGTTGTCGCCCTGTTCGGCAGTGCTGCCCCACGTCGCACCGTAGCGTCCACTGAACCAGTACGTCGGCGGCCGCCAGCTATAAGGCCCAGCCATGTCGATGCCGTCCCAATCCGGCACACCATCGCCGTCCCGGGCGAGCGAGGAAACGGTGTCAACGATCGCGTTCTGCCAGTGCAGATCCCGAAGGATCTCGCGATACTTGGCAACCATGGGCGGCGGCGGCAGTCCATCACTGCCATTCGCCCAGACGAAAGCCGACGCGTGGTTGTGCAGCATCTGGACCTGGGAGCGCTGACTGTCCATTGCGACGCGGTAGTCCTCCGCATTCCACTCGTCCCACTTCTCCCACTGGTTGCAGCACATCCAGCCGGCCATCAGGGGGATGCCCAGCTCATCGGCCATCTCAACGAAGTGCTCGCTGGCGATCTTGCCCTCGAGGCGCAGCATGTTCAGACCGAGGTCCTTCGCGTAACGAAGCACGGCGGTTTCGCGGTCCGGGTCGTACTTGAAGAGCAGGTCGGGTGTGTAGGCGGCACCTCGCACCAGGAAGTTCTTACCGTTGACCCGCAAGTAGAAATCGCCGCCGTTGCCGGAGAACTCGGTATCGCGATCCTGCGTAACTGATCGGATGCCGAACCGAAGGTCGTCGGCGTCAGTGGCCCGGTCATTTACCCGGAACTCCAACCGGAGGTTGTAGAGATTCGGCTCGCCCATGGTGTATGGCCACCATAAATCCGGTTTACTCACGTCAAGCTGTGCGAAGTCGTCCGGCGTGAAATCGATATCCCGATCCTCACCCGGCGACAGCGTGATCGACCGCTCGACCTGAATATCAGTCTTGCCGGCGCGTGAGATCGTCGCATGGAGCACTCCGCGCGTTCGTTGCGTTGAGTAGTTGCGAACGTTGGTACGAATCGTCAGACGTGCGGAATCGGTCCGCGGCAGTGGAAGTTCCGTATTGACCAGTGCCGGACCGAGTCCCACCGCGCCGAGGGCTCTCAAGTAAACCGGCTTCCAGATTCCGGCGTTGCGGTCGGGAACAAACGACGTCCCGCGCAGATAACGGTCGTGCCCGGGCGCAGGATGGCCGAGATAGTCCCAATTGATCCAGTCGTTCCAGCTGTCCGCCAGCTCGACGCCGTCGATGTCCTGAAGGCTACGTTCCGGCGTGACCTTCACTGCGAGGGTGTTCGATTGGCCCGGTCGAATCCACGGCGTCACGTCGAACTCGTGACCGACGTACATGCCGACAAGCTGCTTATTGTCGGCGATCAAGTGGCCGTTCAACCAGATTTCGCCGCGGTAATTGATTCCCGGGAAATCCATGAGGTAGGTCGTGCGGTTGGCGGGCGCGGTGAACGCGGTGCGGTACCACCAATCCTGCTTGTAGAGGTCCTGGGGGACTTCGTCGCGAAGGTTCATCCCGGCATACAGCTTCGGGTAGAGACCGTTTTCCCGGAGGATCTCGAGGACGGTCGCCGGCATGCGGTGGACCTTGTACCAGGCGGCGGAATCGTAGTTCTGAGAAGAGAGAGTGGCGCCGTCCGCGGGGAGCCCTCCAGCGGGGGACAACGTCCAATTGTCCGCCAGCTCAAGCTTTTCCGGCGGATCCGACGTAACGACGACTGCCGGGTGCGCCCCCGCGCACAACAACAGCGACAACACGATGAAGATCTTCAGGGCGACCTTCAGCATGCTGTTTTGACTCCTTGGCCCCGATACCGGCTACCTGCCGTTCACCTTGCGTTTGAGCAATCATGCCGGTCGCTGTTCCGCGCTGCCAACACGAGGCCGCAGCCGAGCCCCCGACCGGCGCTTTCGGCTCGCGGCTGCAGCGCGGCACACCAACGATAACCGTGATCGGGGGTCGCGGCGCGGGCGTGCTCGGTCCGGCGGTATGTACCGGGCAGTCACGCGCTCACCTCGTGGCAGTCGTTGGCTATACCGTGCGCCGGTCCATTATGGGAGCATCGTCGGATGGACCCCCAGGACGACCCGGAAGCCCGGATTCGAGAGCTGGAGCGTCCGCTGTCCGACATGGCACGCACGTCCGAAATGGGAGCCGCGCAGCCGGCCCCGTACGCCTACCCACCGACTCTCCCGCCGATAAATTACGGCGGCCCGCATCCCACCGCACCGCCGATGAAGACTGCGAGCTTTCGCGGGTGGTGGATCGTGCTCGCGGTGTTCGCCGTCGGCGCGATTGCTCTCGTGGCGGGCGTCGCCGTCGTCGGCGCACACCTCTTTTCCAGTCGCGGCTCGATCGTCAGCTCCCCCGGCGCCCGTCCCAGCATCTCCCGCGGCTCCGTCACCAAAACGCCCAGCAGCCAGCCCTCACCAGGTGCGACCCAAACGCCTACCGCCGGAGGATCGACGGCCACCGCGCCGCCGGGTGGCAACCTCACCGTCTCTGGCATCAGTCAGAACCGGACAATCGCCTGCAACGACAGCGTCGCGACCATCAGTGGGATTACGAACACGGTCGTGCTCACCGGCCACTGTGCGAGTCTGACCGTCATCGGCTCCCAGAACGTCGTCACCGTGGACACCGCGGACACCATCGATGCCTCCGGCATCGAGAACCAGGTCACTTTCCACTCCGGCTCGCCCAGCGTGCAGAACTCCGGTATTTCGAACGTGGTCCAGCTTGGCTGACGGTTGGGTGGCGCAGTCAGACGACTCATAACCCTAAAGTCTGATGGCTCAACAGGTTCCGCAGGGGCAATCGCCGAATGTGAACGCGCGGCCTAAGGTCAGCGCGTCGGTCCAGACGCTCAGCGTGCAGAACTCGGCGCAACAGCAGACTGCTTGAGCCCGGACGACAGCACGAGGACCGACAGGACGACGGCCATCAAGAGCAGCGCCGTGACATCTCCCCACAGGTGCCCCATGTGGCCGCCACTGAAGGACTGCACCGCCATGATTGCGGCGTGCACGACACTGGACCACACGGCGAACCAGATCAGACTGAGATTGGCCGCTGGGTTCCGTGCCGCGTTGATCAGAAAGACGCCCAGCGTCGCGTAGAGGCCCACGATCATCATGAAGTACTCCGACTCGTACGGCGCGCCGGAATGCCATGCCCATCCCGACGGCCAGACCAGCGCCAGGGGATAGAGAAGGAGAGCGACCACGCCGAAGACGACGAGCGCGAGTCGAAGAAGCTTGTCAGCGGATGGCATTGTGCCCTCCAAAGTGAGTCCCGTTACGACCTTCTCAAAATACGTCCGCACCCGTCGAAATGGTCGTGAATGCCGCGCAGCAGGACCCTTGCCCGGTTGCGAAGGCGTCGGCCCAAACCGCTTGAGGTCGTCGACCTGAAGCACCAAAATGCGGGATCGCCCCGAGATGCCGACGGGCGGCGGTAGCGTGCTGAGTTCATGGCAGGAGTAAGCCCGGACGACGACCGGGCGGTACCGGAGATCCCCGGACGCCTGGGGCCCAATTGGTTCGCCTCCGTCATGGGAACTGGAATCGTGGCAACGGCTGCTGCGACACTTCCCGTCCATGTGCCCGGTCTGCGGAGCTTCGCAGAAGTGGTGTGGGTGTTAGCGGCCGTGCTGCTCGTGGTGCTCGCGGTCGCCGTCGGAGGCCACTGGTTGCGGCATCCGACGGTGGCCCGCAGTCATGCTCGCAACCCGCAGATGGCCCATTTCTACGGGGCCGCCCCGATGGCGTTACTCACCGTCGGCGCGGGGTCACTTCTGGTCGGTAAGGACCTGGTCGGGGAACGCATCGCCGTCGACCTCGACTGGGTGTTATGGACCGCGGGCACTGTCGGCGGGCTCTTCACGGCCGTCAGCATCCCGTATCTGATGTTCACGCAACACAGTGTCGAACCCGACGCCGCATTCGGCGGATGGCTGATGCCTGTCGTGCCGCCGATGGTGTCGGCGGCTGCCGGTGCACTGCTGATCGCGCACGTGCAGCCGGGTGCGGGCCAGCAGACCATGCTCTACGGGTGCTACGCGATGTTCGGGCTATCGCTTGTGGCATCCCTGATCATCATCACGATGATCTGGACGCGACTCAGCTATTACGGCATCTCCGGTACCGCGAGGGTGCCGACATTGTGGATTGTGCTGGGCCCACTCGGCCAATCCATCACGGCCGCAGGACTTCTCGGGACGAGTGCGGCGCTGGCCGTTCGACCGGCGGTGGCCGCAGGGATGAGCGTATTCGCGATCCTGTACGGGGTGCCGGTCTGGGGATTCGCCGTGCTTTGGATCAGCCTGGCGACAGCGCTGACCGTCCGCACCCTGCGTCGCGGAATGCCCTTCGCGCTCACATGGTGGAGCCTGACCTTTCCCGTCGGCACCTTCGTCACCGGGACGACTCAGCTGGCCGTGCACACCGCGCTGCCGGCGTTCCGCATCGCGGCAGCCGTCGCCTATGTCGGGCTGCTCTTCACCTGGATCCTGGTGGCCGTTCGCACTGCGCGAGGCAGCCTGCGGGGCAACCTGTTTCAGCCGCCCAGCACCGCGCCGATCAAGGCCCACAAGGACGCACCGGCTTGACGTCGGCGAATCCCACATTCGTGGTGGAACCAGCGCTGGAATCGCGAGACGCGCCGGGTCCGGGAATTGGAGCGCTCACTGGATGAGCAGGCGCGCGCGTCCGAGGTGGCAACCGGGCAGCCGGGCGGCTACGTCCCGCCTGCGTGATCTACTAACGACCCAATAACCAGGCAGGGTCACAACGACCCCTTGAAAACGCCCAACGGTGGCGGGCCGGTCGTCTTCCCCGTGCGGCGATAGCATTAACTGATGAGGGCAACACGGCGCAATCTCATCGGGGTAGCGGTCGTGGCTGCGGTCGTTGGCATCGGCGTCGCGGCGCCGGTGGCGGCCGATTCGGCCAATGATTGTCAAAGCGCCCAGGGTGTGACGGTGTGCGCGCAGGGCGGGGTCAGCAGCATCGGCGGGGGCCAGTCTTTAGTTCCGGGCGGCGGGATCCCGCCTTATGGCGGCGGTCAATGCACTACCCAGTACGGCACCTACCAGAACTGTCTGGTTCAGCAGGGTTTCGGTCGTAACCGCCTGTGAGCGCACCATGCCCGCTCCCGCTTGTGGCGGTCACCAAAATCATTCCAATTGGAGTGATTTACACGATTCTCCGCTGCCGCGTTGCGAACATCCGTGAGTGGGGGGATCGGCCGCAACGCACATGGAGTACCCCACACTCTTGACCGACGGACTCGGCACAGGTTCCACTAGTGAGCACCTCACGTTTCGAGCAAGGGAGCCGCTGGCATGACCGTCTTGGACACCGTGTCCGGTCGGATAATCGACACCGACAACCACGAATACGTGCCGGCCCACATGTGGGTTGAACAGTTCGGTGAGGCGTCGAAACCCATCGCCGAATTCTTCGTGCACGAACACGACCCGAACGGGCTGTCCAGCTACACCGCCCCGGTCTACGAAGATGAGGGGCCGGTGAGCAAGGAGCTGATCGAGAAAGGCTGGGGAACCAACCGCCCGCCGGTCGGGGCGGTGGCCCCCGGCGCGATCAACATGAGGCGGCGCGTCAAGGTGATGGACACCTACGGCGTCGATCAAACGTTCATCTTCGCGGGCGGTCCCGGCGTCATCGGCTACATGTTCATCCAGCTCTCGCCGGAGCGCGTCGGTCAGCTCATGGGCGGGTTGAACATGACACAAGAACAGCTGCTGGAGTGCGGCCGCTCCCTGCTGGCCGGCTACAACGATTGGTGTATCGAGACCGCGAAGATCAGTCCACGTCTGCGGCCGGTGGCGTTCATTGACACGACCGACCTCGACCGGGCCATCGCCGAGATTGACCGAGTTGCGGCCAATGGGATCCGCGCGGTGTCCATGCCGCATGGAATGCCGCCGGGCGGTATCTCGCCGGGGCACCCCGATGCGGATCCGTTGTGGGACGCCTTCGTTCGCCACGACCTGCCGGTGCTGTTCCATGCCGGCGGCGACCACGGAATCCTCAACTCGTCGGCCTGGTCCGATTATGGGCACAGCAACGGCGTGGGCAGGGCACTCGACAGCCCCGAGGGTGTGCTTGATCCGTGGACCTGGTCCTTGATGCATCTAGGCGCCCAGACCACCCTTTCGGCGATGATTTACGGGGGTGTGTTCGAACGCTTCCCCACGCTGCGGCTGGGCTGCATCGAGGTGAGCGCGCATTGGGTCGGCCCGATGGCCGAAAACCTACGCAACGTGGGGTTACAGTTCCGGCGTCTGACCGGCCATCTGACCCTTACCCCCGAGGAGTACATCCAGCGCAACGTGCGGGTGTCCGGATTCGTCTGGGAGCCGATCGACGCCTACTTCGACCGTTTCCCGTGGCTGCAGGACGTGTTGGTGTACGGAAGCGACTACCCGCACTATGAGGGCGGTCAGGACCCCAGCGCGCAGTTCGCCGAGCAGCTGGCGAGGTTCGGCCCGGAGGTGCTCGAGAAGTTCTTCGTCACCAACGCCCAGTTACTGATGCCCTAGTGAACCTCGGTCGCTAGAACTTCGAGGGTTGTCCTGAGTTTCAGGCTATCTTTGGCAGGAGGCGAGCCTGGTCGATGCGTTCGCTGATGTGAATATCGATGGTGTGCAAGGCCTTTCGTACTGGTAGCGGTGCGAGCGGATGGTCGGCGGCGAGCGGCGGAGGCAGCAGTCGGTCGTGCAGCTACGGCACGCCGTATTCGTCTAGCTCGTCGAGGTAGTCAGCAGCAGTGCGTTCGGCCCGATGATTTCGCGGGCATGTGCGGGGAGTAGCCTCTTGCACGGATCATCATCCAACGCCTCCCGAACCGTCTGATACCCGGAAGGTATCGATCGTGCGCGAAAAGGTCTCAGCGAATGGGATGGACCGCCAGGTGGAGCCGCGTTGACCGGGATGCAACGAGAGGAGCACTCCGATGGCAGATCTTCTGGCTCGACCGATCGACGGCATCACGGCACTGGTCACCGGGGCCAACCGCGGGTTGGGTAAGGAATTCACGCAAGCACTACTCGACGCCGGCGCCGCCAAAGTGTACGCAGGTGCGCGTGATCCCAGCACCATCGAAGTAACCGACACCCGCGTCGTGCCGGTGCGATTGGACATCACCAACCCAGGCGATATCGCCGCGGCCGCTCGCGACTGCACCGACGTGTCGCTGGTGATCAACAACGCCGGCGCGATGCTGCAGACACCGTTTCTATCCGCGCCCGACATGTCGGCTGCGCGCACCGAGATGGAGACCAACTACTTCGGCACCCTGGCGATGGCTCGGGCGTTCGCCCCGGTGCTGGCCGCGGCCGGCGGTGGCGCCCTGGTCAACATACTGTCGGTGGCGAGTTGGTTGGCGTCACCGTTCAACGCCTCCTATTGCGCGTCCAAGTCCGCCGAGTGGGCGCTGACCAACGCGCTACGGGTGGAGCTGCACCACCAGGGCACCCTAGTCGTCGGAGTACACGCTGGGTGGATCGACACCGACATGGCGGCCACCGTGGAGGATTCCAAGATCTCGCCGCGCGAGGTCGCCGCGCAAACGCTCGACGCGGTCGAGAAAGGACTATCCGAGGTGTTGACCGACGACTGGACCCGCCAAGTGAAGGACGCTGTCGCCACCGACCAAGACAGCCTCTACCCCGACATTCAGCGCCGCTGGGATGCCGGCGAATCACCCTGGAAAGGCTGACCAGCTCGCAAGCGCGAAATCACGACTCGGCCGAACAAACGCGCCCGTGACCAGCCGATGATCTAGTCGGCGCTGGCATTCGACTGGTCGGGGGTCGAGGCAGATAGGCAGATGAGCTCGCCGGCGGATGTCGTTCCCCGACGTCCGACAGTTGCGGGAACGGTTCATCACTGAGGGATCGCTGGACGAGCCGATCCTGCGCCGATGTGTGCCGTCGGCTTGTCGTCAATTAACCGAGCCACCACATCCGAATCGCGGGCTATCGCTTACCTCGGCTGCCGGATTCGAAGGTGTGCTGTGCCCACTCGACGAAGGACGTCCAGGCGATGTCGGGGTTGGCGGTGCGGAGGGCGTCGATGTCGACCCGGTAGCCGGGCCCGTTGAGGAACCGCCACATGGCGAGCATATCGGGATTGTGGATCGACTCGAGCGATGTCTGTTCATGGCGCACCGGTCGGCCGAGCGCCGTGGTCAGCGCGTCGGCCATCTGCGCCGGCGTGACGGCGTCGCTGGCCAGCTCGATACGGCGCCCGACATAGGGTTTCGGGTCGAGCAGCACCTTCGCGACGAACGCGCCCATATCCGGGCGGGCCAACTGCTGCAACGGCCGGTCAGGCGGCAGCGGCAGGTCGATTATCCCGGCCGCGATGCGGTCGGCCCCCTCCCCGCCCAGCGCGTTGTCGAAGAAGTATGTCGGGGCGGTGATCGTGTAGGGCAAACCGCTTGCGGCCACATCCTTTTCGATGATGGCCTTGCTGTCGAAGTGCGGCACCCCGGTGTGCTGGTCCGCCCCGGCGACCGAGCTGAACACCAGGTGGGGAACCCGCGCGTCGCCGGCCGCGGCCACGATGGCACGGCCCTGGCCCACCTCGGCGTCCACCCCGGCCTCGAACGGGGTCGTGAGCGCAAACACCGCAGCGGCGCCCTTCATTGCCGCACCGAGCGCGGCGCGGTCGTCAAAAGAGCCGACCATGACCTCGACGCCGCGTTCCGTCAGGCGCTGCACCGACGGCTCACCGAGCCGGCGCACCATCGCGCGCACCCGGGCCTGGCGTGCCAGCAGCGCGGCGGTGACCGCCCCGCCCTGCCCACCGGTGGCGCCCAACACCAGGATCGGTGATTCAGCGGTCGTTGTCATGAAGACCTCGTCGTTGCCGCGACTGTGCAGAGCCGAACGAAGTCCGTCGTGCGAATTGCGGAGGTAGGCGGTTCGCTTTCCATATCCACAGTTGTTGCCTAACAACGTTATTCATGACACTCCTGACGCGTTGCTAGGTACTGGTTTGAAGCCAAACGCGGGCGTTACAGACGTGAGTTTTCGGACTGCTCTCTGGATTGTAAAAGTGCTGAACG
>Ga0209626_1000114_pt1 | contig 17329 bp, 12 predicted proteins | sample JacPinW_OM1H0_M2_FD_187962 | JGI IMG/M metagenome (GOLD analysis project Ga0209626, IMG submission 187962) | Forest soil microbial communities from Algoma, Ontario, Canada - Jack Pine, Ontario site 1_JW_OM1H0_M2 (SPAdes) (version 2) | ecosystem: Environmental > Terrestrial > Soil > Boreal... | reverse complement strand
CTCAAGGCGCACGCGAAGGAGTACATCGCGCTCACCGCCCCGACCGTCAACTCCTACAAGCGGCTGTGCGTCGGGGCTCCCACGAGCGGCTCGACGTGGGCGCCCGCGTACGTCAGCTACGGCTACAACAACCGCACGCAGATGCTCAGGATCCCCGCGCCCGGCCGCATCGAGGACCGCACGGTGGATGGCTCCTGCAACCCCTACCTCGCCGCCACGGCGATGCTCGCCGCGGGTCTCGACGGGATCGAGCGCAAGCTCGACCCGGGGGAGCCGAACGCCGCCAATCTGTACACGCTGAGCGACGCGGAGCGTGCCGCCGCGGGGATCGAGCTGCTGCCCGCCAACCTGCTCGACGCCACCCGCGAGCTCGAGCGCTCCGACGTCCTGCGCTCCGCCCTGGGCCGCACGCCCGACGGCGACTACCTCGACTACTACGTCAACGTCAAGCGCCGCGAAGTGCAGTCCGCTCACGAGCAGATCACCCCCTGGGAGCTCGACCGCTACCTGCAGCTCTTCTGAGCGCGCGCAGAGCGCGCCGCCTCGTCAGGCTACGCAGCGACGCTCCACAGGCGGGCGATGCGATCGAAGAGGTCGTAGGCGCGCTCGCGCCCCCCTGGGGCGGCGCTCCTGACATGGCGTCGCAGGCCCGGCTCGTCGATCGCCTGCTCGGCGAGATGACTCCGCGAGCCGTCGATCCAGGCGTTCACAAGCTCGGCATCCGCCTCCGGATGGAACTGGATGCCGACGCTCGCCCCCTGGACGAACGCCAGCGGGACATCTCCGGCGCGCATCACCTCGCGAGCTGCGGGAGGCACCGTGAACACGTCTTCGTGCCAGCGACACCACGGGCCGGGCGGGATCAGCTCGGGCTCGCGCGTCGCCAGCGTCGTCCACCCGAGTGCGATCTGCGATGCCCGCCTGACCTCGCCGCCGAGCGCCTTGGAGAGAGCCTGAGCGCCGAAGCAGATGCCGAGCACGGGACGCCCGGTGTCGTGTGAGTGGCGCAGGAACACGACCTCCTCGGCGATCCAACCGTCCGCCGAGGCATGCACCGAGCGATCAGAGCCGAGGCTGACGACGACGTCGGCCTCACCCGGCTCGGGCCAGCGGGTCAGCTCCGGGACGCGCAGGGTGCGCAGAGCGTGGCCGCGCTCTCTCGCCCAGTCCTCGAACAGAGCCGCAGGGCACTCACGCTCGTGCTCGAGTACGAGGATCCGCATTACCGACGAGCGTACAATCCCCCCGGGGAGCCACGAATGGGTTCAGTCGGCATCGAGACGCTGACAAGGGGGTACGCCGCACTCGCGGCGCGGGACGAGGAGGCCCTGATGTCCTGCCTCGCCGAGGACGTCGAGCTGCAGACCCTGACCGGCTCCTACCGCGGGCACGAGGGCGTCCGCCGGTGGATCGCCGAGATGGATGACGGGTGGCATCCATGGGCTCTGACCATCGAAGGCATCGAAGAGGTGGGTGAGCGCGTGCTGGTCGAGGCGACGCTGACCGGCCACAGCAGCGTCAACGACATCGCGATGTCCCACTCCTTCTGGATCGTGTGGGAGGTCCGAGACGGTCGGGCGGCGCTGGCGATCCACTGCGCCGACCGGGAGCAGGCTCTGATGGCAGCCCGCTCCGCGCGGCGCACGAATGTGTGATGGATCCATGGGGTCCGGCGTAGTTGGAGTGGTGAGCGCATTCGTGTCCCCCTCCGAGGAGCAGTCGCCGCCGTCCGCCACGGGGGCCGGACGCGGCCGGCTCGACGCGGGGGCGTTCGACGCGCTCTTTCGGCAATGCAGCGCCGACGTGCACGCGTACGCGATTGCGCTGCTTGGTGACAGATCCGCGGCCGAGGATGTGACCGCGCTCGCATTTGAGCGCCTCTACCGGTCGCGCTCGCGTCTCGATCGCCGGCGAGGAACACCGCGCGCGTGGCTGTTCTCGATCGCCCGCAACGCGGCCCTGGACGAGCTTCGTAGACGTCGCCGCGGGCCGCTGCAGCTGCTGCGCGAGGAGCGCTCCGGCGATGGGGATTCGGGAGAGGCGCTCGAACAGGTGGAGCGCCGCGCGGCGCTGCGCGAGGCGCTCGCGTCGTTGCCCGTTCGGGAGCGCGAGGTCGTGCTCCTGAAGTTCCACGGTCAGCTCTCAAACAGCGAGCTGGCCCGGGCTCTGGGCATCAGCGAGTCCAACGCGGGCACGCGTCTTCATCGCGCGCTCACGCGCCTGCGCGAGCGCTGCAACGAGCTCGACCGTGAGGAGGTCGCATGAGGATCATCCCGTTCCCCGACGACGGCCACACCGTGTCCGAGCAGGCCTGGCAGGCCGAGGTCGAGGCCGCTCTGAGCGGCGAGTCCGAGGGCGCCGTCGCCGACTCGTGGCGTGAGCTGCGCGGGGAGGTGCGGGCGCTCGCGCCGCCGATGTCGCGAGAGTTCGAGCAGCGCCTGAAAGGAGAGCTCGAGAGGCGCATGGCGCGCCGGCGCACGCGCGCCATCGCGCCGCCGGGTCGTCTGCGATCTCTCGCCGGCTCCCGGGCCGCGGTCGCCGTGGGGATGCTCGCCGTGGTCGCCGCGCTGGTGCTCGCCGCGGCGCCCTGGCGGGCGGGCGCACCTCCCTTCGCGTCACGGACGAACGTGGCCCGGCCCGCCGCGACGTCAGCTGCTGGCGGCGTCAACTCCGCTGCCGCCGCGCCATCCGCCAAAGCGGCGATCCGCGGCACCTTGGCGCAAAGCGCGCTGGCAACAGGCGTCACGCAGAACCCCGGTGGCGCATCGAGCGCCCCCGGCCGCGTGCAGCAGCTGGCGGCCTCGGTGACCCTCGGCACGACCCCCGACAACGTGCAGGCGGCCGCCGACGGTGTGGCCCGAGTCACGCAGCGCGACGAAGGCTTCGTCCAGAGCTCACACGTGCAGGTTCAGCAGCAGGGCGCGAGCGAAGCCACGCTCACGCTGAGGCTCCCAAGCCAGCGGCTCGCCGCGGCGCTCGCATCGATCGGGCGGCTCGCCTCGGTGCGCGCCCAGAGCCAGTCGCTGCAGGACATCACGGACACCTACAACGCGGCGCGCCAGCGGCTGACGGACGCCATCGCTGAACGGCAGGCGCTGCTCCGCGCCCTGGCAGGGGCCACCACCGAAGGCCAGATCGCGAGCCTGCGCGAACGGCTGTCCCAGGCGCGCGGCGCGGTCGATCGGGACCGATCGGCCCTTCAGGCGGTCTCACAGCGTGCGAGCACGGCCGAAGTCGAAGTCACGGTTCTCGGTGACGCGCGCTCCCAGACGAGCGGGGGGCTCACGCTGGATCGCGGGCTTCACGACGCCGGGCGGGTGCTCGTGACCGCCCTGGTCGTGCTCCTGATCGGGGCGGCCGTGCTGGTGCCGCTTGCCCTTGCGCTCGTGGCGCTCACGGCCGCTGGGAGGGCATGGCGCCGGTATCAGCGCGAGCGCGCGCTCGACACTCCCTGAAACCGTTGCGCTTGGTAGGGTCCCGCCGTAGGAGGCGTGTAAACAAGTGGGGGGCGTGTGCAATGAGGCTCGGGATTCTCGGCAGGGTGTGTGTGGCGGTCGCGTCGGTGGCGCTGCTCGGTGGTGCGATGGCTGCAAGCGCCTCGGCGCTCGTTGCACCGGTGTCGGCCGGTCCGCCCAAGCCCATCAAGCTCAACCACCTGGACTTCAACGGCTTCTTCCCCAGCGCCACGCAGATCCACGTCGGGGACTCGGTCAGCTTCTCGATCAACGGCTTCCACACGGTCTCCATCCTCGCCAGCGGCGAAGCTCCTCCGCAGCTCATCATCCTCGCGGCCGGCAGCCCGCTGAGTGGCAAGCTCGACGCCGCCGGATCACCCTTCTGGTTCAACGGCCAGCCCCGACAGGTCATCAACCCGGCGGTGGGCGCCCCGGCCGGGGGTACGACGTACGCGGGCAGCGGCTATCTCAACAGCGGACTGCCGTCGCCCACTGCGCCGCCGAAGCCGTTCGTCGTCAAGTTCACGAAGACGGGTACGTTCACCTTCAACTGCCTGGTACACCCGGGCATGAAGGGCGTCGTGAAGGTGCTGCCGAAGAGCAAGCGAGTGCCGACCGCCGGTCAGGACCGCGCTGCCGCCAAGGCCCAGGTCGCCGCCGGGATCGCCCAGGCACGCCGGCTGGCCAAGGTCAAGCCGCCTGCCGCGACCGTCCTGGCCGGCAACGACGGCAGCGGTGCGGTCGCGTGGCTGCGGTTCTTCCCGGAAAAGCTCAAGATCAAAACGGGCACGACCGTGGACTTCAAACTGGTCAGCAAGCGCGAGGTCCACACGATCACGATCGGCCCCGCCGCCTACACCAAGGCGATCGAAGAAACGTTCACCAGCCCGAGCCCCAACCCGGCGGGTCCGCCTACGATCCTCGTCAATCCGCTCGCCGCCTATCCGACCGATCCCCCGCCGCTCCCCGCCTACAGCGGCACGAACCACGGCAACGGTTTCGAGGGCTCCGGCATCCTCGCGTCAGGTGGGCCGCTTCCCTCCGGCGTGAAGATCACGTTCACGAAAGCGGGCGTCTACCACTTCGAGTGCGTGATCCACAAGAACATGGACGGAACGATCACCGTCACCGGGTGACCCGGCAAGCAGCGCCGGCGCCCGCCTCGTGGCGGCGCCGGCGCTGTGCCCTCCCACCGCCGAAGGCTCGCGCGGGCCCCGAGGGGCGTCTTCCCACACCATGGACCGCAGGGTAGACTCGACGGCCTGATGTCAGGGAAGACATTGCATGGGGACATCTCCTACGCGGCGAGTTGGACGGCACTGGCGGTCGTGCTGGTGCTCGGTCTGTTCCTGGCCGTCCTTCCAGGCCCGGCGCGCGCCGCCGAACCGCTGTTGCCGGACGTCGTGGCGGATCCACCGAACAACGTCTTCCTTGAAACGAGCACGACCGAAGGCGGGTTGAAAGGATCGGGCGAAGCGAAGCTGTTGCTGCGCTTCAACGGCTACCTGCACAACGTCGGCCCGGGCGCCCTGGACTTCAGGGGGTCCCGCAACTCGCCCGCGGAACCGATGCACGCCTTTCAGCGGGTCTACAACTCGGACGGGACCTTCAAAGAAGAACCCAGCTCGGCGGAACTGATCTACGTCTCCGCTGATGGGCACGAACACTTCCACCTACAGCGCGCCGCGAGGTACTCGCTGTGGAACGCGGCGAAGACAGCGGAAGCCGCGCCGGCGCTGAAGGTAGGGTTCTGCCTCGACGACAGCGAACACGTCGAACCGACGATCGGCCCGAAAGAAGCCGTCTACTCGGACGCCACCGGTCGCAAATTCTGCCGCCAGCACGAACCCGAAGCGCTGAGCCTGTTCGAGGGCGTCTCGATCGGCTGGCGCGATCGCTACGACGCGAGCCTGGCGTTCCAGTGGGTCGATGCCTCGAGCGTCCTGCCGGGCGAATACTGGCTGCGCGAGGACGTCAACACGACGGGTGTCATCAAAGAAACCGGGGGCCCGAAGAAACCCGGGTACTCGACCAACGCGACCATCATCCCCGGGTTCGACGCGTTGGCGCAGGCGGCCAGCACGCAGCCGGGGGAACCGAGGGCGATCACGCTCACCTCCAAGGCGTGGAGCGACACGGCCACGCCGAAATACAAGATCGTCTCGGCTCCCTCACACGGCACGCTGAGCGCCGTGAGCGGCAACCAGGTGACCTACACCCCGTCCGCCGGCTACAGCGGACCCGACTCCTTCACCTTCTCGGCCTCCGACCCGAACAGCCCGTTCCCGAAGAGCCCGGCGGTGGCCACGGTCTCGATCGAAGTCGCGGCCGGCTCGAGCAAGGCCCTTCTGGCCGGCGACGCGACGACGGCCTACTCGGTCGGCGACCAGACCACGTCCGGGCGTGAGGAAGCGTTCCAGTTCACCGCCAAATCGACGGGCACCGTCGAAGAACTGCAGTTCCGCACCAACACGGTCGCGAACACCGGTGTCACCGGCCTGAGCCTGGGCGTCTTCGCCGACAGCTCCGGCAAACCCGGTGAAGTGCTGGGACGGGCGACCGTGTCCGGTGAACCGGCCACCAGCTCGTGGATCAGGGCGACCGGGCTCTCGACCCCCATCGTCAGCGGGACCAAGTACTGGCTCGTGGCGCTCCCGCTGGGCGGATCCACCACGAGGCTCCACTACAACGCAGCGGTCGCCTCGGGCGGAACGGGCAACGTCGAGAGCACCGTCGGAGGGCTGAGCACGATGACGGCCGAGGCGTCCTGGGAAACCTACAACCAGGGGCCGGTCGGCTTCCAGGCGCTCGGTAGCACCTCCACCACGCCGAGCGTCACCATCGAAGGGGCGCCCGCGAGCATGACGGCCGGTACGAGCGTTCAGCTCACGGCGCATGTGACCAATGACAGCCCGACCGTCACGTGGACTGCGAGCGCGGGCTCGATCACGGCGGGCGGCCTCTATACGGCTCCCTCAGAACCTCCGGCGGGCGGCAAGGCGCTCGTCACGGCCACCACCAGCAAAGGCGCCTCCGATCAGCGCTCGATCGAAATCGTGACCGCGCCTCCGCCGAGCGTCACGATCGAAGGCGCCCCGGCGAGCATGACGGCGGGCACGAGCGTCCAGCTGACGGCACACGTGACCAATGACAGCCCGACCGTCACCTGGAAAGCGACCGCCGGCTCGATAACCACGGGCGGCCTCTATACCGCTCCCTCCGAACCGCCCGCCGGAGGCAAGGCCGTCGTCAGCGCCACCACGAGCAAGGGGGCCTCGGACCAGCGCTCGATCGAAATCGTGGCTGCGGGCACCAAAGCGCTTCTTGCCGGCGACGCCACGGCGACCTACTCGGTCGGCGATCAGACCACCTCCGGCCGTGAGGAAGCGTTCCAGTTCACCGCCAAATCCTCGGGCACTGTCGAAGAACTGCAGTTCCGGACCAACGCCACGGCCAACACGGGCGTCACCGGCCTGACGGTCGGCGTCTTCGCCGACAGCGCGGGCAAACCGGGCGAAGTGCTCGGGCGCGCGACGGCGTCCGGCCAGCCCGCGACGAGTTCCTGGATCAAGGCGACGGGACTGTCCACGGCCGTGGTGAGCGGGACGAAGTACTGGCTCGTGGTGCTGCCGCTGGGCGCCAGCGGGACGAGGCTTCACTTCAACGCGGCCGCGGCCGTCTCGAGCGGTACCGGGAACGTCGAGAGCACCGTGGGTGGGCTGACGACGATGACCGCCGAGGCGTCCTGGGAAACCTACAACCAGGGCCCGGTCGGCTTCCAGGCGCTCGGCCACCTCTCGGGCGCCAGCGCGGTGCAGCCTTCGGCCTCCATCAAAGCCAGCGCCGCTCGACTCTCGCGGCATCCCAGGCGGCAGCGCCCGCGGGTCATGATCGAAGGAGCGCCCTCGAGCTTGATCGCAGGGACGAGCGTCCAGCTCTCGGCCCTCGTCGCCCACGGGCGCGCTTCGGTGACGTGGCGCGCGAGCGGGGGCTCGATCTCCCCGCGGGGGCTCTACACCGCCCCGTCGCACCCGCCGCCCGGCGGCTCGATCGCGCTCAGCGCGACGAGCGGGCACAGTGCTCGCGACCGGCGCAGTATCAGGATCCTGCCGGCGTCCGGCCCGCAGCCGGCTCCGTCGGCGCCGCTGGCCCTCGCCCAACAGCCGGGAACGCCTTCACAGATGGTTACCCCGCCGCAGGCCATCGTGGTCGCCGGCAAACTCGTCATGACCACACGTTTCGGGGCCGCGGGCCAGGCCGGTCTGAGCGCCTTCGTAGGCAACAGGCGCCTCGGAGCCTGCGTGGTGCAGACGCCGGCGAACCGCAACTTCACGTGCCGGCTCAGCCTCGCGGGGGTCTCGCCCGCAGCACCGATCAACGTACGGGCCGCCCTGCGAGCCGGCGGCAGGATCCTGCAGAGCTCGCGCGCCGCTTCCCCGGTCGCGCCCATGAGCATGCCCGCGCTCACCGGCGTGAGCTGGCTGGGCAACTCGGGCGCCTCGTCCCTCGCGCGTTTCGTCTGCACCCCGCCGGCACCCGCGGCGGGCTCCGGGTCTGCCTTCAGCTAAGAGCCGGGGACCGCGGCGGACCGTAGACTGGCCGGCGGTTTGAGTCGCGTGGGTGAGATCGTGACGGCGCTGCGGGGCGAGCTGCGGCTGGCGCTCTCCCTGCGGGTGCTTCCGGCCGGTGTCGCCATCTTCTGCTGGCGGGCGCGCCGGCACGCGCGGCGCGTCGGTGACCGCTTCAGCCTGGACTCGGCGGCGCGCCCCCCCGAGCTCGCCGACCTGCTGGAGCTCGCGGCCGATCGGACCGCGGTCGTCGAGCTCGGCACCGGCACCGCCTGGAGCGCGATCGCGCTGGCGCTCGCCGAGCCCGCGCGGCGGGTCCTCAGCTGCGATCCCTGTGTGCGGCCGGAGCGCGACGCGTATCTGGGTCTCGCCGGCCGCGGGGCTCGCGCGCGCATCGAGCTGCGCGAGGAGCCGGACAGCTCGGGGCCGAAGGCGGGCGACCCGCCGGTGCAGCTGCTGTTCATCGACTCCTCTCACGAGCGCCAGGCGACCGTGACGGCCTTCCGCGCATGGCGCCACGCGCTCGTGCCGGGCGCCGTGGTCGTCTTCCACGACCACGGCCACCCCGCCTACCCGGGCGTGCGGGAGGCCGTCCTCGACCTGGGGTTGTCGGGGCGGGAGTCCGGCGGGCTGTTCGTCTGGAGGGCGCCCTGACAGGGCGAGCCTCGGTCGGCCCGGACGGGGGCGCCCCTCAGCCGCCAACCACCGGTAGCACGGGCGTGCACGCCGGCGCCACCTGATGGGCGGGGTCGAGCGCGTTCAGGACATCCCGGTCGGCGATGTGGTCGTAGGGCATCGAGAGGTGCTCGCCCTGGTCGAGGATGCATTGGCCCTGGAGGAGGATGTTCGTAACGTTGGACCCCGAGAGGAAGGCCGAGGTGTAGGGGGTCACCACCTCGTCGTTGGCGGTCTGGATCACCGTGTAGTGGACGCCCGTCACCGTGTCCTTGCCGGCGTTCAGCTTCGTCAGGAAGGCGGATCCGGCCGCCTGCTCTTCACAAGCGGTGCAGAAACCGAAGAACGCGGTGGCTCCGGGGACGAGGCTCGCGAGGGTGAACAGCCCGTTGACGGTCGTGCCGTGATTGGAGGGGGAGAGACCCACGAGCGTGTGCACCTTCGTTGCTCCACCGAGGAACCGGAGGTAGTAGCGAGGCATCATGCCGCCCTGGGAGTGGCCCACGAGGTCCACCTTGCTCGCGCCGGTCGCGCCCAGCACCCTTGTGACGAAGCTCGCGAGCTGTTCGGCCGACTGGGCGATCTCGCCGGTCGCGTAGATGCCGAGCTGCCCGCTCCCGCCGGATGAGCCGTAGTTGAGCGCGAACACGCAGTAGCCGTTGTCGTGGAGCAGCGGCGAGAGCGCCTGCCAGCTACCCGACATGTCCTCGAAGGTGCCGTGCACGAGGATCACGGGTCGCGGGTGCGCGCGCGAGGGCTTGCATGACCAGTCGTTCGCGCCGGGCGGGCTCGCGCTCGAGCTCGACTGGGCGTAGCCGAGGACGCCGTTGTAGATGACCGGCAGTTCCGACGCCTGCGAGGTGCCGGCGAGGAGCATGCCGGCCAGGAGAGCAGCGACCGCGAAGCCGACGAGCCGATGAGCCATGATGTTTCTCCTCCCGTCCGATTTCGTGCTGGGCGCGAGCATCGCCCTCCGCGAGCGCGCCGCTGGGCCGGCGGCGGGACGATCGCGACCGTACCCTTATATCGAACTTGTCACTAGTCTGGCCGGGATGCGAGCACACCACGTCCACATCGAATACGACTTTCGCAAGCCGCCCGATCGCATCTTCGCCTACCTGGCGGAGCACGAGAACCTCGCCGAGATGTTCGGGGCGAAGGTGACGCGCCTGTGCGACGGCGCGGACGGCCAGCGCAACGGCGTCGGGTCATGCCGGCAGCTGAAGATCGGGCCGCTCGCTCCCTTCGAGGAGACGGTCACCGAGTTCGTGCCCGCGGAGCGGATCGTCTACGAGATCACCAAGGGCAGTCCGCTGCGCGGGCACGTCGGCACGATGACCTTCGCGCCCGCTGCGGGCGGTACGCGGTTCGTCTACGACATCCGGCTCGCCTCGGCCATCCCCGGCCTCGCGCTGGTCGTGCAGGCGTCGCTGACCCGTTCCATCAACAGGGCGCTCGCCACCGTGGAGGAGAGGGCCTGAGGCCGTTCAGGCGCCCGTGGTGATGACCACGCGAAAGCGAGCCTTCCCGCTCATCATCCGCTCGTAGGCATCCGCCGCCCGCTCCAGCGGGAACGTCTCGATCATCGGCCGTACGTCGGCGAGGGCGCTGAAGGCGAGCGTGTCCTCCGAGTCGCCCGAGGTGCCCGACGCATGGCCCGCGATCGATTTGTCGCCGGCGATCAGCATGGCCGGGGGCAGGTTCAGCGGTTCCATCGCCGCACCGAGGACCACGAGCTTGCCGCGAATCCCCAGACCTCCGACCACGGCCGCCATCGCCGCGGTGCTGGTCACCGTCGCGAGGATCACCCTCGCTCCACCGAGTCGCGTGAGCTCGGCCGCGGGATCCTGCGCCGTGCTGTCGATGTACCGGTGGGCGCCGAGGCCCAGCGAGGACTCCTCCTTCTCGCGACCCCGAGCGATCGCCACGGTGTGGAAGCCGAGCCTCCTTGCGAACTGGACGCCCAGGTGCCCCAGCCCGCCCAGCCCGAGGACCGCCACCAGGTCGCCGCCGCGGGCCCCGCTGTGACGCAGCGCGTTGTAGGTCGTGAGCCCGGCGCACAGCAACGGGGCCGCATCCGCGGCGGCCAGCTCGTCCGGAATCAGCGCCAGGGCGTTCGACCTCACCACCACGTAGTCGGCGTAGCCGCCGTCCACGGTGATGCCGGGGATCGGCATGTTCTCGCAGAACATCGGCTCGCCGTGACGACACGGTCGGCAGTAGCCGCAGTTGCCGCCGAACCAGCCGACGCCGACCCGCTGACCGACCTCCCATCCCCGCACACGCTCACCGAGAGCCGCGATGAACCCGGCGATCTCGTGCCCCGGGACGAGTGGATGGGAGACCCCGGGAAAGCCGCCCTCCTTCACGTAGCTGTCGCTGCGACAGATCCCGCAGGCCTGCACGCGCACCAGCGCCTCATCGGGTGCCGGCGTTGGCACATCGCGCTCGACCATCTCGAACGCTCCGCCCGGCTCGCTCACCTGAACCGCTCTCATGCTCGCCATCGCCTGTCACCTCGCTTGTGAGTTCCCGCTCCCGCCTCCGGAACGCCGCCGTGGAGCCCGGCCTGGTCCTCACCCTAGCCGCCTCGCACCTATATGCGAGAGCGGCGCGGCACCAAACATCCTCGCCGGCGCCTATCGTGATCGGCTCATGTCCGGCGCCCCATTCTTCGCCACCCTCGCCCGCGACGAGGCCGTTCTGCGCTTCCCCTACGACGAGGATCTGCGCCAGCTGCTGCGCGCGATCCCCGGACGCCGCTGGGATCCGCTCGAGCGCGCGTGGTGCGTGCCGGTGGATCCCGACCAGGCCGAGGCGCTCGCACGCCTGCTCGCCGGCCTCCCGGGCAAGCCGGATGTCAGCGAGGCGCTCGGAAAGGCGATCGAGCGCCGCCGGGCCCGGCGGCGCCGCGACGAGTGCCTACTCGACCTGGCGCGCCCCGACGAGGACTGGTGGTTCAGCTTCGCCACCGACGCGGCGGACGAGCCCGTGGCGGCCCTGCTCGAGCACCCCGATGCCCGCCGGCTGCCTCGGATCGGCCGGGCCCTCGTCCCGATCGACGACCGCGCCGCCCACCTGGTCGAGACGCTGAGGGCGCGGACGGGCGGCCTGCGTCTGACCGACGCGGCCCGCCGGGCGCTCGCCGCGCACGGTGAACGTGCTGCCGGGAAGAACGGCACGGGTGGGGAGGAGCGCGCGGAGGCCGGCCCTCGCTACGACGTCGAGTTTCGCCGCGACCGCCGCGGCTCCCACTGGATCCTGATCGCAGCCGAGCGCGCGCCGCTCGCCCGTGTGCTCGCCGCCCAGGCGGGCCTGCGTGCGCTCGCGGGCCCCGCCGGCACGCTCGGTCTCGCAGCGATCGAGCACGACGCCGAGCAGCTGATCGTGCTGCTCGACCAGCTCGAGGACATCACGGTCGCGCCGCGCGTCACCGCGTGGCTGCGCCGCGCGGTGACCTGGCGCGGGAACATCGAGGTGGAGGGTTCGGGCGAGGGGCCCGTCTTCCTTTTGCTCGGCGATGTCATGCGGCTGCCGGGCGCCCTGCGCGAGCGCGCCGCGAGCGCGCCCGGTGGGGCGACGGTCCCGCTCACGCTCGACTCGTGGCGACTGATCGACGGACAGCTCGACGCCTGGCTCAGCGAAGGCGCCAAGCGCTGCGTCAGGGCGCTGCTCGACGGGCGCCCCGCCCCGCCCGCCGTGCTCGAGTGCTCGAGCGTCCACGACGAGCCGACCTTCGTGCTCGCTCCCGGCCACGACGCGACTCCGCTCGCGGAGTTCGCCGCACTGCGCGGGGCTCTGCCCCCGAGCTCCCGGCGGGGCGCCGGCGAGGAGCACGCGCGACTGGCGGCCATACGCGCCGACCCCTACTGCGTGCCGGAGCTGGATGCGCTCCTGAGTCGTCATCGCATCTGGGTGGATCCGGACGCGCTCGCCCTGCTGCAGGAGATCCGCGAGCAGCACGCGCGGGCCGCCGGTCTGGTGGCGCTGTCCGCGGCGACCGACGCGCACCTGGATGTTCCGGGCCTGGGGGGCGAGCTCAAGCCCTTCCAGCGTGCAGGGGTGAGGTATCTGCTCGCCCAGCGTCGGGCGTTTCTCGCCGACGAGCAGGGCCTTGGCAAGACGATCGAGGCGCTGGCTTCACTGGAGGCGGACGGCGCATATCCGGCTCTCGTCGTCTGCCCGGCGAGCCTCAAGCTCAACTGGCTTCGGGAGATAGAGCGGTGGCTTCCGCAGCGCACCGCTCAGGCCCTGTCCGGCAACGGTCGCGGGGCACCGATCGCCGCCGCGGACATCACCGTCGTGAACTACGACATAGTCGCCGGGCGCCTGCAGGAGCTGTGCGGGCTCGAGCCGCAGGCGCTGGTGCTGGACGAGTCCCACCATTGCAAGAACGCGGCCGCGAAGCGCACACAGGCGGTTCAGCGACTCTCGGCCGCGGTTCCACGAGACGGTCTCGTGCTCGCGTTGACGGGCACACCGGTGATCAACCGTCCGGCGGAGCTCATCTCTCAGCTGCGGATCCTCGGACGCTTGGAGGAGTTCGGCTCGGGCGTTCGCTTCGGCCAGCGCTTCCGCGGCCCGGACGCCCACCTTCGCCTGCACTGGCATCTGCGTGCGCGCTGCTTCGCCCGCCGGCTGAAGGCCGACGTGCTGCCGCAGCTGCCCGCGAAGACCCGCGCGATCGTCCCGGTCGAGTTGGACAACGAGCCGGAGTACAGGCTCGCCGAGCGCGACGTCATCGCCTGGCTCCAGACCCAGCCGCTCGATCTCCGCGAGCTGGACGCAAAGGTCGCGGCGGCGCTGCGGGCCGAGCGCCTGGTGCGGTTGAACGCACTCAAGCTGCTCGCGGCACGCGGCAAGCTGCGCGCAGCCCTCACCTGGATCCACGACTTCTGCTCCTCGGGCGAGCGGCTGATCGTCTTCGCCCACCACCGGGAGGTCCAGCGCGCGGTGCTCGAGCGCTTCCCCGGGGCGCTTCACATCCTCGGCGAGGATCGTCACTCCGCCCGCGACGCGGCCGTTCGATCGTTCCAGGCGGCCGACCGCCCCGAGAACCAGCTGCTCGTGTGCTCGATCGAGGTGGCCGGCCAGGGCCTCACGCTGACCCGCTCCTCGAACGTGGTCTTTCTCGAGCTCGACTGGACGCCGGCGAAGCACGACCAGGCCGAGGACCGTTGCCATCGGATCGGCCAGCACGATGCGGTGAACGCCTCCTATCTGCTCGCCGCGGGGACGGTCGACGAGACGATCGCCGCCCTGCTCGAGCGCAAGCGGGCCGTCATCGGCGCCGTGACGGACGGACGGGCGGAGGACGAAGACGGCGTCGTCGATGCGCTGGTGCGCGAGCTGCGGGGCGAGCCCTACCGGCACCTGCGGGCGGTCGCATAGCGCCAAGCGGTTGCGCTGCCGGCCCGGCGGGGCAGGATTTCCCCGATAATGTCTCCTGCCAGCGGTCGGCACTTTGAGACGGAACGGGTACATCATCCTCTTGGTAGCGGCCGTCGCCTGGGTCGCGGTCGCGATCGCGCTCGGCCGCGGTAGCACGGGAGCGCGCACATTCGTGCCGCCGAGCGGTCCCTCGCCCGCGTGCCTGCCTGCATCGATCGATCACAGCGCCGCGCTCGCCGGCACCTCCGTCGACGTCTCGCCGGCCCCGGACACAGACACGGCCAATCCGCGAACGCAGATCAGCTTCCTGGGAACGCCGGTGACCGCCATCCACGGCGTCACGGTCGAAGGCTCTCATACGGGCTACCACTACGGCCACCTGTACGGCTACTTCCAGGGCGACGGCGGCAGCTTCGTCCCCGACAAGCCGTTCGATCCCGGCGAGCGGGTCGTCGTGCGCGCCCTGCTCGGGCCGCCTGGCTCCGAACGCCGGTCCTCCTTCAGCTTCCGGATCGCGACTCCATATCCAACGACGGGCCTGCCGAGCTTCCCCAATCCCCCGGGGGCGCCATCCTCCTATCAGAGCTTCGTCTCGGCGCCCGGCCTGCGCCCGCCGATACTGGACGTGACCGGACCCGACCGGGATCCCGCCGCGGGGAACGTGATGATGACCATCGGCCCGGGACCCGGCCAGTATGGCCCGCTGATCTACACGCCACAGGGACGACTGGTGTGGTTCGACCAGCTCCCCGCCGGCCTCAACGCGCTCAACCTGAGCATCCAGCGCTACGAGGGACAGAACGTCCTCACATGGTGGCAGGGCCGCGTGCTCGCGACAGGCTTCGGCGAAGGCGAGGACATCGTGATGGACGCCAACTACCAGACCGTCGCGACGGTCCGCGCAGGCAACGGCTACCAGGCCGACCTGCACGACCTGCAGCTCACCCCCGGCGACGTCGCCTACGTCACCGTCTACAACCTCATGCGCTGCAACCTGGCGCCGGTGGGGGGCGTTCGCAACGGCGTCCTGGTCGACACGGCGGTGCAGGCGGTCGACGTCAAGACCGGGCTGGTGCGATCGGAGTGGCACAGCCTCGACCACGTGGCAGTCGCCGAGTCCCACGTCCCCGTGCCCACGACGGCGACGCCGTGGGACTGGTTCCATCTGAACTCGATCGACCCGCAGCCCAACGGGAACGTGTTGATCTCCGCCCGCAGTACCTGGGGCGCCTACCAGCTCCAGGCAGGCTCGGGCCACATCCTCTGGCGGCTCGGAGGCACCCGCAGCAGCTTCGCGATGGCCGCCGGCGCGGAACCGGCCTGGCAGCACGACGCGCGCATGCAGCCGGACGGCACGGTCACGTTCTTCGACGACGGCTCGAACCCGCGGGTCCACTATCAGTCCCGTGGTCTACGCCTGTCGATCGACATGACGCGCCATGTCGCCGCGGTCGTGCGCGCCTACCCGCACCCCGGCGGACCGCTGCTCTCCGACAGCCAGGGCAACATGCAGACGCTGCCCGGCGGAAACCTCGTCGTCGGCTGGGGCTCGGTCCCCAGCGTGACCGAGCTCGCGCGGGACGGCACCCTCCTGTTCGACGCGCACATGCCCCCGGGCTCCTCCTCCTACCGCGCCTTCCGGTTCCCCTGGTCGGGCCACCCGCTGTGGCTGCCCGGAGTCAGCGCCCGGGTGCTCGCCTCCGGCGACTCGACCGCTGTCTTCGCCAGCTGGAACGGGGCCACCGGCGTCGCCTCCTGGCGGGTGCTCGCCGGGAACAGCCCGGGTGCGCTGACCACCACGGCCACGATGCCGGACAGCGGCTTCGAGAGCTCGATCACCTTCCCGGACGCCTATTCCTACGTCGCGGTCCAAGCCCTCGGTGCGACGGGCCACCTGCTGGCGACCTCGCCCACGGCCGCTGTGCTCAAGCCGACCCCGGCGGCGAAAGGCGGTTGAGGATGCTCGCCGGAAGGCCAACCCGATGAGCGCGGCGCCCGCACGGGAAACGGCGCGGCTCGCCCCCGCGGAGCCCGCCTCCGACGGCCCTGCCGGGCGGCCGCACCACGCGCTCCTCTTGGCTGTCTGCTGCCTCGCGCAGTTCATGGTCATCCTCGACGTCTCGATCGTCAACGTCGCGCTGCCGTCGATCCACAGGAGCCTCGGCTTCACGGCTCCCGAACTGCAGTGGGTGGTCAACGCATACACGATCACCTTCGCCGGCTTCCTGATGCTGAGCGGTCGCGCTGCCGACCTGTTCGGGGGCCGGCGCACCTTCGTGATGGGGCTGCTCCTGTTCTCCCTGGCCTCGCTGGTGGGCGGGACTGCGGCCGACCGGCAGGTGCTGGTCGGCGCGCGCGCGCTGCAGGGCCTCGGCGGTGCCGTGATGGCGGCCTCCTCGCTGGCCATCATCACCTCCTCGTTCGCGGCGGGACCCGAGCGCCACCGCGCGATCGGCCTGTGGGGCGCCATGAACGGCGCCGGCGGCGCCGCCGGAACCCTGCTCGGCGGAATCATCACCCAGGAGCTCAGTTGGCGGTGGGTCCTGCTGATCAACCTGCCGATCGGCGTTGCCGGCGCGCTGATCGCGCGGGCGGTCATCCTCGACCGCCGCCACGAGCCCTCCGCCCGCACGTTCGATCTGGCCGGGGCGCTCGCCGTCACCGGCGGCCTGCTGGCGCTCGTCTACGGGATCGTGAACGCCGGCGCGCACGGGTGGGGCGCCCTTCAGGCGCTCGGCCCGATCGGCCTCGGCCTCGCCCTGCTCGCCGGATTCGTGATCATCGAGGCTCGCATCGCGCAGGCGCCGCTGGTGCCGCTGCGCGTGTTCTCCAACCGGCTGCTGCGGGTGTCCAACCTCGTCGTGATCCTGTTCAGCGCCGCCCTTTTCCCGATGTGGTACTTCTGCTCGCTGTACCTGCAGGAAGTGCTGCACTTCGGGCCGCTGGACGCCGGGCTCGCGTTCCTGCCGATGGCCCTCACGATCATGGCCTGCGCGACGCAGGCCGGCGCGCTCGTCGGGCGCTTCGGCGCGGGTCCCGTGCTCGGCCTGGGTCTCACCCTGATGGCGGCCGGGATGGCGTTGTTCGGGCGGATGGCCGTGGGTGGCGGTTACATCTCTGGCTTCATGCTGCCCAGCCTCCTGGTCTCGACGGGCATCGGCCTCTCCGTCGTCCCGTCCACGATCGCCGCGACCGCCACCGCGGCTCCGCGCGAGGCCGGCCTCGCCTCCGGCCTCGTGA